>Ga0114996_10000024_pt1 | contig 181804 bp, 176 predicted proteins | sample ArcticOcean_MG_C_4_FD_87039 | JGI IMG/M metagenome (GOLD analysis project Ga0114996, IMG submission 87039) | Marine microbial communities from western Arctic Ocean - ArcticOcean_MG_CB4_134 | ecosystem: Environmental > Aquatic > Marine > Oceanic | place: Arctic Ocean: Canada Basin | collected...
GTGGGTTCGACTCCCTCCCTGGGCACCACTTTCTAGGCACGAATTATCCTGCGACTCCCCTACTGTTATTTTATTACTCTTGTGAGTGTTCACACTACTGTTCACAAGTTCCTTGTATCTGTTCCCGGGACATCACCAGAACTGATGTATTCGTAACTATCGAGAAGGCCCTTGACGCTGTCTTACCTCCAAAGTTCGACAAAGATGCCTACGTACCAAGTGCCAATCAGTTTTGATCACGTGTATGATAAATATCTTGGGGATGGGCAATTTATCTACGAGATGTCTCAAGAAACCTAACGGGCTAGAAGTCCCATGGGGGATTAGGTACAACGGGGGGTATCCCTATGTCCCCTACAATAGCCTTAAAACCCATAACCGCATCCTCGTGTATAATTACCTCCATGGAACTCATTGTTTAGCTAGTGTTGTAGCTCTAGGTGTTATATGCCTTTGTGTTGCATTGCTGTTAATTAAGATTGGTGTACGTTTATAAGGTAGCCTGAGACATCTCTTTTTATGCAAGCATTAAAGTTTATCGGGTTTGTTTCGACCCATCCAATAAAAACTTAGTTACTGTGAATTGGTAGAAAATCACGCAATCGATAACAAAGGAGAGATTTATGGCAAAAGGTCAAGATACAAAAAAGGCGAGTAAACAGAAAGCGGTAAAAACCTTAAAAGAAAAACGTATCGCAAAGAAAGAAAAGAAAGCCCCTAGTTTCAGCTAGGATTCCATCAGGGACTATGTTTTGTAAAGAGGGGGTCAGGGGTTCGAACCTCCTGAGCTCTTCCAGTGTTCAGATTAACAGATTGACCATTGGGTACACAAAGGGGATAAGAAATGAAAACGGAATCCATGCTGCTACTGGTGACAGTCAGTCCAGACATTGCTCCATAGAGACTCCTACAGTTGTAATCAATGAGAAGGAGCAATGTTCGAATAGCTGATTTTTTAGCAAATAGCACCTAACAGTAACTAATCTGATAGCAGTGGCATCAAACCTGCTAGAGCTTTAAGTACAACTCCGAATTATTTCCACCGCTTCTTCAATATCTTCTGCGTTGATACCATAGTGAGTCACCATGCGAAACCGGGGAGAAAAACCAGAAATTTTCAAGCCTCGTTGATTTATTTTTTCCAAGAAGTCTTCCACTGATCTCCCCTGCCACTCGAAAAAGACAATATTCGTCTGCACAGAATTAATATCTATTTCAATCCCAGGAATCGTTGCTAAGCCCAATGCTAATTGCTTGGCGTTGTCATGATCTTCACTAAGCCGAGACACCATATCTTCCAAGGCTATGATACTTGCTGCTGCTATTACTCCCACTTGACGCATTCCTCCGCCAAGGATTTTCCGCCACTTTCGAGCTCTTTCAATGAAATCGACTGACCCACAAAGAACGGACCCAACAGGAGCACTGAGCCCTTTTGAAAAACAAAAGGTCACAGAATCTACTTCCGAAACCAAGGTATCAACTGGTAACTCTAGAGCCACTGCAGCATTAAAGATCCTAGCCCCATCCAAATGAACTGGCAGCCTGTATGTGTGGGCAATATCTGCTACCGATTTAGTGTCTTCTGGCGATAGAGCTGCACCATGACACCTGTTATGAGTGTTCTCGAGTGCTACCAAACCAGTGGGCGAAATGTTGCGACTATACGGACGAATAACTGAGTCGACTAAATCAGGATCCAATCTGCCTCGAGAGTCATTGGGCAGGGCACGTAGAAGGACGCCTGCTACTGCTGCACTCCCAGCTGACTCATGCCAAAGGATATGAGCTTCACTCCCTAAGATAACTTCGTCTCCTGGCTTACACCAGGAAAGCACTGCAAGCAAGTTCCCCATAGTTCCACTGCTAACAAATACGGCTGCTTCTTTGCCCATCTTAGCTGAAGCCAATGCTTCGAGTCGTTGCACTGTAGGGTCATCACCAAGAACATCGTCTCCCACTTCTGCTTCAGCCATGGCTTTCCGCATAGAAGGCGTTGGATGAGTCACTGTGTCGCTACGTAGATCAATAATCCTCATATTGTGTTCCACCCTCGTTTGAATAAAAATATGATCATAATAATCATTTTCAGTATCAGGCATATAATACCTACATACTATTCAATTGGAGACTTGTAACAAATGATACTCAAGGTTTGGATGATAGGCGGTCTCACAGGATCAATGACAAGCCTAATGTTCGTTTTAACTGAAAAAGCTTTAACACAAGATCAGATATTTGATTTATGGGAATTTGGGATCGCGGCCGCGACCCCAACTCTCATTGCCTTACTTGTAGCATGGGCTACTAAATCAAGCGCGACAACCTTACTGCCAATTGCCTACCTAACCTTTTTCTTACCAGTCTTAGGGGCAGCATTCGGAGCCTCGGGATCCGAGCCACTCTGGCAATACGGATTGTTAGGATTAGCAGGGGGGCTTTTTTGGAGTATTCCATTTACCCTCTGGCGGCTTCGAACCCGATTCAAACATTAGAGCCGAGGTGCAGCACGAGCATACTGATCTTGCCATTCGGCTTGGTGTCCATCAAGGGTCTGCTCAGCAAATAGCGGCCAATAAGGGTTCCTCAAAAGTTCCCGACCCATCAAGATGACATCAGCTTGCTCATTCTGGAGAATATCCTCAGCCTGTTGCGGATCCGTTATGAGTCCGACTGCCCCAGTCTTAATATCTGCCCCTGCCCGAATTTTCTCAGCAAACGGGACTTGATATCCTGGAAAGGCCGACATTTTCTGAGAAGCTGAATTCCCCCCAGAAGAGCAATCGACCAGATCGACCCCGCTTCTCTTCAGTTCAGTTGAAAATAATACAGAGTCTTCTATACTCCAGCCCTGCTCCATGTACTCTGTACTGGAAATCCGAACGAACAAAGGCATCGAGTCCGGAATTTCTCTTCTCACTGCTTCAATAATTTGCAGAGGAAAGCGCATCCTATTCTCGAAGCTACCACCATACATATCGCTTCTTTGATTAGAAAGCGGCGATAAGAATTCACACACCAAATACCCGTGTGCAAAATGCAGTTCAATAATCTTGATATTTGCCTCAACTGCCCTCCTAGCAGCTGCAGCAAATGCGTCAACAGTGGACTGTATATCATCAATACTCAACTGATTAGGGGTGGGCGACGCATCATCGTATGCCTGAGCGCTTGGCGCAGCAACTTCCCATCCCCCCTCAGAGGAATCTAGTGTTTTACCCCCCACCCATGGAACATCATGCGACGCTTTTCGGCCTGCATGAGCAAGCTGAATAGCAGGAACAGCACCATGCTCTGCAATAAATGCAGCAATCTTTGCATATGCAGGGATATGCTCATCAGTCCATATCCCTAAATCTTTAGGAGTAATTCTACCCTCAGGAGTCACCGCTGTGGCTTCAAACATCACTATCCCTGCACCGCCGATCGCCCGGCTGCCTAGGTGTACCATATGCCACGATGTCGGCAGCCCATCCATACCCTCCGCCGAATACTGGCACATGGGTGAAACCATAAGCCGATTTTTCATTGTTTCTCCCCTGATAGTAACCGGTGAAAAAAGCTTACTCATACGCAATCAATCTCCTCTTGATTCTTCATTAACCGTCTCAAATCCACGACAATATTGTACTGGCAATTGGGGATATTTAGCGAATTTCCTGTTTGAAAAGTGCAGTTGGCATTGAATGAAAACGGATCCTTTACCTGAAATTACCGGCTTCATAAACCTACACACTCTACACAAACTACCATCTATTTGTTGGGACACGAACACATCTCAGAATCAAGAATAAGGTTCTCATCGTACCAAGGCCAATAATAGCAAAGAAATTCACGGTAAGGAGAGGAGCAGTAATCATCCATCACTAACTGCGCCTCCAAACCAATTCACCTTTCACTCAGGCTACCGCTACCAAACACTAATCACCCCATGTATGCCTTAGAGCAATGACTGTACATACTTAATCCAAGACCCCAATGAATGGTATACTGTGCGTCAATTGTAATAACTCTGCTAAATCAACAACAAACCACAATCATGGCACACCATATATTTTACAAGATTTACACAACACCTAACTATCATCGGGGGAATAATGAACTCGTCACTAACATCAAGTGCAGACAAGAATCAAGGCGCGACAAACAAATGGGTATACCTGTTTCATGAAGGTAATGCTGGAATGCGTGATCTGCTTGGGGGAAAAGGAGCAGGCCTATCCGAAATGACCAATGCCGGTCTCCCAGTCCCAGCCGGATTTACTATAACCACCGAGGCTTGCAACACCTACAACGAACAAAATTTCACATTCCCGCTCGGCCTCTGGGAACAAATACAGACTGCTCTACGGTTCATCGAAACAGAATCAGAGAAAACATTCGGCGACGCCAAGAACCCCTTGCTTGTTTCAGTCCGCTCTGGAGCTAAGTTCTCTATGCCTGGAATGATGGATACTATCCTTAACCTCGGTCTGAACCGAGAAACAGTCCGAGGACTCAGTGAAAGCACTGGGAACCATCAGTTTGCGCTTGATTCCTATCGCAGATTTATACAGATGTTCTCAAAGGTCGTCTTAGGATTGGATCCGAACGAATTTGAAGCAATCCTCACTGAGAAGAAACGGGCTGTGGGTGCTATCCAAGACGCAGACTTGACTGCTGATGCGCTTGAACAAATCTGCCAAGATTTCAAGGCACTAGTACTAAAACAAACAGGCAAGCCTTTTGAAGAAGACCCTCAGAAGCAACTCGCTGAATCTATCAAAGCGGTATTCCACAGCTGGAACAACCAAAGAGCTTTCGACTACCGAAACTACAACAGTATCCCTCACGACTTAGGGACCGCAGTGAACATTGTCTCAATGGTGTTCGGCAACATGGGTGATGACTGTGGTACTGGAGTTGCCTTCACCAGGAACCCTGCCACGGGAGACAACGAACTCTACGGTGAGTTTCTAACCAACGCTCAAGGGGAAGACGTCGTCGCAGGCATACGAACACCCGAAAGTATCTCTGCCCTTGAACGAAGCCTTCCAGAAATATACCAACAATTCCTAGAAGTCGGAAGAAGGCTCGAAACTAATTACCGAGATGCACAGGATCTAGAATTTACTGTAGAGCGTGGAAAACTGTACATGCTGCAAACACGGTCAGCGAAACGCACCGCCCAAGCAGCTGTGAAAATAGCCGTCGATATGGTCTCCGAAGGCCTGATAACAAAAGAGGAGGCACTCCAACGCGTTGAGCCACAACAAATAGAGCAATTATTGTTGCCCAGGTTCGATGAGATTGCCAAGGAAAATGCAGAGCGAGATGGGAATCTGCTCACCGTTGGCCTCAATGCATCTCCAGGAGCTGCAAGTGGTAAAGTCGTATTCTCAGCAGATAAAGCACAAGCACTCAAAGACGAAATTAGCAATATTATCCTGGTGAGACCAGAAACCAGCCCGGATGACGTCCATGGCATGCTCGTAGCTAAAGGAATCCTGACTGCACTTGGTGGAGCAACGAGCCACGCAGCAGTTGTTGCACGCGGACTAGGCCTTCCTTGTATTGTGGGAGCAGATTCGCTTGATGTGAACGAATCTGAAGGATATTTTTCTGTCAACGGTGTGACTATCAGAGAAAACGAAGAGATCAGCATTGACGGAACGACTGGACAGGTGTTCCGTGGTCTGATTAATACCATAGCCCCTGAGATTGATCAGGAAAAAGAACTGCAAACACTCCTATCCTGGGCAGATGAAACACGGCGTCTCGGGGTGTGGGCCAATGCAGACACCCCGCAGGATGCTCAACGAGCCCTAAATCTCGGGGCCGAAGGTATCGGTTTATGTAGAACCGAGCACATGTTTTTCGCAGAAGAGCGCCTACCGATTATGCGAAGAATGATCTTGGCTGCAGCAAATGCCACCGAACTTGAGGAAGCTCACGCAACCCTCAAATACCAAATTGATACCAACAGCACCAGAGAAAGCCAGAAAGATGCCATGGCAAGACTGAAAGATCTCGAACAGCAGATACGTACGTCCCCCGCTGTTGCCAACTATCATGACTCACTAGATCAACTCCTAGAGTTTCAAACACAGGATTTCCGGGACATACTTAAAGTTATGGCAGGCAAACCTGTGATCATTCGCCTGCTCGATCCACCTCTCCACGAATTTTTGCCTAATTATGAGGGACTCTTAGCGCAAGTCATCGAACTTCGCATCAAGCAAAACGATCCCGAAGCATTGGCTGAATCAGAAAAATTACTAGACGCAGTCAATTCAATGCGGGAGATCAACCCGATGCTCGGACTGCGAGGATGCAGATTAGGCCTTATGTACTCCGCAGTCAACGCAATGCAGGTAAACGCAATTTTCACTGCGGCATGCGACCTCGTATCTCAAGGTATCGACGCACTACCCGAAGTGATGATACCGCTTGTAGGCCACGTCAACGAGCTGAAAATTGTACGAGAAGAGCTTGAAGCAATCGCCACGAATATTCAAAGCGAGCGCAAAGTAACAGTTAATTATAAATTCGGCACAATGATAGAGGTGCCAAGGGCAGCACTGACCGCCGACGAAATTGCCCAATACGCTGACTTCTTCAGCTTTGGAACCAATGATCTAACCCAAACGACATTCGGATATAGCCGGGATGATGCAGAGAGTAAGTTCCTGCTGAAATATGTTGAGCGAGGCATATTGCCAAAGAATCCCTTCCAGACCCTCGACACGGGCGGGGTTGGAAAACTCATGCAATTCGCTGTGGAACTTGGACTTCAAACCCAGCCATCACTAGAAATTGGTATCTGTGGAGAACATGGCGGAGATCCTGACAGTGTGGCCTTCTGTCATGCACTTGGACTCAACTATGTGAGTTGTTCCCCTTTCCGCGTTCCGATAGCACGCCTTGCAGCTGCACAAGCAGCCATCGAAGGAACACTGGAACGTGATAGATAAACACCGCTAGATCTCAATCGGAAATGCTGACAGAGTGGCTAACGGAGAAATGCGTTTTGTAAACCTGTCAGCTCATATATTTACTGATATACCTCCCATAAATCCCGTAGTTTCCAGAGAGGTAATGGTGTTAGTTGCAGCTAGGGTATTCCTGACAACAGCACTGGGAGTTCCAGCTATCACCTGCATTTCATGGAGACCCTGCTAGCCCAATCTCGCGATGAAAGCCTTCAGGACTCGCGCATCCCCATAAGCATCGAAACAAATACTATAGAGTACGGCACTATATCTCATCTATCCTTCAGGTCCCATACTTCTTGGCTTTATCTGAGATAATGCTATCGTCACACTATGACTAGCCTTCTTACCCTGCTACCAAATTCATGCTCCAAGAAACCGTGGAAATTTACGCTCAGAAACATGTTGCGAAGGGCTCAACCCTATCATTATTTGGCGGCTAATTGTGGAACTTGCCGAGAGACCTAAGTTAGTCTCATCAAAAGCAAAACATGTATCCCCACAATACTTATATTCTATATAAAACAGCGGCATCAAATCGACCACATACGTAATAGCGCTTAATACTCTAAGTATGTCGCATTACACTAATCATCTGTCATATTATATTTCTAAATGTCATTTCTGGTTATCAGCATTGGTATTGTCCTGAATAAAACTCCTAATCAGTGAGGTGAATTCCATCGGGAATATGTACTTCGTAGACTCACCTTGCCCCATCTGTTTCAAGGTTTCGAAATACTGCAGACTCATCGTTTTGGAGTCAATTGACTGAGCAATTGAATTGATTGCTTCAAGCGCTAAGCTATAGCCTTCAGCGGCTAGAATAGCTGCTTGACGATCACCTTCTGCTTGCAAGATAGAAGCCTGTCTAGAACCCTCAGCCCGAAGTATCGCAGCGTTGCGTTCTCCTTGCGCCCTATTCACTTCAGCATCACGGTCTCCTTCTGCCTCCGTAACTGATGCCCTCCGTGTACGCTCAGCTGAAAGCTGCCGATTCATAGCTTCCTGAACGTCCGCCGGTGGATCGACTTCCTTGATTTCTACTCGGGTTACTTTGACTCCCCAATTGACCGTAACCTCATCCAATTTAGTCTGAAGTTGAGTGTTGATCCTCTCTCGTTTGGACAAAACATCATCAAGATCCATCTCCCCAACGACTGCTCGAAGAGTCGTCATAGCAAGAGCCTGCGAAGCAGCCCTGAAGTCGGTGACGTTAAGAATCGTATCCTGAGGTCGATCTTCCATGACTCGCATATACACAAAAAAATCGACAGCTATAGGTGCGTTGTCTCGTGTAATGCTCGTCTGCCTAGGTATCGCAACCGGAATTTCCCGCATATCGACCCTCGTAGATCCATTGTTAATAAAAGGCCACATCCACCGCACTCCAGGTAATCGTGTGCCTGTATATGTACCTAATGTAAAAACCACTAATCGTTCATACTGTTTGATAATATTCAGTCCCCATGCCATAACTATCTCCTTTTTTATTCTTCCATCTCTCTGCTCACTAGCAAAACATCTCCGTCTTCAGCAAGAACTCTGACTGAGGTACCTTTTGCGATCGGCTCCGTGGAACGAGCATTCCATGTTTCTCCCCGAACACGAACCCTCCCTACCTCGTTGACACTCGTGAGTGTATTCCCTGTAAGCCCAATAGTCTTCGGAGTCAGTACTTTTCTATTGACCTTCCTTGCAAAGGCTATAAATATAACTGGAATCCCTAGCACTATGGTCACAAAGGTGATCATAGTGCCAAACATCCAACTATTTAATGATACACCAAATTCTAAGGGGTCTGGAGTACCAAAATGTGCGAAAAGTATCGATCCTCCCAAGATAAAACTCACAATCCCTAACACCCCAGGAATGCCGAATCCATCGACCACGACTTCGGATATAGCCAGAATAAATCCCAAGATAATGAGTGCAACACCCGCCCAATTTGTTGAAAGGTTTCCTAATGCCATAAATGCAAGGATGAGGGCAATAATGCCACAAACTCCAGGGAGAATCATTCCAGGATTTCTGATCTCAGCATAGAGCCCTACCCCACCTAAAGAAAGAAACAGGAAAGCAAGATTAGGGTTAGCAAGGAATACAAGAATTTTGCCAAAGAAGCCCATCTCGATATAGTGCTGCCCAATCCCTTGAGTTTTAATAACTCTCTCGGTTTCACCTGCAGGGCCCATAACGACAACGCTTACCCCATCAATCTGACGGAAAAGGTCGTTAAGATCATTCGCAATAAAATCAGCAATCCCCAAATCAACTGCTTCTTGTGCTGAGAAAGCTTTCGCCTCAAAAACTGTTGACTCCAGGACATCTGCCGGCCTACCTCGCCGTTCAGCTATACTCCTGATCTCTGCAGCAGCGTCCTGGTAGGCCTTATTTTTGAGACCCCCCTCAAAGTCTTCTCCACTAGCCTGAACTGGACTTGCTGCACCTATACTCGTTGCCGGAGCCATCGCAACAATATTCGCAGCGGTCGCAATAAAGGTGCCCGCTGAAGCAGCCTGAGCGCCGGACGGTGCGACGTACACTACAATTGGCATGCTCGATTCCATGATAAATCCAACCATATCCCTGGTGGCATCAAGAAGTCCTCCAGGCGTATTGAGCTTTATAACCACAAACTCACTTCCGACATCCTCAGCAGTCTTCAGTGAATTCTCAAGATACCGCTGAGTCACTGGGGAAATGATGCCATCAAGTTCGATAATTGCTGCCTTATCGCTATCAGCAAAAGTTTGCATCGAGAGTCCTGAAAGGATGCAGTACATCCCGACTGTTATCACAAGCAGCCTCGGAAGACTCTTCAATAAACCGCTATTTTGTATCAGCCAGTACATATACCTAATTTTTTTCTCCTAACCATGAATTACTAAAATCTATGCACTGCCAGGACCCCATGTATTTCCAAACTCTCCCCGGTCCACAATCTGTCCAGTGAAGGTCTCCGCAGTCTGCTGAGCCAACCACACAGTTGAAGGCCCCACGACTGGAGGTCGGTCCACAGCGTCACTGAACATCTTCCCATCTGGGTCCACTGAATCCATCCCCTCAGTTCGAACAAGCCCTGGTCTGTACCCATTCACAGCAATACCATGGTCCTTTAATTCCTCTGCAAGACAAATTGTCAATCGATCCTGTGCTGCCTTCGCTACGTTATATGCAATCATAGCCGGTGATGATGAAATCGCAGCTCCAGACGACAGGTTAAGGATATTGCCACTTTTTTGCGCAACCATCACAGGTATGAGAGTTTTACAGCTAAGCATCACTGCACGTAAATTCAAATCCATAACACGATCCCAGCGAGTTACAGTTAAATCAGCAAGGGGTGCTGGTCGGAATGACCCACCTGCATTATTGACGAAAATATCGATACGCCCAAATTCAGCAACAGTTTGGGCTACCAGATTTTGAAGGTCTTCCTCTTTGGTTACATCACATGTCATGGTCATTGACCTTCCAAGACCTAGAGCATTAATCGCAGCCATAGTTTCATCGTTGCTGCCTGGAAGAGCACTATCGCCTGAAGATGCAGTACGCGAAGCAACTACAACATGGGCACCTTGAGCTCCATAAGCCAATGCTATACCTTTCCCGATACCCCTACTTGCTCCGGTTACAATTGCTACCTTTCCTTCGAGATCCATCAAGCACCTCCTCTGTAATCAAGGCTCAACCCAGGATGGTATTACTCCATCATTCTCTAAGAAGGCCATCTATCTATTTAATTGTGTACCGAAAATGAGGGGAACACAACATCTTCCAGCTAATGTACTACTCACTGCTTTATAAATAGCAACGATAATCTCTGGTACAATCGCGCTATTATGAACATGCAAGACCTGCCAATTTTCCTCAAAGAAAAGATTGCCATTGTCACAGGAGCGAATTCCGGTATTGGACTTGAAGCCGCTTCGTTTCTCGCCAAAGACGGCGGGACTGTTATCTTAGCCTGTAGAAACAGGGAACGCGGTTTACGGGCCCAGGCTATCATCGGTAAGCGCGCTAGATTTCTGGAACTAGACCTTGGGAGCGTTGCAAGTATCACTGCATTTTCAAAGAGCATCCATGATGAGTACCCGAAGATTGATCTCCTCATCAACAACGCTGGTGTTATGCATCCACCGTTTACTCGAACCGCTGATGGATTCGAGCTGACATTCGGAGTTAACTACCTCGGACACTACATCCTTACACTACAATTACTCGACCTCATACAAGATGTTGAAGGTGGAAAAATTGTCAATCTCACGAGCATCGCCGCAAATCGTCCTAAGTACTTAGATTTCGAGAGCCTCAACAATGAAAAGGCATACCAAAAACATGCTGCCTACGGAGCAGTCAACCTACTGCGACTCATGTTTGCCATCACCCTTAATGAAAAACTTTCGAATAGCGACCATACTGCTATATCAGTGGCCGCCCATCCAGGTGTAGCTCGCTCCAATCTCACAAGGCATATGCCGTTTTTTCTCAAGCCGCTCATCAGCCCCTTTATCATGAGCACCCGTAAAGGAACGATACCAATACTATACGCTGCACTCTCTCATGACGTCCGTGGAGGACAATCATGGGGTGTAGACGGATGGCACGAAATGAGTGGCAACCCAAAACTTGCCCGGATCAACCCTTTGGCTATGAGCCCAGAACTTCGTGCCGACGCCTGGCAGTTGTCGCAAGAACTTACAGGCCTCAGCCTCTACTAATGTGCATTAGACGTACCATTGAACTAGGATTAACATTCCTATCAAGCATACGTACGCTAAAGCACGCAGCGATCCAAACTTCCATACTCAGCCAGATTTTGGTAATATTCCTAACAGGCACTCCCATGATTTAAAGGAACTGCTCAATGTATAATCCCCCCCGTCCCCCCTCTCTCGATAATTACTGGAGATCCTTAATTTTTTTTGGAATTATCAAAAAACGAACAGGATTGTATAACATTGGACGAACTTTCACACCGGTATCACTATGTATCGGTGATCACATAAAAATGGAAAGCCTCAGGGGGGATAACTATGCCATGAGCCCATTCTTACTAGTGTGGAGAGAATACAACAACGGGGAATTTTCTGAAGAAACATTAGTATCAAAGACTCGTCAAAACGCGTACAGGTATGTCCTGATCGGTTTCACAAATTAGGCCAAAATGATATTCTATGCCTTTCCTACATACAAGGAGGACTTTCAGCTATGAAGAAAACATATAAGTTTGACAAATTAATCCGAGACCGCGTTTACACTAAGATGCTGAATCAGGATTCTGTTGTAAGACTAAAACACATATCTAGCCAATCCGAATTGTTGCGCTATTACAGAAATAAAATCGTTGAAGAAGCCGCAGAAGTTTCATCGGCCGAATCCACGGAAGATTTAATTGAAAAACTTGCCGACTTAGTTGAAATTGTTCACGGCCTGGCATATATACTAAAGACTGATTTCGAAGCAATTGAAGAAGCCCGGCTCAGCAAACGCCAACTAAACGGGGGGTTTGCACAAGGGCTGATAGTCGATACCGTACAGATCGAGGAAGATAACGCATTGGCGGATTATTATGCTGCAAATTATGAGCATGTTAGTTCAGAGCCCTAACATCAAACTCGATACTTACCTTGACTACTAAGAAAACTGATACCCAGAGGACACCCAAGTGCTCTGGGTACCTACATAGTAAGGCTCCCAATCCTAGCAATAATTGCCTATGCTCATGGACTGTAGCCTCAATCCCCCTCACTAATTCACCTCATATCACCAATTCTCCTTACGCCTATAATGGGCTTCTTTTCAAGCACTAACCCAGTATCGCAGCATCGCCAGAAATGAAATTGTGCTCACTCTCCTTATCAAAGGCTGCAGCACGAGTGCATTAATATTTCCTTTCACATGAACTCCGCAGTACCAGCATCAGTAAGCCTGTGCTGCCAGATTCATAACCGCTATGCCTCCAACGATGAGAACTACCGCGATAACCTTGGTGCCGATTGTTCGTTTATCGAGCGGTTCATCGAAAATATTCAGCCCTTTCGTACTAAACAATGTTGTAAGAATGAGGACAATCAGTGGTCGGACCCCCTGCACGGCACTTATAAGAGATACTGGACCCTGTGAAAGAGCAATAGTGAAGAGAAGACCTGCAACTGGAGCAACGATAACTTCAGCCATAACAGTCAATCCAAAAACTCTCGGATCGCGTATAGCAACCCATGCTTCTGCTATAGATTTAGGACGACCAGAAATCAGCATCACGCCTATTCCCATTGCCACAGACCGCAACGGCATAATTGTCCAGACGCTCACGTAATTTGTCGCCTCTTTATTTGCAACATAGGCCATACCCATAACGATGGCACCACACAAAAGGAATCGGAGCGCCCGCCCTCTTGCGATACGAAAAAGCCCATACTGCAACCGTGTCGATACCAAAGTCGCCCCAATCACAACAGTAACAATCGCCATCCACTGAACCACATTGATAGATTCACCAAGTAGAATTACACCACCTAATGAGGCAAATATAGGCGCAGTCATTTGTATCGGGGTAGCCCGTGAAGCTTCCTCAAGCTGCAAGCCATGGAAAAAGAAGACTATCCCTCCTGCAGCCAACATTCCACTCAGAAGAGCCCAAAGAATGCCCGTCAGATCAGTATCAAGCCCAACCGTCAGGGATGCCCCGACAACATAGATCACTATGACTACCATCTGTAGCAGGGAAAAAACAACATTGAATGCGGAAACACTCGGGAACCCTCTAGTTAACAGGTATTTATCAGTAATAACAGCCACCGCGTACAACATTGGGCTGAGTAATGCTGGAAAAATCCACGGCATATAGTCTTCATCACCTTTGAATACAGTCTGTTCTCATGTTGCACTATATCATGCCTCTTCTCGAGCGACCCAAAGACCTTCTACCTTGCAATAAATGATGGCTTTCGAATATTTGGTATACTACATGCATTAGAATTACATGGAGAATCCATTACATGCTACAAATCTCAGGAACGGGAATCGGCTTTATACTGTTCATGCTCGGACTCATCATCATAACCCCCCTTTTCCAGTTCCTCGTTAAACTTATCGGTGCAAGCCTTATGATTATGGGAGCCTTCCTCTTCTTTCGAAACGTGATCCCTCGACTTTTGCAAAAAGTAACTCGTTGAGCCAATCTGACAAAAAAAGCAGGCAAGTCTTCTACGGCTGGATAATAGTCGCAGCAGGTATGGTAATCGATCTCTGGTACTCCATCGTATGGTTCTACGGCATGCAAATCTTTTTCACTCCTTTATCTAACCACTTCGCTTGGAGCCGCACCGTCATGTCGGGAGCGTTCTCACTGCAGCGTATCCAAGGAAGTATCCTTCAACCAATTGAAGGTTTTCTTGTCGATCGATACGGACCGCGGAACCTCATCATTCTGGGCATCCTTCTTGGTGGGATGGGTTTTATCATTCTATCCAAGCTAAATAATATCGTCATGTTCTACATTGGAGTCCTCATAGTATCGGGAGGAACGAGCCTCAGTCTGGGAATCCCACGTAACTGGGCCATCGTTCAGTGGTTCCAACGGCTAAGAGGCAGGGCGCTCGGAATTGGAGCGAGCGGGGCGGTAATCAGTGGGCCACTTCTCTTCATCGTTGTATGGCTCGAATCCAGAATTGGGTGGAGTGATGCTTTTCTGGTCATTGGAATAGGTACTTGGGCTCTCTGCCTCCCTCTCGCAATGTTTTACAGGAAACGCCCCGAAGACTACGGCGATGTGCCCGACGGGCACCTCTATCACGAAGGACCAAAAGAATCAAAAAAACCAACCACAATGGAGCAGCCAGGGGTACCCGTGTCACAAAGCATGAGTGCATCCAGGGCTCTTCACACGCTACCTTTCTGGATTTTAACTAGTATCTTCGTTTGTCAGAACATGGGAGTAAGTGGGTTGCTTGTCCATCAAATACCATACTTTGAAAGTATCGGATTCACTACAAGTCAAGCAGCCTGGGTGTTAACCTACTTCACTCTTCTTAGTGGAATCGGGAGACTTGGTGGTGGGTGGGCACTAGATATGTTCAACCAGAAGATGGTCCTTGGTGCGGCCTTGGTCTGTCAGACCCTCTCATTCTTTATTATGGTAAACATCACCGGATTCAACTGGTGGCAGGTATTCTCCTTCGCTCTTTTATACGGCATCGGGTCTGGCGCTATGATCCCGATCCGCAGCGTCATAATGAGCAACTACTATGGCCCGCTTCATTTTGGCTCAATCCAAGGCCTTAGCCAAAGCGCGACTATTATCAGTGGAGTTACAGCGCCTCTCTTAATGGGGTTCATCTACGACACCACTGCTTCCTATGAACTATCCCTATATGCGCTCATTATCATCACGATACTTGCCCTGCCGCTTGTTGCACTGGTAAGTCCGCCTCAAATCCAAAAGACATAACATCAGTTACCTATGAAAGGTGATACACCCTGCAAAACTCAACCTATATCCTGACGTAATATACTGTCAAACTAGCTGGAAAGTAGTACCCTACCTCAAGATATGGAGTACTGAACGTATCCGGAACATACGATTCATTGAGAGGACGTACTATGTCCACAGAGCACGGCCCCACTCCTCCTAGCAAGGCCACCGTGTCCCGTCCTCGAATATTCTATGGGTGGTGGATTGTTAGTGCCGGGATGACTATCCATTTATGGGTATCAATCTGTTGGGTCTATGGTATGCAGATATTCTTCACTCCACTAGCTGATGCCTTTGGATGGAGCCGAGCAATCATCTCAGGAGCCTTTGCACTCCAACGACTTGAAGGTAGTATTCTTACACCGCTTGAAGGATTCTTGGTCGATCGCATCGGCCCAAGACCAGTCGTCATAACTGGGGGATTCCTTATAGGCACAGGGTTCATACTCCTCAGCTTTACTCAAAACCTTTGGATGTTTTACGTTGGAACCCTTATCGTTTCCGCTGGAACAAGCGCAGCAGTAGGAGTACCGAGAACCTGGGCTATCGTACAGTGGTTCACACGTATGCGTGGCAAGGTCATGGGGATTGGTTCATCAGGGGCCGTAATCAGTGGCCCGCTTCTCGTAATCGTCGTATGGCTCGTAGCAGAATTCGGATGGCGCCAAGCATTCTTTATACTTGGTATCGCATCCTGGATCATAATCATCCCTCTTGCTTTCGTCTACCGCACAAAGCCGGAAGATTATGGGCTCTTACCCGACGGAGACATACCAGATCCAGACAAGCCAATATCCCAACAAAAGGGGCAGCAACTCCTCACAGGATTATCTGGTAAAGAGGCTATTCTCACCCCGACTTTTTGGATTCTCATCCTAATATTCGGTCTCCAAACAATGCCAGTTAATGGGCTAATTGTCCATCTGATACCTTATCTTGAAGGTCCCGACGTTGGCTTTAGCACTCTTCTCGCAGCATCCGTCTTAGGTAATTTCACCGTACTCAGTACAATCGGACGCTTAGGAGGAGGATGGATTACCGATTACGTTGATAATCGATACGTACTTGCAGGACTGTTGCTGTGCCAAGCTCTTGGAGTGTTTTTCCTTATCCAAGTATCAACCTACTCATCTCCTGATTTTTGGGATACTGTACCTTTTGCCTTCTTCCACGGGATCGCTTTCGGAGGTATGATTCCAATCCGTGGCATCCTTGTTAGCGCCTACTTTGGAAGGAAACATTTTGGATTCATCAGTGGCCTCACACAAAGTGGCTCAATGATAGGAGGACTCGTCGCGCCAGTCCTGTTAGGCTGGGTATTTGATAAATATACAACCTATGTACCAGCACTATGGGTGATCATTATCGGAGTTTGTGTTGCTATACCACTCTCCTTAATAGTCCGAAGGCCTCACCAAATGCAGGATTAGTGCACGTCAAAGCTTACTGCCATATTCTCTCAAAACGATGCAAAAGAACTTGAAAATAATCTGTGCTTCTATTAGCATGGTGTGTGTGAACCCTCTCAAGGCAATATCAACTATTTTACTAATATTAACAGTAATCGTCGGCTGCACTTCCCCACCCCCCTCTTCGACGACATCAACAGTGGTAGTGGCACCCCCCACTATTCTTTCAACAGCAACAACTACACTGACTCCAGAACCAACTGCAACCACAGTGCCAACGGCCACATCATCACCAATCCCAACTGCAACTACAACTCCTAGTTTGATATCAGAAATAACGATTAGCGAAACTAGTTTGACAACCCAGGTAAGCCCCCCAGGGAATTCAGTAATCCGTAAAGAACAAGAAACAACCTCTGATGATCTTGATCCTTCGGAATGTGCCCAGGTAACGGATGAAGGACTCTGTATACTCTTCGTGGAACTCTATTTCTCCACTTCAGGACAGTTAATGGAGGCCGTTCAAACAACAAACGGAGAAGAAACCGCAATTGACCCATCCGTATGGTTCCAAATGTCTGATCGCCAAGCCTTTGTACCACTTAGACTCAAATTCGATCATGATTACGAAATCACATTCCTTATCGAGGACACTAATGAAGGAACGACAGGGGCTGCCTCAGTATTATATTCAGTCAGATAAACCCAGTCTATCCACACATTGAGGAGTACCACTATGGCTCGAGTCCCTTATCTCACTAAAAAAGATCTACCGACCGACAAACAAGAACTTTATGACCAAATAGGCATGCATAGGGGACACGTTGCACGCCCTTTCACGGCACTTCTCAACAGCCCTGAAGCAGCCTCTCGCCTAGCGATGCTAGGGGAGCAACTCCAGTACGTATCGCCAACTATTTCGCCCGATGTTCGGGAAATTATCACACTAACCACCGCTAAAGCCTTGGAGTGTCAATACATCTGGACCCATCACTGTAATTCAGCCAAAGAGGCAGGGGTGAGGGACGAAGTAGTTGAAGCAATTCACCAAGGTGGCCCTCCCCGAAGACTGTTGCCAAAAGAGAGTGTCTTTATCCAGTTTGCAAGGGAACTCTTAGACGATAAACGCATCCGTGATGCTACGTACAGCGCAGTTGAACACCTGCTAGGGCAACAGGGGACAGTTGATCTGATCATGACCATTGGATACTACGCAATGTTATGTTTATCGATCAATGCATTGGAATTGGAACTTGAAGAAGGGGTAGCAGCCCTACTTAATTCGTGACAGATACATAAGTGGACTACCGATTTAATCTGCCAGAAAGTCCAGAGACAAAGAGTTAATACAATAGCGCAAACCAGTCGGCTGAGGACCATCAGGGAATAGATGCCCTAAGTGTGCACCACACGCGGAACACTTCACCTCAATCCTATGCATTCCATAGGAAAAATCCTCCTCCTGGGTAATCTTCGCTCCTTCCACCTCATTCCAGAAACTTGGCCATCCACTTCCTGAATCGAACTTGGTGTCAGATGAAAACAATTCAGCCTCACAACACACGCAGGTGTAGGTTCCCTTTTCCTTATTATGCAGTAATGCTCCAGTGAAAGCAGGCTCTGTTGCCTTAAGACGGGCTACCTGATACTGATCAGGTGTTAATTTTTCACGGTACTGTTCATCATTCATATCCCCTCCTAGATGCGAATGGTGCGAACCCCTACCACCATTCCTACAGAACAGAGATTATCATATTTCTACGGCGGTGACAAAACAGACAGTGTTTCACAAGATACCTTACATTAATTGCAATCAGAATTGGGACCATGAGATACAACCTATATCAATGTCGTAACCAGATTAGAAATACGTATAACATTGCACACCTCAATGACGACTCCCCCCGCCTAGGCAAGTAAAGCAATTCCCCGCAAACCCAACAAGACTATACCCACGTGGTACAACCTCTTACTTAATTTCACAAGCACGGAACCCTATTATATAAAAACACGGATGTTAGGGGTGCGTGAGCAGAACAACAAGATACGGGGAAGACCACCTTATGGGAAAATATACCTACTTGAAGAGGTTACGCATCTTATCAGAGAACGATTTTGTTTTCATTGAGCCAAGCAAGTTTGCCCATTCCCCTTCAGCATTCCTTGAACGCTTCAAATCCTTTGTCCTTTGCTTCATGAGTTCTAGCACCCGTTTCTCCTCATTCTCATCAAGCCAAAAGCCATGTTGAGCTTCGCACTCATCAATGGGTAAATCGTACGCACGGTAATTGAAAGTCCTCATAGCCCCGTCACATATTGGACAAATGATATCACTGGGCCTGACGGCATATACCATTGTGCCTTTGAGCTTATCATCGTCCAAAACCGTGTCCTCAAGTTGGTCGAGTTCCGGATGGTCTAGCCACAGACCATTGCATCCGTTACACCGATCAATTTCTATTCCTTTGAGTTTTTTTCGTTCAAGTGATTCACCGCAACGTGGACAGTTCACGTATTGCCTCCTTTAATACAAATGCCATAATACAACATATTATACGTCACACCTACACTCACAATGTTGCCTGTCAATAGTACACTAATAGAAATGCCAATTCTCAAATCTCACCATTCTTTATATTGTCTCATTGCCCCCGTTCTCATTATTATCTCATTATCGCTCTCTCTGATGGTTTTTTCATGCATCCCAAAATCACTCCCAGCAAGTGTCGGTCCCCCAACAGAAGAAGCCATACCAATGGATTCACCTATACAGACTGTTGAGATTCCGAGTATGTCCCCCAGTCCCATTTTGACTTTTGAGTCACCCACATCTACATTGTCCCCTGTGCTACCGCCAACAACTACAGCAATGGTCAACCCTGTGGCTAGTTCACCTCCACCATCACCGACACCCATATATCAATCAATAAGCACATCGAGTCCGGTGCCAATTCCATCTCCTCTCCCACAAATGACATACTCCTTGGTATTAACCCGTTATGGAGACCTGAATATTTACCACAGCAGTCATACTCCTAGCATCCAGCTCAAGTGGATTAAAGAGACATATGACACAGTACGCATATCTCTTCATCAATCCACCGGAATAAGTCTAACCCATGCAAACGTGTACCTACTTGATGAAGCGCAATACATAGAAATACTATCAGAAGTAGTTGGTATCGATTTGCATCCAGAATGGACACAAGGAGTAGCATACCGGCCTGACACATCATACGATGGAGTTGTCTATATCAATAAAGTAATGAGCGCCCTTTGGACTACTTCCACATCCGAGAAGGAGAAACACGTTTGGCGTGGAGAAAATGTAGAGAAAACTACTCGGAAAGTTGCAGCACATGAACTCACCCATTTAGCCCTCATGCCATATGACATTCCCTCATGGCTCAACGAAGGATTAGCAAAATACATGGAAACCACTGTCCTATCCGAAGAATTAATACTCGAAGAAAAACTCCGACTGAGATACTCTTTACGGGATAAAGCACTACAGGGTTCTCTTCCGTTAATACGCCAGCTCAATTCGAAAAATTGGATTATGACCGTGACGAATTATGCCGATCTTGCTTCCCTCTATGAGATCAGCACCGGCCTTATATGGAGTACTATCGAAATTCCAAACTTCGCAAATGTAAACGCACTGGTTACTCACCCTCCGGATGATACTACCCTCGAAGCCATGGTATTGTCCGTCCTAAATGGATGGTTAACTATGCCCATGCCAGAGGAGGCTTCAGCGATGGTATTATGCAAAATTGCCACCCAGTGGTTTGAATCTGACAAGCTTCTGGATGAATGGAATGAAGTTATAGAAAAAAATACATTCGATGGCTGGAACCATGTCAGCTTCCTAGAACAATTGGACGAAATTCTGGAAACTACCAAAAGAACAGACCCCGAAACGCAGGTACAGTCCCTGCGTAATACATTCATCGAGTACCTCACAGCATTCCGACAAACTGTTTTCTATTTACTACAGGGAGAGAACGTTCTTGCTGATACCTCTCATATCAAAGCAAATGGCCATCTTATAGAGGCACATTCACTGCTCCAATCAAGTGCTGATCAATATCTTCCAAATCCATGCGAAGGCTCCATAGGTACGAGCTACACCCGTCTCAGTGACTGAAATTTAGCAATCAGGAGATACATCATGAAAACCCAACATAGCAGACTATGGCTTAGCACAGGATGTGTGTTAGTTGTCCTCGCAGTGATGGCGGGAGCAATAGGATCACATATGGTCGAAGAAGGCAGCGCACAGAAATCATTCGAAACCGCTGCAACCTATCATCTATATGCATCCCTTGCAATTGTAGTCGGAGCTATCACGAGTATGCTGTGGCAAAGCAAACTATGGCTTGTGTCCTTCATTCTAGCTTTGGCCGGCATAATATTTTTCAGCGGAAGCTTATATATAAAATCCCTAGCGATATCCGAAACGGCACCACTAGGACCTTTCGGTGGTATATGTATTATGGCAAGCTGGGCGATGCTTGCGCTTGCAGGCATCAGAGGAGCACGAGTGAAAGAGTAACAGTTAAGGGACTCAACTTAACACTGAGATGATATGTAAAGGCACCGGTCACGTACATGTGATCGGTGCCTTTACATATCATCTCAGTGTTAAAGAAATACTTACTTCACTCCAAGCGACTTGAGAACAACCCCGGGTGTCATCGGTAGGTTAGTCATCCTGGTGCCGACTGCATCATGAATTGCATTGGCTATAGCAGCCATCGGAGGGATCAGCGTCACCTCACCAACACCCCGAACCCCGAAGGGATGACCTGGATTTGTTACTTCCACAACAACTGTGTCAATCATAGGCAAATCCAAGGCCGTTGGCATTCTATAATCAAGGAAACTAGAATTGACCATTTGCCCTTCGCTGTCAAGGTAATATTCTTCGTTCAATGCCCAACCGATCCCCTGAACTGTCCCGCCTTGAATTTGACCCTCCACATATGAAGGGTGAATCGCTTTACCAACATCCTGTATCACAGTCATTCGAAGCACTTGGGTCTTCCCCGTCTCTGGGTCAACTTCTACGTCAACAATATTCGCGCAGAAAGCATTACCAACAGTAGTCGGATTCACTGCCGCTCGACCAGTGATAGGGCCTCCAGTCGCATTAAGTCTGGCAGCAATCTGAGCAAAGGTCATCTTAAGTTCTGGGTCTGACTGGTGTCTCACTGTACCTTTATCATATTCGACGGACTCAGGATCAACGTCCCATATCCTTGCAGCACGCTGAATGATCTGGCGACGAACATCCTGCGCTGCTTCGTAACATGCCGTTCCCATCTTGAAAGCAACACTGCTACCTCCAGCTCCACTGCTGTAGCCTATTGAATCAGTATCCCCCACCGAGGGATTCACGTCCTCAGCTGCAATTCCCAAAACATCAGCAACCTGCATTGCCATCGCTACACGGGTACCACCAATATCAGGTGATCCACCTACTAACCCCACGGTCCCATCAGCGTTAACACTAGCTACGGCCGTCGCCGGTCCTGATCCATTGAACCAGAACCCCAAAGCAACACCTCTCCCTTGATTTTCCCCTTGAAGAGGGGTGTTGTAATGTGGATGGTCTTTAAGTGCCTCAAGAACTTCAATACATCCTATTTTACCGAAAACTGGTCCGGCTGCCTGACGTGTGCCTTCCTTCGCAGCGTTAGCCAAACGGAAATCTACAGGATCAATCCCAAGTTTCGCAGCAAGTTCGTCAATCACAGTTTCAGCTGCGAATGAAGCCGCTGGTGACCCCGGAGCTCGGTACGCGGCAGTCTTCTGCGTATTAACAACCACGTCATACCCGTCAAGTGCCACATTTTCAATATCATATGGACCAAACATGGTCCGCAATCCTGATGGAACAGGAGACCCAGGGAAAGCCCCTGCCTCGTAAATAAGTTCAGCCTCAGCTGCAATAATTTTACCATCCTTCGTTGCACCGATTTTTGCCTTCATGGTGGTAGCGGAAGTTGGTCCACTTCCAATGAACACTTCCGTACGAGACATTGTCATTTTGACTGCGTCACCTGCTTTACGTGAAAGTACCGCAGCTACGGGTTCAAGGTAACAGCCACCTACCCCTTTGCCCCCAAATCCCCCACCAATCTCCATCGGTATAATTTTTACACTTGACACAGGAAGCTTCAAGACAACCGCCATATGATCACGCAACCCAAAAAGTTGCTGTGTGCTCGTCCATATGGTGAGTGTCCCGTTCTTGTTCCAAAGGGCTGTTGCAGAATGAGGCTCAATATACCCCTGATGCACTGCCTTTGTACGAAACTCATGTTCAACGATCTCATCTGCTGCAGCAAATCCTTTCTCAAGATCTCCAGTTGAATATGAAAAATGACTGGCAACGTTAGACCCCTCGTTGGAAGTATCAATACCACCTGAACGATACGCTTGGTCAGAGATTGTAACCAAGCCCTCATGCAAGACTGGCGCGCCATCAGCAGTAGCTTCCGCGTCACTCAGCACTGGCTTAAGGACCTCGTAATCAACCTCTATCAATGATAGGGCTTCCTCTGCAACATGAACTGAAGTCGCAGCCACGGCTGCAATCGCATGCCCTTTATATAAGACCTTTTCCACAGCGAGAATATTCCTAGTAAAAAAGCCATAATTTACCATTGCACCAGCTGTTTGATCACTGATATCAATCGACAGATCCGGGAGATCAGCAGAAGTGACAACAGCCTTCACTCCAGGAAGAGCCTCAGCTTTAGAGGTATCAATCGATCGAATCCGGGCGTGTGCATATGGACTCCGTAATATCTTACCGTACAAGGCCCCAGTTACCTGAGCATCAGCAGCATACCGTGCCCTACCTGTTACCTTGTCCAATCCATCATGACGAATCGGCCTCGTACCCACCACATCAAATTCTTTCGTCGACAGCACTATATTAGGGTTATAGTCCATTTTTCTAGATCCTCCAACGTACAGTGATTTGTTTAGCATATTCTACTTACACAGGGATATATTCTATCATAAAGTAGAGGTGAAGGCCTGTCCGCAGCGTCCTTCACTCAACAAGGTACAAGCGCACAAAAGGAACTTATCCAGTAGTAGAAACCTTGAGATTCACTATAACCACCAAATCTCAAATGTTAGCCTTCTTGTATCCCGATCGGATTGCTTAACATCAACGCAAGGTTCCTGAAAATTTGCCAAATCAACTTCATATGTCTATGAACCGGCAATCCACTTCCCGACCACCATATTGAACGCCTCCGGCTTATCGAGGCTCACCACATGGCCTGCGCCAGGAACATCGATGCATTCAAAATTGATAGCAGTCTCCTTCATCTTACTAACCACAGCATCAGAAACGAGAGCACTTTCTTCACCACGGATTTCAAGGATTGGACATGGAATTGAAGCAATGGCATCCCAATACCGAGCGATTAATGCCTCATCCTGCATATCTGCAAGCGGTACGGTGAAGAGGAGTGTATCCGCTTTCCATCGAAGCTTTCCACTTTCATCCTGCCTCAACTTACGACGAAGATCAGCTCTTAACCGCTCGCCAGTAGGCCATGGGTTATCGGAGCGAGAATACTCAAATGCGACATCGAATGAATCAAACTCCAAAGGTCGGGGCGGACGAACTGGAGCAACCCCACCGGGTGCCAAGGATGGCTCGGGGCCGATATCAACAAGGACAATTCTTTCAATAGCATCGGGGTTCGCAGCAGCGTAAAGAAGGGAATTCCATCCTCCCATCGAGGATCCAATCAATATTGCCTTCTTGATCAAAAGAGCTTCCATGAAGGCAGTGAGATCTTCAACGTAACGATCTCTGTCATAACTTCCGTCTGCCCATGAGCTATCACCATGGCCACGTTGGTCAAGCGCATAAACGTGATACGCATCTGACATATAGGGACCGAACTCGTCCCAAATACCAGCGTGAGCAGTGTGGCTATGAAGGCAAATAATCACTGGGGCATCTGCCCTTCCCCATTCAAAATAGCAGAGATTTACTCCGTTTACTGCGATAGCCTGTGGCTGTGGTAAGACCATAACCCCTCCTCAACGCTATAATTTTCCTTGGTACAAGACTCGTGTCATAGTACCTCCACTCATGACTGCATGCAAGAGAACTAGTGCAAACATCATGGCTTGTCCCTTAATTCTTCCACCACAATATTGAGATAAAAACCATAACCGTTTATGATAAATCTTTACGGTGCCATTGAACCTAAACAAACCTGCAGGGGGTACAAACATCGTGGCTGAAGTATGGATACCAACACGGCTACTACCGAACACAGATGGAAAAAAACAAGTGCAAGTCGAAGGCACAAACGTTCGTCAGCTCATTGCCAATTTGGACTCCCTATACCCTGGTGTTGAAGCATACCTCTGCCGTGATGGCGACATTGCACCAGGACTTGCGGTTATTGTAGATGGAGATGCCTCGCCCTTAGGCATACTCACACGGGTCCGAGAAGACAGCGAGATACATTTCTTGCCATCGATAGAAGGCGGCGAGTACTAGCATCCTATCGTTCAGGCAGAAACACACACAACACCGAGAACACCCGGGCCACCGTGCGTACCTATTGCTGGACTAAGCCTGACTGTCCACGGAGCGCTCCCACCTGGTAATTTCCCCTTCAACCCATCAGCGAAATTGACCGCTGCTGAAGGATCTGTTGTATACAAAACTGCTGCACTCTCCAGTGATCCACACCCATCAACTAGTTGAATCATACCCTGAATGCCTTTGCGGAATGTCCGAATTTTCTGCTGGATAGCTATTACCCCATCATCCAAAGTAAGAATAGGTTTAATTTGGAGTACGGTACCCAAAAGGGCACTTGCCTTACCCATCCTTCCTCCTTTTTCGAGGTACTTCAGAGTATCAAACAGCACAAAAACACTCGTTCGGTCTAACACTGACTGCGCTGCAGCAGTAGCTTCTGCCAAAGACGCTCCTTGTTTGGCAGCTTCAGCAGCTGCAATCACGCTGAATCCGAACCCCATAGATACCTGTTTACTGTCAAAAATATGAATCCCCGAACCAAGGTCTGCCTGCGACGTTGCCTGGGTAGCAGCATTCACCGTACCACTCAGCTTAGACGATACATGAATGGATAACACCTCAGTTGCCGAACCTTTCAGGCCATCGTATACCTCAACAAAATTTCCAACAGATGGCTGAGATGTTGTCGGCATTGCAGCATCATCAATAAGACGACGATAGAATTCATCACTTGTGAGATCAACTCCATCACGGTAGGTATCAACCCCAAATGATACGGTCAATGGAACGACAATAATTCCCAGATCGTCACACACCTCTTCTGGTATATCCGCACCACTATCCGTAACAATTCTTACAACCATAATTCCTCCAGCGATTTAGACTCAGGGCACCTGCAAAGTACACGGCGGCGATAACACACCACACTTATATGCATTCTACTATCAGTTATATCATTTATGCGAGCAAAAATGGCATTATCCTCGTGAATGCTACCTTGGTATTATTGAGATTCATAAGCAGATTTATACCGTGGCCAGTAATCTTACCTAGATATCGCTGGAAGACTAAAAGACTAGACCTAATAAAGGATTCCACCTGATGAGTACTACTCCTGAGCCTAAGCCTGAACAATCTTTTTCCGACCTAAAAGCTGATTGGTTAGAAGAAGGGAAAGCCTTGAGGGAAGATTTCAAGGAGGATTGGACAAAAGAAAAAGAAGAAATGAAAAGTGAGTGGACATCAAACATAAGTGACTAAAAAAGCAAAGGCCCTATTGGTAAAACATAGATAGTGATCAGAATGTTTGTTGGAATAGGTGTCTTATATTTGATTGGCTCGCTAATTTTTGGTTATTGCTCAGGGTAAGAACAGGCGTCAGTTAGTACTGATGTCAAGAGCACGACAGCTAAGGTGGTTGCGTCTGCCCAATTATTTTTTCCGATGAACAGGCAAGTGTGCTTCTACTTAAACCAGATGATTTCTCACAGAAGTCGCTCGGGCGATAACCTCAACGAAATCACTTCAGGCTCAATACACATGTGTGCTTAGTAAGTGAAGTTCACGACTGAAGAGAGAATATTACTCCTTCAGTTCGGGATGTTCTTGCAACAACCATTCTCTGACATCAATTGCCTCTTTGTCGTTGGGGTCTAACTCTATAACCGTAATTATGTCTTCCAGCACCTTGTCATATTGTTCTAAATCCCGGTAAGCGCTGCCCCTATTGTTATAAGCATAAGCATCATCTGGGTCTAACTCTATAGCCTTGGTGAAGTCTTCCACAGCTCTGTCATATTGTTCTAAATTATAGTAAGTGATGCCCCTACTGTTATAAGCATAAGCATCATCCGGAGCTAACTCTATAGCCTTGGTGTAGTCTTCCACGGCTCTGTCATATTGTCCTAAATAATCGTAAGTGCTGCCCCTATTGTAATAAGCCTCAGCATCATCCGGAGCTAACTCTATAGCCTTAGTGTAGTCTTCCACGGCTCTGTCATATTGTCCTAAATCATCGTAAGTGATGCCCCTATTGTTATAAGCATCAGCATAATCCGGGTCTAGCTCTATAGCCTTGGTATAGTCTTCCACTGCTCTGTCATATTGTTCTAAATAATCGTAAGCGCTGCCCCTATAGAAATAAGCCTCAGCATCATCTGGCTCTAATTCTATAGCCTTGGTGTAATCTTCCACTGCTCTGCCATATTGTTCTAAATAATCGTAAGCGCTGCCCCTATTGTTATAAGCAGCAGCATCATCTGGGGCTAACTCTATAGCCTTGGTGTAGTCTTCCACTGCTCTGTCATATTGTTCTAAATTCCGGTAAGCGCTGCCCCTATTGTTATAAGCATAAGCATCATCTGGGTCTAACTCTATAGCCTTGGTGTAGTCTTCCACGGCCTTGTCATATTGTTCTAAATTCATGTAGTTTTTACCCCCGTTCATTTTTTATGTAGCCCAAATTTTCCTATTATTTGGTACTCCTTCTACCAGTGAAGCCCGTTGATGACAGGCACCCCCTTTATATATAAAGTGAGGTCGCTCGGGCGATAACCTTATCGAAACCACTTCAGGCTCAATACACATGGGTGCTTAGTAAGTGAAGTTCACGACTGAAGAGGAGATGTTACTTCTTCAGATAGGGATGTTCTCTCAACACCAAATCTCTATTGTTATAAGCCAAAGCATAATCCGGGTCTAACTCTATAGCCTTGTCATAGCTAACAATTGCAGTTTCAAAATCCCCAAATTCTTGAAAATCAATTCCTTGGTTGTCATATTCTTCTGCCTCAGATTACCCAGCACAAGCAAGTAGGCCCATCATTGCCAAAGCAGTTACTACTAGTTTTATATTTCTCATTAGCATGGTATTCATAGGAAATCCTTACGAGCATTATACTAAAGTGCAAGTAGAAGAGTACCGTAATGGCGTATATCCAACATGAGGAAATCACTATCCAGAGAAGTAGGCGAGATCATATCTGCCAGATCTTAACAAAAGGTGTAGAATTGATACGAAATACTTAGACTATAATAGTAAGATCCGCTGAGAGTCGTTCCGATATAACACCACCGTATTGCTGAACCGCAACCATCTTGTTCTCTGGATGTAACGAACTACGATGAATAGAAATAAACCGATATTCCAAGGGTGGTGGATGGTACTCATCTGCTATCCTCTTTGCGTGATGCCGATTGCATTTGTTTCATTCGGTTTCGGGTTCTTGATTAATCCCTTGTCTACTGAATTCGGTTGGACTGTCACGCAGATCGCAATTATCGCATCATTCATCAGACTTGAAGGGGGCTTCCTCGACCCTATTGGCGGTTTCATTATTGACCGCTGGGGACCAAGGAAAATTATCATAGGCGGGCAGTTCCTTATAGGTCTGGGGCTCATACTAACCAGCCAGGTAACCGAACTCTGGCAATTTTATGCTGCCGTAATGATAACTAACGCCGGATCAGCGGTGGGATCCTTTTTTGCATGTCGAGCCCTGGTAGTTCGCTGGTTTCTACGATCCCGTGGCCGCGCAATGGGATTTATGACGCCAGCTGCCTCTGCAGGACAATTATTGCTACCTCTTGTTGCTTTTTTCATCACACGCTTAGGATGGAGCGACGCCCTCTTGGTGATGGGGATATCCATATTGATGATCACTGTACCTCTAGCATTCGCCGTACGTGATGACCCTTACACGTATGGCTTACTGCCCGATGGAGACCCCCCCGAAGAAACCGACACGGAATCTAGCCAACCAAGCGAGGAAGAAACACCAACCCGCATCACAGACCAGGGTATCCGATGGCAGGCAGCGTTAAGAGTCCATGCATTCTGGATGCTGGGAATTTCCACAGCAATATGGAGCCTCTACCACGGCATCGTTCGACTATTCCTCATCCCCCACATGGAAGGATTAGGCTACACAAGAGAGGAAGCAGGCAAATTCATGCTCATCTTTTTCCTCATCAGTATACCTGGGAGAATAGCTGCAGGATGGCTTGCCGATCATATCTCGTCGAAAAAATTGCTTACAGCTGTCCTGATCTCCCAATCACTCGGTCTTATCGCATTGGCCTTTAGCAATTCATGGCTAGATCTTTTCCTCTATGCACTAGGGTATGAATGGGCAGTCGGTGGATGGCTCGCATTGCAGGGCATTATCATTGCACAGTACTTTGGTGTATCAAACTACGCCACCATCATCGGGCTTATGATGACCATGGGAGTCTTAGGAGGCTTCATGGGACCAGTAATCGGAGCACGAATATATGATTATACTGGTTCCTATCAGGCCGCTTTCATTCTAGCTGCAGCCCTTGCACTCGTAGCCCTTCCATTCATCTTAAGCCTCAGAAATAACAAACAACAACTATAAGCCTTCTACAAGGCAGTCTTGTCCCATTGGTATATAATGCATGCGAAATCATCGGATTAGGAGTAAATGCGATGTTAATCGCGCTCGATATTGGAAATACGAACATCACAGTGGGTGTCTTTGACGGCAAGGAACTGAAAGCAACATGGCGGCTTGCTACAGATTCTAGAAAAATGTCGGATGAATACATGCTCTCCCTCATTACGCTTCTACCTATGAAAGGCATTCACCCCGAGCAGATTGACTCTGCCATTATATGCAGCGTCGTCCCCCCACTCAATACGGTGTTTGAGGATCTCATTCAGCGATGCTTCTCTACTACACCCTTGTTGATCGGCCCAGGTGTTCGCACAGGCCTACGAATCCTGTACGAACCTCCAAGGGATGTGGGCGCTGACCGCGTTGTTGACGCGGTAGCAGCATTTCATCTCTATGGTGGACCAGTCATTATCGTCGACTTTGGCACTGCTACAGTGTTTGACGCTGTATCCGAAAGTGGAGATTACCTTGGTGGAGCCCTGGCTCCAGGGGTTCACTCTGCTGCAGAAGCTCTCTTTGTCAACACGTCACAGCTAAGACGGGTTGAGTTAACAGCGCCCCCTAAAGCAATTGGCAAAAGCACAGTGCACGCAATGCAATCTGGTCTTCTCTTTGGGTATTCCGAACTTGTCGTGGGTATGGTCAGAAGATTCGTCGAGGAAATGGGCGGTTCTCCAAAAGTCATAGCAACGGGCGGTCTGGCGGGTATAATAGCCCAAGAAGTCGAAGTGTTCGACGCAGTAAGCCCAGACCTAACCCTCATAGGACTTCGCATTATTCACGAAATGAACCAACCATAACTGCACACCTGATAGTTGCTTCAAACACTGGAATCTGAGTAAGGTATGGGAAACATGCGAACTGCACTAGAAGGCAAGAATATAATTCTGGGTGTGACTGGAAGCATAGCAGCATACAAGGCTTTAGATGTGGCCAGCAAACTCACACAAGCCGGTGCTCTCGTGGATGTTGCCCTCACCCCCAGTGCAGAGAAATTTATCACGCGACTGAGTTTTCAGAGCATAACGCACAGGCAAGTATACACCGATCTCTTTGACCCATCTTCAGACTTAGCTATTCACCACGTAGCCCTAGCAGAACGAGCTGATCTGGTTGCTATATATCCAGCAACCGCAAACACTATAGCTAAAATTGCTCTAGGGATCGCAGACGACACATTAAGTACAACGGTCCTTGCCTCCAGGGCTCCTCTACTTATTGCCCCAGCAATGGATGGATACATGTACGCCAACCCTGCTACCCAAGCCAATCTCAATCTACTGAAAAGCAGGGACATTAACATCATAGGACCGGCAACCGGGCACCTTGCTTCTGGCCTCACAGGTGCAGGAAGACTCGTAGAACCTACTGTCTTGATCGAACAAATCAAGACTATTCTTGGTCGTCAAGGTGACCTTAATCATCTTTCGATTGTAGTGAGCGCAGGCGGGACTCAGGAGCCTATTGATCCCGTCCGGGTAATAACAAACCATTCTTCTGGAAAAATGGGATACGCTATAGCAGAAGCAGCAAGAGATCGTGGAGCTACAGTCACCCTTGTCACTGCTGCCAAAGGAATTCCCGAACCAACAGTTCACGCCATTGAAAAAGTCACAACCGTCGATGAAATGCGTAACGCCGTACTCTCGGCCTGTGAAAATGCTAACGTTGTCATCATGGCTGCTGCTGTCAGCGACTATACACCAGTAACAGTGGCGACTCAGAAGCTAAAAAAAGATGCCGAATCTACTCAAATGTCCATCGAGGTTAAAAAAACAAACGATTTCTTCCTTGAAATCCCGCAACACGTACTGAGAGTCGGATTCGCTGCAGAAAGCGAAAATCTCGTAGACAATGCAGAAGATAAACTGCTACGTAAAGGAATGGCCTTAATCGTAGCCAACGACATTACCGCAGTAGACAGCGGCTTCAATGTAGATACTAACCGTGTAACGTTTATTGACCGCACAGGGACTACCGAAGAACTTCCACTACTGACCAAATATGAAGTGGGCCATAAAATACTCGATAAAGTGCTGGCTCTCTTACCTATCTCAGGATAGGGTTTCTAATTCTGATCTTGCCTTAGACGAGCGAAATATCACGATAAACGCCACCGCTACCAGCAATGCTCCAGCCACCGAAATACAAACCAAATGCATTCCTGAGAGAAATGCAGAACCCAAAGGACCCTCCGAAATAGTAGCAGAAACTCCAGTCATACCCTCATCATATCCGAGATAGACTAACCTCGCGCTCACTATAGCCGTAGCCAGTGCTATACCACTGACATTCCCCGAATTGCGTAGGAGATTGGTAAAGCCTGCAACTACGCCATAGTTAGCCTGATCAGCACGATTCAAAATAGCAGCGCCATTAGCTGGGTTAAAAATCCCGGTACCAAGCCCTACAAGAACCATTACCAAGACAGGCATGCTGACATGAGAATCTATCCCAAGTAATGTACATACTCCGAGCCCAGCGGCAATGACCAATAACCCGCTCACCGAAAATCGCCGCCAGCCATACCTATCAGCGAGAGGTCCACTTATTGGTCCTGTCAATATCATGCAAATCGCAGCAGGAACCAAGATAAGACCCACGCTGGCTGTTCCAAACCCTAAAACCCACTGAAGATAAAATGGCATCAGGAATCGAACGGATGACATTCCAACAAACGCTGTGTATCGAGCAAGAGAGGCAACAACGAAAACCGTGTCGCGAAACAGACTCAAAGTTAACATCGGAGAGTCTACCCGTAATTCCCAGTACACAAACAAGGCTATACACGCAACAAAGATACTGCAACTTGCTGCTGAAACCAAGGAAATCCATCCGAACATTGGTCCCATCAAAAGAATTCCATGAAAAGCAATCAAGGTAAATGCAGAGAGAATGGCACCACCCCAATCAAAACCCGCCACTGCACCTGAAGATTCTGATTCGTCTTTAGACTTAAGCACCACCAACCCGCCAATTGCAGCAACCATCCCGGCAATTGCAGTGCTGTAAAAAACCCACGGCCAACCAAAAGACTCGATGAGAAAGCCTGCGATAGTCGGACCCAGTATGCCTCCAACCCCAACCACACTCATCTGAATGCCAAGAGCCTTACCCCGCTCATCCATGGGAAAAGCAGCGATAACCATGGCCATAGCTGTTCCTTGCGTCATTGCTGACCCAATACCTTGCAGCACTTTGGCAATGACAAGAAATTCCACTGATGAAGCTGCCCCCGCTGCAAACCCTCCAACAACGAAAATCACGAACCCGAAAATGTATACTTTTTTCCTTCCGACTATATCTCCCAGCCTTCCCATCGGGAGAAGCAATACCGTTATAGTGAGGCTGTATCCGACAACTACCCACTGCACAACAGGCAGATCGGTGTCAAATTCAATAGCTATAGTAGGTAGTGATACCACCATGCCTTGGTTGTCAGCAACAGAGGCAAACAACCCTATTGCAATGACAGCTATGGCTATCCACTTATAATTCTTGCCGGTCAGTAACTTACTACTCAAAAACTCCCCAAGTCTTTACGGACGACGGCTATGCAAATTTACAGGCTACCCTACGGAACAAAAACTACGATACAGCGATTGAAAGATAATTGCTAGACCGTAGGCAACCTGATAGGATGCCTACGGTCTAATCCCAACAACAGGAGACAGTATGACAACCAATCTTCCTGCAAACTATGATGCTCTCTTGGCAGAAACCATAAACATTCCACTTCAAGACAGCAGCATTATCAGCGGTTATTACGCACGCCCTCTAGGGAGTGGACCCTTTCCAGCAGTTATCGTAATTTTTGAAGCATTTGGCATGATGCCTCACACCAAGGAAATGGTTCGCAAATTCGCAGCTTCCGGATATCTTGCAATCGCTCCAGATCTCTATTCCCGCGAGGGTCCACTGGATCCTACCGATATGCGCGCAGTCATGCAAAGAATGGGGGGTATATCAGATACCCAAGCGATCAGTGATATGGAAGGTACTGCACAGTTCTTAAAACAACAACCTACCAGCAACGGTAAAGTCGGTGCGATCGGTCACTGTTCTGGTGGTCGTCATTCACTGCTCTTTGCCTGCAACACACAGTCGCTTGATGCAGCAGTAGACTGCTACGGAGGAAGGATAATAACAGACGAACTGACCCCAGCAATGCCTAAGGCTGTGATAGACATGATCCCAGATCTGGCGTGCCCTCTCTTAGGTCTCTTCGGAGAGATTGATGCCAATCCAACTCCTGATCATATAGATCAATTAGCGCAACGTCTCACATCACATAACAAGCAATACGAATTCCAAACATACCCAGATCCAGTGGGCCACGGATTCTTCTGTGAATACCGTCCGAGTTATAACCAAGAAGCTGCAATAGATGGATGGGAACGAATTTTCACATTCTTTGAAAAGCACTTGATATAGGGCTGCGTACATTCAATTAATACTTTAAAAGGAGCTTTGAAGCATGTGCGATTTTGGGGATGTCCAAAAAATGAATTTGACTGGCAGTGGACGTGCGAACGGAAATTGGTTCGACCTTAGTGCTGCGCAAGTCTACCATGATCATTTTATCCGAGCCCAAGTCAATGAGGGAATTGTCATCGATATATTTAATCCCGAGAACACCTCACATGTCGTTGGGATGTGCCTTGAACTTGATGCAGTATCAGCAGAGCAATTAGGGAACGCTCTACTAGCTACAGTTGAGGGATTAAGAACCCGAACGTAAAGAAAGCGGTCCACATATGGCCTTGATCAATGGTTCGAGTCCACCACCCCTGTAACTGTCTCAATCACTTTTGTTTTCCTGCATCAGTGGCATGGTGTTCACAACTAGAGCACCTCTGATGGATTTTTAGCGATTACTAAAGGTTGGAGACTGACTGGTGTATGGAACCCTCACTTGCAAGCCATTCCCTGTCAGATTGCTGCTCATGGTACAGACTTTGCCAACAATTGTCCGCCTACAGTACACGATACTAGATCAATTCAAGTAGGCGTGATTCAATTTGTTCCCATGGCTCAGATAGATTCAAGGTAACAACTTTTATTTCGTGTCCTTGCATATGGATGCATTCGTAAACTTCATAATCTACAGTTGGGTAGAGCAATATTCCCTTGGCTTCTTTATATGCTGGGCCCTTGTGTTCCTGAGTCCTGAGATAGGCATAGATCTGGTATAAATTGTCAGACTTGATACGTTGGGTCGTAAAATGCTCCGTTAGTGTACTTTGGTGGAATTTAGTATCTATAATCAATATCTTTTTTGGATCCCGTTTGGATTTTATCGAAATATCGGTAATCATTTGCGGAACTAAATCACTGTCGGTTTGAGGCCAAGTAAGTATTTCACTGGATACTTCATATTCATCCCCAATCCTATATCTGTAAAAATTCCTCACAAATTGCTCAAATAACTTTGGTAGCCCTTTCTCATTGCGAATTAACTCCATTAAACTTGCGTCGCCAGAATCTTCTTGTGGCATGCGAAGTTGATATATTAGGGAACATATCTGCAACGGAAGTCTGTAGCTACGATTGTAGCGGGTGATCGGTGTAGACCAGAAAAGTGCATTGGTCAATTGCACGACCTCTACCCCTTCCATTGCCCTAACCAGGGAACGTATTTTGGTACGCAGTTTTTCCTCATCTAAGTGTCGGTTGCTCCATAAGCGATCTCCTTTCGAGAGCCTATTGAGAGTACTACGGATAATCCGATTGTTCTGAGTGTCTATATTCAACTCGTTGAACTCACAGATGGTTTTGTTTTGTTTGTTGGCAATATATCGGATGCTATCTGCGAAGCGTATACGCCCTCTAATACCATTTACCGAGGCAATATTTTTCCGATATTCCCTCTTCATTTGTTGCTTCAGTAGCATCTCTGTAGATTCTATTAAGACTTGTGCAAGTAAGCCCAAGAGATTTGGAGAAGACTCGGTATCGAAGCGTCCTAAGTCCCTGTACTCAGCTTGTTCCCAAGCATACAACAGCATATGCCAAACGTTTCGTATGGGAATTTTTGATCTAGGATCCAAATCTTCGTTAAACAGTGTGACCATACCAATGTTACCCAAACACTTTACTTATGATATTGCCAACCTTATCTGGATCGTCAAACCAATATTCATCAATGAGAGGTTTGATTTCACCATTAATCACATTGTCGAACCAAGTTTGGTCCAATCTAGAAAAATCGTTACCCTGCGGGCAAAAAAAGCTATGCCCTACCTTGAATGCAGGACCTAGTTGTTTATCATCGGCTATTTCTTTGGTTAGCTGACCCATAGTGCGCTTGATGTGGTTGATTAATTTACGGTCCATGCCTCGTTGCTCAAGCCAATCCTCGTATTGTGGTGAGTCGAATTTTGGTACCAAGGTCATAAATGAAAAACGCCGTCGCAATGCATAATCCACCAATGCCAAGGATCTGTCAGCTAAATTCATGGTTCCAATTATATATATATTTTCTGGAACAAACATTTCCGGATGTCCTTCTTGCCAATACAATGGGGTTATGGAATTGCTGGTACCCCTTTTACTATTTTCGATTAGAGAGAACACTTCGCCAAATATTTGACTTAGATTCCCTCTATTAATCTCATCAATTATCAGTACGTATTCGTGATCTGGATCGGAATATGCTTGTTTGCATAACCTAGTGAACGCTCCGTCCCTCAATTCAAATCTGCCAGCCTCATTGGTTGGCCTAAACCCTTGGATGAAATCCTCGTAGCTATAGGAAGGATGTAACTGAACTGTGCGCACTCTTTGAGCGTCTTTAGACTCCATTAGTGCGTAAGCGAGTTTCTTAGCAACAAATGTTTTCCCAACTCCTGGTGCTCCTTGAAGTATTAAATTGCGTTTAGATCTTAATCTTCCTATTGCCAGATTTATCTCATCAGTGGAGAGAAAAACTCCCTCTTTATGTAAATCTTCAATTGAGTATGGCTCAATTGTGTCTACCTCTCCCTCCAACTCCGTGTTGATTACCCCATTGGGCCACCAAGAATCAACAAAATACTGATAATCTTGCAGCTGGTTGCCGAATGCGAACGCAATTAATTGTTGCGCCATTTTCCGATCTTTCCTCAGTTTCCAAACTGTAGATCTATAGGTATAAAAATACCATTCCTTTGGCGTCTTTAGTTCCTCCCATTCAACTTCCAGTGTCCTCCCATCTCCATGATTAGCAGTAATAGTGCCACTAGCTTTAATGTATGCCTTAGAGACGGTGTTTCCGTATGCATCGAAGGGCAGGTTATGCTTCTGGGTTGTGACCGACTTAATAGCTATCTGGTCTCCTACTTGCATTGATCTCACTTGATCTAGATAACGATCGACATACCCATTCTGCCAAATTCCTTCTTCAAGAAAGCGCTGGGTCTGGTCCTCATCGTTGGAGGGGTCATAAGCGCCAACTAGCCAATAGCTAGCAGTTTCCGCAAGATTCACAGGATCGGATTCCCCTCTAGTAGCCCATGCTATATCAGAAAGTTCCGCGAAAGATTGATTCAATTGTGCTACTTTTGTTATTGCGTCTCGGTAGAATTCAATTGTAAGACCTTTCGAAGGCATGGAAATATTTTGCATTTTTCTCATATATTTATCTAGGCTCATGAATGTACCTGGACGGATCCAAAACAGACCCATAGTTATGTTAACGCTTCCAGTGTAACGTACCTCGAGTGCCCTATCAAAAGCTTCTATGAAGCTTGCTTCTTCTAGGGGGTTTGCAACATTTGGATCCACCGCAGCAGTGAAGAGATCCCAGAGTTTATCTACATCAGCAAGATGCCGGTGAAATTTGAAGCCGATAAACCATGAACGTCTTGGATTCAATACTGGAATACCAAAAAAAGAGAGGGGGATATCAGATTGAATCTCGAACTGCTTTTTCAGTTGAGTTAAGATCTGGATACGCTTTTCGTCCCTGAACAAACGATTGAAAACTCCAAAAAAAGTAAACGGGTCTATTTCTTGTATTGGGAACCTGTTATCAAATTCATCACGGTCTTCTAACGTTGTAATAGTCATACCCTGGGTTTTCAATTCGTCAAGAAAACCCAATAACTCTTGCTGTTTGTATCTATATGGGACAAGTTTTTGGGCAAGTTCCTCATAGAAGGGAATCCAATCAAAGCGATCAACGCCAGAGATTGTGCTTATCATTGATAATCCTCCTTTCGTTTACTAGTGAATATTAGACAAAATTCCTTTTGATTAAGAAGGCTCTAGAAATTACAGGTCTATCAACCGATATATAGCTGTAGTTAGTAGGCATTAAAGGGACGGTTTGGTGCCATAGAGGGGATCGAGAACCTACATGCCCGTGGTACTCGTCTATCTTCTTACTGTATTGTTTACTAAGTCTATTTGATTCGAGACCGGCTAGAATTGGAAAAGAGCAAATCAGGACTAGCATTCAGAACAGTAAGACCTACACTGGTCGAAACATAGGAAGAGAAACTTTCCCCTCTCCCTGATCCTGCCATTCCACTGTAACAGGCATACCACACCGTATATCGTTAACCGGATCCTGCACCCCCACAATGTTCGTCATCATTCGAAACCCCTCATTGAGATCAACATATGCGACGGCAAAAGCCCCAAGCTCCTTGAATGCGGGATGACGACTCTGCATAATCACGCTGAAGGTATAGACAACACCTTCTCCCTTCGACTCTTTAATAGTAGTTTCAGTCCGCCCGCAGTTCGGGCAGTGCCTTCTGGGGTAGAAGATAATACTGGCACAGGAATCACACATCTGGTAGGTCAGTTTATGCTGTTTCGTAGCCTCCCAGAAGGACTCTGTATCAGGCTCAGGAAATTGTGGTTGTGGTCTCAATGTCGTCATTAAATTCCTCCAGGATTTTAATTAATCTGCAGCTAGGACCGTTACTGCTGTAGAGTGACGGGCCCCCAATTGCCCTCCATTACCAACTGCACATGCTAATTGGGCGTTTGCAACCTGTGAGGTTGATTCTCCACGTAACTGCCGTGTCGCTTCAAGTAATAAGAATATACCCCGCATACCTGGATGGTTTGAGGACAACCCTCCACCATCAGTGTTCAGTGCAGGTTTCAGCGGGTTATCGAAATCTAAACGGCCATCTTCAATAAAAGCACCGCCTTCCCCTTTTGCGCAAAAACCCAAGTCTTCAATGAGAGTCATCACAGTAATAGAAAAAGAGTCATACGCCATCAGAACATCCATCTCCGATGGAGAAACACCTGCATCACCAAATGCGAGGGGGCCACTCTGAGCTCCGGCAGACACCGTTATATCTGCGTTATTATCACGATATTTCGTTGCTTCACCAGTGCCGATAATCCATACTGGCTTCTTCCTGACATTGCGAGCAACTGCTGCTGATGCTATAACCACTGCTCCCCCACCATCTGAGATCATGCAGCATTCGAGCAAATGCAAAGGATATGCAATAACCCGAGAATCGAGAACATCCTCAGTAGTGATCTCTCTAATGTCTACGAATTCAAGATCATGCATCCCCTGCACGGCCTCAGGATTACGCATCGCGTGTCGCCGAGTAGCAATCGAAATAGCAGCAAATTGTTCGTCGGTAGTTCCATATTGGAACCTGTGGCGCTCTTTAACCATGGCATAACCAGAGATCAATGTAAGACCCCAAGGGTTTTCCATATTAGTAAACATGTTTGCTCTACCAGTGCCTGGCCCTGCAGTACCGATGGCATTCATGTCAGAATGAGAGGTCGATCCATAAGTTAGTAACGCAACATTGCATTTCCCAGTTGCAATCGCTTGAGCAGCATGGTTCGCTTGAAATTCGAACGAACTTCCCCCCAATGCGGTGGTATCAATGTACGTTGGATGAAGTCCAAGATATTCTGCAATACCCAAACCACCTCCTCCTCCCTCGGCAGTATCAAAAACACCATCAACATCAGTCCAATCAAGCCCAGCATCAGCCAAGGCCTTCGCCGCTGATTCAGCTTTTATCTGTAGAGCAGTAACTTCGGAGCCAACCACACGCAAGGGGTACTCATAAATGCCGACTATAGCCGCATCACGCTTTTGTGACATTGTCGATATCCTCACTTCCTACGAACATTACATATTCCCACCATTTTGGAAGGTATCATAGCCATGTCTTTAACACAACGATCTGCACAAGAAGAAACATATTTGTTGACCATCACACTCCGACGGTATAGTCTGAATGAATGCGTATAGCAGTTCTCTCAGACTCACACCTACCTGGTGCCCTACGAAGTTTAGATGCTCTAGGAAAAGAACCTGAAGAGTTTTTCGCTGCCGCAGAACTGATTCTGCACAGTGGAGACGTAACATCTCCATCAATTCTCGACTGGCTAGAACAATTTGCTCCCGTGCTCTGTTCCACCGGAAACAACGACCCTATAGCTGACGATCGTTCAAACGAGATCCAGATACTCACAATACTTGGCTGGACTATTGGCATGATCCACAGCCTACCACGGACTGAAAGACCCATACCTGAGTTACAGGCATATTTCCCAGAACCAGTGGACATCATGATTTGTGGCCACACGCATCAGGAAGTGCTGGAGTCCAGAGATGAGGTTCTCATCATGAACAGTGGTAGCATTACGTTCCCGCGTCACAAGGATCTTCGCCTCGGCACAGTAGGCCTGCTTGATATAACTGAAACTACGGTCCATGCAAATATCATCTGTCTTGGGGAAACGAAGGGCAAACCAAATCCCGGGACAGAAATAGCACTAACAATTCACAGATGATCAAAAATCAATCATTTACCGATGCTGTCGACTGACCCCTAATAAACACATAGAGCAGAGCCCCTAGCACCGCACCGACAATGGGTCCAACCCAGTATATCCAATGATCTGCCCAATGTGTTCCCACCAAAGCAGGACCCAACGATCTAGCTGGATTCATCGAGGCCCCTGAGATAGGCCCTGCAAACATCGCCTCAAGTGCAACAGTCGATCCTATCGCCACCGCAGCAAGGGAGCCCTGAGCTCTTTCATCAGTTGCAACAGACATGATCACGAACATCAGAATCATAGTCAGGATAATTTCAAGTACAAAGGAACTTCCAACGGCGCCATTCAATGGCAGTGTAGCACCTAGCCTAGCACCATCACCAATAACGACAGCGACTAATAAACTCCCGACGCTTGCTCCAACCAATTGGGCAAGCCAGTACTTCGGAACTGTGCTCCAAGGAACATGCTTCGTCACAGCAAAAGCAAGTGTTACTGCTGGGTTAATGTGAGCCCCAGAGATATGTCCTGTGGCAAAAATCATCACCATAACAATCAATCCAAAAGTCAGTGCAATGCCAATGTGTGTGATCGCGCCACCCGATACTTCATTGGCAACTATAGCGCCAGTCCCTGCGAATACGAGACAGGCAGTTCCAAATGCCTCAGTTACCATTTTACGGAGCATCACTAGTCCTCCTGATATTCAAATGCGACAAACGTCGACGCAGTCGACACAATAGTACAGTACTAATTGTACAGTACTATAAATAGTGGACAACCCTCGACCACACTTTATGAACAATAAATTATAACTTGTGTTAAAATACCACAAGATCTACTAGGAAGAAGGATCATTAAATTATGACTATTGAATATATTGAGCCCTCATCTTTCCCAGTTACATGGAACACACAAGAAGAGCGAGATTTCACATGGGTCTGGGACGATGTGCACACCCCAATCCCCAATACTCCGCTAACAAGTGCATTCAGCTCTGAATGGTCGCGACCTAGACCCGGAGAAGTGTCTCCGCCAACACCTCCGGCGAACCCAGCACTCCCACGCCGGAGATTCATCAATGGCTATGCCTACAGCCCCAAGCCTCCTCAACCAGATTCCCCTTCTGAACAACCCTCTATAGCATCAACGATAGAACGGTTATCCGGAGCAAAAAACAAATGGGATACAGAACTTCTTCCCAAGCTTCAAGAAAACCTTGAGAAGCTTAGGAATATCGACCTTGAAGTGGTGCCACCAAATCATCTCCCTGACACACTCGAACTTTTCGTGAACACCCACAGGGAACACTGGCAAATCCATATGCAAGCAGTTGGCCCAATATTTCAATCAACAGGAGTACTGTCCTCTCTATACAGTCAATTAACAGGATCGGACAACCCTATAGCACCATACGAATTACTACAAGGATTTCACAACAAGAGCTTAGAAACGGATCAGGCCCTGCAAGCCCTCGCAAACAAAGCACGGAGTAACTCTCGGGTTCTCGAAATTATCTCCAGTAACCAAGATGTAACTGACTTGATCACTGAACTCAGAGATTCTCCTGAGTCATCAGACTACATGGCATTAGTCGACGAATTTCTGCATTCCTACGGATTTCGCTCTTCTTCTCTTGATCTATCAATAAAAACCTGGCAGGAAGATCCTTCATTCATATTTCTGACAATAAAAAACCTGCTAAATTCCCCCGAGTCCAGAAACAATACACACCAAGCGCTTGCCGAGAAAAGGGAAGCCACCGTGGCTGATTTAAAAGTAAAATTAGACGCAAATGACAGCCACTACGACCTCTTTTTCTCGGTATTGAAGATATGTCAAGACATATGGCCAATACGAGAGGATCATGCTTTCTATATTGAACAAGCAACAGGATCACAGATGAGAAGAATGGCCCTAAAGTGTGGAACAGTTCTAGTAGAAAAAGGACTTATATCCGATTCCCACGATATTTTCTATCTAGACCTCGATGAGATTAGAGAAGCGCTTAAAGTATCCTCAAACGACATTCCGGTTAAGAAATATCAGGAAAACATCGTGGAGCGACAAGAGAGCAGCCAGCATTTCCTCACTGTCACTCCACCCCAGTACCTCGGACATCCACCAACTGCAGAGCTCCTCCAGGAGAAGGTGGAAGCAACTAAGTTCATACCTCACTACGTTGAATCTGTTGAAGACCAGTCCACCACTAATGTACTGCGCGGTATCGGAGCTTCAGCAGGTATCTACCGAGGCATAGCCCGTGTAGTGCTGTCAACTGAGGATTTCGCAAAAGTACAACCTGGAGATATCTTGGTTTGTAAATCCACTACACCTCCATGGACTCCACTTTTTGCAACTATCGGTGGGCTCGTAACCGACGCAGGGGGTATTCTCTCCCACGGAGCTATCGTTGCCCGAGAATACAGCCTTCCCGCTGTAATGGCTACAAAACAAGCCACGAGCAGAATATCCGATGGGGACATTCTGCTCGTGGACGGAACAACAGGCATGGTACAAATAGAAGCATAATCAGTACATCTGGGTTTTGTGCTCCTTACATTCTTATACCCAACCCCGCTAACGCCTTCTTTGGAGACACTATGTGCTGCTGTACTCCTAGTGCTTTAGGCTCAAGTCCGAGTGCCAAGCCAATGAGCTGAGGCAAATGCAGAATCGGCAATTCTATCTTTCTCTTATTCTTGCTCGCAGCCCTAGGTTGAAACCCATCCAAATTCAGGTGGCAGAGTGGACAAGGGGTCACCATAATATCTGCACCTAAATCTTGGGCATCCCCTGTATGATTCGCCACCATTTTCAACGATGCATTCTCATTGATCGTAAGTATTGGGAACCCACAGCATTTCGTTTTTCCTGGAAAATCTACAACTTCCGCCCCAACAATTTCAATCAACTGTTCAAGGGATTGCTGGCGATTTGGATTTTCATCGAAACCAAGCACATTTGTTGGTCGAACAATATAGCACCCGTAAAACGGGGCTGTTTTCAAAGCCGACAATGGACTAGTAATACGTTCTTTCAGAGCCTCTGCTCCAACATCCTCAAGGAGAACCCAGAGCATGTGTTTTATTTCCACCGTACCCTTGTATTCCAGACCTTCATCTGCCAATGGTTCGTTAATCTCGGCCAAATAGTGTGGATCAGCAAGCAAACGGCTATTTGCCTGAGCCATAACTCCCTGGCAAGTGCTACAGATAGTCATTATAGGAAGTCCCATTTGTTCTGCGATGGCGAAATTACGAGCATTCAGCATATCCCCTAACCGCAAGTTTTTTTCCTGTAAAACGCCGGCACCGGTACATGATGCGCTTGTCATTTCTTCGAGCTCAATACCAAGAATCTCACACACACTTATGACTGCCGTGTATAGCTCTGGACAGCCACCCCTAGATACGCAACCTGGGAAGAAAGCATATTTCATTTTTTCGCCTCCACGTGATCAAAAATCTTCCTGATCTGGGTAACCCCTTGAGAAACATGAGTGAATGGATACATCAAGGGTAACTTTCCATGTACTAGTGCTCGAAAGGCTATTGGTACTAATGACATCATGCGACCTATGTTAAACATACCAATAGTTCCAAGCGTCAGCATCGTTTCATCAAGGTGTCCGTCTTGCTTGATAATCTCGGTGAACACCTCCGCATGTCTGGCCCCAGGGGTGTTATCAAATCCTGCTTCTATCGCTGCATCTCGCAGTTTCATGATCCGATCCATAGGAGCTACCCCTTTAGGACAAACCTGTACACAAGCCATACACCGGGTACAATCCCAAATACCCCCCGGTTCATTAAGTGCACCCAACCGACTTAAATCAGCCGCATCTCTAGGATCTGCCACAAAACGATATGCCTTAGCTAAAGCTGCCGGACCTAGGAACTGATCAAAAACTTCAAGAGAGGTACAATCCGATACGCAAACACCGCACATTATACAACTCATCACACCATTAAGATGGGTCATTGCATCTGCAGAGGCAACATATTCACTCTCAGGTTCAGGTCCATCAACCTGAAGCCAAGGCTCCACTCCCCGTAGTTTATCCCAGAACGGGGTCATATCCGTAACCAGATCCCGAAGCACAGGCATGTTTCCCATCGGCTCAACCGTTATTGTTTCTTCATTAGGAGCAACGGAAAGAATTTTAGTTTTACATGCCAACGCACCGCTTCCATTTACCCGTATCCCGCACGATCCACAAATAGAGCCCCGGCATGAACACCTGACCGCGAGCGATTCATCTTCGTACTCTCGAACTGCTATTAGCGCATCAAGAACAGTGTTGTATTCCTCCATGTCAACAGTGAACTCTTCAAAATATGTTCCCTTATCGTCGTCTTCAGGGTTGTAACGTTTCACCTTAAGACTAGTCTTCACTTCTGACCCTCCTTGCATTGCTTCCTGGTCTTGTTTAATACACTCGTATTTGCGGCTCCCATCGGGTAATGACGACTGGTAATGTAGAGGTTCTCGGCTCTCCATCATCTTGATAATAAACCAGAATATGCTTCAACCACTCGTCATCGTTCCTGTCAGGAAAATCAGTACGAGTGTGAGCTCCTCTGCTTTCTTTCCGTTGTATCGCGCCACTCACAATAGACTCTGCGCAATCCAACATAAACCCAAGTTCAAGTGCAAAGATAAGACTGGTATTGTATATCTTGCCCGAGTTCTTGACCGATACACTCCCATATCGTTGTTGCAACTCTTTAATCTTCTCAAACGCAGTTTGCATCCCTTCCTCATTACGGAAAACTGCGAGATGTTCATTCATCGCCTCACCCATCTCCAGGCGCATACCTGCGACTCTATCTCCAGTACCATTACGGGCAAGCAAAGCATTAATACGCTCCTCTTCCTGAGACTGTACCGCATCCCCAGGAAGAGGAATGCCACTAGCTGCTGCATCCTTCGCAAAAGCTGCTGCAGCAACACCAGATCGCCTACCAAAAACAACCGTGTCGAGCAGAGAATTTGCCCCAAGCCGGTTACCACCATGCAGGCTCACGCATGCGGCTTCGCCTGCTGCAAACAAGCCCTGTACACCGCCCCAATCTCCACCAAGCTTGTCCCAACACCTTCCGTCAACATCGGTTTTCAACCCGCCCATCTGATAGTGCATACCAGGACGGATTGGTATAGGTTCTTTCGTAAGATCAACGTTGGCATACGTCATGCCCTCTTCGTGTATTTGATGTAACTTTTCAAGTATAAAATCTCGACCAAGGTGACGACAATCCAACAGAACACACCCATCGATACCACGACCTTCATTGATCTCAGTCTGTTCAGCACGGGACACCACATCCCGTGAGGCAAGTTCCAACATATTCGGAGCATACTTCTGCATGAATCGCTCCCCATCAGCATTCAATAGATGAGCCCCCTCACCCCTTGCTGCTTCACTAATCAACAAACCATTACCCTTAAGTGTAGTGGGATGATATTGAACCATTTCCATATCCATCAGAGGAACTCCCGCTCTATACACCAGAGACATTCCATCGCCAGTACAAACTAGCCCGTTTGTGGAAGGTTCAAAAACCCGTCCGAGGCCACCAGTAGCCAATATGACTGACCGAGCTCCTACCGTATGAATCTCTCCTGTCCTCATCTCAAGGGCGGTCACTCCAGTACAAATGCCTTCATGGGTCACCAGTGAGGTAACGAACCATTCATCTAACACCCGAACACCCGACTTTACTATCTGTTCAAACATTACATGCAACAAAGCTTGCCCTGTAAAATCAGAAACGAAAAATGTGCGGGCCCTTTGCTGGCCGCCAAACCGCCGGGTACCCAAGTAGCCCTCTTCGTTTCGGCTGAAAATTACCCCCATATGCTCCAAGGTAATAATTTCACTGCCCGCCTCCTCGGCTAATATTTCTATCGCATCCTGATCCCCCAGATAGTCACTCCCTTTAACGGTCTCATACCCATGCTCTTGCCAATCATCACCACGATCAGTAAGGGCAGCGTTGATACCCCCTTGAGCAGCATTCGAATGACTTCTTAACGGATGCACTTTCGAGAGTATTGCGACATCGGCTCCAGCTTGCTGAGCTGCAAGAGCTGCTCTCATCCCAGCAAGACCTGCTCCGACCACCAATACATCGTAATCCATATCTACCCCTATCGATTTACTTGTTCTGCGTTTTCAACACGTCTGAGCGCAAATTGTACATCAATTCTACTCTATACGTAACCAAGCGAAGCAAATTATCTCAATTTCCATCATACCAATGACAAAAGAGCCACAGTAACCCTAAAGTCTTCGCATCTTGAATGACCCCTGCAGAAAAAAGGCTGGAGACTGAGAGGATGTCTTGAACCTCGACTTGAATCAATTCGTCCTTCTCAGGTCGTGATCCTTCATGAAGTAAATCCCGAGCGACAAAGGCATGCATAAATTCGTTGCAAAGGCCAGGAGCTAACCAAAATGAACCTATTTCCTCAAACTCCAGAGCACGATACCCTGTTTCTTCAAGAAGTTCCCGCTCCGCAGCTGCCAATGGACTTTCTCCATCTTCTATGCCTCCAGCAGGGGCCTCAAGTAGCCACTGTGCAGCGGCATACCTGTACTGGCGGATAAGAACCGCCGCCCCCTCATTCACTAAAGGCAATACGATTACAGAGTCCCGTGTATCCACTATCTCCGCCGTAAATTCATTCCCATTACTAAGGGCTACAGAATCCCGACGAACATCGAATGATTTCCCAGAGTAAACTACCTGACTTTGCGAAGAGAATACATGTTCCATATTAGTCACCACAAATCAACATTTCCCCTCATCAGATACATTAATTCCACCCATAAGCAGTGACAATTGCTATGTCTTTGCACCTGGTATCAATCCTAAGCGCTGGATAAGAGTGGCATAAAAATGCCGTGGATCATTCGCACGAAGAAATCGTGCCTGATACGGGCTGTCACAGATTTCGATCTCTGCTTCTGGATCAACTTGGATATCAGTCAACCCATCAACACTAACCACTGCCGGTGTATCTGTAACAACCTTCAGCCTTATAATTGTATCTCCTGGAAGTACCAAAGGGGTAGACAAACTAACATGAGGAGCAACAGGAATGACAAGCACGTCAGAGGATGCAGCATGCAATATAGGGCCACCAGCAGCAAGAGCATAACCTGTACTGCCAGTCGCAGTGGCTACAACGACTGCATCTGCTGAATACCTCGTCAGGGCCACTCCATTCAGGCTGACATCGAGACGAAGCAATCGAGGGGTTCCAGCTCTACCAACAACGATGTCGTTCAGCGCATCGAGCGTAACATCACCTAAATGTGATCGAACCGTAACACGGGCCATCGCCCTCTTCTCAACCGTAACATTCTCCTGATGAAAATACTGAGGGATGCTCTCCAAGGCATTGTCAATGCCAAGCTCAGTCATGAACCCTAATCTGCCCAAATTTACCCCGACAATTGGAATACCATGCGGAGCTGCAACCCTTGCTGCACGCAAAATAGTACCATCACCCCCGACAGTAAGTATAAGGGAAGTCCCGGGAATATCTGTTCCTATAGTAGGTGAACTCTCATCAGAGAGATCACCTGTCTCTTTAATCCATCCCGGAGGAGACAGTGAAACGTGCTTTGCAAGTATCCGAGCAAAATCTCTCGCATTTTGCGTGGGGGAGTGAATTATTCCTATCTTCGAGTCGTGCTGCAAAGGGATATCTGACACCAGTTCACTCTATTACAGAATAGCGCAGTGCGTGCGCACATCTAGCATCGCATTTATTACGTATCAAAACGGCATGCTCCCCAATAAGGCGGCAGCTCCATCATTTGCAAGTCCTGCGACGATGGCCGGAAGTACTCCTAGTATTAAGATCCCCGCAACAGAAACACCAAGCGCTACACTCATAGTAATCGGAGTATCTACCGACTCAGCGCCATCATTAGCCTCAGCATACATTATCCGAACAACTCGGAGGTAATAATAGGCTGCCACAACACTTGTTAATACTCCAATCACAACAAGCCATACTAGTCCGCTTGCCATAGCTGAACTGAAAATCATCAATTTTGCCATAAACCCTGCAGTAGGAGGAATTCCAGTCAGCGATACCATGGACACTGCCATAACACCTGCAAGGTAGGGATTCCTTCGAGCAAGCCCACGGTAATCCTCTATTTCCTCCAAATCTACTTTGTGTGAAAGAGATGCTATAACAAAAAATGCAGCTAAATTCGTAACAGCATAAGCTGACAAATAGAAAAGAACAGCACCAACCGCAGTGAAATCAACAAGTGTATCCGCCCTGCTAGGCACGGATGCAAGACCTATCAAGATATAGCCGACATGGGCTATCGTACTATAGGCAAGCATTCTCTTAATATTATGCTGAACAACTGCCACCAGATTCCCCAGGATCATTGATAAAATACTCAGCCCCACAAACACGGTACTCCAATCGATTTCAACAGACCCAAAGATGACATAAAACACCCTGAGAAGTATAGCTATACCAGCGGTTTTACTCGCCACTGACAGAAATCCAGTTACCGGAGCAGGTGCCCCTTCATACACATCAGGAACCCACATGTGAAAAGGCACAGCAGATATTTTGAACCCGAAACCAACAATCACCAACACAAGCGCCACGATAATTGCGATATTCCCGCCACCAGTACCAACGTGCAGATATTCGCCAAGCCCCTGACCAATATAATCAAATTCGGTAGATCCAACTAATCCATAAATCAGGACAATACCGTAGAGCAAAATAGCACTGCTAATAGCAGCGATCAAAAGGAATTTAATGCCAGCTTCAGTAGAGCGATCGGTTCTGAAAATTGCAGCCAGTGCGGCGATGGGAAGGGTAGCAATTTCCAAGGCTACATACATTGTCACCAACTCCACTGCAGAGGGTAACAACATCATTCCTGCTACTGATATGAAAAGAATACAGTAGTATTCCCCCCGAAGACCGTCGAGGCGATCCAGATATCCCCACGATGCCAAAACGACCAATGCTAGCACTCCGAGTAGCAAGAATTTCACATACTCTGCAAACTGATCGAATACCAAAAAGCGATGAAATCCTTCCAACTGCTGACCTGCAGCATCCAGATCCGAAGCGAGATTAACTAACAACCCAGCTGAAATTGCGATACCTATAAGAGAAATTGGCAGAATTAACGCTTTACCCTGCCTGTGAATACTGACAAGCAACACAACTGCAGCGGTCACTGCAAGTGCCAACTCCGGTGCTACTAATATAAGATCATCTATCTGCATTAACTTTTCTTGTACTCCTTAGAAACTATTTCTTGGCTACCCCAAGAAATTCCCCAACATACCCATAATCCCCTCGCTAAGGACATCAGTGAGAAGGGATGGATACAACCCAACAACAACAATTGAGATTATGAGAAGCACGACCGGAATCTTTTCATACCAAGTAGCATCCTGCATATCCGCATATCGTTCATAACTCGGACCAAAAAGAACTCGCTGGATAGTCCAGAGGATATATCCAGCAGCCAGCACAATAGATACTGCTGCTGCTGCTGTTGCCCATCCATACACTGGAAAGGTGCCAAGAAAGACCAATGCCTCTGCGACAAATCCACTCAACCCCGGTAATCCAAGCGCTGCGAGACCACCGACCAAGAAAGCAACAGTAATAAATGGTATTCGCGCAGCCAAGCCTCCAAGATCAGCGATACTACGAGTATGTGCACGCTCATACACTAGCCCAACGAGAAGAAAAAGAAGTCCTGTGATCGTCCCATGGGTAAACAATTGCAAAGCAGCCCCTGTTAGGCCGATGCTATTGACAGCACCGCTCGCACCTACTGACGCAATACCCAGGAGGACAAAGCCCATGTGACTAATACTGCTGTAGGCAATTAGCCGTTTCAAGTCTGTTTGCCGCAGCGTAATCGCTGCACCATATAGTATTGAGACTACGGCCAGCGCAGCCAACGCCCAGGCAAATGTTGCGGTAGTTTCAGGAAAGAAGCCCACATTAATCCGCAACAACCCGTAGCCGCCTAACTTAAGCAAAACTCCGGCAAGCATCACACTGACCGCCGTAGGAGCATCAGTATGCGCATCCGGCAGCCAGCTATGCACCGGCCACAAAGGTAATTTCACGGCAAATCCGATAAAGAACAAGGTAAAGACGAGCCCTGTCGGCAGTAATAAGCCCGAAGATAAGTCTTGTTCCAAGAGTTCCTGCATCCCAAATGTCCCCGTCGAAAAGAACAGCGTCAGTATACCAACCAACATAAATGCACTACCCGCGAGGGTAAAGATTAAGAATTTCATAGCCGAGTATTCTTTGCGCCCACTTCCCCATATGGATATCAGGAAGTACATAGGAATTAACTCAAGTTCCCAGAACACGAAGAAAAGGATCAAGTCCTGAGCCGCAAACACACCCATAACAGAGGTCTGCAGCAACAAGAGCCATATAAAGTACTCCCGTACTCGCAGGCTGACAGTCATAGATCCCAACACCGCCACCAATCCGATGAGACCAGTGAGCAGAATGAGCGTTATACTTAACCCATCTGCTGCCAGATGATAGGAAGAATCTAGCAATGGAATCCATCCATGGATTCTCTCCTCGAATTCATATCCTTCTTTGAATTGTGTGAACAGTTGCAATGAAATGAGAAAGTCGATGACGACAACTCCCACCGCTATTGCACGCGCATTACGAACATTCGCTCCCAATAAGAGAACGAGCAGCGCTCCAATTGCCGGGATGAATATCGCTGCTGATAATAATGGAAATTCAGCCATAGACTCAGATACCCCTCATGATCAATACGGTAAACAATGTAAGCACCCCTATCGCGATACTTCCTAAGTACATCTGGGTTTGTCCTGTCTGGATTACAGCGATAATTTTCCCAACATTCCTCCCCTGCCAGCCAATCGCGTCACCTATCCTATCAACCACATTCATATCAAACCATGCCAAAGCCTTGAAAATACCTCGGTAGAGAATACGTCTAGCAATAACATCTTCATATAATTCGTCAAAGTAATACTTTCGAGATACGATACCTGATACCCTCTGCCCGAGTGTGATAGATACGAAATTCTCATCTATCCCTCGCTTATAAATAACGTATCCCAACGTGATTCCTGACACAGCAACAACTGTTGAGATTACAGCAATCAAAACGTCAAAATGCTCTGCATGTTCATGAAAGACATTTTCCGTTAGCCAGTGAACTGGGATCACTCCTAGATCAATCACTGGATTGGCTAAAATGCCTACTACGACTGTCAGCACAGCCAAGATGATCATAGGCAGTAGCATGACCATTGGAGATTCACTAAGATGGACGTGCCCATCGGCATGGGGATCGCTATCTGCACCGCCACGGAAGGAACCATGGAATGTCATCAAAACAACCCTGGTTATATATGCAGCAGTAAAGAAAGCAGCTACAACAGCCACTACCAACAATACCATGGACTCCGTACGAAGATTTGCAAAAATTTCATCTTTACTCCAGAACCCCGCGAGCGGAAAAATTCCAGCAAGGCTGAGAGACCCTATAGTAAAGACCCCATAGGTTACGGGCATCACCTTGCGAAGTCCTCCCATATAACGCATATCAAATGTACCGGTAGCATGATTCACACTGCCTGAACCTAGGAAGAGCAGGCACTTGAAAAAAGCATGGGTAGCAAGATGAAATAACGCCGGAACGTAAGCGCCTACGCCGAGTGCCAGCATCATATACCCCAACTGACTCACAGTAGAATAGGCAAGTACTCGCTTGATATCATTCATTACAAGTCCCATGCTAGCTGCGAAAAGAGCCGTGAATGCACCAACTATAGCCACCAACTGAAGAGCAGATCCCGATACTTCAAACAAAGGTAACATTCGCGCAACCAGGAACACTCCTGCCGCTACCATTGTTGCAGCGTGAATGAGCGAACTGACCGGTGTCGGCCCCTCCATAGCATCAGGCAACCAGGTGTGCAACGGGAATTGACCGGATTTTCCCACAGCACCCGCCAATATTCCAACAGAAACCCAAGTTGCTGTGCTGACCGTTACGTAGCCCATTTCTGCAGCATGATGTATGTCCAGTATGTCAAGGACGTTAAGTCCCTCAGACAGGAATTCTGCCTGATGCCCAAAGAGATACAACAGTCCCAGCAGGAACCCAAAATCCCCCACCCTGGTAACTAAGAATGCCTTTTTAGCTGCGGCTGCTGCGGCCGGACGATGGAACCAGAAACCGATAAGGAGATACGAACATGCGCCAACAAGTTCCCAAAAAACAAAGAGTTGCACCAGGTTTCGAGCCATGACTAATCCAAGCATCGAAGCCGTGAAAAGAGACATATAGGCAAAATAACGGTGATAGCCCGAATCTCCTTCCATATACCCTTGAGAATAGATCTGCACTAACAGACTTACAAGGGAAACTATGACGATCATCACGGCAGTTAGTGCATCAATATGCAGCCCAATATTCAACACAAGATCGCCTATATGCAGCCATGTATGCTCAGCCGACTGATATGCACCATCACTCACAACTGAGCGAAACGCGATAAGTGAAAGCACTACCGAAATCCCCAACGCGAGAATTATCGTGTAGCCACTAAGCTTGGTAAATCCCTTCATGAATGGACGTATAACTAATCCAATCAAAAGGAAAGCTGTCAGGGGTGCCAGAAATATACCCCACGCGACAATATCACTCATCTGTTCATTTTTCCTTCCTTATTGCCATGAATCTCAGCTATCAGGAACCTCTAGTACGAACCTTAAACAGTGAGAAACCCTCCTATAATTTCCGCACTATTTCATCCGCAACGTGAGCCCGCCCCTTTGGGACCATGATCAAATACTCGTGATCCTCAGGCCAAGAGGTTATATCCCCACCAACAGGCATTATCTTGGTGGGCAAACCTTCCCCCTCAATTGCCAATTTCCACATTTCAGCAACGATCAGATTTGGAGCACGACGAAATTCAATCCACATGGTGTTAAGTTCTCACTTCTTCATTAATGCTATATCGGTAATATCGATAGTTCCCCTATTCCTATATATTGCAATCACTATAGCTAGTCCCAAAGCTATTTCTGCGGCAGCCACTGCTATGATGAATATAGCCAAAACCTGACCACTCAAGGCAATGTCACTTGCTTCCTTAATGGAATCGCTCAATTCAGAGCCAAACAGGAACCTATTTGACCATACAGGAACAAGAAACTTGGCAAACGCTATTGCTGTTAAATTTACAGCGTTGAACATAAGTTCGACTGACATGAATACCGTTATAATATTCTTTCTTGAAAGTGCACCATAGAGACCTATCGAAAATATAGCCGCTGCAACAAGCAAAAAATGTTCTAGTGGGGGCACGTTAACGCTCCTTTACCAAGGCAACAGCCCCAACAAGAACTGCAAGCAGTAGTATAGCTATCAACTCAAACGGCAAAATGAATTTTTCCCGAAGCAGTGTGCCCAACCCCCTTGAAGTATCAGAGAAAGTTCCACTGGCGATAGCCTCCGCCTCCGCAGTATCGTGAAGCTCTGGAAACCAATTCGTAGATACGACAGTGAAAGAGAGCACCAGGAAGAGGGCTACCGCCAACAATAAGCCAACTCCAAAATATCTGTTCGGCTGGTTACCCTGTGCAACTTCCCGTGTAAACATAACAGCAAATATGATCAAGACAGATATGCCACCCGCATATACGAGAACCTGTACCACTGCCAAAAACTCAGCGCCCAAAATAACAAAAAAACCAGCGACGACGATAAAGGTGGACACTAGAAATAATGCTGCTCTGAATATATCGCGTGTATGAACTACCAGCACTGCACTAGTTATAGCCCATACAGCCAACACCCAAAATGTAATTGTTAAGACGCTCATCGTTTACCTGTTATTCTCCTAACAACAGAGATATGACTCAAATACAACACCCATACTTATCTCTCTCAAAGGCACTATCGATCCGCCCAACGCCGCTGCATTGCTTCATAATCGGGGGCTTCGTGCCTCCCTACATCCTTCCAGCCTAAGGGCTGACCAGATTGCGGATCATAGCCTTTACTCTCAAGTTGAGGGCGAAACCACGTGCTTGGACGTTTGGTAGCATTCTTTAATTCTTCCATTGGAATGAATAGCTCATCCCTCGTATATCGTGCCCTCTCAAAACCACTTCCCATGAAAAGCGCATCGTAAGGGCATGCCTCGACGCAAAGTCCACAATACATACAGCGCCCTATATCTATATCAAATTTCTCTATAGCGTACTTATCGCCCTCTGCCATTGCCTGCTTACTCGGATCAGTCACTATCTCGATGATGCCAAGTGGACAGTACTTAGCACAACTAGCGCACCCCGTACATCTCTCTTCATACCACGCAAATTCCTGGCCACGAAATCGAGAGTGTTGTTCTGCCCGTTCTTCGGGGTACTGAATCGTTGACGGCGTCCTGAAAAGATTTCGTAGAGTTACCAATAACCCTTTTGCGATGCCAATACCATACATAACTAGACCCCCTCCTTGCCGGCTACTTTTCTTATAGGAAACTGTGGTTTTCTTGGGGAAAAGTTCTTATGCCCGAGCGCAGTGGCTAAGACCGATACCGCAACTCCAGCAATAGCAAAGTTGATCCCACCCATGATCCACAACTCAGTGGTCCCTGGAGCTGGCCATATAACCATTTCCACTGCTATCGCAACAAGATTAATGACACTCAGTGGCAAGAGGAATTTCCAGGCAAATCCCATGACCTGATCAACACGGACCCGCGGCAGTGTTGCGCGTATCCAGATTATGCAGAATATAACTACCAGCCATTTCAAACTAAACCACATCGGAGATGGTAAGAACGACCAGCCAGCCGCTCCTTTAAGGAAAATAGCCGTGATGAATCCCGCACCTACCACCACACTCGCAAATTCAGCAAGTTGAAACACTCCGAACTTCATACCACTGTACTCTGTATGGTATCCAGCAACAATCTCTGACTCTGCCTCAATAAGATCAAATGGAGCTCTGTTCATTTCGGCTATAGTAGCCGTAAGAAATACGAAAAATCCCAACGGTTGTAGGAGTAAAAGTGGAACTGGCTGCTTCTCAACAATATCCACTAAGGACATGGAACCAGACCACACCAATACAGCAGCAAGCGCTATAACAAGTGGAACCTCATAACTAACCAACATAGCAACCGACCGCACAGCGCCCATCAATGCATACCGGTTTCCAGAGGCCCATCCCGCCATGAAGATGCCAATAGTTTCTAATGTACCTACCGCAATTATGTACAACACCGCAACATTTAGGTCAACCAAGTAGAATTGTGTTCCAAACGGTATCACCGCGATCATAAGCATGACAGGCATGAACAAAACTACTGGAGCAGCATTAAATACGGCCCTATCTGCACCACGTGGAACAATATCTTCTTTAATTATCAGCTTGATAGCATCAGCTATTGGTTGCAGCAAACCAAAGGGACCCCATCGATTCGGGCCAAGTCGCTGTTGAAATCTCCCCAGTAGTCGCCTTTCAAACCATATAAAGAGTGGGGTTATTACCAAAACAATGTTCGCAACCACCAATACTATGGCAAAAGCAGCAACATACCCCGTTATACCGTCCAAAAAATCTGGAAGCATCCAATCGATCATACTGTAGATATTGCGATAGAGTGCATTATCCTCAAGAACAGCGGGTGACATTACCGGTCCACCTCACCCATATTGATATCAATACTACCCAATATGACCACAAGATCTGCCATCTTTTTACCGATAAGCATCTCCTTCAGAAGTGTCAAATTTATAAACGATGGAGCTCGGATCTTACAACGATATGGAGAAATCCCCCCATCGCTGACGATGTAAAACCCCAATTCACCCTTCGGCGCCTCTATCGGAACGTAAGCATCTCCCACTGGAGGTCTGAATATCAGCGGAACCTCAGTACGAACTGGCCCCTTTGGAATTCTTCCAAAACATTGATCGACGATACTAAGACTCTGACGCATCTCCTGCAACCGAACCCAATAGCGGTCATACACGTCACCTTGAATACCAACAGGAATCTCGAAATCCAAGGTACTGTATATGTCGTAAGGGTCTGACTTACGCACATCCCAAGCAAGCCCCGCTGCCCGCAACATTGGGCCACTGATAGAAGCATTAACAATGTCATCAACTGACAATGAGCTTACCCCTTTGGTACGACCCAAGAGAATTTCATTACCAGTCATAAGGGCTTCGTATTCCTCAATGTATCCGGGCATTTCATTGAGAAACTGACGAAGAGCTGGCCAAAATGACTCTGGGGCATCATAGAAAACGCCGCCTATCCTCATGTAACTATTCGTAATACGAGCACCACAAAGCATCTCGAATAGCTCCAGGATACGTTCCCTTTCCCTAAAACAATACATCAGCGGAGTACCCATTGCTCCCATATCTTGTAGCAGGAATCCAGTTGCCATAAGATGGGCAGCTATGCGCTGAAGTTCCGCTGCTATAACACGAAGGTACAGTCCTCGCTCTGGCACCTCAATTTGTCCGAGTTTCTCACACGACAGAACATATGCTTGATTGTTCGTCATAGACGCAGTGTAATCAAGGCGATCCGTCAGTGTGACAACCTGAGCGTAATTACGCTCTTCAGCCAGTTTTTCTGTGCCACGGTGCAAATACCCGAAAACGGGTTCCAAATCCAGAACTTCTTCTCCATCAAACTCAACTTTCAGTCTGAAAACACCGTGGGTGCTGGGATGCTGAGGACCTATATTAACCGTTACAGAATTGCTACTTACTGACATTTCCCCTCTTATTATCAACGAACCGGATACCGTCTATCAGTCCAACGCAGATTGACGCTGATGTTCTCCACAAAATGTGTGGTCTCTATCCCCCCATATGATCTTTTCGATGAGGGTGCCCAGGGAAACCCTCCCAAAGCATTATGCGTTTCAGATTAGGATGTCCATCGAAACGTATACCCATGAGGTCCCAGATTTCCCTTTCCTGCAATTCTGCCCCTCGCCAGAGAAACGTCACTGAATCCACTGATGGGCTCTCTCTATCATACAAACGAGTTTTCACCACAGCTGTTTGGTTGTTTGCTATAGATCGCAAATGATAAATCACTTCGAAATATTCGATATAATCAACAGCGGTAATTGCAGAAAGATAATCAAAGCCATATCCATCAGGTCCTTTGAGATGTTGCAGATACTGGCCCACCCCGGAGGGTTCGACCCAAATCTGATACTCATCCGCGCACGTTACCGCATTCGGATAAGACTCACGAAAAGATTCTGCTAATTCGTAACCAGGCACTAATGGCATTCAGAATCGCTCCTCCCCGGCACGACGACCAGCAAGGCTATAGCGCTTGATCTTCTCATGAAGTTGCATAATCCCAAAAAGGAGTGCGTCAGGCCGAGGTGGGCATCCTGGCACATACACATCAACAGGAACAATATGATTCACCCCAGGGACAACGCTGTACGACTGGTAGTACGGTCCTCCACTTGTTGCACAAACCCCCATTGAGATGACCCACTTTGGTTCAGCCATCTGATCATAGACCCTGCGGAGAGGCGGAGCCATTTTCCAAGTGACAGTCCCTGCAACAATCATCAAGTCCGCTTGCCTCGGAGTAGCCCGGAATGCTTCCATCCCAAAACGTGCTATGTCGAAACGCCCCATGGCTGAAGCCATCATCTCAAAAGCACAACATGCCAAACCAAAACTCAATGGCCATACAGAGCTTTTCCTGCTCCAGTTAAGCATCGCATCCAAGCTTGTGAGGATGTACCCCCTGTGCAATTCATCATCTGTACTGGGAAGAAGAGGATCTGGATAAGGCTCTGTTCTCTCCGCCTTTAAGCTGTTGATCTCATCCCCTTCGTACGCCTCAAGCTCAGGCGATCGTAAATTGTACTCATCCAAATTTCGGCTATCGAATAGTCCATCTACCATTAATTGCCTCCCTAATCCCATTCAAGTGCTTGTTTTTTCAACGCGTACACCCATCCTACAGTGATGGGTGCTATAAACACGATGAGCATACCTAGCGCTAATGCTCCTGCCCCTTCATTCACAACTGCATCTTTGAAATGAACAGCCCAGGGGTACATTAGCAGAGCAAAAACGTCGAATATCACGAACAAAAGAGCGAAAACATAGTAGCGGAAATTGAACTGGATCCACCTACCACCTATTGGCTCCATTCCACACTCATACATATCCTGTTTGACTTTGCTTGGACGACTAGGTCTAACAGGAAATATAGCCGCAATACGCGACACCAATAACATGCTGGTTGGCACCAGCACCGCAACAACAGTAAGCAGCGCAACCAATCCGTATTGAGCGTAGTAGTCTTCCACGATTCAGATCACCCTGTCACCTTATACCGGAGGGGCTACCAATAGTAATTTAATTCCTCCGCTAAGCCAATTGGAAATATAGCACACGCAGTATCCCAATTCAAGTAACTACAGGCACGAATCAATGCAACATCGTCAATTTTCCCAGGAAACCAAGTCAAATCCGTGATTAAGTCTAGTGCTTCCATCCCTTACCTTTTGGTTTGATCAATCTCTAAGATTTCACTTTTATGCTGTTGCCCGATCGCATAATTGCCACTAAATGGGTTAGATACTCATTAGTAATTCCACATCGATTATTGACAGATTACCAGAAATACGTCTATACCGACGAATCTTTTTCGTTTGGAGGTGAGAATGACCAAGTAAATGAACCGACCAACTCAGAACATCCCCAGATACGAATATCTATCTAAGCGTAGTTCCAACAGTCTGGTCACCCAACATGTTGAAAAGTCCTATTTGAAAAATTATTTATATTCATTCAAATCTTATTGAGGGGGTACAGATGGGAGAAAAGATGCTACTTCGCATGGGATCAATCTCAGCGATTGGCAGCACAGTTCTTATCATTTTTGCTAATATTCTTAGTCGTATACAAGATACAGGCATTGCCCAAGCCCAGATAAAGAAGGCAGCCCGCAGCACAGGTTTCTTCGTGGGTGACTCTACTATTATAGTGCTTTCTGTGCTACTAATTCTGGCAGGAATGGTTGCGCTGCATCGCACACTCTGGGGGGAGTCCTGATGCGTCGAACAACACAACGAACAGCTGTCTACTCATAGCAAAACATAAGTTTAAGTGCTGTGCGATAACGCACGGCTAACGTAATAATGGGGCTAGCCACAATGCTACAGGGAGTCCCATTATTACGTTAGCCATGAAAAATAGTGGCGTACCTAATAAGTTAAACCACATTACTTTGATATAGGCAGGTCGTCCAACAGATATCTATATCTCAGGCAATCGCTCCTGCGTTAACGCAAAGATCCTCTGTCAGTTGCTGTACTACCATTCTATCAGTGAATACCGTGCTCTGTTTGCGCAGTAAATCCGAATCAATTAACAGGTCATAATTACGATATAGGGACTCCTTCGATATCTTTCGTGCCCGGTTGAGAAGCGCATCAAGGGGAGCACGTGGTGAAAGGCCCAATACTGAACGAATATCTGACACTGGAGAGCCAGCCTTTACCATGTAGTGTGCCCCCACTAGCAAGCGAGCTTCCCTTGCTAGCATGTTATACACATACCACGGGTCTTTACCATCTGCTAAAAGAAGTTCCAGTAAATTGAGCGCAGGGACAAGCCTGCCATCGTACACGGCATCCACAAACCTGAAAATATTCACCTCCGGTTCAGTCTCAATAAAAGCAGAAACATCGCCAGAAGATATCGGCCTCGATCCCGCTAAATACAAACACAACTTTTCAATTTCCTGATCGAGTTGCCGCAGCCCTACTGAGGTCCTGTCATCACGCCTTGATCCTGCCGGTTGAGGTGCATAGATATCTGCCAAATTGGTAATTGCCCCCACCTCTATCTCGCCACCCTTCTCCAAAACACGCCGAGCAATCCACAATTGCACCTCAGAGCGAGATAACGGATAAAACGAATGAACTTGAGTAAATGAAGCTGTTTCTTCCAACACCTTTCTCGGAAGAGGAGCGTCTTCCACTAAAAGGACAGTAGTTGTCACCGGCAAGTCATCACGAAAGTAATCCCACAGCTGTTCTGGATTCCAGTTCCCACGATTACGAGAGTTCGCTCGGCGACCAGGGGAAGCAGTAGTACCCTTCCCCTTGGCGTAGAGCTTACCAAGCAAACCATACACACATGTCAATCTAGCCTCTGCAAAGAAAGGAGCCACGCTGCTAACCATCATAATATCCTCGAAGCTCAATCCCTCAGCATCTAACGTTACTATGTTCGGATCATCCATCATAGTCAAAGCAAGTGAACTACGAAGCTCGTTCACTGCATGCTGCTTCAAAAACTCCTCAGGACCTTCAAATATGATTACCGGCATCTGTTATTCAAAACGCTCCTCTCGATATCATTACACTTCCTGCCTAGGTAGCGTATACTAGGTCTACTAGGGGCCTTGAGCAGCACTTTCACTTTCTTTCTACTAACACTGCCATACAAGCTTAACATAACAACAATAACAAATACTGAACTGAGTTTATAAACTCAGTTCAACAGTGATCGGAATCACAAATGCCGCAAACTCGCGATGAACACTTTGAGCACTACAGGATTGAGCGTTATCTAGGCGCAACAGCCTGGGCATCATCGTATGTAGCCTTTGATGAACAGTTATCAAAGGCCGTCAGGCTCAAGGTTATGCGCCCATATATCTCGCGCGACCAATCATACGTACAAACATTACTTGAAAGACTGTCCCAGATACACGGAACACAGCATTCCAATGTCATACCTATACTGCGGTGGGGGCTCCACGCACAGTCCTTGTTCCTCGTATCAGAATACGATGAAAATCGGCTTCCCCTCGCAAATGAAGCTACCCTTTCTCCAGAGCAAGTGGTTCGAGTTCTCACAGATCTTTCTCAGGCCTTGGAACACTTTGCTGATCTAGGTATCTATCACCTTGGAGTCAAACCATCAAACATTTTCCTGGGAGAGGACGGCAAAATTTGGCTCTCGGATTTCGGTATCCACCCTCTTCCATCTCCTGAAGACAATTCTCGGCACATACAGTTATCATCAAAATCAGCGGCCTTCATGGCACCCGAGCTCCGCACCGAGCAAACCCAAGCAACATCTGCAGATATTTATTCCATGGGCATCCTTGCTTATCTACTCTGCAGTGGGAACACCCCGTTCTCCAGTATAATCCCCGAGGCTATTTTTGCTGAACAAGGACTGGAGAGAATACAACCACTCAGTAGCTACGTCGGATCGGTTCCGCAGGACGTCGATGCGGATTTATTGCGCGCTGTAGCACGCAACCCTTCGTCCCGACAATCTTCTTGGAAGGAATTAATTGACACTTTCCAAAAGTTATCGTCAATAAAGAAACCGAATACCTACAGCCAGGAAGTGAACACCAAAAGGCGCTCTCCATATTTAAGGAGTTCCACCTCTGTTGTACCTAGTATACCCACCGATCCCATCGCATCTGAAATGCTATTTCAATGCCAGCGCTGTGGCCATATGAACCTCTATACCGCGAACCACTGTGAGTCCTGCAGGGGACGATTACATGACTCCCTTGAGATCACTTCAACAGATGTCGAAGTTATTGTCTCCAAAGCAAGACGGAAACGGAATAGAAAACGATATCTACGACTTGGGGGAACTATCATAGCTGCAGGGATGCTCTTTGGATTCATCTCATCTCAAACAGGGACCTTTACCCAAGAATTTATCCCCGCCGAAGCGACAGACCTTACACTCACATCCGATTCTTCCCCTGGTAACTGGGCGATGCATCGCGGATCCACAAACAGGTCCGGTGCTACCACGGAGCCATACGGACTGCCAGGCGAAGTTATATGGACGTTTAACACCCAACCGATAAAAACTGTCGGTGATGACGAATCCACATTCCTTGATGATAAAGAAATACCAAACAGCCCTCTTTTCGCGACGCCAGCGGTGGTTGACGGCATAGTCTATCTTCCTACAGGAGATAGACGTATAGTCGCCCTCAACGCAGATAATGGCAAGCTAATCTGGGAACAACCCACATCGGGTCCAATCAATGCACCCCCAGCAGTAGCTGGAGACCTCTTATACATCGGCCTCAGAGATTCACAAATGCTAGCGCTGGATCGCTTCACAGGAACATTGAGATGGACTTTCAAAGCGACCAACCCAATATTCGCAGGTCCACTCGTATACGACGGACTCCTCTATATCACCTCTGTTGACGGCACACTCCACGTCGTGGACGCCTTAACCGGCTCATTAATACTTCAGGCCGACCTCGGTGGAACCACATTCGCCTCACCGGCTGTCAGTGGCGACATTATTGTAGCCAGCACAGGAGAGAAGAAACTAGTCATACTGGACCGGGAAACGGGAATACGCAGGTTCACTTTTGACCTTAAATCTGCTAGCGCAAGCACACCATCTATCGTCGGGAATAAAATTATAGTTCCAAGTCAAAATACGACGTTATGGGCGATAGACTGGATGGCACAGCAAGGTACATGGGAAGAACGTTGGTATCGATTACGCATGCAAATGTGGATTATGGGGATCATAGATTCCATTGAATCGAGAACAGGTTTTATCTGGCTATCCCAACTAACAAAAGGTCGAGACTCAGTTCTGGGTAGTCCAGCTATCAGTGCAGAACAAGTTATTTACTGCTCACTCCGGGGTCATTGTGCATCTGTTGATATCTCCACTGGGGATCAAATCTGGAACACCGATATAGATGAACAAATATTCTCATCGCCAGTCATAGCTGGACAAACAGTGTACATTGGCACAAATGGAAACAGAGTGTATGGACTTGACCGTACCACTGGACAAAAACTCTGGGAGTTTGAGACGGACGGTAAAGTGACTGCAGATATCGTACCGGCGAATGGGATGTTCTTCATAGCGTCTCAAGGAGGCACCCTCTACGCCCTATCCAGCCGGTGAAACGCGAATATCCCACAAAAGAGGACCACCATCGTATGAATCCAGCTAATGACACCACCCCCGATATCGCTCTCTATCTGCATATACCTTTCTGCGAAACAAAATGCCCCTACTGTGATTTCAACACATACGAAGGCATCTCCTCGCTAATCCCAGATTATGTAAATGCCCTGTGTAAAGAACTTTCCCATTGGGGGACCACACTAGAAAACCCTGTTCTCTCTACGATTTTTATAGGTGGGGGAACTCCTTCTCTCTTATCTGAATCGCAACTCGACACTGTCATGTATCATATTTATCAAAATTTTTCCTGCTCGTCTCTAACCGAAGTAACTCTTGAGTGCAACCCTGGAGACCTTACCTACGAGAAGGCACTATCACTGCGCAACGCCGGAATTTCACGGCTCAGTATCGGGGTACAAAGCCTGGACGACAACATACTTCGAATTCTTGGCAGACGCCACACCAGCGAAGAAGCAATCCACGCATATGAATCCGTCAGGGCGGCAGGTTTTGAGCGTATTAACCTAGATTTTATGTACGGCATCCCGCACCAAACACTGGCTAGTTGGCAACACACTATTGATCAGGCTATCTTGTTAGCACCTGATCACTTATCCCTCTACTGCCTTACGATCGAACCCAATACACCAATGGAAGCTATGACAAAACGTGGACAGTTACCCGAGCCAGATCCTGACCTTGCAGCAGACATGTACGAATATTGTACAGCGGTACTCGCTGAAAATGATTACCATCACTACGAAATATCCAACTGGGCAAAACCAGACCAACCAAGTCTCCATAATTTGACATACTGGAAAAACGGATATTATTTAGGAGTAGGTCCAGGGGCACACTCCCACCTTTCCGCAGAAACCATCAACCTGCCGCTCTCATTTAACCATGCTGCGTTAACCGAGACGGATAGAGCACACGAGCAGTCCTCCTCTTACCGATTTTCAGTTGTTCAATCTCCAAGAGAATACATCCGAAAAGCCACCGCCCTTTCTCTCAATTCATTGCCTCCAAGCGAAGCCTCATGGTTTCTTTCCGGTTTACTTGATAATTTCGAGATCATTAACCTCAACATGCAAATGGCTGAGACTATGATGCTAGGTCTGCGTTTATCAGAAGGAATAAGTGAACCAGAATTTGAAAAGCGCTTCCAACAAGGCTTACGAGAGACATACCCCGGTATCATCAGCGAGTTGATCGATTTACGACTTATCGAATGGAAAAAAGATGCCCTTACTCTCACTGAGCAAGGTATGCTTCTCGGGAATGAAGTATTCATGCGATTTGTTGCTGAGTGACACCCACCGGATCCGTTAACAGGATTGCTATACTCCATCACCCCTGTCTATCAAAAGAGGAGTCACAAGAATGTTCGTAATCGGAACTGCAGGTCATGTTGACCACGGTAAATCTACTCTGGTGAAATCACTTACCGGGATTGATCCGGATCGTCTCAAAGAAGAAAAAGAACGAGAGATGACCACCGACTTAGGATTTGCCTGGCTGCAACTACCCAATGGAGTAGAAATTTCTATTGTCGATGTTCCCGGACACGAACGATTCATTAAGAACATGCTCGCCGGAGTCGGTGGTATGGATTTAGTGCTCCTGATTGTAGCAGCAGATGAAGGGGTACAACAACAAACACGAGAACACCTAGCGATTCTGGACTTGCTAGGTGTTGAAAAAGGCATCATTGTACTCACAAAATCCGACCTAGTTGATAACGAATGGATTGAACTCATAGAGACAGAAATTGAAGAATTGCTCATTACTTCTTCTTTAAACGGTAGCCCCATAGCACGCTGCTCTGCTTTGACTGAAGATGGTTTGCCAGAACTGATAGAACTCCTCAGTGAAGCAACGAATACCCTGACTCCCCAAACTGATCTTGGGAAGCCACGCCTTTGGATCGACCGGTCTTTCACTATCTCCGGATTTGGATCAGTCGCCACAGGGACTCTGCTTGGAGGAACAATCAAGATAGGACAAGAGGTCGAGATTATTCCAACTCAACAGCGCGGACGAATCAGAGGACTTCAAACCCATAACCGGAACATCAAGAAAGCGATCCCTGGCTCCCGTGTAGCAGTCAACATATCAGGATTGTCTCACGACGATATCAGCAGGGGCAGCATTTTAACGATCCCAGGATGGCTCAAGGCTACCAGCGTCATTGATGCCACTATACGTATGGCTGAGAGCACTGACCGAAAGCTGAAACATAACGCGCTCATAAACTTCTACTCAGGTACAGCCGAAACTACAGCACGTATACGCCTCCTCGAAGCAGACGCTTTATCCCCAGGCGAAATCGGTTGGGCTCAACTGCGGCTGGAGGATCCATTGCCCATTCTAGAAGGCGATCTCTTCATCCTACGAACTGGAGACACTACCCTTGCTGGAGGGGTCATCCTAGAAACCAACCCCAAACGACACCGGAAATCAGACCGCTCAGTCTTAGAGAGGCTCCAACTCATCTCCACCGGCTCTCCTGGAGAAATTGCCCTCATTCATCTCCAAGAAAAGGGACCGCTCGATCACGCAGCTTTATTTGCGCTGATGGACTGTACCAGCGACACATTACTTGATGCAATGCAATTATTAACGACATCCCAAGAGGTTATAGCCATCATACAAGACAATAAGAGGCAAGAAGCCTGCTACATAGATACTATAACTTGGGAATCCAGTGCCTCGACACTTGAACATCTAGTTCAACAGTACCACAATATTCACCCTCTGCGTCGGGGCATCTCCAAAGAAGAAGTACGTACTCGACTAGGGTGGCACACTCGTGTTTTTACAAGATTAATAGAACAAATGTGTGAAAAATGCATCCTCAGCGATGCAGGTGATCTAGTATCCGCAATAGACCATGTTCCTATGCCCTCCCCTGAGCAGGAAAAGGACATGCTGAATTATATCGTAGAATTACAACGCGGCAGATTTTCACCACCTACAAATAACCATCTGAATCCTGACCTTCTCTCGCTATTGATTGATAGAGGGGAGGTGGTAAAATTAAATGAAGAAGTCGTTTTAACAGCGTCCGTATACGAAGAGATGTTAACCACCACAGTAACATATATGCGTGCCCAAGGAAGCGTTACTGTTGGAGAGGCAAGAGATCTCTTTGCTACCAGTAGGAAATACGTATTGGCCTTTCTAGAGCATCTCGATAAGCTACAAGTCACGAGACGTAGCGGCGAAGGAAGAGTACTAATTAGAACCACAGATTGAAGAGTACGTAGCATTCACTATCACGAGACATATACCCATATTCAAAACCAGTTAAACTAGGCGAGGCATAAATGTCACTCGATATTCTTAAGCTAGCTGCTCAAATACATAGCGCTAACCCTGAGTTTCAGTCACATGGGACAGCCACCCGTACTAAGCTTCCTTATGCTCTTTCGCAAATAGAATCTGCGGACCCAGCTAGCCTTGAAGCCAAAAGACGAGACAGTGCCCGTACCCTAACATGGATGACAGCCTCAATTCCACAAGAACTCAAGGGTCGATTTGCTGCACCACCAGTGCCCTCCGTCTACTCCGTGGTCGGAGTAGACGGCTCTCATGCCGATACCGACAGGAACATGCCAGTACGCTGCTACTTAATAAACATAGGATTGTGCGGGATAACCTATGGAGAAAACCCTACAGCTCACCTAGAAAATACCCCCTACCTCTTCACACGAGAAGAGGACATGCAGTTCGGAAATCCTGATCTCCCTATGGAAACTACCCCTATGGATTCCACCATGATCGGATTAAAGCGAAGCATCATGGAACTTGAAGCGACAATTTCATGGATTGAACAATACGACGATGCTGCCCCAGTAGTTGGTCTGCTTGACGGGACTCTAATCTACTGGACATTGATGAGTTCGGATCTACAAGCAAGTGCGAGGGATCATGTTATCCAACAACAACTACTTCCTCTCCTAGATCGAGTGCAGCAGTTATCCACATCCAGAAACATAGCACTAGCCTCATACATCAGCCTGCCTATGGCCAAAGATGTGATCAACATGCTCCGTGTCGGAGAATGCCCATTTGATACAGCTAACTGCGGAACCTACTGCAAGGAACGTATACCCGGAACAAGAGCCTGTGACTCAGTTGATGGGCTACTCGACCGGGAGGTTTTTCAGGTATACCTTCAGACTTTTGAGCGATCGTCCACTTATTACAGCACCTCTGCTGTGTCTACTCAGCACTACAAAGACCATCGGGTAGCGTTCTTCTATCTGCATGCAGGACAAGAAGTTGCCCGAGTCGAAATTCCAGGATGGATTGCGGAGGATCGCGAAAAAGTTGATCTCATTCATTCTGTTCTTGTTGAGCAGATAAGAAAAGGACAAGGGTACCCAGTAAGCCTATCAGAAGCCCATGAACAAGCCGTCATCAGAACCAGTGACCGAGATACATTCCAAATGTTAATACGGAATTCATTCCAAGACATATCATCAAGAACTATGGAATCACAGAAGCAACGGGCTAAACGGACTCGCTGGATCTGACTGCTAACCCCGAAGGTGCATAAGTGCCAGCACAGCGCCAAAAATGGATAATCAACTACCAAGCGAAATTCAAAGGAGTACGATACACTAACCACCAATAGTTCATTAAATCTACTGCACGAAAGTTGACTCAACAATCGTATGAACACCACAAATACAGCACATAGATTCGGCGAGTTGATAGCGACATCCTCAGCTGTAATGATAGCGCAGTGTTATGAATTGTATCAATCTCCACAAATCGGGGCTATCGTACGAGCCGGGGATCCAAATACTGCTGCCTACTGCATCGTGCAAGAAATTCGTACAGAGAGTGTAGATCCCGGGCGGCGTCCCACTACCATGGGGAGAGGTGTTAATTCCCTAACACAGCTCTACGACGAGAATCCCCAAATCGAAAAACTCTTCAAAACTGATGTTGATCTTATCGTCGTCGGTCGAGACAATGGGGAGGGCATTCACCCCTCCTTGCCAGTTCAGCCACCACCTATTCACAGCTTCGTGTATATCTGCACATCGGAGGAAATTCGCACTGTGACGACTGGCCCAAACTTCCTGCAAATCTTGTTACAGGCCTCTCAGCATATCAGTATGAATCTCATCAGTGCATGCATCCAGTATTCTGCCCCCTCCCACAAGGACACTAAGGAATATCTCACATCCGTGGGGAGGCAGTTAGTCCAATCACTCTACCCAGAGCCAACAAAGCTTAACATGATATTGCGTGCCATCAATGCTATCTAGACGTACCTCGCACACCCTGAGTAGGAGATTACAGTGACAAGCGAACACCCAATTCGCAACAAGATAGGAACAATAATTGGAGGATCCTTCGAGCGAGGATTGCAAGTAAAGTTAGATACTAGCGTCATCACTGAAGAGCTCCCTGTAGACAGTTTCGCGATCATTCAGGGCACAGCCACTGTATATTTCGGAATGGTTACCAACATAACAATCGAATCAGCAGCAAACCCAATACAGTGGTCAGCCCTAGACATTACCAACCGTTCGGTATCGGAACTCCTAAAAGGGACAACAACATATTCCATGGCCGATGTGAAACCAATTTTATCCTGGAATCCTCAGTCCGAAAAAGCTCCTACAGCTGCTAAAACTCTGCCAGAGCCGTTCTCAAACGTATACACAGCCGCAGAATACGACATACAAACCATATTTGGCAGTGACGAAAACTCATCACATTTCGCAATTGGAACTCCACTGGATATGGATGTCAATATCTGTCTTGACATCCAGCAACTCGTTGAACGATCCAGTGGAGTTTTTGGAAAAGCAGGGACTGGGAAATCTTTTTTAACCCGCCTTTTGCTCATCGGAATCCTTAAGAGTGGACTTGCAACCAACTTGATATTTGATATGGCTGGTGAATATGGCTGGGAAGGCTACAGCGAATCCAACACGCGAGTGAAAGGGCTTAAGCAACTATTCCCCGGTAAAGTAGCTGTATTTTCTTTAGATTCAAAATCTCCGATCCCAAATAACCGCAGACCGGATGCTACTGTTTCAATTCCATACAGCGAAATTGAGCCAGAAGATATCAAGGCACTACAGGAAACCCTGAACTTATCTGACATTGCCGCGGATGCTGCATACAGCCTTGAGCGCCATCTTGGGCAAGCTAGATGGTTGAAGGAATTCCTTGAGCACAACCGAGCTGGCCTTAACCAATTGTCCGATGACATCGGTGTCAACCAATCTGCCTTAGCAACTCTGCACAACCGCCTCGGTCGATTAGCCCGTCTAGATTTCATATCAGAAACCGGGCGCTTCCAAAGCATCCAAGAATTACTTCAATACTTAGAGAACGGGCGAACAGTGGTTCTGGATTTCGGGCCCTATGCAAATAACCTTACTGCATATATCTTGATGGCCAACGTCCTCACCAGACGAATCCACCAACAATATCGGGAAAGAAAAGAACGCGCTTCTGGCAATAAGAACGAGGAGCCTATACCCCTCGTCATCACGATTGAAGAGGCCCATAAATTCCTCAATCCATCTGTAGCTGGCCAAACAATTTTTGGCACTATCGCCCGGGAAATGCGCAAGTACAACGTCACATTATTGGTAGTAGATCAGCGTCCAGGGGCTATTGACTCGGAAGTTATGAGCCAGTTGGGGACGAAACTCACGTGCCTCCTTGATGACGACCGCGACACTGACGCTGTACTCGCAGGAACACCTGCGAGGCGTGAATTACGATCAACGATATCAAGGTTGGACTCGCGGCAACAAGCTCTTATATTTGGGCATGCAGTACCCATGCCAATAGTTATTCGCACCCGAGAATACGGATCAGAAGAATCCTACAAATCAATCGGTGCATCCCCTGATTCAATTTCTACTGATGAACCCAATTACGAACTAAAGCAACTATTTGGAGACGATGAGACCTAATAATCAGCAAACGTTCTAGCAAAAGGAGATTTCTTATGCAAGCTTTAGTCCTTGACCAATCTGTCCAGCCCCCTCTGATGTCAGTAATAGAGATACCAAAACCTGAACTCGGCCCTCACGATGTGCTTATTAAAGTTGCAGCCGCAGGGGTGTGCTACCACGACATTCTTGCTGCTGGGGGGGTACTCCGTCGTGGTATATCCCCGAATGTTGTTTTAGGTCATGAGATATCTGGACACGTAGAAGAAATTGGCAACCTAGTCACCAAATTTACCCCAGGTCAAAAAGTGGCATCAATACTCACTAATGCCTGTGGACTTTGTGACCGATGCCGATCAGGCAGAGAGCATAGATGCAGAAATGGGCAGGGTATCGGCCATTCTCTCAACGGTGGCTTTGCTGAATACACAAAAATCAAAGAAACCAGCCTGACTCTTGTGCCCGAAGGAATCAACATGACAGCAGCAGCCCTTCTAGGTTGTCCCATAGGGGTTGGCATTCAGGCAATGCTTGACGTTGCTAAGCTTGAAATGGGAGAAACCGTACTCATAACTGGGGCTGGCGGCGGACTCGGAACACACCTAGTGCAAATTGGAAAAGCAATCGGTGCACGTGTTATGGCAGTGACCAGTTCACCAGAAAAAATGGCTCCGCTTGAAAACCTTGGAGCAGATGATGTCCTCCTGATGGAAGACATAGACTTCAGTGAAATTGCCAGAGCACTTACAGAGGATGAGGGGGTTGATGTCGTTATAGATTGTGTCGGTCCCTCGGTTTTTCAGTCATGTGTTGCAAGTTTGAGCCAATTTGGACGCATGGTCATTCTCGGAGATGTCACTGGAGGAGAGGTAGTGCTTCGTCCAGCCGAAATTCTCTTTAGGGATGCTCAAATCAGTGGATCCTCTGGAACTTCTATCAGGAATTTAGAACGAGCCGCATCGCTGGTATCCAGTGAAGCTGTTAACGCAGTGATATCAGAAGAACTGTCGCTATCTCAATGGAATCTAGCCTACGAACATATGATGAACAAAGAAAGCTTCGGTAGGGTATGTCTCATTCCCTAGATTCCAATAACAGTAGTCATCCTTGCCCATCACAAAAGACCTTTCCCTATCCACGCCCCAAGCCCAATCGTCTCAACAATCCAGACCGAGGTGCCCCTCCAATCTGTCTTGTTTCCCACGCGACCAAGAGTTGGGTCGCCACTCCAATAGAACTATAGGTCCCAGCAGTTACCCCTACGAGAAATACAAGAATGAAATCTCGTAAAGTATCTCCTCCAATCAACAATAGAGCCAACAATGTTAATATGACCGTGAGTGACGTATTCAGTGATCGTCCTAAACTTTCCGACAGGCTAAAATTAGCGACACCTCGAAAATCCCTGATAACGCCTCTTTGAATATTTTCACGAATACGATCAAATACAACGATAGTGTCATTCACACTATATCCAATCACTGCCAACAGTGCAGTGATAAACATCGTATCTACCTGAGCCCCGATTAGCTTGCCGAATATGGAAAACGCACCAATCACTATAACAACATCATGTATGAGCGCTACAACTGCACACACGCCATATTTGAATGACCTTGGAATCCTCCGAAACGCCCAAGTTATATAAAACAAGATACCAACAACAGCAAATCCAACTGCAATAGCTGCATTACGAACTGTCTCCTGAGCAACCATACCAGAAACATCTGCAAAATCTGGTCCATCAGCTATACCGTAGTTCAAGTCAAGCAGTTCTAGTAGCTGAACTTTTTCAGATTTTCCTGTTACATCAGTTTCAATCAGCGTACGAGTCCTGATAAAATATCGATCCACGTCTAAGCTTTGAATCGTTGCATTTGGATGTCCGTTTGCCTCCAGTAGATTACGAAGATCCGATTGCTCAACAGGGCGACTGAACGCTACCGTCATAGTACTACCACCGGTGAATTCTATGCCTAGGACTAGAGAAGGTGGGGTCATGAGCGACACCACACTGGCCAACAGACAAACCAGCGAAATCACCATGAACCAAGTTCTCTTAGCTATAAAATCCAAGGGGCACCACCTTTTTTAAGCACTCACTATGTTTGGTCACGCGATATGAGGGAAGGGATAAACAATGCTAGATAGGCACCAAGTCGTGTTGTGACAACGAGTTGTAACAACGTCTTGGTAACAAACAGGGCAGTGAACATGCTGATTATAACTCCTATGCTCAGCGTAACTGCAAAACCCAAGACCAAGCTGGCTGCCAACCTAGTACCAAACCACAGTAGAATCACACAGGTAAGCAAAGTAGACACATTACTGTCTCTAATTGCAGGCCAAGCACGATTAAACCCTACTTCGATGGAAGCACGTATAGTCCTTCCTGATCTCAACTCTTCCTTCACCCGTTCAAAAATCAGTATATTCGCATCGACAGCCATACCAATGGATAAAATCATGCCTGCCATCCCAGATAGGGTTAGTGTAACTCCCAATATTTTGAATATCCCAAGTGTTATCGTCGCGTACACAAGCAAGGCAATAGAAGCTAGCAACCCAGGTAATCGATAATATGCTGTCATAAAAACAAACAGTGAAATTAAACCAACAACGCCTGCAACAAGACTTTTCCGTAGAGAGTCAGATCCTAACGAGGCATCAACTTCCCACTCTTGTATCAGCTTGATCGGTATAGGTAACTTCCCAGATTCAAGTTGTATTGCAATCGTCTGTGCCTCTTCAGCACTTATTCCTCTCAAGAACGCTCGGCCCCCAAGAATAGCCTCATCTGCTCCACCACTGAAGACTTCTCGCTCGTCAAGGAAGAATGCAAGTTGGTCAGCAGTATTAGCTATTTGTGCCGTCAAGGTAGCAAACTCTCTTGCCCCATCTGTGTCAAATTCCAAATTAACCACTGGCATCCCACTTTGGGGATGAGTTCCGGGGTAAGCTCTCAAAAGATCATCCCCACTAAGATCAAGATCGCGATCCACAAAAGACCCATCACCTTGCATTTCACGCAACTTGAAGGACAGGTTTGCAGTTTGTCCAATCAAACTTTTGGTATCGTCAATTGCCTGCGCACCAGGAAGTTGCAATAGAATTCTGTCTGATCCTAAAGTTCGGATATCGGGCTCGGTAATACCTAGCGGATTAATCCTTTGTTCAATTATATAGCGAACACCTTCTATTTGATCAGGCGTTGGCTCCTGACATCCTGATTTTAAAACCAGGTCGCCTATGACTCCGATCTCACTAGATAGGGTAACTTCTAGCTGCTCCATTAAATTATCGCTCGGAACTCCCATCTGATTCTTTACTTCATCATCGAGGGCACAGGGTACAAAAATCCTATAACTTTGGGTTCCAGTCAACGTCACTCTCTCAACTTCAAAGCCATCAGATTGCAATACCGGGGTAGTGATTGTTTTTATTTCATCTATGCTCAAGCTACCATCCAAGCTTGAAAAGGACACCAAACTCGGTGTCCTAACAGCCTGGTAAACCAAATGAGCCCCACCTTGCAAATCTAGTCCAAGGCGTAGACCAAAAGGACCAGAACCACCATCACCTAATTGCCAGTTCATTGGGCCTACGTTCACAGAAGATAATCCCAAAACTGCAACACAAGTAGTCGTGGCTAAAAGCACTGACAGAGTACGCCGTGCGAGACTGTTTAGGACCAATGTCTTTAACTTTCTCATTGCTGTCCTTCGTTAAAATACAATATACCAACACTCACAGCTCTACTTGCACTTTCTCAAGGTAAAGCAAAGCTTGTTCACGAGATCTAACGGTCCCTAAAGCTACCGCTTCGTCAAGCAAAACCAAAAGGCGACCGATTATAGGACCTTCCATCAACGAGAACTCATGAATGATATCATGTCCGTCGACATATCGCGCCTTATTTGAATTGGATTCTTGATGATTCCAGTTTAGTACTTGGTTAGTTATTGTACACCTATATTGCCAATCATCCGCGTCCAAGTTTGCTTGCACCGCCGCTAAATAATCCGCGAGGCTCAAAAAGAGCACATCCTTGGCTATACCATTCAAATCCCGATGATACCTATAAGTTGCCTTCGAGGTAGGAAGGCTGCCTTGTACATAGATCTGACTAGGTCTCATATGATTCCGTATAACACTCGTCACAAAATTAAGTGCTTTGGACGAAAGCCGTAACCGAATCAATAGCGATCTAGCCATTTCTGATCCAATAATGCCATGATTCAGAAAACGTATCTTCCCTCCACTTTCTGTTGTCTTTGTGGCTGGCTTACCAATATCATGAAGTAATCCCGCTAGAGCAAGGAAATTCCATCTAGAAAACCCATCAGAAAAGTTCTCAACTAGTAAATCTTCCTTCCATTCTCTATAAGCAAAGGACTCCATTGCAAACTTATATGGATTTTGAGACCCCAAAACAAGGCTGTATAGCATCCCAGGAGTACGTAAGTTATGAGTCAAGACATCGGATTGATGTTCGGGGGGTTGCTCAACCCCTCGTCCATCAGTAAGTTCAGGCAACAGCTTATCCAACACACCTAAATCCGACATCAGTTCGAGGAATTCCCGCGATCTCGATGTAACAACTACCCGCAATAATTCATCACGTATGCGTTCTGAAGCGACCTGAGATATCAACGAAGCATTGCGCCTGATCATTCCAATGGTTTCTTTGTCTATCACAAGATCAAGTTCTGCTGCTAATCTAAAAGCCCGTAGCAACCGTAAAGGATCCTGCTGGAAACTCTGTTCAGATACAGCAGTTAATATCCGCTGAGACAGGGAAATAATACCACCCGATCCATCAATAACTTGCTCAAGACGCCAAACACTTGCAGCAAGACCAATCGGTACAGCCAAAGCATTGCAAGTGAAATCTCTTTGATCAAGATCATGCAGGATCGGACTTTTCATTGCGGATATGTCAACCACGCAATGATCAAAGGCGTCTGGCTGCACCAAAATCCTAACCGTAGAATGGCGGTCGTGGAGAATGAAATGCTTAACATTCAGATAACCACCAATTCGTTCAGCCATCTTTACTGGATCGTCATCCACTACAATATCCACATCCAGTGGGTCACGCCTCAATAGCAAATCTCGCACAGCACCGCCGACCACATACGCCTCATATCCGCTATTATAAATTAACTCCGCTATGTATCTAATCTCTGGAGGGAAAGAGTACACTGAGGTGTTCAGGATTGCAGCCATATTTTTCCCTAACCATCGGATCACATTAAGAAATCTTGGCCGATTCTGTCTGCTCTGCTTCTAGTTCTTGCTCAAGGTCAAGTTTCCATAAATCTTCGTGGCTCTTTAAATGGTCAACATATACAATGCCATTAAGGTGGTCGATTTCATGTTCTAAAGCTTGAGAGAGTAAACCCTCTGCCTTGATACGGATTTCAGTGCCTTCAATGGAAAGCGACCGTGCTTTTACCCATATTGACCTGGTCACCATACCTCTGTACCCTGGCACACTTAGACAACCTTCTTCTACTTCGCGATCACCATGTTTTCTGATTATTTCTGGATTAATCAGAACCCGTAGAAAATCGTCAGGAGCCTCTATTACTACTATTCGTTTAAGAACCCCAACCTGATTTGCAGCAAGACCTACCCCATTGTGGTATCGCATTGTTTCGACCATATCCTCAGCTAGTCTAATAATGGAATCATCAATTTTTCGAATTTTCTTCGCTTTTGTTCTCAATAGAGGATCTGGGAGCATTACTAATGGGAGCACAGCCACATCTACTACTCCAGTTGCATATTTAATGTTATCCATTGTATGAGCCCGGCAAATTATAAAATACTAAGAACACACTGTAAAGCTAACGAGTCAGTTAACATCCACTGGATCAACATCTACGACTGCATCAATCGGAACATTCGCCCGGAGCAAAATCTCCATGGGAGTGTCCCCTCGCAGAACAAGCTGCCACCGATACTTCCCATTAAGCCTATGTGGATATGCCAGCATAGGGCCAAGCACATCTACAGCAAATCCGGCGGAGTCTCTAATCGTGATTAATTCCTTGGTAAACCTATCGGCCAAATTTCGACCTTGTTCATAGTCAAAGTGCTGACAAATAACTCGTACATGCCTCGCAAATGGAGGTTGACGCAATTGCTCTCTATATGCTAATTCCTGCATCACAAATTCCACATATTGGAGTTTTGCTAGAGCCTTAACAACATAGTGGTCTGGAAGGTACGTCTGAATAACAACCTCTCCTGTATCTTCTCGTCTCCCTGCACGACCTGCAACCTGAGCTAACAACTGAAAAGAACGTTCAGAAGCCCGAAAGTTCGGAGCAGACAAACCAAGATCAGCTAGCACAATGCCAACCAAACTAACATCCGGAAAGTCAAGTCCTTTCGCCAACATTTGAGTTCCAACCATAATTTTTGGCCCAGGAGAACGGAATCTTGCATTTATTGCATCGTGTTGAGTAGATTTACGTGCAACATCACTGTCGTATCTGATGAGTTCAGTTCCTGGGACATACAGCTCTAGCTCCTGAACAACCCGTTGCGTCCCCAATCCTAAATATCTAATCCTGATACCATTACACGAAGGGCAATAATCCAGTGGTTTCTGTGCTTTGCCGCAGTAGTGACAATTTAACTGGTTCGTTTCTGAGTGATATATCAAATTAGTGTCACAGCTGGAACAAGATGCTACATAACCACAACTCCTACATTGGACCGATTGAGCAGCCCCCCGCCGATTAATGAATAATATTGCTTTACCATTACGATCCAAACAGGTGGATAGCTTATCCAGTAATTCCCGACTGATTATACTCCTGTTCCCTTCCCTCAACTCCGTTCGCATATCAACAATTGTGGTACGCACAGATGGATTAATACGTCCATCTGGCCGACGATGCATTTGCAAAAGAGTGTACCGACCGTGTTGTGCCGAGTGATAACTCTCAACATCGGGAGTTGCACTCCCTAGAATCAAAACTGCCCCAGATAAATCTGCCAATTTCACCGCAACATCCCGAGCATGATATCTAGGATCTTTATCCGATTGCTTATAATTCCAATCATGCTCTTCATCAACCACGATCAATCCCAATTTTTCCACTGGGGCAAAAACTGCAGATCTCACACCAACAACTATCCTAAATGATCCACTAAGAATTTGCTGCCATTGATCAAATTGTTCCCCAGGGCTAAGACCGCTATGCAACACAGCAACCTGATTTGGGAATCGAGCGACAACCTCTGCTACCGTCTGGGCTGTTAATGATATATCGGGAACTAACATAATCACTGTTCGCCCCTGAGCCAGACACTCCTCCATGGCTCGCAAGTACACCTCGGTTTTACCGCTTCCTGCAATGCCCCACAGAAGTATCTTCCGAGTTTTCGAATATTGTCTGAAGACCCTCTGGATTTCCCTGACAGCGCGATCTTGGTCATTACTGAGAATCCGTTTGCTGTCAAATGGAACATCCATTCCCCTTGCAGGGGCCCGATATGAACGAACTTGCTGAATTTTCAAGAATCCCTTATTTAGGAGCGCACGAATTGATTGCGCCCCAAATTTAGCTCTTAACTGCTTGGCAGGTACTGGATTCTGGATTGCATGAAGAAACTCAATAGATCGTCGTTGATTAGAGAAATACTGCAAATCTAATAACATTTGGGGATAATCATGTGCAGTGTTATTTATGGAAATGAATTCCAACATCTTAGGACCAACCCGCGGAGGCAAAACGCTTTCACAAAAAGTGACTATATTGTTTGCTATTAAATTTTTAGTCACACCACGGCTTGTACGACCAATGTCCTTAATCAACTTTTTAAGGGAAACATTCTCATGGTTCTCTATATAGCTAAGCACCTTCAATGCCGCTTCATTCAACGTCCCCTTATCATAATCACCAGTGACCTCAAGTGTTCTGGTACTCCGTGGGATCATACCTGGAGGAAGCATCGTAATAGCAACTTGATACAAGCTTGCGTGATAGTACTCGCTCACCCACCTCGCAAGAATTAGTTGAGTCTCAGTGAGAAAACGCACATCAGACACTACCTCTACAACATCTAAGACTGACGTCCTAATTGATTCCCCAGAACTACCAAAAACAATACCTAATACGGCGCGGTTGGCAAATGAAACTCGGACCATCTGTCCAATGGCCACATAGATATGCTCGGGAACGTTATAAGTAAAAGTCCTATTAGGTCCAACAGGAACATCAACAGCTATCTCTACGTAATTCATAACTGCACGCTAGCTATTAATTTAGTGCCACTTATGCTGGCCTCTGCCGAGTCATCTCTTTCACTCTAGCTGCCCTACCCGATAAACCTCGAAGGTAATAAAGGCGCGCGCGCCTAACTTTTCCTCTACGCATCACTTCTACCGACTGAAGGAGTGGAGAGTACCGTGGAAATGTTCGTTCTACCCCGACACCATGACTCACTCTTCTAACGGTGAATGTACCACTAGTGTTTTTCCCCCTAGATCGAATCACCGTACCCTCAAAAGCCTGTGTACGCAACCTTGTTCCTTCTCGAACCTGAAAGCTAACTTTCACTGTGTCACCAGGGTTGATAGCTTCTACCTTATCGTTATTTTCAACTTCAACTAAGTCAACAACATCCATAAAACCAATCACTCTTATAAACGAAATTAGACGAAGTACATGGTACTATCTGTCTTGATTATGTGCAAGGATCGATTAAATACATCAGGTGCACAGGTGATCTATTCCTCTGACATATCTCTTTCATGCCTCTGATAACAAATCTGGACGCATTTCACGGGTCCTTTGCAATGCTTTCCCTAATCTCCACTGCTCTATTTCTGCATGATTACCCGATAACAACACATCAGGAACACTATGCCCATCGATCATAGCTGGGCGAGTATACTGAGGATATTCTAGTAAGCCCCGACTATGCGAGTCATCAAAAGCGCTTTCATCTGAACCTAATACCCCGGGAACACACCTACTAACTGCATCAATCAACACCATTGATGGTAGTTCCCCTCCTGATACCACATAGTCCCCAACACTTATTTCATTTGAAACTAAATTTTCGGTCACCCGATTATCAATCCCTTCATAACGACCACTTATCAGCACAATATTTTGGCTTGATGCAAGGCTTTGAGCAATGGATTGAGTCAGTAATTTACCTTGTGGGGACATTAGGATGACATGATCCGCAACTCCGTCGCCAATAACAAACTCCACCGCATTTAGCGCCAAAGAGATAGGTTTATACATCATGAGCATTCCTCTTCCACCTCCATAAGGGTAGTCATCAACTGACTTATGCAAACCCTGGCCATAATCCCTAATGTTATAAAAGGAAAGTTTTACAATGCCATTCCGCTGTGCACGACTAAGAACTCCTTGTGCAAATGGCGATGTGAACATTTCAGGGAATAGAGTTAATATATGGAAATGTATCATTAGAAAACCCCAGTGGACATAATGGAAGTCAGTGACCTTGATCCCCTAATAAAATTTGAATAGCGTGTCCTATAGGAGACAAAACAGCTTGCAGGCACTCCGTCACTCCCTTAGGGCTACCAGGCAAATTGACAATCAAGCACTGCCCTCGAACTCCAACCACCGCCCGGCTCAGTATACTGCGCTCTGTATACTGAAAAGTAGCCCACCTCATAGCTTCTGCTAGACCAGGCACCTGCCAATCCAAGACATCCATTGTTGCCTCTGGAGTAACATCTCGAGTGCCCAGACCTGTACCCCCAGTAGTTACAATCAAATCCACCGTTTCAGCATCAGCCCATTCACGCAAAATTTGAGATATAGGTGATCTTTCATCTGCGACAACTTCAGTTGCAACAACATCATATCCACTCGCTATCAATATCCTTCTGATAGCCATGCCACTTAAATCTTCACGTACCCCTTGAGACGCGAGATCACTTATTGTAAGTATAGCTGCTCTGGACATATCCAAAGCCTCCTTAACACCAAACACCACGCAGAATGGAACAGTTCTCAACTCATATTATATTCCCTGATCGCAATTTTAACACATCGGCACTGTGATTCGGAATATTGCATATGAACAAAGCGTATGGTATTTTATGGTTAGGTGTGGGTAATTTAGGAGAGATTTGGGAATAACGCACTATGGGCGACAACATATTTCAGGGAACATTCACTCACCGAATGGACAATCAGGGACGAATAGCATTACCTCCTCGATATCGAGAAGCTTTCCGTCCAGGAGTTATTCTAACGAAGTCCTATGACCCCTGCGTCAATATCTACACTACAGGCCAATGGCAAGCACATTCTACCGAATTTAGTTTCGGGTCTGATACCCGATCTAAAAACAGACTCTTGATGCGCATGATGTTCGCTAGTGCTTTTGAATCAAACCTAGATCGGCAGGGAAGGGTATTGATTCCTACCCAATTACGAGCTTACGCAGATTTGCAAGATGAAATTGTCTTCGCGGGAGTTGGCCCCGTTATCGAAATATGGAACCTTAAGAACTGGGAAGAGCAAGAGGATTTAATCGCATCTGAAGGATGGCGAATAGCGGAATCGACGGAGTATTAATATGACTTCTCAAGACTATTCCCACAATCCAGTTATGACCGCTGAAGTCCTCACCGCAATGCAAGTATCGCCTGGAGGACGTTACATAGACTGTACCTTGGGAGAGGGTGGTCATACAGAGGTGATTTTAAAAGCTAGTGCCCCTGATGGGAAAGTGCTCGGCATAGAAGCAGACCCCGATACTCTAAAAATTGCTAAGAAACGTTTCGAAAAACTACCAGCTAATAGGGTGACTATTGTACATGGGAGTTATATAAATATTGGGACCATAGCAACAGGTGAGTTCTCAAACTCAATCAATGGGGTTCTTATGGATCTTGGTATATCGTCATTTCAGGTAGATTCAAGTACACGAGGCTTCAGTTTCAAGAAAAATCAGCCGTTGGATATGCGATTCAACCCCAGTCAAGAAATCACTGCAGCAGAAATTGTAAACCACTGGAGCGAGCAAGATATTGCAAACGTGATCTATTCCTATGGGGAAGAGCGATATGCGCGACAAATTGCCCGTGCGATATGTGCTCAGAGACCTTTGCATACGACCACCGAGCTAAGCACACTTATTACCAATATCCCTAAAAGAGGACCACGAGCATCGATACATCCGGCCACTAAAACATTCCAGGCTTTGAGAATAGTAGTTAATCAAGAAATGCAAAACATTAGAGAGGGGCTAACCCAATGCCTATTGTTACTAGAAGCAGGTGCTCGCATTACAGTGATCAGCTACCATTCTTTAGAAGACCGAATCATAAAACGATTCTTCAGGGATGAATCAAAGTCCTGTCTATGCCCTAAGGAAATCATTGTATGCGAATGCAACCATATCGCAAAGCTAAGAATTGTTGAGAAAAAACCTATACATCCAACCCTTGCTGAAATCAATGTTAACCGCAGAAGTAGGAGTGCAAAACTCAGGGTGGCAGAAATCATATAGTCCGTTACAACGCGCCAAACGCTAGAAGGAGATCATCATATGACACAAAAAAGCGGATATGCAGCGATCGATGTAGGAAGCACCGGTATACGAGTGGCTATAGGAAGCTTTAATGAGAATGGTTCGCTAGACATATGCGGAGTAGCCATCGGAGAATCCAAAGGGATATTGAAGGGAGCAGTAGTAAATCTTAGAGAAGCATCTACATCTCTCGCCAATTGTTTTAATGAAGCAGCCGCCAAGGCTGGGATATTACCCGAATATTCTATTTTGGGTATTAGCGATCCGCATATTGATACACTCATAACCAGAGGCAACATACATCGTGAATCACCTTCTGGAACTACAAAGGAAGATCTAGATATGGTCTTAGAGGACGCTTTTCCCCACGACCTTCCTAATGGAAAAGAACTATTACATCTTATGCCAATTAGTTATACTTTAGACGCCATTCCTGGAGTCAGCCGTCCTATCGGCATGCACTCTGAAGATCTTCAAGTAAACGCAACCAGCATCCTAGGGGGCAGTGATCCCCTGAACAACCTTAAAAAAGCAGCGAAAAATGCCGGGGTAAACCCTAAGGGTATCGTATTTACGTCACTTTGCTTGGGGGATTCTGTACTGACACCAAACCAGCGGCAACAAGGAATCTTGTTGATAGACATGGGGGCTGGAACCACAAGCGTAACTTATTTCGAAAATGGAGCCATTAGCAGAGCCAAAGTAATTGGGATTGGGGGGAATAGCATAACAAACGATATAGCAGTCGTGCTAGGGATTCCGTACAAGGAAGCAGAGACTGCAAAAATATCTTCAGGCACAACTGAACCATGGAGGACATCGTCAACTGGAGTACTCTCAGTGAAGGGGTTCAATGAAGGCGAAGTAGGTACTATCTCTCAAAGAGAACTCTGCGCAGTAATTCGAGAGCGTGCAGAAGAGATCTTTCAGTTGATTCGTAATGAACTTGACAATATGGGCATACAAACCTCACCAACCCTAGAGGTGATGTTAACTGGCAAAACTTCGACAATGCAAGGGATGAAAGACTTAGCCCAAGATGTCTTAGGGTGTCGAGTCCAGGTACATGTGATAACTAAGGAACTCAACGAATCTGATATTGATACCAAGAGAGCAACAAGTCTTCTAAACTGGTGGCATTCACATTCCACCACACCAATTTTGAAAGGTAAGCCCTCAAGCTATCGATCATATGCTAACCGATCTATATTCAACCAGTTAGCCGTCATAAGGAAAAAATTAGTCGCAGCTTAACTAACCTAGTGAAACCAAAAGGGGGATACACACAATGATGCAAAGCACAGAATTAGATGGAGTGGCAAAGCTAAAAGTAATCGGCGTAGGTGGAGGCGGAGGGAATGCAGTATCTCGAATGTTCAAAGACAGAATAGCCGGGGTCGAATATCTCGTTATGAACACCGATACCCAAGCTCTCTTACGCAACGACGTGGGTATCACCCTCAGGCTCGGAGAAAGACTAACACGTGGATTGGGCGTTGGTGGCGATCCTGAACGTGGACGCCTTGCCGCTGAAGAGAGTAGAGATGACCTTATCGACGTTCTACAAGGAGTCGATCTGGTATTCATTGCCGCTGGAATGGGTGGAGGAACCGGGACCGGAGCAGCTCCGGTTGTGGCCGAAATTGCTAAAGAACTAGGAGCTCTAACCATCGGGGTAGTAACCAAACCATTTGGATTCGAAGGAAGACCCCGGCTTCTGGCAGCCGAAAAGGGAGCGCAAGAACTAAAAGAAAAAGTAGATACCCTGATCGTCATACCAAACGATCGTCTTTATGAGATGTCAGACGATGACTTGACTATGGAGCAAGCATACAAACTGGCTGACGACGTCTTAAAGCAAGGAGTCCAATCCATAGCGGAAATCATCACAACCCCCGGAGAAATCAATCTAGACTTCGCTGATGTCAAAACTGTCATGGAAAACGCAGGCCCTGCATGGATGGCTATAGGCAGAGCAAAAGGAGAGGGTCGGGCCGTAGAAGCAGCCAAGGAAGCGATAAACAGTCCCCTGCTAGATTCAAGAATTGATGGTGCTCGTGGGGTCCTAATCAACATCACAGGCGGACCTGATCTGGGAATAAGAGAAGTTTACGAAGCAGTTGATGTAGTTAGAGCGGCAATTGACCCAGAAGCGAACATAATTTTTGGACAAGTAACTGACGCTAGAATGGAAGATGAGATAAAAATTACCCTAGTGGCCACAGGTTTCCAGTCAAATAACAATATGGATAATGAAAATATTGAAAGATTGATGAGCAACGATCCTTATCAAAGGATTACTGATTTGGAAATCCCTACATTCATTCGAAATGGGAGGCGATCACAACAACCGCGTTATAACAGATAACGCTAACTACACATAGTGAATGCAGTCAGCACTTGAATTTCCCGCACCTTAATTAAGGCTGACACTAATTCATCGAGGCTTCCACAATTGCTTAATGCGGGGAGGTATAGGAAGCACTCTTCTGCCTTGAACAAGCTGGTCTGAATTTCCTTGCGCTTGCAAATGGATTCAGTCTCACGAACCCGCTTGATCTAAGGCTTGTTTGAGGGGTTGTCTTAGGTGGCAAGACAACCCCTCCCTCTTTTCCCCACAAGCTATAGGCATCAAAATGATTTTCATTTCAACAAATAACTGTACGTTAATTACTTGACAAAACGAGCCGGAATAACCATACTTATTGTGATTAGACTCTACGAAAGCACTACATGTTGTGGTTTATGAATAATGGATTGCCCTTTTTGCAATTACATAGACTCGAAAGTTGTAGATTCACGTGATGCCGGGACCGAGGGAATACGCCGGCGCCGACAATGCGGGGCTTGCAGTTCACGATTTACCACCTACGAACGCATACAAACAGCAACCATATCAGTAATAAAACGAGATGGCAGGAGGGAAGAATTCAACCGAGATAAGTTGCTACGCAGCCTGCGTATCGCTTGTGCAAAGCGTCCACTTACCGCTGGATCTTTAGAAAAAATAGCACATGAGATTGAGTCCTATGTGCAGGATTTAGGTAGATCGGAGCTATCTTCTCATTTTTTAGGTGAAATGATCATAAGTCATCTGCAATCTCTTGATAGAGTTGCCTACATCAGGTACGCAAGTGTATATCGTGATTTTCAAGATTTAGACTCCTTTAGACGAGAAGTAGACACTCTCATAGAAAAGGGAAACAGTCCTCTCGTTCCGGACCCACAACTCAGTTTTCTACCTTTGGATCCTCCCATAACTAACAAAAAAAGGCGTAGATCTATAGGGGCAAGAAAACTCAATCATCAGTAAAATCATTGAAAATGGTGGGAACCCAAAATCAAAACACCCGTAGAATAACACTTAAGGAACCTAAATATGGGCACAGCAGCCCAGATATGAGAGGATTTTCATGACAACTACTCTTAACCTCACCGATAATGGTCTAACGGTGCTCCAAACACGCTACCTCGTAAAAGACGAATCTCCTAGCGATTTATTCCAACGAGTAGCAACCCATATAGCAAATGCAGAATCTTCAGATCAGAAAGAATACTGGGCAAATTCGTTTTTCGATCTTATGGCATCATGTGTGTTCATGCCAAACTCGCCCACTTTGTTCAACGCTGGGACTGGGCAAGGAACCTTGTCTGCATGCTTTGTTATACCTGTTGAAGACAAAATGGAAAGTATCATGCATGCAGCCACCGTATCTGCAATGATACAAAAATTTGGTGGAGGTATAGGGTATTCCTTTTCTAAATTACGACCTTTAGGTAGTCCAATAACAACCACCCAAGGAAAGGCTTGTGGATCTGTTGCTGTTCTTAAGCTTATGAGTTCCTTATCAGATATGATTACACAAGGTGGTAAGCGCCATGGAGCCAATATGGGCATACTTGATGTTAGCCATCCTGAGATTCTTGATTTCATTCATATGAAAGACGATAATCTCACTGCACAAAACTTCAACATATCAGTAGCAATCACAGATGCTTTCCTTCAAGCTGTCAAAGACGACACTATCTGGAACACTATCGACCCACACTCTGGTGAAGCGGTTGATTCCATACCAGCACGCCGAATCTGGAACGAAATCATTGATTCTGCTTGGAGAACTGGAGATCCAGGTCTATATTTTATAGATGAAGCCAACCGAAACAATCCGACTCCACACCTAGGAAGATTAGAATCCACTAATCCGTGCGGAGAGGTGCCCCTCCTCCCTTTCGAAGCATGTAACCTTGGATCAATCAACTTAGCGAAATTCGTAAGACATGGAGGAACTCCTTGGTTTGATTTCACTGATCTGGAAAGCACTGTTCGTGTTGCAGCAAGATTCCTTGACAATGTCGTAACCATGAACGAATTTCCCGCAACCGAAGTAAGTGAGGCTGTCTCTACAACCAGAAAAACCGGCCTCGGTGTCATGGGCTGGCACGACGCTCTAATAGAACTGGGTATACCCTACGACTCGCCTAAAGCACTCGAATTAGGTGATCAAATAATGCAAGCAATAAATCAAGTAGCCAAAAATGTTTCCATTGAGCTCGGAATAGAGCGGGGTTCGTATCCGGGCTCCAGGGAAGACGGTCCTATGCGCAATGCTACTCGAACATGTATAGCCCCTACCGGCAGCATCAGTGCAATCGCAGGATGCTCCAGTGGCATTGAACCTATCTTCGCATTGGCATATGTAAAGAACGTACTTGATGGCAAACGGCTACAAGAAATAAACCCCACTTTCATATCAGTAGCAAAAAAGCGCGGATTCTATAGCGAAGAGCTCCTAAGGGAAATAGTAGCAACAGGTAGTTGTCAGCACATAGAATCCGTACCCGAAGACGTAAGAAGGTTATTTCGAACTGCCATGGAAATTAACTATGAAACCCATATACGAATGCAAGCCGTATTCCAATCGCACACAGATCTAGCAGTAAGTAAGACTATAAATATGCGTAATGATGCAACGATAGAAGATATTGATCAGGCATATAAATTAGCAGCTCAGCTAGGCTGCACCGGCATAACAATCTATCGTGACGGATCAAAACCGACTCAAGTTCTTGAAGTGGAGAGATCCCCCGAACTTACGGATAACCAAGAACTCCCGATTGACGGCGTATCCTCGTTGCCTCGACAGCGACCCAATATGATGTCTGGTTCTACAGAGAGATTGCGCACTGGACATGGCAACATGTATGTCACCATCAACTTTGACGAGATCGGAAAACCGTTCGAAGTCTTTACAAACCTGGGCAAGGCAGGTGGATGCGATTCTGCTCAATTAGAAGCAATATCGAGGCTCGCTTCGCTTGCCCTACGCTCGGGAATACAAACTCAAGAGGTCATTGATCAACTAACATCTATAACATGTTGTCCAGCTTGGGATGGTGGGACATTAATACGTTCTGCTCCTGATGCGGTTGCTTTAGCATTAAAACGACATCTAAATGAGCACCATACTGAACAAATTCAAGAAAGTGCATTGGACACACAGTACGCTTTGTTTCCAACCACTCAAGCTCCTACGGACAATGGATATAAGCGATCATGTCCAGAATGCGGCGGTGGGTCTTTAGCGTACCAAGAAGGATGCGTCACCTGCCTTACATGCGCATGGAATCAGTGTTCAGGATAAAATATCAGATATGAATTCCAAGCCATTAATAGGTATAACTATAGGCGATCCTCATGGGATTGGTCCGGAGGTATCGCTTAAAGCATTAGCAAACATTAGGACTGACCTTAATTGCACTCCTATACTGATAGGAGATTTACAAGTATTACGTAATACCGCTGAACAGCTTCAAATACCTATAGAGTTACAACCCATCCATAGGGTAATATCTAATGCCGAAAGCACTACAGCAATTAGTGTTCTGGATAACGATAATTTTGACGCTAACTCAGTTCAACTAGGGACTCTGTCTGCCAATGCTGGTTTTGCTGCAGTTGACTGGGTGTTAACAGCTGGCAACTTAGCAATGGAAAACGAGATTCAAGCCATTGTTACTGCTCCTATTAACAAAGAGGCAGCACGGCTTGCTGGATGCGGGGAAGTTGGACATATGGAAATATTCCAAACTCTCACAGGTGTAAGTTCTTGCGCTACGATGTTGTCAACTGGGAATCTAAGAGTCGTTCATCTCACAACCCATCGATCCCTTCGAATTGCCTGCGATTACGTAACCCAAGATAACATTTTAGATAAATTGATCCTCACTGACACAACATTTAAATCTTGGGGAATGAAAAATCCCAAGATAGGGGTAGCAGCTCTCAATCCTCATGCAAGCGACGGAGGCCTAATTGGTACTGAAGAGGCTGAACATATCATCCCCGCAGTTGAAAAAGCTCAGTCTCTAGGTATTTCAGTAACTGGTCCCATAGGGGCAGATACTATTTTCCATCAGGCCATCAATGGAGGCTACGACGTCGTACTCGCCATGTATCATGATCAAGGGCATATACCAATCAAAGTCCATGGATTTGAAAAAAGTATTTCAATTAACTTAGGCTTTCCTTTCGTCAGAACTTCAGTCGACCACGGAACGGCATTTGATATCGCTGGAAAAGGGATAGCTGATTCCTCTAGCATGGAGGAAGCACTTAAAACAGCAGTCACACTAGCTTCTAGTAAGGGATTACCTCAAATATAGAAACGGAGGACTTCAAGGTGCGAGTAGCATTTTTAGGTGGCGGAAATATGACAGATGCCATCCTTACCGGATTGGTCGATTCAAAGATCTTAACCTCTTCTGATGTAATTGTCTCGGACACATCAGAAGATCGATTGGAATACCTATCCACAAAGCACCACGTTAAGACAACACCCCGTAATACTGAGGCAGTAATGGGTTCCGATGTGATTTTCGTTGCTGTAAAGCCTCAGGTGATCCCTGAATTATTCCTAGAACTAAAAGGAATTCTAGCTCCGCAGCAAACGATCGCATCAATAGCAGCAGGAGTTACGATAGCAACTTATACTGAAGGATTTTCTCACGACCGCATAATACGTATTATGCCAAACACACCTGCCCTTGTAGGCAAAAGCATGAGTATCTGGACTGCGACTGAAAAAGTTCCTCAAGTCATAATGGATTGGATGAGCTCCAGCTTGCAAGCAATCGGTACCGAAATTTACGTGCCATCTGAATCGACACTGAATCAAGCAACTGCTGTCAGTGGAAGTGGTCCAGCATATGTCTTTAAATTTGTTGAAACTCTCATTGAAGCAGGTGTTCTTATCGGACTCAGCTATGAAATGGCTCGACTACTCGCTACAAAAACCGTGGAAGGGAGCATAGCATTAATGATTGAAACTCTGCGACATCCCGCAGAGCTTCGTAACAGCGTAACTTCACCGGGGGGAACCACAGCTGAAGCATTAAGCACTCTTTCAGAGAAAGGATTTGATTCCGCTATACTACAGGCAATTCGAGCAGCATACAATAAATCTTTGGAATTAGGAGGATAGCGTGGTCGCAGCTTTAATAACCACCATCAGCATATCCCTAGACCTCATATCACTCGCAGTTCTCTGTCGAGTGGTGCTTTCTTGGATCAGTCTTATCGCACCAGGGGTGATCCGCCCAAATCACCCAATAATATCTGCGGTCGTTCAGGTCACCGAACCACTCCTTACACCTATACGGAAAGTTCTGCCACAGACCGGAACAATCGACTTCTCTCCACTCGTACTTATGTTCGCAATAATCAGCCTGAATCAAATACTATCTCGAATCTAGCTCGTATACCTCTCAATTTCTTCATTCAAATTACACACAGCAATATGTGTCACTATACGACTCTTACTAGACACTACAGCTCGCTCTGCGCTCGCCAACTTTAATGGTCTCTTAGGAGAAGTTCGTGGTACTTACCAAAACTGTGCCTTCAATAGCAGTCATAATTGATAGTAGCGCATCAATTATGCCACCATCAAGCAATACATCCTCGTTTATCACGCTTCGGCAAACTGTAAGCGTATGTTCTACGCCCTACCCAGACTGGCAATCCCCTAGTGACTCTTTCTATGAAGCACTTAATCTCCACCCTGAGTGGTACAAAACCAGTGCCACTAACCCTGATCAGTATTTCGAAGCATATGAAGCCGCGGCTCAATGGGCGAAAACCATATTAGCGATAGTACCATCACCAAAACTAAGTGCATCATATAATTCGGCAAGAATTGCAAAAAGAAATTTTGAAGACATTTCCGGAGGAACCCCTGAAATTAAAATCATCAATTCTGAATCAGGAGGCCCAGGAATCAGTATCCTAGTTCTTTATTTAGCTCGGATGATAAACCAAGGAAGTCCTGTTGAGTACATCGAAACAAAATTGATGCAGGCTGTAACCCAATTACGCTTCATAGCAGTTCTCCCATCTCTGACCCATCTAAAAGCTAGCGGTAGAGTCCCGTGGGTAACAGATTTAGCAGCAAAAGCCTTTAATGTAAAATTTATTATAGAACTCTCCAATAATCGAACAAAATTGCTTGCAGTGACCAGGAATATGCCTACTGCGCTAAATAGATTGATTAAAGAAATATATCCCGGAAGAATACACGCTCCACCCCTCAGTATCCCAATAGCAATAATAAACACCAATAATTTCGATGCAAACACTTTCCTCTTAGGGAGATTAAGAGGCTATGATGATGAAATAACTTTCAAAGAAATCACTGTTTCAGCTGCCGTTGCCACGCATGTTGGCCCAGGATTTATTGGTATCGCATTTGTAGATCGCACCAACCCTAAGTGACTAGAATCTCTTCACTGCTCTATCAAATCGGAATACATCTTAACAATAGCAAACAACGCGCGATCCCACGAGTATATCTTGGTATCGTAGCTACTGCTTTGTTTAGACAAAGATTCATCAAAAAAATAATTGGCTGCATCATTCAATGTCAAAACATCAACACCGAAACAGTTGCTGATATCCTCCGTTGGAGCAGACACAAGGTGCACTATCGGAGCCCCAAGCATACGAGCTTCAGCGATTAATCTATTTCTACTGAGAAGCATTCGAGGAACGACTACCCCTACACTTTCAAAGCACTCATGAGAAAAATCGTCAGAAGCCCTGCATTCAATACAATCCACGAACGAATCTATGCCTTCAGCTTTAATCGTGCGTAATACAGTAAAATAACTTGAATAGTCACACAGTATTCTAAACCTCACACTTGGCTGCTCCAAATGCAACAATTGCATACCACCAAACGACCTAAGTACCATCTCCGTACTATTGGAATCACACAACACCAGTACTGTGCCCTTAGACGCAGAATCGCTAGCGTTGAACTCCCCAAATAAATCATCAGTTGCAATTGGAACTACTTTTACTGCGGATCGATTCACAGAATACCTCTCAACTAGAGAGGGGATTGCTGTCTCAGAATGCACTATAAATTGATCCACATTCTTAATTGTACGAGTTGCAATCCATGATGCCCGATATTCCTTTCCAAACCCACGTAGCTTCTGAAACAATGAGGGACTTCGATCCAATTCATACAGGCTCCCACCAAAAAACTGATACACCACTGGTACTTCTTGCTCTCGCAATATTCCACTTTCGGGGAACCCTCCAATGATATGCACCAGATCTACCTCTTCGTTTCGTACAAACTCCTTCAACCTTAAAGACATTTTAGTGGTGAAATTCCAATCGCTTGTCGAACGCAAATACGCAACATCAGAATACCCAGTTGGCCCGCTCGCTAAACGCACCACATCAATTCCTTGTTCCATAAGATGGGTAGTAAGTTCAGATGAGTATAGTGAAACTCGACTTAATGGTGTCTCTATGCGAAAGCAAACTAAAGCGACTTTCATTGGCTACGAGCCTCCGCGAGTTTAACTTAGAAGTTTTCCATAGCAGAAATATATTTATCTACTTCTTGTAACCCTAGATAATCTTCTTGTGCCAACTTATAACACCTCTCGACATACGCCTGTGCCAACTTCTGAGCTCCATCCGATTTTATAATAGTCAAATCAGCGATCTTAATTAATTGAAAATCTTGCGGCACATATTTGCTTAGGGTGAATATCTCATCTTGGCATTCATGCAATAAGGTTTCGTCTTCACTTTCAACGGCCAACCTCATTTTACTAAGTAGCGCTGTAAGTTCTCCTAGCTTTTGTTGTAAATCCATAAATTCATACAGAACATCTGTTATCTGCAGCCGTTCCATGGCGAGAGGAATGTATAAATGATCACCTTCAATATCGTCAACAATACTGTTAATATAAGAGGAATATGCTGCAGCATATTCCTCAACCAGCTCATTTACCTTACCTAGTAGTTCTGCTATATCTTCTGATATCAACTCACCACCGTTAAGTAAATCATCACCACGGCTGTACGCAACTTGTCGAATCGACAAATGAGATTCAAACACTTCGGGGACCGGTGGAAATGCAAATGATGAGAGATTTGTCATGGCTCCCGCAGTAACCTGCGGAGCAAGTATCGGTGGCATATACTTACTCACATCAACTGAAGAAGGAAGCACTACTATATATGTAGCAAGCACAGAATCTGGCACACCTGATCGAATGAAATACAACAGTGCATGCCCACGAGGTTTATACGGATCCCCTATTTCATATTCTATATTCATAAATATATCCCCTGTTCAATAAACGACGAGTTATCAGGATCAACCTAATCATCTTCAAGCGTACTCGTATCCCCCTCAGGCAAACCCAGTTCCCGTGCCTTGAGCAACCGCCTCATTATTTTGCCACTTCTAGTTTTGGGAAGAGAGTCAAGGAATTCTATTTCCCGAGGCGCTATTCCAGCCGAAAGTTTTTGTCTGACAAAGCGATTTATGTCCCTACGAAGATCATCGCTAGGCACATATCCATCTTTCAAAGACACAAATGCCTTCACTATCTCCATAGCTATAGCGTCAGGCTTCCCAATAACCCCAGCCTCAGCAACCGCAGGATGTTCAACCAAAGCGCTCTCCACTTCAAAAGGTCCTACGAGATGTCCTGCTGTATTGATTACATCATCCGTCCGACCAACAAACCAAAAATAACCATCTGCATCTCTGTGAGCCCTATCACCGCTTATGTACCACCCCTTCATGAACCGAGAAGTGTATCGATTTCGCTGTTCCCAATATGCCTGGAACATTGACGGCCATTCTGATCTTATAGCTAGATTCCCATCGATACCTGATGGAAGTTCATCATAATTGTCATCAAGAATGGCAGCAACAACACCCGGAGTCGGTTTCCCCATAGATCCAGGCTTAATATCTTCAGATGCAAAATTTGCTATTAAAATAGCACCAGTCTCCGTCTGCCACCAGTTATCATGAAATGGCTGTCCTAATACCCGGTGGGACCAAACGACCGCTTCAGGGTTCAATGGTTCTCCAACACTTGCCGTAAAGCGAAGCGAAGAAAGATTGAAATCTCCTGGCAGGCTATCCCCAGCTTTCATCAACATTCTGATAGCAGTTGGGGCAGTGTACCAAACGGTGACCCCATAATCCTGTATAATTTTATACCACCGTGAAGCATTAAATCCTCCTTCGAAAATCAACTGGGTTACCCCATTGCTCCACGGAGCAAACATTCCATATGATGTTCCGGTCACCCACCCCGGATCTGCAGTGCACCAATAGATATCCTCAGGCCGAAGATCAAGTGCCCACTTCCCGGTAGCATATTGCTGTAATACTGATAAGTGACGATGCACGGCACCTTTTGGCTTACCGGTTGTTCCAGAGGTATAATGCATCACTGAATAGTCAGCCATTGTGGTAGGCTCGATAATAAATTCCTGTTCCCCTTCCTCAATTATCTTCTCAAAAGCGATATCATTATCCACGAGTGGCTCAGCAAATCTGCCCCCTTTATTCACCACAATGATATGCTGAAGATCGGGAAGCTCTGGAAGAATAGAGGCTATCTTGGATCTGAGATCAGGCTGAGTAATTAGAGCAACAGCTCCACTATTCTCCAATCTATCCTTCACCGGATCAGGCCCAAATGCAGAAAACAAAGGGCCTGCAATTGCACCAATTTTCAATATGCCAAAAAAAACTACATACAATTCCGGCACTCTCTCGAGAAATAGGAAAACTCTATCTCCCTTTTGTATTCCTAAAGATTTCAACCCTGCAGCGACCCGATCACTCTGCTCCTTCATGTCATTGTAAGTATATCGCTCTTCCTCTCCATTTTTCCCTACCCATATCATAGCAACTTTATCGCGGAAACCTCCTAGGATATGCTTGTCGATACATTCGTGGGCTGCATTCAACCCACCTTGTGGAAGCCAATCCATATCACCATACAGTTGGGGCCAAGCGAATCCTTGTACTTGAGAATCATAGGCGTATATGTTATGTGAAGTCTTCTGAATCGTCTTTTTTTTGATAGACAAAAAACCAGTTTCCATATCACCACCCTACGTGTTATTAATCAAATGAACCAGCGTACTTTCTTCTTCACAATGACTGCATTAAGAAAATCCACTCATACATTTAGATGTATAATATATCAAAAAGAGTTGTAAAACGATAAGTCATCAGTGAAACTAATCTTAAAAACGTGCACACGTGAAAAGACGAATAGCCGAACCGCCCGCAGACTTCAAACTATACGGAAAAATCAAGGAATATGGACTAGATCACAATGCCAAACCTTTGTGAACATTTATCAGAGAGATCATTCAAATGCAACACGTTAAACTCCGTATTAGTGTAAGTCTTATTTTATTCCTGATAGCACTAAGCTGTCTCGTTATTGGCAACCTCATTAGTAAGACTATGGTAATGTCTCTAGGAATCATAGCCTTACCAATGGGTCTTTTCCTATTAAACCCACTTTCCCAAATGGCTGTAAATTGGTTTGACAGACACGTTGAAGAATAGCATTGCACTGATCTAATGAGGGCGGTAGAAAGGCTAAACGCACCATGCCAAAACATTCATTACTCTATAATCGAATAGTTATAAAAGCAGGGACACGGTTGCTCACCTCAGGTAACCCATCACTCAATGGACACGTACTTGGATCAATAACACAACAAATAGCACACTTAAGAACATTGGGCGCTGAAGTACTCTTGGTGTCTTCAGGTGCTGTAGCAGCGGGACGACAAGCATTTCTATCCAGTGATCCTACTGACTCAGTTGCCACTAGACAAACTTTAGCCGCAATCGGACAACCGAAATTAATGAGCACATATAGTGATCTATTCAAAAAACTAGGGATTGAAATCGCTCAAGCTCTAGTTTCACATAGGGATATGGTAGACAGAAGTTCGTATTTAAATATTCGCAATACCCTCAACTCTCATTTAGCTTGCAAAGTTGTTCCCATTCTCAACGAAAATGATGTTGTAGCCGTTGATGAACTCAGTGGTGAATTTGCAGGGGATAATGACAGGTTAGCAGCATTAATCGCGAACGTAATTGAAGCTGATCTTTTGCTCTTACTTGGTGATGTTCAAGGTCTTTATACTGCGGATCCAAACTTAAACGCCAAAGCAAGCCTAATACCGGTTATAGACATTATAGATTCTCATATTGAGGAAATTGCTAAAGGCGCAGTCAACTCAGAAGGGACTGGGGGTATGACTAGTAAAGTTGCTGCGGCAAAATTGGCAACATCAACTGGAACTACTGTAGTCATTGCTGACGGAAATATAGAAGACATAATTCTCAAGATTGCGTCAGGGGTCACTGTTGGCAGTAAGTTTCTCACAAGTGCAACTAAATTAGAGAGCCGCAAACGCTGGATGCTTAGTAACATGACCACTGCGCATTACATAACAATCGATACTGGCGCTCTCAAAGCCTTAGTCGACTCTGGCCGAAGTCTACTTCCAGCAGGAATAACACATGTCTCTGGGGAATTCACTCGTGGTGACATAATTCGCATAGTCACAGAATCAGGTACACACATCGCAGGAGGTATAACTAATTACAATTCTGTGGAATTAGCGAAAATCTCTGGGCAACATTCTCAAGAAATCACATCCCTACTGGGCTACAGTTACGGAGATGAAGTTGTGCATCGAGATAACCTTGTGTTGGTATAACCAAAAGTATAGAGTGTAGTTGCGCTCTGCCACACCTTCCCAAATGCATGCTAGCGCGTATCAGCAAACAGTTATTCTGAGTCAATATCGAAAAAGCAACAGGCTTATTGCTATGGGCAACTGAACTACACCATTTGCAATAATCAGATCTGACGCCTCGCATACAAATTATAAGGTGAAATAGTTATGGCAGTAAATACCATCGACCTTAATGCAATGGGATTGGCAGCGCGCAAAGCATCAAGAGTATTAGCAAAAATTCCGGAAGAGACTCGAAATTCTGCCCTCCTCGCGCTAGCTGATCTACTAGAAGCTAATTATGAAGTAATCATAGGGGCAAATGATATCGATCAAGCTAAGGCACAGAAGCAAAACCTTAGCGAACATATGCTTGATCGATTAATCCTAACAAAAGAACGCATTCGCGATATGGCACAAGGGGTACGCGACATTGCAAATCTACCAGATCCATTAGGTATTCATCGAGATAGTCACACGTTACCAAATGGCCTTTGGGTGCAAAAAAGATCTGTCCCACTCGGTGTAATAGCAAGTATATATGAGAGTCGTCCAAACATAACAGTCGACATAGCGAGCCTCTGTATGAAATCAGGCAACTCCACCATTTTACGAGGCGGCAAAGAAGCATTCACTACTAACAAGGCACTAGTAACTTTAATTCAAAAAGCATTCACTTCGTCTGGGCTACCACCCAAAGGCGTCCAGTTGGTAGAATCTACTGATCGCAAATTTGTAAGAGAACTACTACGCATGAAGGATCATATCGACCTAATGATACCTAGAGGAGGAGAATCCCTGATCCAAGAAGTAAGCGCCAATGCTTACATGCCAGTGATCACCGGAGGTATAGGGGTCTGTCACACCTATGTTGACAAAACCGCTAATGTGGAAAAAGCTAAAAATATAATATACAACGCTAAGGTCCAAAGGCCGACCGTTTGCAACGCTTTGGACACCGTATTGATTCACAGTGATGTTATTGAAACACACCTCCCTGCAATCGCATCTGAACTTAATAGAGCTAGTGTCGAGCTTCACTGTGATTCACAGTCTCAAGCAATACTCTCCGAGTTAACATCCCTAAACACAATTGCAGCAACCCAAGATGATTGGGGAAAGGAATATTTATCATTGACCGCTGCTGTGAAGGTAGTATCCTCAATCGAAGAAGCAATAGACCATATTGAGGAATATGGATCTGGTCACTCAGAGGCAATCATAACGGAAGATCACTCAACAGCTATGCAATTTCTAGATGAAGTAGATGCAGCAGTCGTTTATGTTAACGCAAGCACCCGATTCACTGATGGTGGTCAATTTGGACTGGGAGCCGAGATAGCAATCAGCACAAATAAGTTACACGCTCGGGGCCCAATGGGAATTTCTGAGCTAACATCGTACAAATGGATAGTTCTTGGAAATGGACAAATTCGCAACTAACACGAGTTCACTCCCTGACCATTCTAATAACTCTGATGCCCCAATTCATTAGGAATCAGCCCACTTTCCGTCCAATTCCACGTTGTACAGCTTCAACCACTTTGCCTGCACCTAATCCATATTTTTCAATTAATTGATCTGGCTTGCCAGATTCGCCATAAGAGTCTAAGGCAACCATCTCAACAGGTGTAGGATATCTAGCACTCAACTCCTGGGACACGATACTATTAAGCCCTCCGCGGACAAAATGCTCTTCTGCGGTGATAATAACACCCGTTTCCCTAGCAGCACTAATTATGGCATCACTATCTATAGGTGCAAGAGTATGCATATTAACAATCCTTGTGTCCACACCTTGAGCGGAAAGCATATTGGCCGCCTGCTGCGCTATACTGACCATTACACCACACGCGATAATCGTTGCGTCATTCCCATCTCGTATTACCTCTGCCTTTCCGATCTGAAAGGCAGTTTCAGTGCCTGAATGTACTACAGGTGTCGCTCCACGACTAAGTCGTATGTAAACGGGACCATCCATTAACGCTGCTGCCCGTACAGCCCATTCCGTCTCGAAAGAGTCAGCAGGTACCACAACTGTAAACCCAGGCATAGCGCTTATTAACGCGATATCCTCAATCGCCTGAGCTGACATACCATCTTCCCCTACGGTTATACCCGCATGCGTCAAAACCAATTTTACATTCAATCCCCCTTGAGCTACACCTACTCGAAGTTGATCATAGGCCCGCCCTGTACCAAAAGCAGCAAAGGTACTTACAAAAGGAATTTTTCCACACGATGCGAAACCTACGGCCGCACTAACAATATTTTGCTCAGCAGGGCCAAAATCAAAAAAACGATCGGGAAATCTCTGTGCAAATAAATTCACCACAGTAGATTTGTTTAAATCTCCACCTAAGACAACGATATCTGGCTGCTCCTCACCAAGGCTAAGCAATGTTTTGCCATAAGTCTCACGATTTGACTGTAACACTACGTTCTCCTAACACTAATCAAGCTGGATGTTGATAAATTTCAGGGGGTCCAACTCTAGCTTATGCCGTTAACTCAGCTAAAGCATCAGCGAGTTCTTGGCGATTAGGCGCTCGCCCATGGAAATCAGGATTGTTCTCCATGAAACTAACCCCCTTTCCCTTAGTTGTGTTTGCAATGACCACCAGAGGCATGTCCCTATTGGGAACAGACGAGCCAATCGCACCGCACAAGTCCGCTACATCATGACCGTCTGCCTGAACCACCTTCCACCCAAATGCTAACCATTTATCTGCCAAGGGCTCAATTTCCATCGCTTCGCTAGTGAAACGATCATTTTGAATACGATTCCTGTCAATAATCGCAATTAGATTCCCGACTTTGTAATGGGAAGCGGCCATAGCGGCTTCCCATATCTGACCTTCGTCACACTCCCCATCACCTAGTAGCACATACGTCTTATAGTCCTTGTTTTCCAATCGTCCAGCTAAAGCCATTCCCAGACCGATCGACAAACCCTGACCAAGAGAACCCGTTGAGGCATCTACCCCCGGTACCATTGTATGAGCATGCCCTTGTAAACGGCTATTAATAGTGCGAAAAGTAGACAACTCTTCGCTAGGAAAGTAACCACACTCAGAGAGCACAGAATAGAGAATAGGAGTGCAATGCCCCTTACTTAGGATAAAACGGTCTCTATCCTGCCATTTTGGGTTTTCAGGATCATGAGACATGATCCTGAAATAAAGTGCGATTAGTATCTCTGTTGCGGAAAGTGACCCTCCTGGATGACCACTTGATGATCCAGAAATCGTTTTCAAAACCTGCCTTCGCAGGTGACGAGCCAATTCATCCACCCGCTCTGGCGTCGCCTCAGTCATAAATCCATTCTCTCCACTCATAACCACTTCTTTTAAATAGATATTGCTTCATCTTATGATAAGTGAGCGGCCATTATCATAATGACCCTACCTATCTTCTTCGAAGAAACTGACAACATTATAGCAATAAAAAGAATTTGAAGTCTAGAAACCAAAGTACTGTATACTGTTATCCTACTTTGCCCCTCCTCCGTTCAGGGAATACTATGCGAACATGTGAAAGAATCCATCTGTGATTATTGATACTCATGCCCACATCTTCCCCGAAACAATCGTGAACAATCGACAACACTATTTAAACTTAGATGCGACTTTCAACGAACTGTATTCCGGCAACGGTGCATATTTGGCTACAGCTGAAGATCTCATAGAGGAAATGGACAAGGCACAAGTCGATCTTACTATAATAGTAGGAATCGGTTGGTGCGATCTGGAACTAGCAAAAATGTGCAATGACTACTTCACTGATGCAGTTCGCAAATATCCAACAAGACTGAGGTTTTTTTGCGCTGCAAACCCCAACTGGGGAGACCAAGCTCTATATGAGATAGAACGCTGCGCTCAAAATGGCGCCATCGGTGTAGGAGAATTGCATCCAAGCTCACAAAACCTCAACATAACAGACCGATCCACTATGCGCCCGTTTTCAGAAACTATAAACCACCTAAACATGAAACTACTAACACACTCTTCAGAACCTGTCGGACATTTATACCCAGGGAAAGGACATACTACCCCAAATTTGCTAGCCAAATTTTTAGAAATTGCTGGCTCTTTAAATGTAATTTGTGCCCATCTAGGAGGAGGATTACCTTTTTACAGCCACATGCCTGAAATACGAGCACAGCTTGCTAATGCTATGTTCGACACTGCAGCAACTCCCTTCTTATATGATCCTTCCGTACTCAAAACTGTAAGCGAAGCATCATCTCCTCAGCAAATTTTGTTCGGCAGCGACTATCCTTTAATGAGCCAACGTCGGGCACTCAAATACGTAAGGCAATCAGGATTAAGTAGGGACACTGAATCGATGATCCTAGGAACGAATGCTATGTCTATCTATAATTTGTCTGAGTATTAATCATACCCTCAAATTAATCCCAAAGGCCCACTCTCCAGATAGCATCAATAGTACTGTGCTTTTCAATATCCCAATATTGCTAATACGGATATACCTTGATATAATTCGTGCTTAGATATAATTCGTGCTTAGATATAATTCGTGCTTAGTGCTAGTTAATGTTGGATAATAAGCGATAGTGATTGAGGATGATTGGGGGTAAGACATTTGGACTCACAGAAACTACCAAGCTGCAAGCAATGCTCCGAGGGAGAATTGGTGCCACTCTCAGATTTTGGGAGTCAAGGAGCTGCCATTCACTACAAGGCATGGGTATGTACTGACCCAAAATGTGGGTTCAATATAAAAATTCGTAACGGAGATTTGTACCTAAACGAACCGATTACTAATGGTGCCTCATATTCTCCTCGTGCTCGTTAATCTAAAAGATCTGCATACCAGATTTCTACAGAACAGCACGTTTCTGACTTTAAACAATCGGGGTTTGGATAATGCCAACCCTTATCAATAGTCGCTCCATGGGCATATCCCTCATAGTAATTGGAACGCTACTACTGATCACATCTCTATCCTATCTTGCGTATCGGGCCATAACGATAGGGCAGCTAGAAAAATTTGAACAGTCCTGGCCAGAAACAGCAACTCCCGCCATCCAATTAATCAATAGTAGCCCTTTCACCAAACAAGATGACTCTATTCCGATAACCTTTGACTATGGCTTGTACCCTGCCAACATTTTGTTGCCCATCGATTGGAACAATTCGTACTGGGCAGAAAACCTCACGCTAAATCCCTATAGCAACATAGTCGAGGGATATCACACAGTAAATTGGGACTCTCTTCCTTCAGGCCATACTCTACCTACCGCAACCAAAATCAAGATTCCTAGCATTCAAGTTGATGCATCAATAGAAGAACTCGATTTGATTGATTTAGGCATGACACGAGCCTACGAAACTCCCGACAGAATCGTCGGACACATACCCGAGACTGCGAACCCCGGTGGTATTGGTAATGGTTGGTACTTTGCACACCTAGAAAGTGCATTGAATAGAGAAGGGGCTATATTTAAGAATTTGCCATTGATCCCAGAAAAAATTCGTAGAGAAGAACCTGTTTTTATCATTATAGAAAGCAACACCACAAGTTATTTGTATCAAGTCACACAAACTGCTATCAAACACAAAGAAGAGTTGCGTGTCACTGAGTCATTATCACCTGTTATAACACTTGTAACATGCGTCCCACGATTAGTATATGACCACAGATTACTCATCAGCGCTAAGCTTATAGGCAGTAAGGAGACAACTCGATAAGCACCACCCTGCTATCAAATCTTCATCCGAAATGGTATCATTCCGGCTCAGGGCTCAAATTTTTTAGGTCGCTTTTCACTCTTATTTAAGTATCCCCACCAGAAATCAGGAGTCTACAGATGTTCAGGCCAACCCGTGAAGATGTTATACAGCTACGAAGTAAAGGCAACCTTGTACCAATATATGCAGAAGTACCTGCGGATCTAGAGACCCCTGTGTCTGTATACCTAAAAGTTGCTGACACCCCCTATTCCTTCCTTCTAGAGAGTGTCCACGGAGGGGAAACCCTTGGTCGATACAGCTTTATTGGAACTGACCCTTACAAAGTGCTCCACTTTCCATCAACTGACATCGTATATGGAGAAAAAGACCCTCTCCACTACGTGGAAGAAGAGTTGACTCAGTTTAAACCCGTAGCGATCGAAGGTCTACCCCGGTTCACCGGAGGGGCTGTTGGCTATCTTTCCTATGAAGTTGCGAGGTATTTTGAGGATCTACCCACACCAGAAGCAAACAGCCTAGAACTACCAGAGTCTGTTTTCATTCTAACCGATACTCTTCTAGTATTTGACCACCTTAGGCAAACGATTAAAGTGATAAGTCACGTTCGAACGGATGGAAATATTGAAGCAGCTTACGAGCAAGCGTCTTCCAAAATAGACCAAATCATCGCAAAGTTAAAACTACCGTTAACTGACACTCAGCGAGTGCAAGCAACATCTTTCGACAGTGAGACAGATATTCCCGAGGCAATATCAAGCACCCCAAAATTGGATTACCTTTCACAGGTAGACAAAATACGGAACTACATTAACCAAGGAGATCTAATACAGGCCGTTCTCTCACAGCGTTTCGTTAGACCGACTACGGCTGATGGATTCACTATATATCGCGCTTTACGGAGCATTAACCCATCGCCCTATATGTATTATCTGAATTTGGATGAATTTCAAATAATCGGAGCTTCCCCAGAAATGTTAGTTAGAGTCGATGACGGAATAATTGACTACCACCCGATCGCTGGCACAATTAGAAGAGGAGTTTCAGAACAAGAAGATATTCAGCTAGCAGAAAATCTCAAATCTGACGAAAAAGAAAAAGCAGAGCATATAATGTTGGTTGACCTCGGAAGAAATGACGTTGGTAAAGTCAGTGAGCCTGGCTCTGTTAAAGTAACCCAATTAATGGATATCGAAAGATACTCACACGTTATGCATATAGTTTCTCATATCACAGGAAAGCTCAGAGATGACCTCACCGTATATGATGTGTTGCGATCTTGTTTCCCTGCAGGCACAGTATCGGGCGCCCCAAAAATACGTGCAATGGAAGTAATCGCAGAACTAGAGCAGGACAAACGTGGGCCATATGCAGGCACCGTAGGATATTTCAGCTTCTCAGGGAACATGGATACTGCAATAACAATAAGAACTGTTGTACTGAAGAACGGCACCGCTTATGTTCAGGCTGGCGGTGGTATTGTCGCAGATAGTATAGACGAAAACGAATTCCAAGAAACTAAGAATAAGGCTGCTGCCGTGCTACAAGCAATAAGCAGAGCCGAAACAATGTTGAAATAGATCATCGTTATGCGTATAGGGGTATATTATGCTACTGCTTCTAGATAATTATGATAGTTTCACATACAACATATACCAGTATCTCGCCGAGTTGAATGCCGATGTACTGGTTGTCAGAAATGACAAGATTACCGTAGAAGAAGTAGTTGCACTTAACCCAGACAAAATAGTTATATCTCCAGGACCAAATGATCCCGCACGAGCAGGGATATCAAATGATGTAATTCTACGATTTGGGGGATCAATACCCATACTCGGAATTTGTCTGGGACATCAATGCATTGGATACGCATTTGGGGCAACAGTTAGCCGGACCAGCGAGATCATGCACGGAAAAACGTCTGCAATATACCATGACGGCAAAGGAATCTTCCATTCAATGCCTAATCCATTCAATGCAATCCGGTATCACTCTTTAGCAATCGAAGAGCAGACTATACCAGCGACATTAGAGGTAACTGCTAGAACACAGGATGGGGTCGTAATGGGAGTGCGCCACAGATCTCTTGCAGTGGAGGGCATACAATTTCATCCCGAATCAATAATGACTGAATCAGGGAAAACATTGCTGCAAAATTTTCTTAATACTGTAATCTGAGGAAATATGGCGGATTTTGATACTGTTAGCCCCCACTCCACTTCCGAAAGCTCGTTGTTGCTTGCAACCACGGTAGCGGGGCATGGAGTAAAACATTTTTACAATGCTGCGTTTCCTGTCCTATTCCCTAGTATCAAATCAGAACTATCCCTCACGAATGGTCAATTAGGGCAAATGACCACCCTACGACTGCTTGTTGGGGGACTATTCAATCTACCTGCAGGTTTTCTTGCAGATAAATTCGGCAGCGAGCGCAAATATATTCTGGCATCGTCAATTGCGCTTACAGCACTGAGTTGCATCCTATTGGGAATGGCCCCCTCATACCCTCTTATTGTAATATGTGCTTCGTTAATGAGTGGAGCCATAACATTATGGCATCCTTCTGCAATAGCCTGGCTATCGGAAGTCTTTTCCAACAGAAAAGGCATGGCAATCGGGCTTCATGGTACCGGAGGCAGTGTTGGAGAAGCACTTGGGCCATTAGTGATCGGCCTATTATTGAAGTCCTTTCCTTGGCGCCGGTTACTATCCGTAAGCGTTATACCTGGAGTATTCATCGCATTGGTAATATGGATCTGTCTAGGAAAAGTAAAACGCATCACAATTTCAACTATAACACTCCAGGAATATATCAAAAACATAAGCAAACTACTAAAAAATCGTAGACTACTTATTGTACTTTTTGTAGCAGCTTGTTACGGCGGTGCCCAGGCAACGGTGATGACTTTCCTTCCTATATACATAGAGGAGGACCTCGGGCTTTCCTCTACAAGTGTTGGTATATATCTATCTGCCATGAACATCAGTGGAATCATTTCCCAGCCTATTCTAGGGTATTTATCTGATATTTGGGGCAGACGTTCAATATTGCCTCCCAGCTTGGCAGTATTGGCCCTATCATTAATCATAATGTCATGGGCTGGATCGGGGCTAACCTTCATTTTTTTCCTTATATTAGGAGGAGCATTTCTCTTCCCACTGATGGCGATAATCCTGGCGTCAGCTGTAGACGTGGTCAACCAAGAAGTCCAAGCAACTACTGTATCGTTAGTATTTGGATCAGCAGTCGTAGTTTCATCATTGATACCTGCCATTGCAGGAGTAATCGCTGATATCTTCACTATACAATTCACTTTCCTATTAGCAGGGGCAATAGTATTATTTGCCTGTGGAATATCAAGCATAACTCGTTGGAATCTTGAAGTAAGTTGAATCCATTAAGTACCATAACTTAGAGCAAAGGAGGACCTAGTGATTCGGGACACTATTCAAACGTTAATCCAGGGGGTTTCTTTAACAAGAGATGAAGCTGGCCGTGCTATGTCTGAAATAATGTCAGGAGATGCCACAGATGCCCAAATAGCTGCTTTCGCCACTGCGTTACGCATGAAAGGGGAAACAAGTGACGAAGTAGCAGGCATGGCTTCAACAATGTTAGAGATGTCATTAAAAGTGGAAGCCCCGACTGATTCTATAGATACTTGTGGCACTGGGGGAGATGGGTCCAGCACTTTCAACATATCAACTGCTGCTGCTATCGTGATAGCTGGTGCTGGGATTACTGTAGCAAAACATGGCAATCGTGCAGTATCTGGAGCTGTAGGCAGTGCAGATGTACTTGAACAACTAGGGGTACGTATTGATTTGCAACCTGATGCCGTAACGCGCTGCCTTGAAATCGCTGGGATAGGCTTTATGTTCGCACCAATTTTCCATCCAGCGATGCGATTTGCTGCAGCACCAAGAAAAGAAATCGGAATACGCACAATATTCAATATCCTAGGGCCATTGGCGAATCCTGCCAGAGTGAGCAGACAAGTCATTGGAGTGGCAGATCCCCGATTCGGAGAACTAATTGCTAACGTTCAAAAAACACTAGGGTCCAAACACATTATGGTCTGCCATGGATCCGATGGTCTAGATGAAATTTCTCTAGACGGACCAACTAGAATTTGGGAACTCAAAGATACCGTAATCCATTCATACCTATTTGAACCGAGCAGCGTCCTCCTAAACCCATCACATACTTCAGCATTAAAAGTTGACACTCCCGCAGAAAGTTCAATGCAAATAATTTCTGTGCTGAAAGGCGAGCCAGGACCAGCACGCGACATCGTATTAGCTAATTCTGCTGGAGGGTTCATTGTCGGGGGAAGGGCACATAATTTTACGGAAGCCTTAGCTCTTGCTCAAGAGTCAATTGACTCAGGACAGGCTATGAATGCACTCAAGAAACTCGTGGAGGCTAGTAATAAATCTTGACTGACGAAACAATACTAACCCAAATAGTAGCCCAAAAGAAGGTGGATCTCTCCTTATTAAAGCAACAAGAGCCACTAAATGCGTTGATTAACAAACCCTCGAAACGTGATCCCTTAGCCAATTTTTCTGGGGCCCTGATAGGAGAGCGTGTTCGAATCATTGCAGAAATCAAAAGAGCATCCCCTTCAAAAGGCATACTCAAACATGACCTTGACCCCAATCTAATGGCGAAAGATTATGCAAAAGGAGGGGCTGCTGCAATCTCTGTTCTTACTGAAATTAACTACTTCCAAGGGAGTAGAGAAGATCTCACACTCGTGAAAGAGGCAGTAAAGGATTACAGACTCCCCGTGCTACGCAAAGACTTTATATTTGATTCATACCAAGTACACGAATCTGCAATGATTGGAGCAGATGCAATACTTCTGATAGTAGGTATACTTTCTCAACAAGAATTGACAGACCTGATCGCTCTCGGGAATGAATTATTCTTGCAATGCCTAGTAGAAATCCACAACGAAACTGAATTGAACACAGCTTTAGCAGCAGGAGCAGAAATTATCGGTATCAATAATCGAAACTTAAGAACATTCGAGACCAATCTCTCCACTACTGAACAACTTGCACCACTAATCCCCCACGGGAAAATTATTATAAGCGAAAGTGGAATTAAAGATCCAGAAACTCTAATCCAATTAAAACATCTGCGAGTGAATGCTGTATTAATAGGGGAAACATTTGTAAAATCAGATGATGCGGAAACCGAGGTCAGGAAGTTCTCATGAGCACTCTTCAGACCAAAATATGTGGGATTAGGTCCGCTGCAAGTGCTTTCGCTGCGGCAACGGCATCAGCAAATTACATAGGATTTAATTTCGTAACTTCAAGCAAACGACTCATAGAAGCCAACGAAGCCAAAACAATTGTTAAAGCCCTAAAAGAAGAGTACCCTAACCTGAACAGGCCTAAAACTGTTGGGGTGTTCGCGAACCAACCCCTCTTATACATAAACTCTGTCGCTGAATATTGCGACCTTGATATGGTGCAGCTTAGTGGGAATGAACCATTTGCCTTCGCTGAACGGGTAACAGCACCGACACTAAAGGCAATCAAGGTAGAGACTAATACATCAAGAGAATCAGAACTCAAAAGGCTTGACCAGCTCGCAAAGCTTGCGGAAAAGAAGGATATCCTAATAATACTGGATAAATACGATCCACATCTGCAAGGAGGAACGGGTCAAATACATGATTGGCTCCTAGCTGCAGAATTGGCAAAGCACCATTTGTTCCTGCTGAGTGGAGGATTGAACATAGAAAACATTAACGAGGCGATTTTGTCTATTCGTCCCTTTGGGATTGATGTGGCCAGTGGAATCGAAACAGATGGACAAGATAATGCCACCAAGATAACTGCATTCCTCAATGCCGCTCAACTAACAAACGAAGGCATCAATCATTGATCCTGGGTTTTAGGAGTATTAGATGAATACCAACTCAAAAGCAAATGCCCCTGGGTACTATGGACCCTATGGGGGGCAGTTTGTACCAGAAACCCTGATGTCTGCACTAGGGGAACTACACTCTGCATTTCGTTCTGCACAATCGGACTCCAATTTCGCAAACGAATTGAACTCGCTGCTTATTCACTATGCTGGCAGACCTACCCCATTATATTTTGCGCAGCATCTAAGTGAATCTATTGGAGGTGCACGAATTTACCTCAAGAGAGAAGACCTCGCACACACCGGAGCCCACAAGATTAACAATGCCCTTGGACAAGGGCTATTAGCGAAACGTATGGGAAAAACACGAATCATCGCTGAGACAGGGGCAGGCCAACACGGTGTTGCGACTGCCACTGTGTGTGCAATGTTAGGATTAGAATGCATCATTTATATGGGGGAGGAAGACATCCGAAGGCAAGAAAGTAATGTTTTTCGCATGAACCTATTGGGGGCAACAGTCACCCCGGTTACCAGTGGAAGCAAAACACTCAAGGACGCAATCAATGAAACTATACGAGATTGGGTCACAAATGTACAAAATACGCACTATCTTATTGGAAGTGCCGTTGGCCCTCACCCATACCCACTCATAGTACGAGAGTTTCAAAAAATTATTGGGCAAGAGGCACGACAACAAATAATAGATCGTATTGGAACTTTGCCAAACTACGCCATAGCCTGTGTTGGTGGGGGCAGCAACGCCATAGGCTTGTTTTACCCATTCATTAATGACGTTAGTGTCAAACTCGTTGGAGTCGAAGCCGGAGGCCAAGGACTAAATCTAGGGGAACATGCTGCTACTCTTTCTGTTGGAAGCAAAGGCATACTGCATGGCAGCCTATCATACCTGCTTCAAGACTCAGATGGACAAATCAGTTCCACTCAGAGTATATCTGCTGGGTTAGACTACCCAGGAGTAGGACCAGAACATAGCTATTTAAAAGATATCGGTAGAGTAGAATATGTTTCAGCTGGAGATAAAGAAGCTTTAGATGGCTTCGAACTACTCTGTCAAACTGAAGGCATAATACCTGCACTTGAACCATCCCATGCGATAGCAATTGCAGTCAAGATTGCTCGGGACCTATCTCCAGAATCCACAATCTTATTAAACCTCAGTGGACGTGGAGATAAAGACATGGGAACTGTCCGAGACGTATTGAGATCAGATCATACCCAACAATAATGTACCTTGATCAAAAACCCATGAACACAACTAACTAGTGCCCTCATCGGTCCCTTTCAGTGCCTCAAGTGTGGGGAGAATACGAAGCATAACTGCTTCGTATTCTCTTTTGACCGCTGGACTATTAAACAATGCTGGAGCATCTGCAGAGGCCTGATAATCAGACCTTAGCTCAAATCTCCCCAAAAATGCGACACCAGTCTCCTGAGATAATTCCTCACCTGCTCCCGATCCAAAAATCTGACCACTAAAGTTCTCGACCACACCTATGATAGGAATATTCATTTTTCTTACCATATTCAAAGAACGTGTAGCATCGAGACGAGCTAGTGGCTGTGGTGTCGTAACTATTACGAACCCATCCAAAGGAAGAGTTTGCATAATCGTTAGTGGTGCATCAGAAGTCCCTGGTGGCAGGTCTACGATCAAATAATCAAGTTCGCCCCAGTCCGTAATCTGTAGAAACTGATTTATAGCATTGTGGACCATAGGCCCACGCCATATGATTGCTTCATCTGGGCGCTCCTGGAAGAAAGCCATTGACATTATTTTCACCCCGTGAGAAACAGGGGGGAAAAACTTACCATCTCTTTCAACGGGCTTATCTACAAGCCCAAAAGCTTGCGTCACATTTGGACAATCAATGTCAGCGTCAAATATACCGACCTTAAAGCCATTCGAAGCCAAGATAGCGGCGAGTCCTGTGGCTATGGTTGTCTTCCCTACACCACCCTTCCCACTATAAACTGCTATCTTATTTTTTATAGGAGACAGTCGATCTGTGATGTCTCGTTTCTGCTGGAATTGCCTTTTCACCGATTCTAATCTGGCCTGCTGTTGGGGATTACTCATCAACAATCCTTCTTAATCTAATCCCATCAACTTTTTTCCATCTTCTGTCAGTAACTCTGGACTCCATGGAGGATCAAACACCATCTCAACCTCGACATCATCTACTCCATCCACTTCTGCTATCCTCCACTCCGCCTGTTGTGCTATATAGGGACCCATTCCACATCCAGGGGCAGTCAGCGTCATCTGAACATACACATCAGCCCCTGTAAGTTGAATGTCATACACTAAACCCAGATCGTACACATTCACTGGTATCTCTGGGTCATATACCTCTCGTAACGCTTCTACAACTGCCTCGCGAGTAATACTATCTGCTACCATTTCTAACTCCTTAATACCGCATCGTTTCCCTATAATTTTATCCTAAGTATTCAATATTGTAAATTCTGCAATATTCTCTTTATTTAATCTTTGTTATCATACCACTTTTAGTTGGATAGTAGCCATCGTGCAATGATTCATCTCCAAATCAATAACATTACGGTTTGTTCCCTAGCATAAAGAACTCCCTCAATCCTCAACTTGCAAAGTGCACATTAAATGTAATTTGTTAGTTTCTCAAACCCTATCAAAAGCAATGAAAGATCAACCATTGTTTAATGCTAAGCGAAGTTCAAAGTTAGCCTTATCTACCAAATCTCCTCGAACCCAGTTTTTTTCCTTCAATGAGTTCATCAATATATTTCACAACAATCCCATTAAGAAAAGCTATCTTCCGTTATCATATTCACTATATGTCTAAGCTCTACTATCTCATCTCTTAGCATAGCTGCCCGCTCAAATTCCATTCTTTTAGCAGATTGCTTCATTTGTTTTTCCAAATCAATGATCAATCGCGTCGCGTCAGTTGCAGATAACTGACTCAGTTCAATCCGATTTACTGTCTCTACAGCATCTTGAGTACTCGCCCCAGCTACAATACGATCAGTTAAGCCACGAATTTCTTTTCTAATACCTACCGGGATAATCCCATTATCCTCGTTGTGCTGAGCTTGGATAGCTCGCCTTCGCAGTGTTTCATTAATTGCGAATTGCATAGAATCAGTCATCCTATCTGCATACATAACAACTTTACCTGCTTCATGCCGAGCAGCTCTACCCATAGTCTGTATTAAAGATCTTGAGGATCTTAAGTATCCCTCTTTATCTGCGTCAAGGATAGCCACCAAATTGACTTCAGGCAAATCCAATCCTTCTCGTAGTAAGTTGATTCCGACTACAACGTCATACACACCACGACGCAAGTCCATGAGAATTTCACCACGCTCCAACGTGTGGATTTCTGAGTGCAAATAATGCGTGCTAATACCTACTTCCAAGAAGTAGTCTGACAATTCTTCTGCCATTTTTTTAGTTAGTGTAGTAACTAAACATCTTCCATCAGAAGCAATACTTTCTCTAATGAGCTGTACTAAGTCATCCACTTGGCCTTCAATAGGGTGAATTTCCACTAGTGGATCCAACAAACCTGTTGGACGAATGATCTGCTCCACAATCGTGGCAGATTCCCGCAATTCAAATTCCGCTGGTGTTGCCGAAACAAAAATTGCCTGGTGCACTCTTTCGCAAAATTCTTCAAAATTTAACGGCCTATTATCCAGTGCAGAAGGCAGACGCCATCCATAATCAACCAAAGTAGTTTTACGAGATCTATCCCCTTTAAACATAGCTCTTAATTGTGGAATAGTCTGATGCGATTCATCTAGGATTACTAAGAAATCCTCTGGGAAATAATCTAAAAGAGTCCACGGAGCACTGCCAATATCTCTACCACCTAATGGGCCTGAATAATTTTCTACCCCAGAGCAGTACCCTGCTTCCAAAAGCATTTCTAAATCGTAATTAGTCCTTTGTTCAATGCGCTGCGCTTCAAGTAATTTACCCTGTTGTTTGAAGATAGCAAGTTGTGCTTTCAATTCATGCTTAATCCGTTTCACACCCTTAATAAGCTTGTCACGCGGAGTTACAAAGTGCCTAGCCGGGTAAATAGCAACTGAATCACACTCCGCAAGAATCTCACCAGTAACATAATCGAGTTCAACGATACGTTCGATCTGATCCCCCCAAAACTCCACTCGAATAGCTATATCATCATAGGCAGGAACCAATTCCACAACATCTCCACGAACTCGAAAATACCCTCTACTAAGGTCCATATTGGTCCGTTCGTACTGCATGTCCACCAACTGCCGTACAAAGCGTTGGCGGTCGCGAATTTCTCCCTTACTGACTTCAGCTACAAAGCTATAATAATCTTCTGGGGAACCCAGCCCATATATACAAGAAACTGAAGCAACAATAATAACATCCCGTCTAGTTAGGAGTGACCGGGTTGCAGAATGCCTAAGTCTATCAATTTCCTGATTGATACTTGTTTCCTTTTCAATATATGTATCAGTTCGTGGTATATAGGCCTCAGGTTGATAGTAATCATAATAGCTCACAAAATATTCCACTGCATTTTCAGGAAAAAACCCTCTAAGCTCAGTAGCTAATTGACCTGCCAATGTCTTATTTGGAGTCATCACTAATGTCGGCCTCTGCACTGATTCAATCACATTAGCCATGTTGAAAGTTTTACCACTCCCTGTGACTCCCATCAACGTTTGAAAACGTAATCCTTGTTGCAATCCATTAATGAGAGACTCCACCGCTCTAGGCTGATCCCCCATCATATCGAAATCAGAAATTATTTTAAAATCAGGCATATCAACAACTCAACATAAATGTGTGAACTCCAGTGCTAATTGATCGTATCAGGTTAATCAGCACTCCACCCGGATATCTTTACCTATTATATCCAATCCCTAACAAAAACTATTCCTGCCAATTATACTTAATCGAGACTAAATCTTGCTATCTATTGAATATTTGGATTTGTTTCTATCTGATCCATAGTTTTATTCTATCTCTGGCCTGGTAGCTATCCACACCATGATTTCGCTATCATCAAATAGATCTCCTTTATGGAAATCTCCGTAGACTTCTGCTTGAACGAAGCCACCAAGCGTCAGCAAATGCAACATTTCGTAGCGATGAATGTATCGAAACACAACATCCTTGTAGGTACGACATTCCACTACCCCATTTGGCGTCAGATCCTCAATAATATACCGAGACTCAATAATCTGATTTAGATTATCCGTATTGCTTTGTTCCCAAAGTACATGTCTGCTACCATTTTCAGGGTTCGTAACATCCGCACGATGATATAATTGACTGTCTTCCCTAGTAAGTCGCCATAGATCCGGGGTAAACACATCAAGGGCTAATCGTCCTCCCGGCCTCAAATGATGATACACGCGATCTAAAACCATCCGTTGGTCGGCAATGCTTAGAAACAACAAAAAAGAATTATACGGGATAACCGCAAAATCAAATTTCCTGCCCAAGTTCAAATCCAAAACATTATCGTGAACAAATTCTACTGATCCCTGAATCCCCGAAGCACCCTGTAGTCGCTCCTGGGCCAAATGCAGCATTTTAGAGGAAAGATCAACACCAACCACATCCAATCCTGCCTGGGCCATAGGAATCGCAACCCTACCTGTGCCACACGTAAGGTCTAACACAGTCCCCCCCAAATTCCTAGCCAACCCAATATAAAATGGAATATCCTCCGTCCGTAATAAATCTATCGGGTTGTAAGACTCCACCCACTCATCATAATCCGTTCCCACTATTCTTATCCTTCTGCGTGTTTCGCTCAGTTAGAGCCCAGCTTCACATTTGTGTGACTGAGTCAAGATTTTGCAAAGCTTGTCGTATCAACTCTTGAGAGGTAGTGTCTGTAGAACCACTAAGATTTCGCACCGCTTCACGGGCATCCTCAGTGCTATAACCTAATCCCACTAAGGCCGCAACTGCATCATTATTTACAGGCAATACTGCACTCACAAATTCCAAGGGATCGCCACCAAACTTATCTTTCAACTCCACAATAATTCGCTCGGCTCCCCGTTTGCCGATCCCTTGAGCACGCCTGAGTGCTGCGACGTTACCCTCGGTAATTGCGGCCACCAACTCTTTACCATCCATCACAGACAATAAATTCAGAGCATTCCGTGGACCAACCCCAGAAATACCAATTAATATTTGAAATAATTCTAAATCATCTTCTGTTCTGAACCCATAGAGTTGAATAGTGTCATCATGTACTTGTAAATGAGTATGTATTTGTACTATGGACCCAACGGAAGGTAGCCCTTCAGCTGCCAATTTCGGAATCTCTAATCGCAGGCTAATGCCCCCAACCGTAACAACCATTGTGCTACTGTCTTTCTTGGTCAATATTCCTTGAATAGCTCTGATCATTTAAATCCCCGCTCAATATTTTACAGTTGCTAATCCGTTACTTAATGAATTGATCTATTCTAGAAGAGTAAGCATGGCAAATTGCAACTCCAAGGGCATCTGAAGCATCAAGCTCAATTGTTTCTGGGGCATCCAAAATAGCTGCTATCATAAACCTCACTTGTTCCTTAGCAGCCATACCATAACCTGTGACTACCTGCTTGATCTGAGAGGGGGCGTATCGGGCCACAGATATACCCCGACTAGCAGCTATTAGGAGCACCAAAGTTTCTGCCCTCGCTATCGCCAAGGCGGACTGCACATTCACCCCAACAAAGGGTGCCTCAACCGCAATAACACTTGGCTGCCACTTCTGGCACCAGTCGCGCAACATCTCAAACAATTCATACAAACGGAATTGTAAATCTGCTTTGCGATCGGCTTGAAGGACTCCTTGATTGATCAAACGTGGGTTACCTTGAGTAGTCTCAATAAGTCCAAATCCCATATGTAAAGTTCCAGGGTCAATCCCCAAAATCCGCTGTTCAGAGAATTCCATCAAGATCCTCCTTAACAAAATAACATAAGAATCGAGAGGCTACGAATCAGCAAACAAGTCTTGAGGGAACTCTGCGTTGGTGCTAACTCTTTGGACGTCATCTAAATCTTCCAATTTTTCTAACAGCTTTATAGTTTGATCAGCTAATCCCGAATCAACTGCTACTGTAGTGGTAGGAACCTGAGTAATCTCCGCATTCGTCACCGCAACCCCTTCAGATTCCATTATCGAACGAATATCTTCTATAGCACCAGGGCTACAATATATCTCAACAGCATCATCATCTACCATAAAGTCTTCAGCCCCAGCATCAATTGCGCTTAAGGCTATCGCATCAGCTTCATCCCCAACTGCTGCTACCGTCAATACTCCATTCGTCCTAAACATCCAAGACACGCTACCTGCTTCCCCCATGCTCCCACCCGACTTATTGAGTGCTGCCTTAACATCAGCTGCTGTTCTTTTCCGGTTTTCAGTGACTACTTCAAGTAATATTGCGACCCCCCCTGGCCCATAGGCCTCATAGGTTATTTCATCCAAACTTGCGGTGTTACCGTCTCCGCCACTAGCCTTCTTGATCGCTCGATCAATATTATCTCGAGGCATGTTATTGTCCCGAGCCTTTTGAACTGCCAACCTCAACCTGGGGTTCTTTTCAGGATCCACACCAGTACGAGCTGCCAAAGTTATCTCACGAGTCAAACGTGTAAAGATTTTCGAACGTTTAGCATCAACGACGCCCTTCGCTCTCTTGATGGTAGACCACTTAGAATGTCCTGACATATTTGAACCTCAGTGATTAATATACTCATCTGATCCGAGATATTTTATCATAAAAATCTCAATAACTTATAGAAATCTCTAAGAAGATCAATCCTCGCTTGATACTAAGCTTTTTGCAATATCCCATAATCTTGCCTTCTCTTCTGAAGAAGCTAACAGCAAATCAATATGCTCTTCACGAGCTTTTGTTGTAACAACTTCAGTACGTTCCTGGAATCTATTGGTAGCAGATCGCAATGCTGCTTCAGCGTCAATCCCCATCCAACGGGCGGCATTTACTACTGAAAACAGCAAGTCTCCTATCTCTGTTTGTTGATTCTCTACTGAATTCGCTTCCATAACCTTACTCAATTCTTCTTGGATTTTCCCCAAGGGCTCCAGTATTGTTCCCCAATCAAGGCCTAGAGAAGAAACACGAACTTGCGTTTTTTGAGCATACACAAGAGCAGGCATTGCTCGAGGTAATCCAGAAAATGGAGTATTCGTAGACTCTGAATGCTTTCTTTCTTCTTGCTTGATTCGTTCCCATTGCTGCAGCACTTCAACCGGAGAAGTCAAAGCATTTGCTGAAAAGACATGAGGGTGCCGTCTTATCAGTTTATTTACAATACCTGAGAATACATCTTGAGCAGAAAACCCTTGATTTTCTTCCGCGATCCCAATATGGTGCGTGACTTGCAACAACAAATCACCGAGTTCTTCAATTAAATCTGCTATATCACCAGTCTCAATTGCCTCAATAACTTCGTATGCTTCTTCAATCAAATCACCTATTAAGGAGACATGCGTTTGCTCTCTGTCCCAAGGACACCCATAAATAGGATCACGAAGTTGCCGAACGACAGACATCAACTCGTCAAATGTGGCTCCACTAGCATGCGGCACTTGGTTCATATATTCACCTCACGAACGCTTAGCAAAATTCAACTCGTAACATGTACTGCTTCGGAATATCTTACATCAGATCTATTCTTTACATAGAAACTTTCAGTTGAGACCATGTTCGCTCACAGCATACCTTTTCCGTACCAAAGCATAGGACATCACAACGAAACGATTGATTGCCAAAAGTTCCTAGCAGATTAGACTCCTAGCTGATCTAGCACATACACACAAACACGCGAGTTTTTACGGAAATAACCCACACTGAGTCAGGTACCCCTAAATATTCCATAACGGACTTCAACCTGTATAAGACACTATTTGAAGTCCGTAAACCACTAGTCAGATTAGGGAAAGGATAATGGCTATATAAGGAAGTATTGAAGCTGACTGAAAAAGAATACGAGCACCTTAAACAAATAGCTATAGACAGATCAAGCGCATACATCCCTTGATCCACTCCACGCTGTACACGCTACAAACAATTTCAGGTAATCGCATACTACAACACAAAGCCTCGCTAACGATAATTATCGTTAGCGAGGCTTTGTGTTGTAGTATGCCTCTAAGTACGAGTGAACAAACTCCTATTCACGACGCCCGGGCTCTACTGAGGAGTAATCGAAATCGTAGTTCTTAGCTATAAATGGTTGCCACTCAGCAGGCACAGAATCTTCAACGAAGATGGCGTTGACGGGGCATACCGGCTCGCACGCTGCACAGTCAATACACTCTTCAGGATTAATGTACATCATATCGTCACCTTCATAGATGCAATCTACAGGGCATACATCTATACACGCAGCATCCTTGAGATCAACGCAGGCTTCAGTTATTATATACGTCATATCGTTCGTCCTCCTAACCAAGCAAATAGGGCGCACAACCGCCACCTTAAGGACATTATAGCCATTGATATGTGCTCCTGCAACCCAAAACCGTCATATTTATGGGGAGGTAATCAATAAATACATACCTGTTTGACATAAAGGATATCACATTGCTATCCTTTGCATGCTTTCAAAAACCAATATGAAAGGATTTAGTAAAATGAGTATTTCTGAAATCATTGCCACCGCACGTTCACAAAATCGTGTTGTGCTTACCGAAGTAGAAGCAAAAGAGATAATGCAATCTGCAGGGGTCCCGGTAGTTGAAACAAAATTGGCACAAACTAAAGAAGCGGCTTTGCAACTCTCAGAGCAGATAGGGTTTCCAGTAGTAGCAAAAATAGTAGCTCCCGACATTACCCACAAGAGTGACGCTGGGGGAGTTCGCCTGAATATCTCGGACCGCGGTAAGATGGAAGAAGCTTGGGATGATTTAATGGCTAATGCACGAGCCGCCTTCCCGGACTCTCAAATAGATGGCGTGGCTGTCCAGCGCCAAGCACCAGATGGTACAGAGATAATTATCGGGGGATCCCAGGACCCTCAATTCGGACCTGTTGTAATGTTCGGCCTTGGCGGAGTTTTTGTAGAAATCCTAAAAGACGTCTCTTTCCGAATAGTACCACTCAGTAAAAACGACGCCAGTGAAATGATCACAGACATAAAAAGCTACAAAGTACTAGAGGGATACAGAGGTAACGCTGCTGCAGATATTGAAGCAATTCAAAAAGCCCTTGTATCAACTTCAAATCTTTTAGAAGGAAATCCCGATATCGCAGAACTAGATCTCAATCCAGTATTTGCATACGCCGATGGTATACTCGCTGTGGATGCTCGCATAATACTCAAGGATCAAAATTAACTTATCGTCTCAAAGTTTTGGAATGTCAAACAACCTCAGTTGTTTGACATTCCAAAACTAGAAATCATTATTTATCTATTTTGAAAAACTTAATTCCTTCCAAGGTGTCACTTTTTTATTTGCACAAAATAGAATAACGCTAGGAAGTAAAATAAAGAGAACTATAGATCCACACTCGTAGATTTTTTCGGAAGCGAAAGCCTTACGAATGTTTCGGTTCGACGTACCCCTGAAACTACTCCCAATTTTTCCCGCAAAAATGTTCCAAGCTGGTCAGCACTTTGCAAGGTAACCCACATGAAAACATCGTAGGTGCCCGTGGTTATAGCAACCCAATTGGACTCAGGAAGTTCCCCAAGTCTAGCAGCCACGTCCATCACCTTATCAGGATCCACCTGCACTCCCACTAATGCTTCGGTATCGTAACCTAAACGTTCAGCGTCAACGACCGCTATAATTTCAATCACTCCATCCGCAATCAACTTCTTAAGACGCCTTCTTACCGTACCTTCACTGACGCCAATACCACGAGCAATTCGAGCATTAGAAGCACGTCCATTGCTTTGTAGGATTGCAATAATTTCCCTGTCTAATTCATCCACATAAATCTCCATAATACCTGTATTTCGGCACACAATTCTCCCACAAGTTACGAAATCTGTCAATAAACACAACAGCCATAAATGAGTGCCTAATGAATCATCACAACAATATAAAATGCAAGGATACTTTAAAAATAATTAACGAGTTCTGTTATCCCTTCGATCTATCATCCTACGATACGTTGTGTTTTGTTTCGCAAATAATCCACCAACACGTAACGACCCAGCTGATCAATCGAGGAATAGAATGCTCTCCCCTTGTTGAGTTTCATCATCTCTTCCACGAACTTCAACAAATAGCTCGTTGTTTCGAGCATAAAAGTATTAATAGTTATACCAGCCTGAGTACATCTCTTGACCTCTTTCAATGTCTCCGCGATAGTTTTCTGGCTAGGCGGATAACTGAAATTCGAATATCCATTCTCCATGTAGCAAGTGGGCTCGCCGTCAGTGATCATCATAATCTGTTTATTAGCTGTGTGATCAATTGCTAGCAATTGACGTGCTAACATCAACGCATGATGCATATTCGTCCCAGATACATAATCGTTCCATGTAACTTTTGATAACGTTTCTACAGGCACAACTTTAGCGAAATCAGAGAATCCGACTACATGAAGCTTATCCTGAGGAAATTGGGATTGAAGCAAAGCAGATAATGCCATTACCACTTTCTTTGCACCAGCGAAAGTTCCCCACATTCCCATCGATCTACTTTGATCTAGAAGCAAAACCGTAGAAACCTGGGTTTGCACCTCTGTGAATTCAATTTCAAAATCTTCTACACTCAGCTTCACTGGTATCCCTTGCCCCGATCTCAATACGGAATTCTGTACCGTTGCCCTCAGATCCATATGGGTCAATTCATCACCAAACTCGTAACGTTTAGTAACCCCTGACTTTATAAAACCAGAACCTAATTTCGCAACTTGATGGCCACCGTGAATACGACTATTCTTCAAGGAACCAAAAACTTCCTCAAGTGCTTTACGTCCTAGTCGACGAGTAGCTTTAGCCGTCAGTGTAAGCTCATCATTGTCACCTTGAAGATAGCCTGCCTGCCTCAATGAATCCGCTATATTCTCCATAGTTTCTAAAGCCTGATTTGCTTCATCACCCAAGAGTTCCACAAGCTCTTCTCGGTTTATCTTGCTCATATCAGCTTCCCGCAAAGCCCTGTACAGCTGCTGCTCCAATTGATCCATGCGCTGCAGCTTCTGCACAGTATCCAACGCTTGGCTAAGATTCATATCCTCATTGCCTCTGAAATTGTATCCCGGAGAACTCTGGTTAGGCGGAAAATACGCCTCCATAAGGTCTGCTAATTCCGAAAGAATATTCGCCAATTCGTTACCCATAACAGCATCCATAGCCTGCTGTAATTCCGATCTTTGTTCACTAGAAAGGCTATTCATCAAAGCTTGACCGGCAGCAGAACTTCGAGACAGTGCGTCCAGTAGGGAGTCTAAATTGCGTGGTGGATTTTCGCCAAAAAACTCTGGATATTTCTCAACGAATTCTGACACATCCGGGGCACTCCCACGCAATCCATCACTCAAGAGTTGGGTTAGTTCCTTCAACATGTCGTTCATTCGTCTCATTTGTTCCGGATCAAATTCAGAAACCTGTCGCTTCATTTGATTGAAAACAGTTCCTTGCCCATGTCCACGTAGCTCGGCGAGTAATTCCTCGAATTTACTTCTAGCATCTTGACTCACAAACTCATATTCTTGCAGCTGTTTAATGTTTTCTGCCATCCCATCTGGTAATGACTCTAACTTATTTCTGTTATTTTCCATACGGGATTCAAGCAGATCCATAAATTCTTGGAGCTCTATTTTCTTTTCGTCATCACCCTCTTGCAATGTTTGTCTTGCCTCATCGATACGATTTTCGATTGCTTCACGCTCCATTGCCACCACTTCATCTAATTTATCCTGAAGCCCTTTCATCACGGAATTCATATCCTCACGGTCTAAAATGTCCTGACGAGTCTCACGCAACTGCTGCATCAGGTCATTGAAACCAGGAACCATACTGCCATCAGGGGTTTGCAATCCTTGTCTCAATAGCTGTCTTAAAGCTATTCTAAGGTTTCCATGCTCCATTAAATCATCCGCCAGAGCATCAAATACCGTTTCCTCATCCAATTGTGCAAATCGCTGCGATCCGTCCCACTTGCTATATGTATATCGAGTCATGGTCAATTACATCCTGCTCCAGATTACGACGCATCATACTATAATTTCAATGAAACTTGTTTGCAGCAAGAACACTAAAAAGTTATACTCATCCCAAAATCATAGTCAATCACATTTATTGAAAAACATGCTAACTGAAGACTTCGATTATGCCCTTCCTGCTAACCTAATAGCGCAAACACCACTCACTACTAGAGACGAATCTCGTTTACTCCTAGTAGACCGGAAATCTGGAACCTTTACACACACACACTTTCGATTTCTACACAGCTTTCTGTCCAAAGGTGATGTCGTTGTCATAAATGACACTCGCGTCATTCCATCCCGAGTTAAAGCCAAAAGAATTCCAACTGGTGGCACAGTAGAATTACTACTGCTAGAGCACCTCAGCACAAAACAATGGTTATGCATGTGCAACCCCAGTAAATCCATGAAACTCGGGCAGTCGATCAGCATAGGTCCGTCACATAAGTCAACCGCTGTAGTCGTTGGAAACGGACGTGATGATTCTGAGCGCATAATAGAATTTAATACACCAATCTCCCCTCGCGAAGTGGCACAGCTAGCACTACCTCCCTACATCAAGGATACCTTGCCGGATCCTGATAGATACCAAACAGTTTATGCAGACGCTCCTGGCAGCATTGCTGCCCCAACTGCTGGATTACACTTCACCCACGAACTACTAAATAGGCTTAAAGATCAAGGGGTTGAGATAGTACGAATCACGCTCCACGTAAATAAAGGCACGTTCATTCCCATCAAAACATCAGACCCAAGGGAACACAAAATCCATGCTGAATATTGCTCAATAAGTCCAGAAACCGCAAGAACTGTAAATAAGGCGTTGTCGGAAAACCGACGTATCATCGCTGTAGGGACAACCTCTGTGAGAACACTTGAACAAGGCCAGTTCACCAGCCAGATCCCCGTCCACGGCGTCCAGATTCAGGCATACGCTGGAATGACCGATTTATATATACTCCCTGGGTTTGACTTCAGAGTTATATCCGGACTAGTAACCAATTTCCATTTGCCGAAATCGTCTCTGCTAATGATGGTAAGTGCGTTCGCGGGGAATGAATTAACTAAACTTGCATACTCCGAAGCCATCGCTAATAACTATCGCTTTTATAGCTTTGGAGATGCCATGTTGGTCATTTGACCATAATTTTTATCAGAATGATATTCCACCAGCAGCAGACTGTGCCCAAGACACAAAAGGCCCAGGGTAAAGTCCGATACCGATGACTCCTAGCAATAGAACCATTACAACTACTGTGTTCCATTTTCCAATATCTAATCGAGTTACCTCATCAGGTATAACCATATACATCCCTCTGATAACAACCAAGTAGTAGTATAGGGAAATTAGACTATTAAGAATCGCTAATCCTACTAGCCAAATAAAAATCCCACCAGCTACATCGGCAACGACAACAAAAAGATAAAATTTACTAGCGAATCCAGCAAAAAATGGCAATCCTGCCAAAGAAAACAATCCCACGGTTAAAGCCATACCAATAAATGGAGAGCTTCTCCCTAACCCGACATAATCTTCTATATTATGCTTGCCATGCTCGGAAAGGCTTGATACGCAAGCGAATACTACAAAATTGGTGAGCCCATAACCAATCAAATGAAACATCAATCCTGAAGCTAACAAATCCCCTGCCCCTTCCATTCCAAGCGCCGCTATCGGCATTAATAAATAACCAACTTGACCTACACTGGAATAAGCTAGCATCCGTTTAACATCTTTTTGCATAATGGCAACGATATTTCCTAATGTCATCGTGACTGCTGCCACAGCCCCGACCGCTACAGCCCACTCATAAGTGAAAACTCCTGCAAATGCTTCGGCAAATAGTCTGAGCACCAAAGCGAATGCAGCTGCTTTGGACGCCACGGCAAGATGGCCTGTAATAGGTGCTGGTGCAGCCTGATAAATATCAGGCACCCACATATGAAATGGGACAACTGCCAATTTAAACCCAAACCCAGCCAACAAAAACACTAACCCGATTAAGAGTACAGGGTCTGACAGAGACAACCCTGCATCCAAGCGCATCGCTATGCCGGCATAACTAGTCGTTTGGGTTACCCCATAGAGTAAACTCATACCATAGAGCAATATCGCAGAAGAAAATGCTCCCAACAATATATATTTGGTGCTTGCTTCAGTGACTATCGGTTCATTTTTTGAATATGAAACCAATATATACAGCGAAAAACTTAGCAGCTCTAGAGCTACATAGGCAACGAGAATATCACGTGCCGCTGCCATTACCATCATGCCAAGTACTGAAAACACGATCAACGCGTAGTATTCCCCAGGTCTTTCCAAATTCGTCTCGACCGTCTTATATGACATAGCAATAACAATAACTCCCATACCCAAGAAAACTATTTTGAAAAACAATGCGTATTCGTCTGCAACAAAAGTACCGTCATAAATACGAGTACTGTCAGGCAGGATCGCTAACGAAAATATCCCAGCTACTAGCAGCCCCAAACTTGACATACCGCACAACAACGTATTGCCATTAGGCAACCTCATAAGATCCACTGCCAATACAGTCAATGCCAGAGCCGCGACGAAAATTTCAGGAGTGAGTATGTATAACTCATTGACACTCATGTACTTCACATACCTCCCATAGCTCGGAGCAAGTCGGCCACCCCAACATCTATCACTCGTATCAACGGAAACGGCCATATACCAATGCCAAGTAATGTCACCGCTAAAACACCCGCCGTTGCTTGTTGGTATTTAGGTGGATCTGAAAGATGGGCCCATTGATCATCCAAGGGACCGAAGAAAACCTTACTCATTAATCGCAGAATATAAACGGCCGTTATTGCAGCGCCTATTACTGCGAGTACCCCTAGGAAAGGATATGTTCTGAATGTACCAACAAAAACCATAAATTCTGCCACAAACCCACTAAACCCTGGTAATCCAAGCGAGGTAAGCCCTGCTATTCCAAAGAAAGCAGCAGTAACCCCCATTCGCTTAGCTAGCCCCTCCAAGACACGAATGTCCCTCAAATGTGCTTGCTGATAAATACCCCCGACTAGTGCAAAGAAAAGAGCTGTCATAATACCATGGGAAACCATTTGCAGAACCGATCCATTGATGCCAATGGGGTCGAGAGTTGCCAACCCCATAATCACGTACCCCATATGACTCACGCTTGAATAAGCAATTACGTATTTCAAATCAGTCTGAGAAATAGCCCCGATGGCCCCATACAAGACATTGACTGTTCCAAGTCCAATGAGAACAGGAGCCCAAGCAATCGCACCTTCAGGCAAAATAAACATACCAACCTTAAGAATCCCGTATGCTCCCAGTTTCATCAAGACACCGGCATGCAACATACTCACTGCAGTTGGAGCAGCCACATGCCCGTCAGGAGACCATGTATGAAAAGGCCACAGCCCTGACAAAACTCCAAACCCCACCGCAACAAAAGGAAAGAAAACTATCTGGAAAGCCCTCGAGAGCTCAGCGCTTGCGAGTGATTCCATATTAAATGTACCTAACCCGGCTTCAACGAAAATCGCAATTATAGCCAGCCAAACCAGCATACTCCCAGCAGTTAAGTACAGTACCAACTTCATTGCACCATATTCTTTAGTCCGTGCAAAGTAGCCAAAATCACTACTGCTTCCCCAAACTCCTATCAAAAGAAACATCGGTACAACTGCCAGTTCATAGAAGAAAAATAGGAAAAACAGGTCCAACACTGCGAAGGTTCCGTATACACCAGCAGCAAGCAGAAATAACAGTATGAAAAAATCTTTGTTCCGCGGAGTAATGGCCCAAGACATTACGATCCCTGCTAGGAAAATGAACCCATTCAGCAATATGAGCACGGCACTAATACCGTCAACCCCTAAAGTAAATCCAATGCCAATATTGGGAAGCCATTCATACGACTCTCGAAGTTGATACCCCCCCTCTTTGTAATCGTAACCCAAGAATGCAACGACTGAGAGAAGGAAAGATAAACTCCCAATTCCAATCGCAGTGACACGAATCAAGTTACTCCTACCTGAAGGTAAAGCAACCAAAAGGAATACACCTAGAAACGGGACTAATATGTTTGCAGTTAGAATTCCCATCACGTGTTGAGACGAACCTCCCTTTAACTCCTACTATCAAACATGACTTAGCCCAACAACGGCAAAAATGACTAATATTCCCAACACAATGCCCAAGGCGTAGTTATACACCAGACCAGTCTGAATGCCCCTCAGGGTAAACGCAGAAAAAACCACTGATTTTCCAGTACCATCAACCCCAGCATCATTTACGACTACTCGGTCAAACGTGGCAACGAGACGAGACACTCGCAGAACAACTTGATCAATCCCCCACTGGTAGGCAGCATCCAAGTAGAATTTATTCATCGCTAAGCGATGCAACCAAATCAACCGCTGTTGGATTCCAACGGCACTAAACGATCCATTCACATAAATCAACCAAGAGACACCTATAGCACTGAGCACAGCTAATGTAGAAATAATCATCAAAAGTCCATTAGGAGTATGGTGAGGTCCGTTCCCATCTGCAACAAAATCTGTAAAACTCCCTATATCCAAGAAATACCCCATACTAATCACCCCAAAACTAGCAGCCGCTATCGTCAAAACACCCAACGCCGCTGTCATGGCTGGAGGAGACTCATGCGCAGACTCGCTAATAGAACCAACCCTGCCAAAGAAAACCCTGAACCATATCCTCGACATGTAAAGAGCACTTAGCACGGCAATAATCAAACCACAGCCAAACAACCCCCATCCTCCATGGTCTTCTAAAGCCAGTAATATTTCATCCTTGCTAAACCAACCACTAAGCGGAGGCACTCCGGCCAAGCTAAGCGCACCTACAGTGAAACACGTAAAAGTTACGGGCATTCTATGTCGCAGTCCCCCCAGTTCGTTGATCTCCAAAGTACCAGTACCATGGCTCACACTCCCCGCGGATAAGAAAAGTAAAGCCTTACTTATCCCATGCACTACAAGGTGGAATAGAGCCACCGCAACAGCTCCAGTCCCAAGAGTAAACATCATAATTCCCAAGTGGCTTATGGTCGAATATGCTAACACCTGCTTCAAATCAGTAACAACCAAAGCCATCATTGCAGCTATAAGAGCCGTGAGAAACCCCACAACTAACACGGTATCCAAAATAAAATCAGCCGCTTCGAACAAGGGAAACAATCTCGCAATGAGGAATACGCCAGCCACAACCATTGTGGCCGCGTGAATAAGCGCACTCACCGGTGTTGGGCCTTCCATAGCATCGGGCAGCCAAACATGAAACGGAAACTGCGCAGATTTCCCCATAGCACCTAGCAACATCAAGAACCCACCTAGAGTCAACATGGATGGTTCTATCGTCCCAGCGCTGACAGCTTCCAGAATTTCACCAATGTGGAAACTCCCTGAACCCTTAAAGATAACAATAATTCCAATAAGCAAGCCTACATCCCCAATCCGTGTTGTGATAAATGCTTTTTTTGCTGCCTCTGCTGCACTGCGACGCTCATACCAAAACCCTATAAGAAGATACGAACAGGCTCCTACAAGCTCCCATACCGCGTACAGTAGTACTAAATTCCAGGACAACACTAGGAGCATCATTGAGGCTGCGAATAAGGATAAAACAGCGTAATACCAGCCTATCCGTGCATCTCCCTTCATGTACTGCACCGAATATATCTGCACCATAAGGGAAACTACTGATATCAGGCCAATCATTGTCAGAGACACTGCGTCTACATACAAATCCCAAGCAAAATTGATACCAGCCACTTCAAACCAATTACGCGATATATTTACGGGCTGCTGATAATCAACGATTGCTAATGAAAACAATACAACAGAGAAGATCATAGCTACAATCGGGATATAGATCCCCTGATACGGTAATTTCCTGCTACCTACTGCCAGAATAAAAAATGAAACTATACACGCTAGCGGGGCTAACCAAATCGATTGTGCATCTCCAAGCGTCACTGGCAATTATCCTTTCAGTAAGTTGATTTCCTCAATGTTGACCGAACTTCGATACCGATGCAGCCGTAAGATTATCGCAAGAGCAAGTCCTATCTCCGCGGCTGCAAGGGCAATTACAAAAAGTGCAGCAACCTGTCCCATAAAGTTTTGAGGGTCCAAGAATGCCGCTGCTGCTACAAAATTGATACTTACTGCATTAAGCATAAGCTCAATTGCAAGAAGTATTAATACAGCATTACGCCTAGCCAGAACGCCATACACCCCGAGGGAAAACAAAGCTGCACTAATAATCTGAAAGTAAAACAAACTCATTATATTTTCTCTTTATGAGTAATGATCACCACTCCCAATAAGACAATAAGTAGAATTAGTCCTGTTATTTCAAAAGGTATCAACCATGAAGAAAACAGTTCTGTGCCCAAAGTTTTCAAAGGAGCACTCACCCGATCTGTCGCTGATGCCTGTTCATTGGTGTAAGTTGCAAATGATATAGCAGCAAATATGAGCAAGGAGACACATATAGCAATAGGCCGCTGGCGATTGTCCTGCCTCCCCTCTAGCTCATGTGCCCTTGTCAACATGAGGGCGAATAAAAGCACTATGGTGACCGCTCCGCCGTAAATTAACACCTGTACTAATGCAAGAAACTCAGATAACAACATTACGTAAATTCCTGCGACCGCCAATAGCGCAATTAATAGGCAAATTGTCGCGTAAGCGACATTGCGAGAGGCAACAACCCCCAATCCTCCACCAAGGCAAAGTCCTCCCAAAATAATTAAAACTATTATTTCAATCACTGCTCTACTCTTCTGCCTCTTGATTCCTTTGACTAGTTGGCATCCACCCGCTCTGTTCCTGCCAGTTAGAACCCCTTTCCAACAATTCTCCTAACATCATGCGCCTTCCATTGCGAGTACGTGTACTTAATTCGGTCTCATAACTCATCTCGATTGCATCAAAGTTACAGACATCTACACAAATCCCACAGAGTATGCATCTACCTATGTTAATTTCAAACACGTCAATAATCTTACGTCTGTGGCTGACTCCCTCCGCATGTTTTGGATTATCCTTCATAGTTGCGCTCATACACTGGGTAGGGCATTCACGAACACATACCATGCACCCAGTACAATATGGTTCAACAATATTGTCATCCCAGAGGAGCATTGGAAAGCCCATTCGACGTTGCTCCACGGGCATCCTTGCATCTGGATATTGTGCTGTGACAGGGGCACGAAGGCTAGTCAGAAAAGTCATGAGCATTCCCTTTAAATTACCGAGCATCTCGCACCTTCCTCGCTGAGTGAAGAACTATCGAGAATGGAGCCGGATCTTGGTGCATTCTCTTATAGTAATACCACCCCATAATTCCTAAAACTAATACATTGGTTATGCTAAGCACCCACCATGGCCATGCATAAAAAGTAGCAAAAGCTACAAGTAAAACAAATACAAAAGAAAGTGGAACCATTACTTTCCAGCCTAAAGCCATAAGTTGATCAATGCGAAATCGAGGGAATGTACCTCTAATCCAGAATATAACAAGCACTACCAGATAGGTCTTAATAAACATCTCGAAAAAAGCAATTGCCTCAGATCCTACCGGATGTCCAACCCAATCTTGAATCGATGCTGACCACCCCCATCCACCAAGAAACAACAGTGCCGTTAAGGCAGCGATTGCGAAAGTACTCACGTACTCTGCTAAGAAAAATACAGCCCAATGAGCCCCACTGTATTCCACGAACGGTCCACCCACTACCTCTGATTCTGCTTCATATATATCAAACGGAGTTCGCCCAAGTTCTGCAAGCCCAGCCACAAAAAACAGAAATAATCCTAATGGTAAAACGATAATGAAGGGCACGGAGGACTGCTGATCAACAATGTAACTTAAATTCAAAGACTGTGTGAAAATTGCAATGCCTGCAACTACCATAATCACTGGTATTTCGTAGCTCACGAGTTGCCCCGCTGCACGCAAGCCACCAATTACCGCATATTTATTCGCAGATCCCCAACCTGCCATGACTAACCCGACTATTGACAACACTAAGAAAGCCATGACATAAAACAATCCCAAATCCAAGTCTTGGACAACAACGCGAGAGGAAAATGGAATTGCTATCCAAACCATAAATGCCGGGATAAACACCAGAACAGGGGCAACCCAATATACCCTCTTATCTGCCCATTCTGGCTGAATATCTTCCTTAGTAATTAACTTAATAGCATCAGCAATAGTTTGCAACGTGCCATACGGACCAACCCGCATAGGACCTAATCTCATCTGTAATCGCCCTAAAACCTTACGCTCCAAATATATTAAAGAGAGCACAACTACTGACAAAACTAACAACAGTCCACTCACCCATAAATTCAGCAACCCAAATTCAGCTATAGTCACCTATCCACTTCTCCAAGTATTATGTCTAATGAACCAAGAATAATTACTGCATCTGCCAAGTAAGTGCCACGAAGTAACGTTTTTAGGGCCTGCAAGTTACAAAAGGACGGCGGCCGAACTTTAACACGATACGGTTTGTTCGTACCATCGCTAACCAAATAGACTCCGAGATCTCCTCTTGGATTCTCTGCGTGTGCGAAAACTGCCCCCTGTGGCGGCCTGATAATCCTCCGGAGTTGCGCAATTACGGGGCCACTTTCAATTTGCTCTAAAGCCTGCTCAATAATGACGATTGCCTGTCGCATCTCCTCCATGGGAACATAATACCGATCCCAAGCATCTCCATTGGTACCAACGGGTATACCAAAATCGAAACGATCATAAAGTTGGTAGGGATCAGTTGCCCTCACATCTTCAACCACTCCAGATGCCCTCAGCGGAGGTCCGGTCATCCCTATTGCTAAAGCTTCCTCGGCACCTATTACTCCAACTCCCTTTGTTCTAGATAGAAAAATTTCATTTTGGCTGAGCAAGGTATCACACTCATCAATGGCAATAGATAATTTAACTAATAGTTCTCCAACCCGATGATTGAAATCAGTCGGAACATCTTCCTTAAGTCCCCCAATACGTATAAAATTATGCATCATACGGGCCCCTGTCACAGATTCAAACAAATTCTGTATTCGCTCGCGTTCTCGAAACGAATACATTATTGGAGTGATAGCTCCGGCATCCAGTCCGTACGTCCCGTAAAACAAAAGATGGCTAGCAATTCTATTGAGCTCGCACAAGATTATTCTTAGGTATTGTGCTCGTTCCGGGACATCAACACTCATAAGTTTTTCTACCGCCATACAGAAAACTAACTCGTTATTAAAATTTGACACGTAATCAAGCCGATCGAACAACGTCACAACTTGTGAATAAGTTTCCGACTCTGAGAGCTTTTCAGAGCCCCTATGCAAATACCCAATATGAGGCTCTACATCGACGATACGCTCACCATCTATTTTGAGCACCATTCTGAAGACCCCATGAGTACTAGGGTGTTGGGGCCCCATATTGATCATCATTTCAACTAGGCTTGATTCCTGATTCATCCGAAGTCCTCACCTATAAACTAGTACGCTCCTACCAATCTTCATATTCATTAAACGGGAAGCTTTTCAACCCAGGGAATCCCTCAAATCCCTCATAAAGCAACAAGGGCTCCATATTAGGATGCCCAGAGAACAGGACCCCAAAAAGATCATGACTTTCACGTTCATGCCAATCTGCTGCCGGCCAAATCTCACTCAAAGAAGGGACGATAGCCGTTGGTGCAGCCCCTTCAATGTAATCAACACTCGTCTTAAGCATAATCTGATATCTGTATTCCGTAGAATAGAGAAGATAAACAAATTCCAAGTACTGGTGATAATCAACAGTTGCTAAACATCTGAAATAGTTAAATCGCAATCGTTGGTCGTCCCGTAACTTCAATGCGGTTACTGTTAGCTTTTCAACGGCAACTTGAACCACTACTTGATCTACCGCAACTCCCATGATTGGCCCGTATACACTAAGCGATTCAGACACCAGCAAAGACAGCGCCTCACCATCTCCCCCAAGCACCTCAGGGGCCAACTGAACCGGAGGACCGCGCCGCGAAGTAGCCTGAGGCTTTACCCCATCATTTTCACTCGGCGAGGTATCCTTGGGCGTTTGAGATTCTGATTCAGAGGAGCCGCTATTATCTTTTTCCACTGATTTTAGCATCCTTCTCAATCTTGTCTTGCAATTCCAATATACCGTGCATCAATGCTTCGGGTCTGGGCGGACATCCGGGTATATATATATCCACGGGTACTAGTTTATCAACACCCATCACAACTGAGTAAGATCGGTAATATGGACCTCCATTAGTCGCACAGCTCCCCATAGCTATTACCCACTTAGGTTCAGGCATTTGCTCATAAAGCAACTTTATTGGGTCAGCCATTTTTTTTACCACTGTCCCTGCAACGATCATAACGTCTGATTGCCGAGGCGAAGGAAGCGTAATTACCCCCAAACGATCAAGGTCATGATGAGCCATATAGGTGCTCATCATTTCTATCGCACAACACGCTAAGCCAAACTGCAACGGCCATAATGACGACTTCCTAGCCAATGCAATTAACTGGTCTGTTTTAGCGGTTACCACACCAGGCATTACCCTATGCAACAAACTCGGGGCTGGTGTATTCCCGGATCCAGATACGTTTTCCTCACTTGTCATCTCCATTCCAAAACTCCCTTTTTCCAACCGTACAAAATACCAAAGAACAACAACCCGATAAACAAAATCATTGAATAGAACATCACTACATCCATCCCATCAAGAAGCAGAGCCCACGGAAATAAAAACACAGCTTCCACATCAAAGATCAGGAAATCAATTGCAAATACGTAATAGCGTATTTGCATTTGCGACCACTGATAAGGTCCTGGGATTATGCCACACTCGTAAGGAATGCCTTTGAGTTGAGATGCTCTTTTAGGGGATAATATCCAATTGCCGATGAACATCGCCATCATGGCCATCAGCCCGACTACTGCCGCTAGTAATACAGCTGTCCATTCAGTTGCAAAGGCGTTTGTCACCAACTTGCTCCTAGTCCAGTGCTGTAACTCCACACTAAGACAAAGCTATCATCCAATAATCAACTCTGTCAACGTATTCCAATAGCAATTAAACAATGACCTGCAGATTAGCTATCAACTAAGGGGGTAATAGCTACGCAATCCTTACCTCAGTAATTGGCTGGGCGAGAATCCATAGACTGAGCACTGTATACCCAATCATTACCAACAGCATAGGATATTGGCTTTTCAAAACCTTGGTACGATCATTGAAGATGCCCATGGCCAATACATGTGCAAGGTAAACTGCAACAACGTGGCCCAGAATAATTACAACAACGGAAAAATACCACAAGAATTTACTGCTTACTACACCGATGTTCAGCTTATAGTCAGCAGTACCTAGCAGATCCATTCCATACCCAAAGGGATCCGAAAGTAATGGAATTAGCAACTGCCCTTGAACAGCGAGTAAACTGAGATAATGAGCTAGATGATAGGCAACCGCAATAGGAAGTAAAGTTACAATGAATACTCCTGCCAAATCATGGAACGTTACTTCCCTGTCAGTAACAATGCCCATAACATAAATTGTTAACCGATAAGCTACAAGAAAGATAATAACTGTAATTACTATCCCCATTGTGGAAATAACCATGAGCAATAAATAAACATTGTTTGCAGCGGGAACATTTGCTGCCATCCAAGGTAATGATGCATTAATCACACTCGCCCATGCCGGTGTTTCAGAAAAACCATCGAAACTAACAATCGCCAAGATTCCAATAACGAGAATTTGTCCAGCATTGGGAAGGATCCCAGCACGAGCTAATCCCATAGCCCAAGGTCTCACCAGCACCTGGTACTGCATCGCCCGGCCAATGCAAGTGTAGCAGTCAACACAAGAATTACTCCCCCGTTCGCACCCCGTTTCACACCTTATGCATACATCCCCGTCGTCGTTACGAAATTCCAAAAAACTGAATCCTGCCAATCTCTTGAATAAAATGGTAAACGCATCTCCGTTTTCTAACCATGTTCTCTTTCCGAATATGATCATTCCAATTAGCATGGACAGCGCATAGCTAGTTCCTAAAAATGCAATGTGACTAGGAACTGAGGAATCGTTGTACACATTTTCAATCCAGCCAAACAATCCGAGAAAAAACAACCCTGGAATTAATGCGTAACGCCTTTGATAAGAAACATTCCAACTTAGTTGACTTCCAGCTACCCGAATCATGATTCCTTCAAATAAGTCAAAAATCGTTTTCCATGGATTGACTAACTCCCAAATATTACCAAACAGAGGCACCACAATCCCGAGTCCAACCCAAAATATGATCCATACCATCGTAGGTGCTAGGTTTCGGACAGGCTCTTGATCTCCGAATGCACCAACTACCATAGTCAGAATGAAAAGTGACAGAGATGCCATACGAAACATCCATACGATACCGAATACAAATGGGCTTTGACCTCGCCGAAGATTCAATATGTGCCATGTAGGATACTCTAGAGGCCTGTGTTTAATAACTATCGACATCATCACAAAGGAAAGAGCGACGGCCAAACCTGCTCCAGCAAGATATAAATACAGCGGTACTGGCAAATCATAACGTGGACCAAACCCGTGGGCTCCAACCGATGTTGAAGAAGTTCCAATGATTAAAACACATAACACAAGCGCAAAACAGATGCTCGTTTTCATATGAACCTCCTCTGGCTCTATCAGCGAGGTATCACCTGAAGATACCCGAGAAGCTGATCTACTGACTGATCAATCTTCCCTGAACCATGTTCCTCAGATATATGAGAAGAGTCCCCATGTGAATTTTCAGAGTTAGCTCCTACCTCCGGTACTACGACATGGAACATCATTTCAAAACGTCCAGTGATCGCTGCATCAAATTCAAGAACCGCTGTACTATCGACATCAACCATTAACGCAAGATCATAACCGTGAAGATGCAGCATCCCCTTCTGATGACTTGTGATCCGAAGAATTATAAGATCATTTTGCTTAGCTTCAATAAGATCAGGATCCATAGATACATGCCCCCCCAGACTGCTATGGATCCCCACCTCGAATTCGCGTATCTCTGTAGCGCCGGAACTACACGCTGAAATCAGGATCGTCAAAATCCCTAGTCCCAACCTGAATAATACCGCTCGCATCATCTTAGTTACTCCAGCATATCTAATCTTCTATTTTTAAAAACCATTCCACGATAAAGAAAATCAGTCACATCTTAACAGATTTGTTCCGAGATCTAATCCACCAGGCCAAATATCCCGAACCAAACACGAGTACCACGAAAGTGATAGCTAACAATGGAACCTTGGGTAGCTGAGCTTCTTCAAATACAAGCATCTTGCTCAAAGTATATTCTTTACCACTAATAACTAGATCAACTGTGAAAATCCATTCGCCGGACCTCTCAATAAATACATTAGCGTGATACTGTCCCAATGCACCTTTATAGAGTTTCAAATCTTCTATTTTTACTGCTAGTTCAGATCGAGATAACACTTGCCCTGGAGAAATAGTCAGCAATACAGGCGTATCTATCACAGCAATATCCCCATCATCAGAAGCAGGATCCAGTCGAAGAGCGATATGAAGAGGACCAGTAGTTAGGGGGAATGGGCTTGTACGCATTACCAAGGTTACTCCCGCTATCTGTTGTTCCCAAACAGGGCGCACAACCCCATTTGCACTCACTTGAGTGACCGGAATCATTAATGAAACAGTAGCGCATATTATTGATCCGAGTAGAAACCAAACCCTGAATATCACTTTTTACCTCAAGTAAATGTAGTAGGAACGCTACTGCATTTACTATGATCACATACTGAATGCAAAGACCGCCTTAATGAACCATCGGAACGCGAAAAGACAAATTAATCAACTGAGTCAAACCCTGTGGAATCATCCGGTTTCATCTTACTCTTCCCCTTATTTCTTTTCACTGGTTTAGCGATATTGCGAATCCGATCTGACCTCTTTACAGTCTCTAATCCGATCGCTACTGCTGTTTGCAGTTGTTCCACTTCACTGTATATGATCCGACGAAAGTGTCTACTATATGACCCAATACCCCTAAATTTTTCGTATCGGTTTTTCACCAACCTTGTGACTGTCATATTTTGGAGAACGGCCATTTGCTCAAGTACAGCCCTTTCCAAACGCCGAGTTGCCTGATCAATATCTTCATGGGCCCCATCATTGGGTTCCAATACAATACCATCAATAATCCCCATTTCGTAGCAATTAGCCGCGGTCAAACGCAAATCTTCTGCTGCTTCCTCTGAACGATTTGCATCAGCATAAAAGAGCACAGCTGCTCCCTCGGGTGATATAGGCGATAGGGTTGCATACTCCATCATTAGGATCTTATCAGCAGCAATAAGAGCTAGCGCTGCCTCGCTCCCGCCTTCTCCAACAATAACTGCTATAGTAGGTGCCTGAACATCTAACATTGCCGCCGTTGTCGTAGATAAGGCATGCCCCAATCCTCTGTGTTCAGCATCCAGAGTATTCGCGATAGCAGCGGTATCTACAAAGGTGATCACTGGTAAGCCAAACTTACTTGCTATCAGCATCATTCTTCTGGCCTTCCGCAAACCCTCTGGAGATATCTTATTAACCTCTCTTGTATCAACCACTGTATTTTTTTGGGTGCCGAATCCGATACTTACTACCCCCTGACCGGCTATTTGCCCTAAGCCAGTGATAACAGTTGGATCATCACCAAAAGAACGATCCCCGTGCATCTCAACAAACCCATGAATAATATGATTGATATAGTCTTTACTTGTAGGTCTAGCAGTATGCCGTGATACTTCTACGCTAGTCCAGGCTACTTCCCCACCAGCGATATTCTCACGAATTGCACTAGCTCCTCTTGATGTCAACAAAAACTCAGTGGCAAAAACTTCTAAAGCCATTGAAACTGTGTCCTTTAATCTACCCCTCGGAACTATCATATCTACCATCCCATGTTCATGGAGTTCTTCTGCTGTACTTGCTTGAGGTGGCAAAGGCGATCTATCTTCGTTTACCAATGATCCCAAAGGAGAAACGCCAATCAAAGCCCCTGGTTCGGATATCAAAACATCAGCTAAGTTTCCAACACTAGCAAAGATTTGCCCAATCGAAGGGTTAGCCAACACAGCAATAAATGGGAGTTTTTTGTCCGCAAATTTTTTAGCAGCTACAGTGGTCTTCGCCATTTGCATCAGAGATAAAACCCCCTCTTGCATTCGAGTTCCTCCACTAGTTATAACTGCTATCACTGGAATTTTTCGCTTTGCAGCCCTTTCAAATGCCAAAGCGATCTTTTCTCCGACTACAGCCCCCATGGTACCACCCAAAAAACTGAAATCCAGTACAACGATCATCACCAATCTTCCAGCGACAGTACATAGTCCGGTCACAGCAGCCTCACTCAATCCTGTCCTAGCCTGATCTTGCCGTAGCTTATCCCTATACATACTCTTGTTCGAAAAAGACAAGGGATCTAGAGAAGTCAAGGATGCATTTACTTCCTTAAATGATCCCCTATCTGCGAATTGTGCTATGCGCTCACGAGCCGTGAGTGTGTAATGAAATCCACAGGCTGTACAAATTTTTAATCGAATGAATGCTAGGTCCTCATTGAAAGATGCCCCGCATGCAAGGCAATGGGTCCGTACCTCCCCAGTTACACTTGCAGCAGTATTGTTATCTTGTCTCTTTAATCGTCGAAACATTGACCTAGGTATATCACGCATATCACCGATCCCCTATTCATTCTTCACTAGACTGCACATCACCTGTTCGTGAAAGCACTCCCGCTGTTTCAAGTTCATCTCGTAATCTTGCAGCTCTTGGGTAGCCTATTCGCAAACGCCTTTGCAACAAAGAAGTAGAAATTCTAGAATGCATCTCACTCAAAGCGACAGCCTCATCAAATAGTGAATCTCTAGCATCACTCGACCGACCGTCCAGCTGATCTGCTAAGGACACCTCTAATTCTATCAAAGGTTCGTTTCTATACCCACTACTTTTCCAATACTCCACCAAGGCTTCAATTTCAGAATCTGAAATGAAGGTACCTTGAACTCGTTTAGGTTTAGGCAAATCTTGAGAAAGAAATAACATGTCACCATTACCTAACAACTTGTCTGCTCCAGGACCATCCAAAATGGTTCTGGAATCGGTTTGTGATGCCACCGCAAAGCTGATCCTACTAGGGAAATTGGCTTTAATTAATCCTGTAATGACGTCAACAGAAGGTCTTTGAGTTGCTACAACTAAATGAATTCCCGTTGCTCTCCCTAATTGTGCCAATCTGCACAATGCATGTTCGATGTCATTAGGAGCAAGCATCATCAAATCGGCCATTTCGTCAACCACTATAACTAATTTGGCCAATTTATCAGTTTCTATATTCATTTTACTGTTATAGGAATCAATATTGCGACTGCCCGTTTCTTCCAGAAGCTTAAGTCGAGACATCATTTCTTGCACTGCACCACGCAGTGCAAGCACTGCTTCCGACGGATCAACTACCACCTTTGCAGCCAGATGCGGCACGCCATTATACTGGGTCAACTCCACTCGTTTCGGATCAATCAGAAGCAATCTAAGTTCTTGCGGGGAAAACTGCATCAACAGTGAGACTAGAAGTGAATTCACAAACATACTCTTACCGCTGCCTGTAGCTCCAGCCGTAAGCAAATGTGGCATCAATGCCAAATCAGCCACTACTCGATCTCCACTTGCACTCTTCCCAAGCACTACGGGTAAAGAACCTTTCCCCTTTTCTAACACCAACTTATCGCGCTGTAGAACCCCTCCCAGAAGAACTACACTTGGGGTAGGGTTAGGTACTTCAATACCCACCAATGATGCGCCTGGAACCGGGGCTTCAAACCGCAAGCTAGGCACTGCTAAAGCCAACGCCAAATCCTTCTCCCGAGCTAGAATTGCATCAACCGTAACCCTTCGTCTCTTTTCAGGTGCTACCGTACTTCGGGTTCCTGACCAACCTGGCTCCAATCCATAAACGGTGACAGTAGGTCCAGGTTTTATATCACGTACTATCACCTCAATCCCATGTTGCAAAAGAGAGTTTTCTATCTCAGATGCTTCCTCCTGTGCCCTCACGATCATAGCATCAGTATCACAATACTCTGTCCCGTTACTGTGTAAAATTACCGAAGGGGGCAAAGAAAGCAAACCTGGTATTACAATCGACAAGGCATCATTATGGGGCAAAGTCGTATTAGTCCCTGTCTGCTCGTCGGGAGGCGGGATCAACAAGTCATCATCCTGGGTCGTTTGATAACCCTGCTTATTGACTAACCTAGTTTCGCCCACGGTATTATTGTTCACGAGCGGCCCAACTTTAGCTATCTTCTTTTTCAACATACGCTGAATTAAATGGAATAAGGGGGAAATAACCTGGTTCTGCAAGCGCATTATATTCGTTAGAATCTTAACTGCAGCCCGGTGGTAAACTAACAAAACACCTACTAAATACCCCCCCATAGCCACAGAGTAATTTAGTAATGTCGCTGACCAAGCAACTGTGTTGGCAAACAATGGACTGCCTAATCCGACAGAAAAACTCTGATTGCCAACAATAATCGGAACGAACAAGCCACTACCAAGTAAGGAAAGAAATACTAGAGTGCCCCCAACCATCAAATAACCCCGCCACCACCTAACAATCGTGGTAGAACTACGTAAAAGACTGTTACAAATCAAACCACTAAAAATCATTAGTAAGCTTCCGGTTATCCCTACCATGGAAATGGAAGCCTCAAAAGAAACCCTTACCGCTGACCTAAAACTGTCCTCAGGAATTTCGCCAACAGCAACTGATTGGTAAACCCCATCCCATATATCTAAGGCCTGCCAAGCCCCAAGTAAGAACCACCCCATGGCTGAAATCCCAAGTATTACTAAAGATCGCTTAATCATATTCCACACGCTAAAACCTTCCGAGGAATTTACCGATATGGATAGATTCGAAATATTGGCCATCGTAAGAAAAACTCCTTGATCCTAGTCCATTCATTGACGACAACCAATACTCAAAGCGACACTGGCATTTATGACACAACAACTGACGGCATCACCGTGGGTCTCTTACCAGTCTCATTGTACAGGAAATTAGCAAATTTCTCGCGAGCTATTTTGGCTATACCATCACGAGTTAGAAATTTCTCATCACCCATTTCTAATTGGCGATTGATATCTTTCTCCACTAAATAGGATGCCTCCTCCAAATATTCGAGTTCATGAGGATCCTCAGTAAAACCTTTAGAAATCGTCTCTACACTAGACCGTTTATTCAATCCTTCCCCTTGGATATGAACTTGAAGAAACACCACCCCTCCGCTAGCTAAGCTTCCTCTTTCATCAAAAATCTTCCCAGTTGCACGCCAGACATGTTTGCCACTAACGAACACGTAATCTGCAGAAACGTGATCAGTCACTCTCCCAGATTCCCTTCCTATAGATAATACATCGCCATCTTGAAGCACAAAAACATTTTCAAGCTCAACCCCCAAGTCTCGCGCAATAACCGCATGTGCACTAAGGTGTCTACGCTCTCCATGTATAGGCACAAAATACTGTGGCTTCAATATACTAATAACAGATTTAAGCTCCTCTTTACTCGCATGCCCATGCACATGCACAGTTGCATTTTTATCATAAAATACAACTGCACCAAGCAACATTAGATTGTTCACTGTCCGCGTGACCAACCGCTCATTCCCAGGAATTGGGCTTGCAGATATAATAACCGTATCGCCACGACCAATCTTGACTTGACGATGCGCCCTGTTAGACATTCGCACTAAAGCAGATGTGGGTTCACCCTGACTACCAGTAGTCATTACTATTACCTGGCTAGGATCCAATCTATTAGCTCGATCGATATCAATCAAAACATTATTAGGGTCATTCAAATAACCCATATCCAAAGCAATCCGTACGTTGTTGACCATACTTCTTCCAAGAATAGCAACTTTTCTGCCATACCTTGATCCACTATCAATAGCCATCTGAATCCTAGATATAAGCGAGGCAAATGTAGCTACCAAAACCCTCCCCTGTGCCTCCCGAATAACATTATCCAATGATTCTGCCACTATTCGTTCTGACGGGGTATACCCCTCAGTTTCTGCATAAGTGGAATCTGAGAGCAACAAAAAAGCTCCTTCCGGAGCTAATCGTGCTAGAGCTCGAAAATCTGACGGATGCCCATCTACTGGAGTATGATCAATCTTGAAGTCCCCTGTATGAACTACAACCCCTAATGGGGTCTTGATCGCTATACCTGTGGCATCTGGAATACTATGAGACACCGGGAAAAATTCCACCTCTAGAGAGCCAAATGTCATAGGATTGCCTACGTTAACCGCATGGAGATTATCTATTTTTGAAGGGGCCTTCTCTTTCATCTTGGGTCCTAAGAGTCCTTTAGCCAGTGGAGGAGCATAAACCGGCAAGTCAAATTCTCGAAGCAGATACGGCACTGCTCCAATATGATCTTCGTGCCCATGGGTTATAAGCACAGCCTTTATTTTCTCAATATTATCTGCGACATAGGAGAAATCTGGGATGATGAAATCCACTCCAAAGTATTGTTCTGATGGGAATAATATGCCGCTATCAATTATTACCAAATCGTCCCCGTAACCTATTACAGTCATATTACGACCAATCTCACCAAGACCTCCCAAGGGAACAACTGTCAATTCTCTAAAATCACCTTGCATATTAAATATAATTCTTCCTTTCAAAGTTACTCTTTACTTGCCACCTCAAAGTCGCTCGATGGAACATCGTTATTTTCAAGTGACCGTTAGGGGCCGGGTCAAAACATCGCTAACTGATCAGGCTTACTCTCCTCGGATAAACTTCCACTTACTGAAACATCAAACTCATCTAACAACTTACGCAATCTTGCAAAATCTTCCTTCAAAACATTTCGCAACTCTCCTCGATACAATGCTGCAGCGGGATGTAAAACCGGGAAAATTTTAAGCTGCCGAAACGATCGAATCTTACCCCGCGCTTGCATTATGCTTTCTCCTGGGAAGAACTGAGCAAATGCGTGCCTTCCTAGTGTCACGATAATTTGAGGGGAGATAATTGCGATCTGCTTCTCCAAATACTGAGAACAAGCGTTTATTTCTTTAAGCAAGGGATCTCTGTTATCTGGAGGTCTACACTTAACCATGTTGGTGATGAAAATATCTGATCTTGATAGGGAAATCTCAGCCAATAACGAATCAAGAAGCTTTCCGGCTGCACCAACAAATGGAACCCCCTGCTGATCTTCATTATACCCTGGAGCTTCTCCTATGAACAACAAGTTCGCGTTAGAAGATCCCATCCCTGGCACCACACGTAACCGAGTGCTGCCAAGAGGGCACTCTGTACATGTTTCCACGGCTTTCGCCACAGCTGCAAGGGATTTAGAGGAGGGCTGTGTCATACAGGGAACCCTTGTTTACGGGTCAATATTGACAATCTCAATCCGAAATAAAATATAGAGAAATTATACCACGTGCAAGCAACAGGGTCAATTCAGCCACCGTCCATAACAAAAAGCCCACCACGAATTGGGCCACCATAACTAATACCTATAAATCTATAAATCTATAACTACTCTGTGCTATGATCACTCTGATTTATCCAAAGAACCTACGGTGATAAAACTTGGCGAAATGGAAGATTGAGTCACACATTCTATCTCAATACTCCGAACTGCTCAACGAGCAATGGCTAATAGCTATTGCTCAATTTACGACTGAGTCACAGGAGTCCCTACACATTGATGATCCTAATGAATCCCATTTTTTAGTTGAAAATATTGCGAATTACGAAGTCAGCATAGTCATCGCAGATGATGAAACTCTCACTCAACTCAATCGTGACCATCTAGGAGAGGACTCACCGACCGATGTTCTAGCTTTCCCATTCTTAGTTCCCGTTATCAAAGCCGGAGGGTGGGGGTTAGAGCCATCAATGTCAGAATTTGCCAATGCCACAGCAATATCTGAAGATGATAACAGCTACCTGCACATGGGAGAGGTAATACTTTCGTACGAGAGAGCGATTGACCAAGCACGCGACCACAACCAAGAATTTAAGAATGAAATAGCCTTGCTACTAGTACACGGAATATTACATCTTTTCGGATACGATCACGCTGAGATCCAAGAACAGAAAACGATGTGGAGACTCCAAGAATCTATTGTCAACGAACTAGGAACCCGAGGCATAATATGACTACTGAAGTACTATATAGGAAATGGCGACCTTCTTTATTCCGTGACGTGGTGGGGCAAGAACTAGTTACCACCACGTTGAAAAATGCAGTATCGATGTCCAGAGTTTCACATGCCTACCTTCTGCATGGGCCAAGAGGAACTGGAAAAACAAGCACCGCTAGAATATTGGCAAAAGCAGTGAATTGCCTGGCTCCAAAAGACGGGGAACCCTGTAATAGCTGTCGATTATGTTTAGAAGCCTTAGCTGGTAGATCCTTAGATATAATAGAAATTGATGGAGCAAGCAACAGAGGAATAGCGGATATAAAAGGTATAATCGAAAAGATGCAATACTCCCCCACTCAAGGTCAATTCAAAACCTACATAATTGACGAAGTACATCAACTTACATCATTCGCAGCAGATGCACTACTCAAGACCTTAGAAGAGCCTCCACCACACGTTCTGTTAGTCTTAGCTACTACAGAACCTGAATCCATACCAATCACTATAATTTCTCGTTGCCAGCAGTTCTCGTTTCTCCCTGTTAGCACTACTGCTATAGCAAACAGACTCCAAATCATTTGTGATGCCGAAAATATTCCAGCAGAACCTATAGCACTAGAGAAAATAGCATATTCTGCTGCTGGTAGCCTCCGGGACGCTCAAAACTTGTTGGAACAAGCATCCCTTACGGTTGGAGCATCCCTAGACGCCACCAACATCTCAGCGAGTTTGAATATAGACACAGATATTGCTGCATTGGATCTTGCGACAAGCGCTCTAAGAGGAGATGTAGCCAGTGGGTTACAACTCATTCACGCCACGTATTCTCAGGGGAGAGATACACGTCGATACGAAAGGTCCCTAATCAACTATCTCAGGCACATAATGCGAATAAGCTCAGGAGCGACACATGACCAAAGCTATACTGAAATTGAACTGGATAGAATGAAATCAATCGCCCATGACTATTCTCTATCTGAAATACACTCCACGTTGCAAATATTTACTAACTCAATCAACGAACAGTACGAGGAATTCCCCACCTTAGGACTCGAGCTCGCGTTAGTATCCTCATCGCTACAATTATCTAAGGAAGATGAGCCTGCCCAGCGAATCCCAACGGTCACCACTACAATACCTAGCAATGATCTCAAGGCAAACTATCCCGGCCCAATCACTGAGTTCATATCCACTGATGAGGCTAACCCAGAGAGAGAGTCACGCACAGAAACTCGAGCAGATATCCCTGGCTCTTCCCCGCAACCAAAAATCACAGACACTTCTCAAGAAATAATAAATTCATGGAACTTGCTGACTGACGAATTCAAGGGACAAAAGGGGAAGAAAAAAGCAGTAGATCTAGGTGGACTTCTTAGAACTTCACAGAAACAAGAAATAATGAACGACGAACTAGTGCTGATCTACAAATATGCCTCGAATCGCGACTGGCTTTTAAGTGAGCTTAATGATCCGAGTACACGTGCAAAATTGGAAGAAGCTGCTGCCAGATTTTTTGGAGTGACCAAGGTAAAAGCAATTACTCTAGAGGAATTACAACTCCGGAAATCACATCCGCCCACTGCAGGGCATCTGGTTTCATTGGCACAGCAACTCGGTGGCCGGGTTATCAATGAAACACCAACCAATCACATCACAAAGGAATAATGACATGAACAAAAACTTACTAAAACAAGCACAGCAATTGCAATCAAGGCTAGAACAAGCGAAGAAAGAATTAGAGACTGCTACCGTGCAGGCCTCAGCCGGAGGAGGAATGGTAACCGTTATCGTCACAGGTGACATGGCCATACAGTCAATAAAAATCAACAAAGAAGTCATAGATCCCAATGAATCAGAGATGTTAGAAGATCTGGTTCTAGCTGGAATCAACGAAGGACTCACCATGGCACAAACCATGGCTAACGAAAAAATGAGTGCTCTGACAGGAGGATTGAACTTACCTGGTCTCTCCTAAATTCCTACAAGGAGTATTAACACCTATGGAACCGTCGCAGTTCTTACCAGGAGCTCTTTCAGTAAGTCGACTGATTCAGGCTTTTAATCGTTTGCCCGGTATTGGGCCAAAATCGGCACAACGTTTGACTTATCACTTAATAAGAATGGACGAAGATGAGGCATATGCCCTCTCAGAAGCAATACGCGATGTCAAAGAAAAGATAGACTTTTGTAAAATCTGCCAAAATATCACAGAAATCAACCCATGTGGTATATGCTCAGATTCCTCTAGAGACCCATCCAAGTTATGCGTCGTAGAAGAACCATTAGACGTTTTGGCACTTGAGAGAACAGGGGCATACTCTGGTCTGTATCATGTTCTGCATGGAGCTATCTCCCCAATGAACAATATAGGCCCTAATGACTTACGGTTAAATGATTTATTGTCGAGAATAAGCACACTTCCCCCCCAAGAATTGATTATTGCAACAAACCCTAACCTTGAAGGAGAGGCGACTGCCATGTACATTAACGGCCTGTTAGAAGGAACCAATATGGCCGTAACACGATTGGCAAAGGGACTCCCCATGGGGGGTGACCTTGAATATGCAGATCCCTCCACGCTCTATCAAGCATTCGAAGGTCGGAAAGCACTATAATGCCCCATACCTACTCCACTGAAGCGATAATACTACGACATTCATCAGTCGGAGAAACTGATCGTCTCATAACCTTGTACACCAAAGATTACGGAAAACTACACGCATTTGCCCGAGGGATCCGCAAACCCAATAGTAAGCTCACTGGATATTTAGAGCCCCTAAATCAGGTGAATATCTTGATTGCCCAAGGTCGCAATCTACCTCTCATTACACAAGCTGATATGATCAAAGGATTTTACATTCCATCAACCACCTTCGAAGCGATTGTTTCTGGATGCTATATAGCTGATTGCCTCGATGCATTTACTTTAGAAGGGGTTGAGAATAAGCTACTGTATGACCTAGGATGTAGTGAGCTAAAACAAATTCAAACCGTTAAGAACGGCCAAACCCAATTAAGATACTTCGAATTACAACTCCTTATGATTTCTGGATATCAACCCGAATTAGAAGTTTGCTTATATTGCCGGAAACTACCCCAACGACATTCGCTTTATTTTAGTTTTGAGGCTGGAGGCATTCTTTGTCGAGACTGCAAAAACCAATTCGATTGCTTCATCATATCAGCAACTAGCACCAAGGCCTTGAGATATCTACTCAAAACGGAAACACAGAACGCCCAAAAGATGCTGATGCCTGATGAAGTACATAAAGAGCTTGCCTATGTTCTGACCAACTATGTACAGTTCGTGGTAGATCGTAGACTCCAGTCTCTAACATTCGCCCGTCACCTAGAAAAATGGGAGTCCACGCTATAGTACACCCCACAATCGTATCCCATCGGGAGTAGAAAACTATAATATGTTCAGTAAAATTCTTATAGCAAACCGAGGGGAAATAGCCTGCAGGATCATAGCAACCTGCCAAAAATTAGGCATCCCATCTGTGGCCGTATACTCTTCTGCGGATAAAAACGCACTGCACACCCGTCTAGCTGATGAGGCTTTTGAAATTGGGGAAGCTGCTGCAAGTCTCAGCTATTTGAATCAGGATAACTTACTTAAATTAGCGGTGAATCAAGGAGTCGACGCCATTCACCCAGGCTACGGGTTTCTCTCAGAGAATGCCGGCTTCGTACAAAAGTGTGAACTCCTAGGCATATCATTCATCGGGCCTACTGCATCTGTAATCGAACAAATGGGCAATAAAATCAAAGCGCGACAGATAGCTAGTGATGCAGGGGTCCCCGTTATCCCGGGGTCCAAAGCTGAAGTTATAGACAGCGAAGCCGAGACAATCGCTAACGCTATAGGCTTCCCCATTATGGTGAAAGCCTCAGGTGGAGGCGGAGGTATAGGCATGAGTGTCGCGGAAACCACTGAAGAGTTACATGAAGCACTACGGAAGTCCCGTTCTCTCGCTCAATCATCTTTCGGTAGTGCTGAAGTATATTTAGAAAAATACCTTCCGGCATCAGCTCATATAGAAGTTCAGGTTCTCGGAGACAATCATGGCAACGCTATTCATTTATTTGAACGCGACTGCTCTGTACAAAGACGCAATCAAAAGATAGTAGAGGAAACCCCCACGCTGAAATTAAGTCAGAATTTACGCGAAGATATACTCTCTGCAGCACTAGCCCTAACTAAATATATTGGGTATAAGGGGGCAGGGACCATAGAATTCATAGTGGATTCATATCAAAACTTTTACTTCTTAGAGATGAACACTCGATTGCAAGTTGAACATGCTATCACTGAAATGATCACTGGAATCGACATTGTAGAGTACCAAATACGTGTTGCAGCCAATGAGCCACTAGATATCTCTCAGGGCAATATTAAGCGCCAAGGTCATGCAATAGAATGCCGGATTTACCCAGAAGACCCCTACAGCATGATGCCCCAAACAGGAATTTTATCTGGGGTTAGCCTGCCCAAAGGGAATGGGGTAAGAGTAGATCACGCACTGTTCCCTGGCTACGAAGTGAGCTCTCATTACGAACCCCTTATGGCAAAATTAATAACCTGGGGAAAGAACAGAGATGAATCCATACGTAAAATGCGCTCCGCGCTGGAAGACACTGTCACTGAAGGAGTAGTAAACAATATTCCTCTCATTTTAGCTGTATTACGAAATCCAGCATTTATATTAGGAACTTACCATACTAAAATGCTCGACTCATTAACTATTGATGAACGTTCTAGTCGTTTCTCTATACCCGGAACATCTATTACTGTTTCAGGACCAACTGCCCTTGAGGAGAATATGGCAAGAGCTATTGTCATCGCAATACAAACGCTTAAAAAAGAAAAACCCACTTCTAAGGAACCTGCAGGATGGAAACATGAGACTAAATCCATGCAATTCCAATCCAGAGAGGTTCAAAGAAATAAATGGTAAGACAAATTAAGGTAACAATAGATGAAGATCAATACGTTATCGAATTCCTCGAAATCAATGGATCTAATATTTTCGTTAGGGTTAACGGACAACCTATGGATGTGCAGGTTTCCGGCATCAAGCCTCCCTCTACGTTACGAGGCCCCAAATATACAATCTCATCACCAGTCAGACTCGGGAGTGCCCACACTAAGCGGGCCATTGAAACAAATAGCCTAGTCCACGGTCATATAAACGACCCAAAAGCAATAACTGCTCCAATGACTGGAAGACTATCTCGCATCTCAGTTGAAATAGGCCAAAAAATCCTTGCAAATGCCGAGATATGCATTTTAGAAGCAATGAAAATGGAGCAAAGCATACGAGCTTCTATACCAGGCTTCGTAAAAGAAATCCATGCCGAAGAAGGAAGTACCGTGTCCGGCGGAGATATTATCGTACAACTTGAATAATAACTTCCATCCCCTTGATTGTCATCCTCTACTCTGGTATAGTTGGTGATTGCATAATCAGATAGATTAGTAAGAGGCAAGTAAGGTTTTGGATAGTGCCATAAAGGGAGACATCATAAGTCAGAATCAGACGCATCCCGGTGACACCGGGTCGGCTGAGGTACAGGTAGCAATCCTGACGGCTCGAATCTCCGAGCTCACTGACCACCTTAGAATCCACCATCACGATCATGCTACGCGTCGTGGCCTACTTAAACTAGTAGGGCGACGACGTAGGTTACTCAGATACCTAAGCAGGGAAAACGCTGGAAGGTACCGAGATTTGATCGGAAAGCTGGGTCTAAGACGCTAGAGTACCTGCAAAAGGCTGCGCTAGCGTCACAATGCTTCGTCCCGTCATCTTTGCATGCAAATTAAGCAAGGGGGTCTTTGGGGATGGAACAAATTTTTCGCCGCGAACTAGGTGGTAGCGAGTTAATTATCACAACAGGTAAGTTAGCTCAACAAGCAGGTGGCTCTGTAACGGTGCAATATGGGGAATCTCTGATCTTAGTAACAGCCACGAGATCGAAGTCCGCTAGGTCCGGGATAGATTTTCTGCCACTAACAGTCGATCTAGAAGAGCGATTATATGCAGCAGGGAAGATACCAGGAAGTTTTTTCCGCAGGGAGGGACGCCCTAGTTCTGAAGCCATACTAGCTATGCGCCTCACAGACCGTGCCCTGCGCCCTCTATTCCCTAAATCTTTCCACAATGATGTCCATATAGTGATTACTACTTTATCAACAGATCAAAATCACCCAATGGATACGTTGGGAACAATCGGTGCGTCTGCCGCCCTAACTCTTTCCGACATACCCTTTGAAGGTCCTGTCAGTTCAACTAGGGTCGCAATAGTTGATGGAGTTTACGTGATTAATCCAACTTTCGAACAGTTAGAAAGTAGCAATCTTGATTTAGTGGTGTCCGGAACCGCCGACGCGGTTGTAATGGTTGAAGCAGGTTGTTTAGAAGTCAGTGAATCGGAAATTCTGGAAGGTATAGCTATCGCTCAAGCAACGAATAACAACGTCATTGAGATGCAAAACCAAATTGGGGCAACTCTTGGCAAGGAAAAATTCACCCTGAGTGACGAAAGTGCTAAAACTACCCTCTTAACGGATCAATTACCAACTGGCTTACAAGAGCGAATTACATCAATAGTTATTGACAATCAGAATAACGAAGAGCGTGATCATCAACTCTCTTCGCTAGTTGAGGAAACAAAAACTCAGATAGATGCAGAAGATATCAGAGCAGCACTAGCCGATTATGTCCACAGTATTGAAAAAGAGGTGATTCGGGATCGAATATTGCGGGAACAAGTCCGTCCTGATGGCCGTGAAACCACTCAAATTAGAACCCTCAATTCCGAAGCAGGTTTACTGCCAAGAACCCATGGTTCAGGGTTATTCACCCGAGGACAAACCCAGGTACTCTCAATAGCAACCCTTGGATCTTTAGCCGCTGAACAGAAACTAGATACGTTGAACCCTATGGATCGAAAAAGATTCCTACACCACTACAATATGCCCCCTTATGCCTCTGGAGAGGTAGGGCGCCTTGGTACGGGTAGGAGAGAAATAGGTCATGGCAACCTAGCAGAGAGGGCCTTACTCGCAGTGGTACCAGACAGAGAGAAATTCCCTTATACAATCCGCCTAGTTTCAGAAGTAATGAGTTCAAATGGGAGCACATCCATGGCAAGTGTATGTGCTAGCAGCCTAGCTTTAATGGATGCCGGAGTGCCAATCACATCACCGGTGGCAGGAATTGCTATGGGCCTCATATATCAAAATGGAGACTTCCAAGTACTGACTGACATTCAAGGACTTGAAGATCATCTTGGCGATATGGATTTCAAAGTTGCAGGGACAGAATCAGGTGTCACAGCACTTCAAATGGATATAAAGGTTAAAGGAATAACTATTGAAGTAATGACTCAAGCGCTTAGTCAAGCAAAGACAGCACGGCATGAAATCCTAGCAAATATGAAACAAACATTAAGCGAATCCAGAGCAGATCTGAGCCCCCATGCCCCACGAGTCGAACGCTTATCTATTCCAACCGAAAAAATTGGTGCGCTAATTGGGCCAGGTGGCAAGACTATACGATCCATCAGCGAGACATACAACGTCGTAGTTGATGTGGATAATTCCGGAATAGTTACAATTATGTCAACAGATACTGACAGTCTAGAGCAAACCATATCGCGGATCCGTGCTCTAACCCAAGACGTTGAAGTAGGTGCTACCTACTTAGGAAAAGTTGTACGGATCATGAATTTCGGTGCTTTTGTCGAAATCCTCCCAGGCAAAGATGGGCTTGTACACATCAGCGAAATAGCTAACCAACATGTGTCATCTGTTGAAGATGTTCTCGCGCTAGGAGATCAAATTGAAGTAAAGGTAAAAGAAATTGACGCACAAGGGCGGGTTAGTTTATCTCGAAAGGCCTTACTCGACTAAATAGCCGTTGGGATCCCTGTGCCCTGCTAGACTCTTCAGCTAAATTAATCCTCTCATCAAAAAATCCATTCTCCTGAGCGTTGATCAACGCTCAGGAGAATGGATTTCTACGAATACAAGGCCTACCGATCTTGATAGATATCCATTCCAAGAACCAAATACAAGAGAGGCACTACCATGGTATCGAATGTCCTCATACATGGCACAACAGGGAAGATGGGAACAGAGGTTGTTAAAGCACTTTGCAATGACCCTAATATGATCCCCGCCGGAGGCATATCACGAAACTCTGCACTCACTGCTATTGATCTTCCAAATGGGATGACAATGCCACATGCTATAGATGTCGAAGACGCAATTCAGCAAGCTAAACAGTCAGGGCATCAACCTAACGTGTTGGTGGACTTCACAAATGCCAACGCTGCCATGGCTGCAATCAGAAAGGCAGCGCCTCATCACATCGACTTAGTGATTGGCTCAACAGGGTTCACCCTAGAACACAACAAAGAAATCGAACAAATTTCCAAAGACCACGACATTGGAATAGTTTTGGCATCCAATTTCGCTTTGGGAGCAGTGGTTCTAACTTACCTTGCAAGAATGGCTGGACAATATTTCCCCTATGCAGATATTATAGAAATGCACCATGAAGCCAAAGTAGATAGTCCCTCAGGCACCGCGATCACACTAGCGTCAGCCTTGCAATCTAACAGATCATCTTCGTTCACACGCCCGTCTCCCGAACGAGAACCTATACCTGAAACCCGAGGGGGAGATATAAACAATATATCAATTCACAGCATTAGAATGCCTGGCAAGCTAGCACATCATCAAATCATCTTGGGGATACAAGGACAAACTCTTAGCTTAAGCCATGATACGCTCAATAGAGAGTGTTACATGCCTGGTGTAATCCAAGCAATCAACTATGTCCAGGAAAATAAACACGTCACGATCGGGCTTGAACCAATTATCGGACTTAAATAGAAAGGAACTTAGTAATGCAATCTTGCTCAATTGGCATAGTAGGGGCTACCGGTGCTGTCGGGAAAGTATTTTTAAATCTAATGGAAGCAAGATCTTTTCCAGCACACTCTGTGCGCCTTTTTGCCTCCCCAAAATCAGAAGGTAAGCAAATTGTTTTTGGGGATCAAATTTTGAGTGTTGAAAAGATCACCCCTGAATGTTTCGAAAACATCGACATCGTATTTATATCAGCTGGTGGTAACATAAGCCTTGAACTAGCTCCCGTTGCTCAAAAAGCAGGTTGCGTCGTAATAGATGACAGTTCAATATTCAGAATGGACCCAACTGTACCGTTAGTAGTACCAGAGGTAAACATATCAGCTATGGAATCACACAGAGGAATCATAGCGATTCCTAATTGCTCAACTACTCCGTTAGTCATGATCCTAGATGCTTTGCGATCTGAAACACGAATAACCCGCGTAATTGCTGATACCTATCAATCAGTTTCCGGAATTGGCAGAGCAGGCATTGAAACTCTACGAAGTCAGGCTATGCAATCGCTCTTACCCCCCTCATCACAGGCAGGCAGCGTAGCAGAAACAGTCAATGACCTCCTTGCTTTCAACGTAATACCTAGAATCGACTCATTCATAGAAAACGGATATACCAAAGAAGAGTGGAAGATGCGCAACGAAACCCGTAAAATTCTAAACATCCCCGATTTACCAATATCCGCTACATGTGTAAGGGTTCCGGTCGAAATCACTCACAGTGAAGCAGTTCATGTTGATATGGAAAAACCTGTGACTCCCACTCGCGCACGTGAACTTTTCAATCAATATCCTGGGGTAACGGTAATCGATGATCCAGAGAACAATGAATATCCTATGCCTATAACGGCAACTGGAAAAGACGATGTCTTGGTTGGCCGTATTCGTAAAGATGCTTCTAATCAAAATGGGTTAGCGGTATGGATCGCCAGTGATAACCTTAGAAAAGGTGCAGCACTAAACGCTATCCAACTAGCTGAGGAATTACTACAAAGGAATTGGTTGCGTTAGTTATAGTGTAGATAAAACTGAGAATAACTAATTATGGAAGGTTTCTCGGGTTTATATTGATGATAATGGCTCGACATACTGAACAATTATCTACTTGAGCACAGCTATATAGATTCTTTACCCAATCAATATCCCTTCCCAAAAAGTTGTAGCTCTTCTACACTTGATCTCAAGAGCAAAATCCAGGGAAGACGCCCCTGGTATTGTTTGGTACAATGCGCTAAATGATCTACGAGGCAACTAACATACGCCGCTTTGCGCGACTTCCCAACTTGCCTCCCTGCAAACATCATCACACGATACAGCTACGTTAGGAGAGAATCATGAGCTCAATTGGCCGCGTGCTAACCGCGATGGTAACTCCATTCAAAGAGGATATGAGCCTAGATTACCAACAAAGCAGGAACCTAGCTACTCATCTGATCGCATCTGGAAGCGATGGCCTCGTAATCTCTGGAACAACTGGCGAATCCCCAACCTTAACAACCGATGAAAAACTTCGGTTGTTTCAGGAAATTCGAGATGAGTTAGGAACATCTGGACAGGTGATAGCAGGAGTGGGAAACTATAGTACGAATGAAAGCATTGAGTTAGCAAAGGAAGCAGAAAGCATCGGAGTTGATGGTTTGCTGCTAGTAGTTCCTTATTACAATAAACCTCCCCAGGAAGGTTTATATCAGCACTTCAAAGCTATAGCATCAAGCACAAACCTCCCATGCATCCTATATAACGTTCCTAGCCGTACAATAACCAACTTGGAATCTGCTACTACCACGCGCTTGAGTGAAATTGACAATATAGTTGGAATCAAAGAAGCCAGTGGAGATCTTGCACAAGTCGCCCGTATCCATACATCAACAAATGATGATTTCAAAATCTGGAGCGGTAATGACAGTGATACATATCCCCTAATAGCATTGGGAGGCTATGGAGTCATTAGTGTCGCGTCTCACCTAGTAGGCAAACAAATTAAAGAAGTTATTCAACTCACTCTAAATGAAGACATTGCCGCAGCAAAAGAGAAGCATCTTGAATTAATGCCCTTGTTCACTGGACTTTTCTGGATGTCAAATCCTATACCAATCAAATACGCCCTTAACAAAATCGGATTCCGTGTAGGACCAACACGGCTCCCACTCACAGAAATGGATGATGATCTAGCTAAACGATTGGACGCCATACTCATTACGTGTGGATTTGATCTCAAGACCCCGTAACTAAATCTATCTCAATATAACGAGAAGTATCAGAGCTAGCAGCTAACTACAGTGGCAAGTCTGTTCTTAAGGTCTGCTCCCTGCTAGGACCTGTAGAAACTATACTAACAGACTTGCCTACTATCTTTTCCAAACGTTTTATATAGTGCTGTGCTTCTTTAGGAATTTGATTCATATCTGTGGCCCCTGCAGTAGGCTCTTGCCAACCCGAGATCTCTTCATAAATTGGCTCGCATCGTGCCAGTACCTCAATGTCAGTTGGAAACCTCTCCACTACTTTTCCATCAACTCGATAACCGACGCACACTTTTACAATTTCGAATCCATCAAGGATATCAAGACGAGTCAATATAATAGAGGTGTAATCATTTAATTCTGCACTGTAACGAGCTGCTATCCCATCAAACCACCCACACCTACGTGGCCTACCTGTAGTGGAACCATACTCCCATGCACGCTCCCGTATCTCTTCCCCTACTGAATCAAGTAATTCAGTAGGAAACGGACCAGCACCGACCCTAGTAGTATACGCTTTGAATACTCCTAACACAGAGGATATGCTCTTAGGAGACAAACCTAGCCCAGTTACTGCCCCTCCTACCGTCGGATTAGAAGATGTCACATACGGATAGGTACCATGATCAAGATCAAGTAACGCTCCCTGAGCACCTTCCAACAAGACAGTCTTATTTTCATAAAATGCTTGCCTAATTATATCTCCTGCGTTACCTATATAAGGAGCCAGAACCCGATTCCATTTCTCACACTGAGCCCATATATCCTCTAATAATAAAGGATCTGCTCCATAGATTTTCTCTATGATTTGGTTCTTCATACTAAGAACGCTTTCTAACCTAGGACGCAACAGATCGAGATTAAGTAAATCATTTGCCCGAATTCCTAATCTGGAAGTCTTATCCACATATGCCGGTCCAACTCCACGACCCGTCGTACCAATCGATCCAGCCCCCCTAGCGACCTCCTCTAAGTTATCTAAGACAATATGATACGGCATTATAAGATGGGCTCGATCACTAACCGTCAAGCGACTGACATCAATCCCTTGGGAAGCTAGTTCATTAATTTCTGAAATCAGAACTTCTGGATCAATCACTGCACCGTTCCCAATGACACAGGATGTTTGTGGCCAAAAAATTCCTGAAGGAAGCAAATGTAATTTAAACTCACCTTTATCGTTAATCACAGTGTGCCCTGCATTATTTCCTCCTGAGAAACGAGCAACCACGTCAGCCTCTGCCGCAAGATAGTCGATTATCTTGCCTTTGCCTTCGTCCCCCCAAGATCCTCCAAGAACCAATAACCCTGGCATCCGTAACCATCCTTCCCCTCTATAAAATTTATAACCTTGTTCTCATAAGAGAACTTCGGAGAGTATACAACATAGGATCAAGTCCATGAAAGAGTTTATCATTTACTAAACCATGAATTTCTAGCGTCACCACACTTTGAAGTAAAGATTTTCCACAAAAACCAGATCCCTGAATATGGTATAATTAATTGTGGAAGGCACAACCACAATGCAGACAATATCTCCTCATTGGTAGGCAAGGGACATTCCTACACACATCTATGTATACAAATTTACAAACTTCTGACATAACTGCTACCGTCATTCTTGGCGGTCACTTAACTCTTGGGGAATGGGTCGAGAATCTAGCTATGAAGTCCGACTTCATTATCGCAGCAGATAAGGGTGTAGCCCACTGCCTCAAACTAGGCATAACCCCACTATTGTGCATCGGTGATTATGACTCTATCGATATCGCAGACCTGAACCAAGCACGCCACCTAGGTTGGAACATTATTTCAGTCTCTCCAGACAAAGATATGACAGATGGTGAATTAGCCATACGTGAAGCAATAAATCATGGAGCTCGACATATCTATTTACTCGCTGGATTCTCTGGAGATAACAGGGTTGACCATGGGATATCCCATTTTTTTCAACTCGCTCACTTTTCAGAAACTGCCATAAACATACAAATGTTGGATCATGATAAGCAAGCTTATATCCTGACCCCAAATGTGACCCACTTAGTATCAGGCAAGGAAAATGCGTCTCTCTCTCTCATCCCGATGGACAAGAATGTGGTAGGGGTATCAACGAAGGGCTTACGCTACGAACTAGTAGATGAGACTCTACATTTTGGATCAACCCGTAGCCTTAGTAATGAAATGCTTCATAGTTCAGCGACAATCCACCTTCAGGCTGGAATCTTACTTATAATAGTTATTGCCGACAATTTAATGCAAACGTAGAGCTTAGCAAAAATCTGTTTAAATCTAAAAACACTGGAAAGAGTTATTATGAGTAGGATATTAGGCATTGAATCTTCATGTGATGAGACAGCAGTATCAATAGTTCAAAATGGAGATACCATTATGTCGAACGTGATAGCTTCACAAATAGATCTGCATGCACCACATGGAGGTATTGTTCCTGAGCTAGCATCTCGACAACACGTTATCAATATTGGGCCAACAGTCCTGAAAGCTCTTGCCGATGCCGACATAAAACTCCACGACCTTGATGCAATCAGTGTCACCAACGGACCTGGTTTAGCGGGATCATTAATGGTGGGAGTCAACTTCGCAAAGGCACTCGCTGCGAGTACAAACATCCCATTAATTGGTATTAACCACCTAGAAGGACACATATATGCTGCGTGGTTAGATAAAATAGATCCTGCAAAGGACATAGGATTCCCCTTAGTCTGTTTAATTGCATCTGGCGGCCATACAGATTTATTATTAATGGAGGATCATGGCGAGTATAAACTACTTGGAAAAACACGAGACGATGCTGCCGGTGAAGCCTTTGACAAAGCAGCAAGGGTTCTTGGGCTAGGATTCCCTGGAGGTCCTGCTATACAGAAAGTGGCTCCATCCACTCCCTCTCAAGAAACATTTCCACAGCCTCATTTCAAAAATGGCAATCCTCTTGATTTCAGTTTCAGCGGACTAAAAACCTCCATCTTAAACAGAGCAAAAACTTTAGGCATATATCCTCCCGGTTCAACACCCCCCTCGGAATCAGTAATAGCCGAGCTTGCTGGAGGTTTTCAAGAAGCAATAGTAGCATCCCTTGTATCGCGAGTGTCCCAGGCCGTGCAAATATTTAACGCAAAAGGAGTAATTCTAGGTGGGGGAGTTGCTGCCAACTCACTGCTACGGGAGCGCACCAAGGCGAGCATCGACATGCCTGTGGTCGTCCCTCCTCCAATCCTCTGTACGGACAATGGAGCAATGATTGCCGCTTGTGCACATCATAAGATTGAACACTCCACCACCTTTCCCCAGCATCTCTCGATTGATATTTACCCAACGTCGCGACTAGGCCTATGATCCTCACCGGCAATAATTACTGCTTCTCAGAACACAGGATCGAATACACCAGCACAAACCACAACTTAATGTAAGGTATTCATACGCCACAGTTATCGTTAAGATGATACGATTCGTCTTATGATACATACCTGAAAGGATTGATATGGAAATCGTCTGGATTAACCACTCCTGTTTTGTACTCAAAGGAGAAACTACCACTGTGCTAACGGATCCATACTCTTCCGAAATTGGAGATTCAGCCCAATTCCCTGAAGCAAACATAATTGTCAGCAGTAACGAACACCCAAACCATTCCAACACAGGTGCAGTACCAGGTGAAGGGTATGTGGTCAAAACACCTGGAGAATACGATATCGAGGGAATTTACATAACCTCAATCGCTACAACACTAAAAAACGAATCAGGGAGCCCAGAAAGAAATCTAATTACAATTATTGAAATGGACAAGCTAACCATAGCCCATTTAGGTGACCTAGGAGAAATCCCGCCATCTCGGCATCTCGAGGAATTAAATCACGTTGATGTTCTGCTTATCCCTGCCGGAGATAAAGGAACGATTAGCATTCATGAAGCTGTACGAATCGTGAATCTTACTGAACCCAAAATTGTAATACCCATGCATTACAGGACCGAATCGACCCGGTTATCATTAGAAACTGCTGATAAATTCTTGGAGGAATTAGGTTATCAAGAAGAAGCACCACAATCTCGTTTAAACATAACGGGCACCAACCTTCCATCTGAAAGGAAAATCGTCCGCCTAACCCCTCTTTTCTAACGACTATCTCGGAATTCCACAAATGCACACACTAGTGTTTCACCCTATCATCTCTTTATGATAGGGCACAGGCTAAAGTCTAAGAGAGACCGCTCCACTCCTGATATCCCTCTCTGGTCATCAGTTCCCTAGCAACATTTTCAGGATTAGCACTTTCAAATAAGATCTGATGTACTGCTTGTACGATCGGCATATCAATCGCTACTGATTTTGCAAGTCGAAGACAAGCTGGCACCGTCTCGAAAGCTTCGATAACGTTATCAGAGTGAGCCAGCACTGCACTAGGAGATTCTCCACTAGCTATACGCTCTCCCGCCCCACGATTCCGACTCAGAGGGCTGAAACTAGTGGCCATGATATCACCTAACCCTGCAAGCCCTGAGAATGTCAAGGCTTCGGCACCCAAGGCTACCCCTAACCGAATAAGTTCTACCAACCCTCGATTAATAAAGGCAGCTTTTGCATTGATCCCATAATCAAGCCCGTCGCACACTCCTGCCCCCAAGGCAATAACATTCTTCATTGCCCCGGCGAGTTCCACTCCAATAATGTCATCACTAACATAGGCGCGGAACACAGATGAGCGAAATAAATTTGACAACTCCTGAGCAATGAGCGTGTTATCAGATGCTATTACTGTGGTTGCGGGCTTACCAACCGCTATCTCTTTAGCTAAATTGGGGCCTGATATCGCAGCCAACGCTTTTACATATTTTGGGCTTATCTCCTCTGCTAATATCGTAGTCATTCTCATACCTGACTCAAGAGATAACCCCTTGGTAGCACTTACAATAACTGCAGAACCAGTCATAAAAGAAGCAACAGTCCGAGCATTCTCTTGCAAAGTTCTGGAAGGAACAGCAAATAAAACAACGTCACTATCCCTAATGACTTCTTCCCAATTAGCTGTCACAACTAGGTTCATTGGAAACGGCACACCATCAAGAAATCGCTTATTCTGTCGGTCACGTTGCAGCACTTCCCTATCTTCTTGGCGTCGACACAATAAAGTTGTTGAAACACCATTACGCGCTAAAATTATGGCTAATGTTGTTCCCCAAGTAGTGTTCCCCACCACAGCAATTTTGGTCATAGATGTAGTCATCACTACTTCACCCCTTCATCAACACTTCCTAAGATACGCACACTTAGTTCAATCCCGAAACGAACTTCCGAGCCTCGGTTCTCTCCTCATAGCAAGTCGATATATGTTCTCTTTGTGACGAAAAAATATCAGACACGCACCTAACAGAATATAAACGGCCCCAGTGGACTCATAATCATAAACAACCCATAAATATACTGCAGTAATAAGTGCAGCAAGGGTACCTGACAATGATCCAAGTGACATATATTTGAATAGCAAAATAGTCACTCCTCCCACTATAGCAGCAACGATACCAGCTATCGGAACAAATACAAAAAGTGTGCCAACCCCCGTAAGGACCCCCGCCCCACCATGGAATCCGATGAATATTGAATAATTGTGCCCCAGTAATACGGCTATTGCAACGATAACAAGTAAAACTGAAGATTCAGTCAGCATTTGAACGAGCGTAACAGCTAAAGCCCCTTTCAAACAATCAGAGAGCAACACAGTAAAAGCAGCCTTTCTCCCCACCAGCCTGAGAACGTTAGACATTCCTGTTTTACCACTCCCGTGTTCACGGATATCAATGCCCTTAGCTAACTTTCCTATGAGATACCCAGAAGGCAGGGCTCCTAGCAAATATGCTAAAGGAATCATCACATATGCAGTTACCTCAGCCAATTTAATGCCTCCCACTCCTGGCACTGATCACTTTTCCCCTTTACGGTTAAACCGCAATTGCAAGTGGTTCCCCTTGAAGTCAAACTTTTTCCGTATCTCATTTTCTAAATATCGCTTATAAGAAAAGTGCATATATGCAGGACTATTTACCGAAAACGCAAAGGCAGGAGGATTCACTCCTATCTGAACAAGATCATATATTTTCAATGTGCGGCGCCCGAGCCCTGGCGGCGGATGCTTGATCAAGGCATCAAAAAGTAATTCCTGCAGGTCTGCTTCAGGAATTACTTTCATCCGTTCCTCAAACACCTCAATAGAAGTACTTACTAAGTCATCGATGCCCTTGCCTGTCAAGGCTGAGCAAAATATTATGGGAACATATGAAGCGAATCTCAACTGGGCTTCTATCCATGCTAGGTATTTTTCTCTAAACGCATCTTGATCCTTCACAAGATCCCATTTATTAACAGCCACGACCATTCCGACGTAGTTTGACAAAACATCTCCAGCGATATGCAAATCTTGGGAACTCATCGGATCAAGTGCATCTATCGTCAAAATTGAGACATCTGACCGAGCTATCGCCTTCATGGATCTGATAACACTATATTTTTCAATACCTTGTTCTACCTTTCCACGCCGCCTTATCCCTGCAGTGTCTACTAACACAACTGAACGGCCACTGTAATCAACAAAGGTATCTACCGGATCCCTTGTAGTTCCTGCTTGGTCGCTTACTACTGCTCTATCTTCCTGTACTATGGAATTAATGAGGCTTGACTTCCCCACATTAGTCCTACCGACAATTGAGAGCCGCAGTGTATCAGGATCATATGCCCCAGGAGAGTAACTAGGAACAATATCAATCAACCGAGCCATAAGCTCATCCATACCAATTTTGTGATATGCACTAATTGGCATTGGGTCTCCCACACCAAGTTGATAAAATTCGTAAACGTTATGAGCACGTAACGAGTTATCTACTTTGTTAACTGCTAGCACCACTCGCTTTTGCGATTTTCTCAATATTTCTCCCACTTCTACATCAGTGGGAGTCAATCCATCAACACAATCAGTCAAAAGAATTATGCAATCTGCATCCTCAATTGCGATATTAACCTGAGCCTGCACTTGCGCATCCAAATCAGAATTAATATCAAAATCTAACCCCCCAGTATCCACCAAAAGGAAATTCCGATCATCCCAGTGCACTCTCCCCATAACTCGGTCTCTTGTCGTTCCTGCAACATCAGAGACTATGGCATGCCTATACCCAACCAATCTATTGAATAAGGTAGATTTCCCAACATTAGGCCTTCCAACTATTGCAACGACCGGCGTATCCACATTAGATTTCAGAATTAAAGAATCATTCATATTTTCATCCCTCCCGTGTAGCATTTTGTAAAATGGATGCTAACAGGGCTTTTTGCACATGAAGCCGATTTTCTGCCTGATCAAACGTAACTGATCGAGGATAGTCGATTAGGAATCTATCAGGTACTTCTTCCCCATAATGTGCTGGCATTGGGTGCATAAAAATTGCGTCTTTTTCTGCCAAAGACATCATAGCCTCATCGATCATGTAACCGTCAAAGTCCATAATCTTCTGACTGATTTGATCTTCTTGTCCCATACTAACCCAGACATCCGTATAAACAACATTTGCACCTGGCAAAGAGGAACGCAGATCAGTACTAATTAGGAATCTTGCTTTCGACTCTGCTGCCCGAACACTGGCTTCATGAGCAACCCACTCGGGTAGATTGTATCCAACAGGAAAAATAAACCTGGAATTCATACCGAGTGATGCAGCAGCGATAGCCAAACTCGCGGCAACATTATTGGCATCACCAACATATGCTAACTCTACTTCAGCACTGTTGCCTATGTGCTCGGTAATCGTAAGGATATCTGCTAAAGCCTGACAAGGATGCTCTTGGTCTGAAAGAGCATTAATCACAGGAATATTGGCACTACCTACAAAATCAAGCAACCTACCTTGCGAATAGGTTCGTATTGCTAAGGCGTCGAAATAGCGAGAAAGCACCATTATCACATCTTCAAACGGCTCTCGAGACCCGATTCCAATCACTTTATCTAGGTCTACACAACTGCCCCCCAGCTGATTCATAGCAACAGTAAAACTAACTCGGGTTCGTAATGATGGTTTTTCGAATATCATACCGAGTGACTTTCCCTGCAAATCCGGTCTTTCTTTGTTGGTTTTTATATCCTCTGCTTGACCTATCAGTTCGGCTATTTCCTTACGAGACATATCCGCCATAGAGAGTAGGCTTCTACCTCTGAAATTCATAATCCATCCTCTAATAATAAACAACTAGGAAATAGTTGATGCCTCGTCCATGCTTTTGGAGTGCATCTGCAGTTTGGCACAAACAACCTTCTCTAGCAAGATTCCTTGACGAAGGAGACTAGCTGCATTTATCCTTAGTTTATGGTTGCAGAGGAGTTAACACGGCTAATCAATTCCAATCAAAAATGGCGAGTATATTAAATGGTCTTCACTTATTAATTATGAACATCAGCACCAATGAGGCTACCTCCCGAACCTCGGTACGAGCCACCTTGATTAATCTCGTCATAACGACCCGACCGAAACAATGGATCAAGAACCTCCTCGTATATCTCCCTATGATTTTCACTATCAACCTCGTATGGACCATATCTGAAGCAATAGCACCGCTGCTATTGCTGTTACGCGATACGGGGTTAACATTTATCACATTCACCCTTGCTTCAAGTGCCATCTATATCTGGAACGACATATGCGACCGTTCTGCAGATGCTTCTCATCCCCAAAAAAAGCAGCGTCCCTTGGCATCAGGCAAATTATCGATACGTCTCGCTTTACCAACGGCAGCCATTTTGTCCATAACCGCACTAGCAATTGGATTCTCAGTGACAAACTGGATCGGAATACTTGTGACTGGGTACCTCATAGTCATGGTCCTTTATTCTTCCTACTTAAAGCATCTGGTTATACTAGATGTGATAGTGATCAGCTCCGGATACGTACTGCGAGCTGTATCTGGAGCTGTCGCCATCAATGCCCCAGTGTCTGCCTGGCTATATGTAGTCACTGGGTTGGGAGCCTTGTTCCTGGGATTCGGGAAAAGGAAAAGCGAATTAAACAAAATACAACCAAATGTTACTGAAGAACAAACAAATACTTTGACTTCACAGCTCCAACGCAAAGTACTCTCAACCTATACCCTTGAGCTACTGAATATCCTACTGAGCATATCAGCCTCATCACTAATATTGGCCTATATGATCTACACGTTCACTGCCCCAAATCTCCCTGATAACAACTCAATGATGGCCACAATACCTTTCGTAGTTTACGGAGTATTCCGTTATATATTAATCGTCAGCGAACAGACATCTGCTGAACAACCTGAAGAAGCACTACTTAACGACAAACCTGTTGTAGCTGCAGTAATGGGATGGATATTGGCGGTAATAACCATCTTCCTCATGTTTCCACGAGAGTAATAAAACCATTCCACTCCTGGACATTGAATATTAGTGATTACTCACCAAAGATTGCACTAGGTTGAAAATATATGATATAATTTTGGCTGCTGTGGAGGTGTGCATGCGCATTCCTATGAAAGTTGATTATGGTGTAAGGGCTCTAGTTGATCTAGCTACCCATTACAAAGAAAGTGGATCCGTAACCGTATCCACAGCCGTGATAGCACAGCGCCAGCAAATCCCAAAACAATACCTTGATAGGATACTACTCTCGCTTAAGCAAGCAGGAATGATAGATAGCACCCGTGGACCTTATGGGGGGCATAAATTAAGCAAGAATCCATATCAGGTCACTCTTGCTATGGGTATGAACGCTCTGTCCGATACGCCTACAGCTCCTGTCAACTGTATACTTGAACCAGATGATTGCACCCTATCAGCAGCATGTACTCAACGTGAAGTATGGCAAAGCGTCGAAGAAGCAATCGATGGTATACTGAACACTACGACGAATAGGATACATGGCTGCACAGCAATCACGAATCCTAGCTAATATTAATCTAGATACGTAAACTAACTGCAATCATCTTTCACCCAACTAATCCAAAGTTGCACGAAAACACAGATCCTGAAGCGGATTACCAAGCTGATACCAAGAAATAAAAGAGGTGAAACCCATGGCGACTAATACAACATTAACCCCTGAAGATGTACAGCGCTACAGTCGGCACATCATAATGCCCCAAGTAGGTAGCGCAGGACAAAGGAAATTACTTGGAGCCAAGGTTCTGGTAATAGGCGCTGGAGGGTTAGGATCACCAGTGTGTGTTTACCTTACTCTCGCAGGAGTCGGAACTCTTGGAATAGTGGATTTTGACGTAGTTGACCTCAGTAATCTCCAAAGGCAAATACTACATCAAACCAAAGATGTTGGGAAACCCAAAGTCATCTCCGCAGCAGAAACACTGAAAGCCTATAACCCTAATGTGAATGTGGTGATCCATGAAGCCCCAATAACATCAGAAAACGCTATGGAAATCATTCCACAGTACGACATAGTTATAAATGGTGCAGACAATTTTCCTGCTAGGTATCTAGTCAACGATGCTTGTTACTTAGCAAACAAGCCGTTAGTTGATGGAAGCATATTGCTGTTTGATGGACAAGCGACTGTTTATATACCAGGGCAAGGATGCTACCGGTGTTTATTTCCTGCCCCTCCTCCCCCTGGAGAAGTGCCTAGCTGTGCTGAAGCTGGGGTTCTCGGGGCTTTACCAGGACTGGTAGGCAGCATTCAAGCCATTGAAACTATCAAGCTCATACTTGAAACTGGAGATAACCTCATTGGGCGTTTGTTAATTATAGACGCATTATCAATGGAGTTCAGACAATTCAAACTTAGAAAAAACCCAACGTGCCCTCTGTGTGGTGACTCTCCCTCTGTTACCGAATTGATCGATTATGAAGTGTTCTGTGGCCTCCCTTCTACCAGTGTTACTGCGATCAACTAGCGACTAGGGCTCATACATTCATATGATGAATTACAACTACGAGTCAATGTGTCCTAAGGAGTTTCTGATTCATGCCCCGAAATAACATAATAGAAACTATAGGTAATACTCCCATAGTTGAACTACAAAAACTGAAACCTTCTAAAAATGTCCAGCTATTTGCGAAACTAGAAGGCATGAATCCAACTGGCAGTGTCAAAGATCGTGTAGCAAAATATATGATCGAGAAAGCCGAATCCGAAGACATACTCAGTTCAAACAAGATCATTCTTGAACCCACTAGTGGTAACACCGGAATAGCACTGGCCATGATCGGACGATATAAAGGATATAAAGTCGAAGTAGTGATGCCTGAAAATGTAAGTCAGGAGAGAATACAACTTCTACAAGCATATGGAGCAAAAATCCACTTCAGCAAAGGGAGTGAAGGAACGAATGGCGCTATCCAATATGCAGAAGCAATGGTAGCTGAAAACCCCGATCTATATTTCATGCCATATCAGTATGGCAATGAAGCTAACCCTAAGGCCCATTCTGAAACCACTGCAATAGAGATAATTCAAGATGTACCTGATATCTCAGTTTTTGTGGCAGGGTTGGGTACCGGGGGAACTTTAACTGGAGTGGGGAGAAAACTTAAGGAACACAATCCAAACATTCAGATCATCGCTGCAGCTCCAGAACCAGACGATACGATACAAGGATTGCGCAGCCTAGAAGACGGATTTATACCCCCCATACTTGATTTGGATGTCCTTGACGCAAGGCTCATGATTCCTAGTCAGGATGCATTCCACTACACTAAGGCTCTACTTCACGAAGAAGCTATTTTCGCCGGCGTTTCATCTGGAGCAGTAATAGCATGTGCGCTTCAATTTGCCAAGCGACTAGATAAAGGGAAAATAGTTTGTTTGCTTGCAGACGGAGGGTGGAAGTACCTCAGCACCGGGTTATGGTCTCAAGAGTATTCTGAATTTGAAAGTGATGTCGCTGGTAAAATATGGTGGTAATACAACTCAACAACTGAGGGCTTACGTAAACAATATCTCTCTACATACCAAATCGAATTCCCCTAAAATGACTTCGCAAAATCAACCATTGACAAGTATATCACTCACCAATCTACTACAAGTAGCTTATCGATAATCAATGCAAATAAGTTCATAATTTGCTGAAAGTGCGCTATGTACAGAGATCCTGAAGCAATAGCATATGTACTCTCAATAGCCAAGGAAAGAGACGTCCGATTCATACGGCTCTGGTTCACAGATATACTCGGCATCCTTAAGGGAGTAGCAATTACGTCTAGTGAACTCGAAGATGCACTGGAACAAGGTGTAGCTTTCGATGGTGGATCAATTGAAGGATTTGCTAGGCGGGGAGAAAGCGATATGATCGCCCTTCCAGATCCGAGTACATTCCGCATACTACCTTGGCGCCCTCAGGAAAACGCAGTAGCTGCAATGTTCTGTGACATACTTACTCCAGAGGGTGAACCGTTTCAAGGAGATCCTCGCTATGTGTTGCGCCGCAACCTTGAAGAGGCCGCTCAACTCGGCTACAGTTATTATGTAGGGCCTGAACTAGAATATTACTATTTCAAAGACTCCCAACAAACCGAACCCCTTGACTCAGGCAGTTACTTTGACCAAACCCCACTTGATTTAGTGACAGACTTACGGCGAGAAACAGTATTATTTCTGGAAAGCCTTGGTATACCAGTAGAATTCAGCCATCACGAGGTATCAAACAGCCAACATGAAATTGATTTAAGATACACCGATGCTCTCACTATGGCAGATAGCGTGATGATGTATCGCTTAGTCGTCAAGGAAGTGGCTATGCGGCACGGAGTCTACGCAACTTTCATGCCAAAACCAATAAATCACCAGAATGGATCTGGGATGCATACGCATCAAGCATTATTTAACGGGGAAGTGAATGCATTTGCTGACATCAATGACCCATGGAATTTATCAAGCATAGCAAAATCCTTCGTGGCTGGATTGTTATCTCATGCGCATGAAATAACAGCGGTGACCAACCAATGGGTCAATTCCTATAAGCGACTCGTACCAGGATATGAAGCTCCTATATACATCTCTTGGGCACGTGTCAGTGGATCTGATTTAATCCGGATACCTTCTCTAAATAGTACACAACCATGGTCCTCCCGATTGGAATATCGATCCCCAGATCCTGCATGCAATCCATACCTAGCATTCTCTGTAATGCTAGCTGCAGGGATAGATGGCATTAAAAATAACATGCATCCCCCACCTGCCACAGATAGAAATATCGAAGATATGGATACCGAAACGCGCAAGAAACTAAAAATAGCTACACTGCCAGGAAGTCTTCATGAAGCCATACAATCTGCTAGCCAAAGTGAACTATTGCGCCGCGCTCTCGGAGATCATATTTTTGCAAGTTTCATCCAAAATAAAACAATAGAGTGGGAACGTTATCGAGAACACGTTAGTGACTATGAACTAAAGCGCTACCTTCCCATTTTGTAACTGTACCCAATCGCCGATGGAAGACGGTCGCTACAATCCAATTACTACTTTTGATACCAAAAACCACCCAGCACATGAAGTCAAGGAGTATCAAGCGGGCGTAACTCAGTGGCAGAGTATCTGCTTCCCAAGCAGAATGTCGTGGGTTCGAATCCCATCGCCCGCTCCAAAAAACTAGCGTCGCCTTATAGCAACCGTTTATTATTATTATTAATAATATATACACTAACCGTTCGATTGAAAAATATTACTAGCTATGATATTGTACGTTATTCGTCAGGGACTACGAGAGTTCTCATGAACAATGAATGGATGGATTTCAGATGACGTCATTTTCGTGTACCGTACAGCTAACAAGCGTTATGGCGCCTCAATTTATAGACATAACCGATGCGATTGAGACCACCGTGTCTCAATCAGGCATCACATCTGGAATAGTAACTGTCTTCTCAAAGCATACTACCGCTGCAATCAGGATTATAGAGAATGAACCCCTCTTAATTAATGATCTCACCAAAATGTTAGAGCACCTAGCTCCGCAAGGCAGTTACTACCAGCACAATGACATGGAAATTCGCACAGTCAATGTAGGTAAAGAAGAACCACTTAATGGGCACTCCCATTGCCAGCAATTCTTGCTCGCATCAAGTGAATCCATTCCCGTGCTCAACTCAGAAATGCAATTGGGTAAATGGCAACGCCTCTTCTTTGTGGATCTAGATGGTCCTCGCACCCGGGAATATCTTGTTCAGGTAATTGGTGCATGACCGTCTAACAACAATATCGCATATGCGTAAATAAGCAAAATACGTACCCCCACAATGCAACTGAATTGACAAAATCCCCGGATAACGGCAGATTGACCAAACAGGCGTGAACTGCTAGACTCATATTCGTGATGTGGACTAAAAAGGTCAACAATGGCCTTGAATAAATCCATTCCTAGCATAACTAATAGACATCACCAAACCTTATACTATAGTGACACTCCAACTCCTAATGGAAAGGAGCCCCTGATTGGCAACTCAAAACAAATATGTCAAAGATGTAGCAAACCAAGAATATAAATATGGGTTTGTGACGGATATAGAAGAAGAACAAGCACCTAGAGGACTTACTGAAGACACCATACGCTGGATCTCAGCAAAGAAGTCTGAACCTGAATTCATGCTAAAATGGCGACTAAAAGCATTTGAGTATTTCACTTCATTGGTCAATGAAGAACAACTCCCTGATTGGGCAAACATCAAACATCCTCCGATTGATTTTCAAGATATGTACTACTACGCAGCTCCAAAGAAAAAAGTTACTTTGGATAACCTAGATGAGGTTGATCCTGAAATACTTAAAACATATGAAAAGCTAGGGATCCCACTCGAAGAACAAAAAATGCTTAGTGGCGTTGCTGTCGATGCAATCTTTGATAGTGTATCCATAGCTACTACATTCAAAGCAAGCCTAGCCGAGCAGGGAATTATATTTTGCTCATTCTCAGAGGCTGTCCTAGAACATCCTGATCTCATTCAGGAATACTTAGGGTCTGTGGTTCCTTACACCGATAATTTCTATGCAGCTCTAAACGCGGCCGTCTTCACCGACGGTTCTTTTTGCTACATTCCTCCAGGGGTTCGGTGTCCATTGGAATTGACCACCTATTTCCGAATAAATGCCCAAGACACTGGTCAATTTGAGAGGACGCTCATAATAGCCGACAGAGATAGCTACGTTAGTTATCTAGAAGGGTGCAGCGCACCCATGCGGGACACCAATCAATTGCATGCAGCGGTAGTAGAACTCGTCACACTTGATAACGCTGAAATAAAATATTCAACTATACAAAATTGGTATCCTGGTGACGAAAATGGCAAAGGTGGTATCTATAACTTCGTCACCAAGCGCGGGAAATGCCAAGGAAGGAATTCAAAAATATCGTGGACTCAAGTTGAAACAGGCTCTGCTATAACTTGGAAATATCCAAGCGTACTGTTAATTGGAGACGATTCAATTGGTGAATTTTACTCTGTAGCGTTATGCAAGGGATTTCAGCAAGCCGATACTGGCACCAAAATGACCCATATAGGAAAGAATACGCGGAGCACAATAATAGCCAAAGGAATCTCTGCAGGTTATGGACAGAATACATATAGAGGCTTAGTCAAGATCATGCCTAATGCGACTAATTCCTGGAACTTCACCCAATGCGACTCCCTTCTAATAGGAGACGAATGTGGAGCTCACACAACACCATATGTCGAAGTAAGAAACAGTTCATCACATCTAGAACATGAGGCCTTTACATCCAGAGTTAGCGAAGACCAACTCTTTTACTGCAACCAAAGAGGCATATCTATTGAAGACGCTCATTCTTTAATCATCAATGGATTCTGCCGAGAGGTTTTTAGCCAACTACCAATGGAATTTGCTGTTGAAGCTACACGCTTATTAGAACTTAATTTAGAAGGTACGGTGGGGTAAGAAGTTTAAATGAATCCATTATTAGACATTGCGGATTTACATGCGTCAGTAGGTGAAATCAAGATCCTGAATGGGGTAACCCTGACTATAAACCCCGGAGAGATCCATGCAATTATGGGGCCTAATGGCTCTGGGAAAAGTACCCTTGCAAATGTTCTAGCAGGAAACCCAGCTTACAACGTTACAAGAGGTAGCGCTAGCATCGCAGGCGAAAACCTGATGCAATTGCTACCTGAAGACAGAGCCCGTCGAGGTCTATTCTTATCTTTTCAGCACCCTGTGGAAATTCCTGGAGTTAGAATGGATCATTTCATGAGAGCATCACTAAATCCTATACGTAAACATCGGGGAGAGAACGAAATCGGAATACTGGATTTTGATCGATTGGTGTCTGAAAAAGTCCAAGTTATTGATATGTCTCGAGATATGGCAAAACGAGCTGTGAACGTGGGATTCTCTGGAGGAGAAAAAAAACGCAATGAAATCTTACAAATGGCAATCTTAGAACCAAAAATCTCCATACTAGACGAACCAGATTCTGGGCTTGACGTAGATGCACTCAGAATCGTAGCCAGTGGAATCAACCAACTGCGCTCCAACGATAACTCAACATTACTAATAACTCACTACCAAAGAATATTGGACTATGTAACCCCTGATTATGTGCACATCATGATAAAAGGAAGAATTGTTAAATCTGGAGACAAATCACTTGCATTGGATGTGGAGAAATCCGGATACGACCAATTTGAACCAACCCCGCAATAAAGCCCAATCGTCAAAAGAGAGCAACAAGACATGCTAGAAAATCTACCTAAGCCTGTTGATGCATATATCGAAGGATATAATTCAAGAGACACTGCAAAAATTCCACCATGGATGACAGAACTGCAAAAATTAAGTATGTCAATCTTTCAGTCTAAAGGGTTCCCGATAGGTGTAGCTCGCAACGAAGAATGGAAATACACAAGTCTCACAACTTTAGCAGACTTAGATCCTGTTATCCCTCAAGAAAACTCTCAGCTCGTCACTGATATTAATCAACTAGATTTAACCAACTCTTATGCTAGTGCAATGCGCATTCCGACGGTACTTTTCCTCAATGGAATCTATCAGCCAAAACTCTCCAATACATCACTTCAAAATCAAGGTATCAGGGTGCGTACGTTCAAAGACATATACGAATCGGGGACAACATCCGTTCTTGAAGAGCATCTTGGTCGGTATGTCAACAATGCCTCCAACGAATTTGTTTGTCTCAACACCGCATTGGTGGACAATGGAGTACTCATCGAAATAGAAGCTAATGCTGCAAATACAACTCCGATACATATCGCTCATTTTTACACCGCATCAAACAAACTCCAGACCACCTCCCCACGCCTCTTGATCCTAGCTCCCGATGCCGGAACCGCAACCATACTTGAGACTCATGAGGGAGTTGGAAACGGGACATATTTCACAAATGCGGTGACTGAAATATATGTTGGGAAGCAATCAGATATACAACACTACTCAGTGCAGACACAAAGCGTGGCAGCATTCCACATATCAAATACAGGAGTTCATCTAGCTGCCGATAGTAAATTTCGTTCTGTCAATATCGACCTCGGTGGAAGTTTAGTGCGACACAACTTGGATGTTATCACTGCAGAACCAGGTGCTGTTTGTGTCTTGAATGGGCTATACGTTGTCGATGGGAAACGGCACTGTGACAATCAAGTGATCATTGACCATGCTGCTCCTCATACCACTAGCACTGAACTATATAAAGGGGTGCTAGATGATGAATCTCGATCCGTTTTTCATGGAAGCGTAATAGTAAGAGAAGGGGCTATCAAGGTAAATGCCAATCAAGCAGACAAGAATCTCTTGCTATCTGACAAGGCTGAAGCAGATACAAAACCAGCATTCTGGGTGTACTGCGATGATGTTATATGCAGACATGGAGCCGCATGTGGTCAAATTGATCCCGCTGCAATGTTCTACCTTCAGGCTCGGGGAATAGATTCCTCCGAAGCGAAGCAGCTTTTAACTAGGGCCTTCCTTTCAGAAATAACAGAATCCATTGCCTCCCCCGATGTTAAAACCCACATTGAAACACTTGTTTCTGATCGTCTCTCAGCACTAAAATCGAACACCTAAATGGCATTATAAATTCCACATCATTGTAACTATTGAATAATCTCATTTTCTAATGCAGAGGATAAACTTGCTAGATCTAACCGCAATTCGCAGCGATTTCCCCATACTGAGAAGGCATGTTGGGGAGCACCCTCTAGTATACTTGGACAACGCCGCTACATCACAAAAACCTTATCAAGTGATACAAACCCTAACAGAATATTATGAAAATTATAATTCCAACGTGCATCGTGGTGTGCATACCCTAAGTATGGAAGCTACCGACCGGTACGAAGAAGCTCGAGAGACAGTGGCAAAATTTCTGAATGCCCCATCACCAACAGCTATTGTTTGGGTCAGAAATACAACCGAAGCAATTAATCTTGTGGCCTACACTTGGGCTCAAACCCAACTCAGCGCAGGACAAGACATCGTCCTCACAGAAATGGAACATCACAGTAATCTCGTGCCCTGGCAACATCTAGCCAAAACAAAAAACCTGAATCTAAAGTTTATTCCAGTTAAAAACGATGGACTATTGGACATTGAAACTGCCAAATCATTGATAGGTCCAAACACGGGGTTACTGGGACTAATCCATATGTCTAATGTCTTAGGCACCATCAATCCTATCAAGGAGTTATCCGATATAGCCCACGCATTCAATACTCCTGTCCTGATTGATGCAGCCCAGAGTGTTCCCCACATTACACTGGATGTCCAAGATCTTGAATGTGATTTTCTGGCTTTTTCTGGACACAAAATGCTAGGACCCACCGGTATAGGTGTGCTTTACGTTAAACCACTAATATTAGAACAAATGGATCCGTTTCTTCGAGGTGGAGAAATGGTACGTGATGTCGGATTCCACCATGCTACGTGGAACGATATCCCTATGAAATTTGAAGCTGGAACGCCAAACATAGCTGATGCAATAGCCTTGGCTTCTGCTATTGATTACCTTAAGGATATAGGTATCCAGAACATTCATAACCATGAACGCTCATTAACTGAATACGCAGTGTCCGAACTTGATAAACTTGAAATTGTAAACTCAATTGGACCACGTGATTTTGCGGCCCGGGGAGGGATTGTATCTTTTGACATCCCTAACCTACATCCTCACGATCTTGGCACATATTTAGACCATCTTGGCATAGCCATTAGAACTGGGCATCACTGTGCAATGCCATTAGTTCGTGATAGACTCGGTCTGGTCGCTACTGCGCGAGCAAGTTTCTACCTATATAACTCTCTAGAGGAAGTAGATAAATTCATCGAGGGAGTGAAGGGGGCCATTCGTTACTTTGGTGTATGATATGTGTTGGCTCTTGTCTTAGGTATCTTGAGCGCTCGTCATTCTTTACTGCACGAACGTAAGGTAGGAAACTTATGCCGTCTCCTGAATTCCCATCTCATGAACTAGATGATTTATACCAAGAAATCATCCTTGACCACTACAGAAGTCCTCGCAACGCTAGTCATTTAGAAAATCCAAGTGTAACTGCTGATGGAAACAACCCATTCTGTGGAGATGAAACCCATATAGAACTTCTAGTAGGAATTGACAACAGAATCCATGCAACTGGGGTAGTCGGACGTGGCTGCTCTATAAGTCAAGCCTCTGCCTCTTTGATGTCCGAACTAGTCATTGGGAAGACAACCACTGAATTAACAGAAATTGTACAAATATTTAGAGATATGATGCAAGGTAAGGAGACAACAGTCAAACAGATGGATACTCTCCAAGACAGTCAAATACTTGCAGGGGTGCGTCAATTTCCAATTAGAGTCAAGTGTGCCGTGCTTCCTTGGGTAACCTTGTTAGATGGCGTATCAAAAGTAGAAAAGTACGATAAATAAACAAACCAATTTATTGATGGGCACCCCAAGTAAAATAGGCATAATTGAAATATTCTTGAGCCCATGCATTATTTGAAACCCCGATCAAGCGTCTGTCCCATCCCCAGTGTAAATTATCTGTCACCAACATCAACCGAGTTGCATTGTACATTCCCCGCTGATTGATCTCCTTGATAATATTAGTGCGTGATAGTGGGTCCAACTCCTGCCCCTGCAACTCTATGAGGAGATCTAAACCCACATCACTGTACCCAGATGAATTGTACCGTCCTTCACTATGGAGTACTCCAAATAAATATTGATTAGGAGTAATTAAGGGAACACTAGGCCCAAGATACATATCATAGCCATGCTTACCTTCTGCCATCTGTACATACTCTGTTGCAGAAATCGTTTTTATCTCAACTACCATACCAAAGGACGCTAAATCCCTAGTAATCTCTTTAGCCAAATCCGCAAATCCTATCCCATAATCACCAACTGAAAGAGTAACACTCACGTCAGAAAGAGTACCACTTAGTAGAGCGATAGATTTCTGGGAAGAACCAACATATTCCTTAAGTTCCTTCTCGCTCATGTACCACGATTCATGCCTAGCAGGGAATCCTAACCCATTGAAAGTTTTGCCTGGCCAGTAATGCCTAGAATATTTCCACGGATCAATTGCACTAAATATTGATTGTCTAACTTCAAGGGAAGTTAAAGGGATGCGCTTTGTGTTCAAAACAAAGTCAATGCCATACCCATAAGTTGGAACTGTAGTGGTTACAAACTCTCCAGGTCTATCCTCAAGTGTCTGGACCTGCTCAAATGTTAAATCAACAAAATCCAAATCTCCAACAGCCATGCTTGCAAACCTTACCATTTGATCGGGAATTACCATTATTCTCAAAAGATCCATTCTTGGTAGCCCTGGCTCATAATAAAAAGGATTTGCTTCCAAAATATACTCATCCCGACCAAACTCTCTTAGCAAGACCCAAGGCCCCGTACCAATAGGCCCCTTAGAAACAACATCTCCATACGAAGAACTCACTTCAACTGGCAAGATTTTGGAATGCCCAGCAGCCAGGGATAAAACAAAATCAGCATCAGGTATGTAAGTTTGAATTTCCATCACCGAATCGTTTACTTTGACTATATCTTTTAGATTGCGTAAGAGCTCTGCATTAGGCCATCCCTTTGTCTGTTGTCGCTGATAGCTGTACATGACATCTTCTACAGTTATCAATCGCCCACTGAGGGGCTCAATATTATGCCACCTAACGTTATCTCTTAAAGTAAATCGGTAGGTAGTTTGATCAATTTGCTCCCATTTAGAACAAAGATCGCATTCTAATACACTTCCCAGCATTGTGTCTTCGGAATCAGCACTGAATCGTAACAACCGACTGTACACTAAACCGGGGCCAGTCCGATGAAGCGCTGTTGAAAATGAGCGATGTATATCATAATTAACTGGATCTGCATGAGCGGCAATATCAAGCACCTTGCTCTCCAAAACTTTGATATCACCAAGTATATGGATGTTTTCTGGTATTGCGGTAGAAAGAGTAGACCCTGAAACCACGACTCCTTGTTTATCAGTTCCACACCCCACAAATAGCGACCACCAAATCGCCACTATCCACATAGTACATATCAATCTAAACACTCTATTTCTACTAATCATCTATCTCCCTTGCAGCTCAGAGTACAATGTATCTATCGGTCTGTGCTCCAATATGCTACGAAAAGAATACATCGTAATGTTAATTGACGTCCACACTCATATAGATCAATACCCTGAAAACGAACTCCCAGATATTTTACAAAGAGCATCATCTGTTGGGGTTGCTCAGATAGTGATTGCTGGCACTACTGTCGACTCCAGCAGAACAATCGTAAATCTAGCAAAACACAATCCCAGTATACTAGCCAGTGTTGGAATCCATCCCACTGAAATACGATCCCCTTCTTTTCAGTTACCAATGAATGAGCTGAAAGCCCTAGCAGCAGAACCAGAAGTGATAGCCATAAGTGAAATTGGGTTGGACTATCCTGCTCCAACAGGATTACAAGAGACTCAAATCAAAGCATTTTCCAGTCAAATACGGCTCGGACTAGAACTGAATCTCCCAATCATATACCATTCTCGAAACGCATATCCTGACACTCTAGATATCTTAAGAGCAGAAGATGCTGCAAGTGTAGGAGGTATTGCACACTATTTCCAAGGTACTATCGAGATGGCTTATCGCTGCATAGCCTTGGGATTCTTGATATCACTAGCTAAACCGTTATTTTATCTAGCAGAATTACGAACCGTCGCTAAGGAGATACCTTTAGAATATATAGTATTAGAAACTGATTCCCACCCACAACCCTTCAAAAACAACCGAGACAAGTGGACGGAACCAAAATTATTGACGGAAATTGCCCAAACTCTCGCAGAAATCAAAAATATCACGGTACAACAAGTGATAGATACTACCACTGCGAACGCAATAGAAAAGCTTAAACTCTGAAATACAAAATGGCTCGAGAAGTAAAAATGTTAGGATTCTCTTACTATAATACTATTGGCTAAAAGTGCCTTGCTCTCTTGTCGTCCCATCCCTCCGATTACGTATAACTCTGCGCATCTCATCTTCGATAAGTGCAAAATCTCTCTGGGAAAGCAGATGTAAATGATCTTGGAACGCAAGATCCCAATCTTCAGGTGCCCATCTTTTCACGTAATGTAACCCGGGCCCCAGTTGATACCCATCTAGATGTTCCCTATCTTCCAAGACTAGATTAGAATGAATGTCCACTCGGTAGGGAAAATCTTCCTTCCCGTTATGGCTCACCCAAATCACCTCATGCTCCTCCCGAGCGCTGGAATCAATAGTGGCTGTAGCAGGGAAACACTTCGAGGATTGGATAAAATATAGTACTCGATCCCCCGGGACCATACGCTGCGCACGCTTCCGGTGTTTTGATTTTACCCCTTGGGTTTTGAACCCCAATTCCCTCGTTATATTATAGTTGTCCTGAGTAGTTACCAGCACCCAATAACTAGGCATATTCACTCCATAATTACACGCAACCATCGATGAAACTATAAGTTGCGAATCTATCCCTTCACTTGCTTCGTTCTTACGACCAGACGACAATCAAATCACTAAGAGTATTTTGTGATTGCAATATCCCATTGAGAAAATACTTTCCAGGACAAGATAACTCATTGATAATCGCCTGATAATTCTTGTTTATCCTCTAATTGTTTGATTACACTAATCATCTCCAGGCCTGCTACCGCGCTGTCCCGTCCCTTATTCCCGAGCTTCCCCCCAGCCCTTTCCAATGCCTGAGTTTGCGTATCAGTGGTAAGTACACCGAAAATCACTGGAACTCCATAATCTAACCCAACTCTACTAATTCCTTGAGCAGCAGCCAGCGAAACATATTCAAAGTGTGGAGTCTCTCCTCTGATCACTGCGCCTAAGCAGATAATCAGATCATAATTACCTAACTCTAGCATTATTTGGGCCATGACCGGAAGTTCAAAGGATCCTGGGACCCACACCACAGTAATCGAATCATCTGAAACACCATTATCTGTCAACCCAGCAATGGAACCTTCCAAGAGCTTATTGGTGATATATTCACTAAACTGAGCTACAACTATTCCAACTGCTGTTTCAGTTGTCCCCAACTTTCCTCGAACTACATCCACTATCAATAATCTCCTAAACAAAGATGAAAGACACTATAATTACTGCGTAATATTACTTAATTTGTTCTGTCCAGTAAGTGACCTAACTTTGATGCCTTGGTATCTAAATAACGTCTATTCTCATCGTTAGCTGATGCTATCAATGGGACTCTTTCAACAAGTTCAAGTCCAAACCCAGCAAGTCCAACTATCTTTCTAGGGTTATTGGTCATAAACCTGAACTTTCGCACCCCTAAATCCAAGAGAATTTGAGCCCCAATACCATAGTATCTCAAATCGGGCGCGAACCCCAGATTTATGTTAGCCTCGACCGTATCTAGTCCGCTATCCTGAAGCGCATAGGCACGGACTTTGTTATGTAATCCAATCCCCCTCCCCTCCTGTCTCATATACACAAGAACCCCTTGCCCCGCCTCATTAATAGCCTCTAAAGCTAATCCAAGCTGTTCACCACAATCGCACCGTTTACTTCCAAAGACATCCCCGGTCAAACATTCAGAATGGACCCTGACGAGGGTGGGCTTTTCAGGATCAATATCTCCTTTAACTAGGGCAACATGCTCATCAGGATCCACATCACTCCGATAAGAGCACAGGCGAAATTCTCCATATTCTGTTGGAAGTCTAGCCTCTGCGACTCTCTGGACTAATTGCTCATGTTGTCGCCTGTATGCAATCAGGTCAGCTACAGTGATTATGCATATATCGTGTTTTACAGAAAATTCCTCTAAGTCAGGCATGCGTGCCATAGAGCCATCATCTTTCATGATTTCACATATCACCGCTGATGGATACATACCAGCCAATCTAGCCAAATCCACACTAGCTTCCGTCTGCCCAGAACGAACCAGAACTCCACCTTCAACATAACGCAGCGGAAACATGTGGCCTGGTATGCCAAAATCGCTGAGCTTCGAGTCAGGATCAATAAGAGCCCGGACTGTTTCAGAACGATCGTGGGCTGATATCCCAGTAGTCGTTCCAATTTTCACATCCACACTCACAGTGAATCCTGTCTCCAAACGAGCAGTATTATCAACTGCCATCATCGGAAGTTGAAGTTCGTCAAGGCGCTCTTTGATGATTGGCTGACAAATCAAACCTCTGGCGTACTTCGCCATGAAATTTATCGCTTCGGGAGTGACAGCATCTGCTGCCATGCACAAATCTCCTTCATTTTCCCTATCCTCATCATCAGATATTATTACAAACTTTCCACGCCTAAATTCCTCAATAGCTTCTTCAATCTGCACTTTTGGCATTTCAATCCTGCCTTCCTTTAAGTCCTCTGCTTCACCAGTAGCCCGGAAAGTCCCACCTGATGCAACATTCATAGCCACACAAACCCTATCACTGAGACCTCAACCCTTCTGGCAAAATCGACACTATATACTTCGCAATGATATCTGATTCAATATTGACTAAATCCCCTGATTTTAAGTATTCCAGGGTCGTATTAGATAGCGTAAATGGTATCACGGAGACTGTGAAAGAGAAAGTATCGCAACTAGCCACAGTGAGGCTGATTCCATCAATCGCAACGAATCCCTTTTCCACAAAATACATCCTTTGTTGCATAGATGGATAAGAGAAAGTAAAAAGTGATGAATTCCCATCAACTTCAACTCGCAACAATTCAGACGTACCGTCAATATGCCCTTGACATATGTGCCCTCCAAATCGACCGCCTACAGGCACGGCTCTCTCAAGATTAACTCGAGTCACCCCGTACACAACCCCCCCAAACTTAGTTCTTTGCATAGTCTCTGGAGTCAAATCTACAGAAAACCCTTCAGTTGTGACCTGAATAGCAGTCAAACATGCTCCGTCCACTGCTACACTATCACCCAACGATAGATCCGCCAGCACCATCTCACATTCAACAGTGAGCACACTGTCCTGTAGAGAACGCACCACTCCTACTTCTTCAATTATGCCACTAAACATGTCCACCTCCAGGATAGCCTTGTATAACCATATCAGTCCCTAGCCACTTCATTTCAGTTACCTGAATATCTATAGCTTCGTCGATCAGATTTACCCCCTCTCCTCCTATTGCCGTAAGTGCATTCTTACCCCCGATGATTTTCGGAGCCACAAAAGCTACAACTTTATCAACCAAGTTCTGATCAAATAAAGATCCCAACAATGTCGACCCTCCTTCGACCAAAATCGAAGTTATTTCCATTGCCCCTAATCTCTTCAGAAGCTCTAACAGATCAACGCCTTCACCGTATGAATTTAGCTCAAGTATTTCAGCCCCAAACTCTTCCAAGACCAATTTTTTGCCTGGAGCAATAGAAGAACAAGCTATGATCGTTTTGCCTGGTTGGTATAACATCCGGCTTACCGAAGGCAATCTCCCCCCAGTATCTACAACCACTCTTACAGGTTGCTCGGGAAAAGGCACTCCCTGTTCTGTACGAACAGTAAGCAATGGATCATCAGCTACAGCTGTCCCGATACCTATCGCTACAGCATCACTAGAGCCCCGCAACATATGAGCGTACTGTCTTGCCTCAGGTCCGGTAATCCACTGAGAAGAACTTGAGTGAGTAGCAATTTTCCCATCCAAACTCATGGCGTACTTTGCTGTAACAAACGGAGTGCCCAAAGTAATATATTTTGCGTGGGTTTCATACAAGATCTGTGCTATTTCTTTCCCTGCACCGAGAAAAGTAGTTATCCCTGATGATTCCAGCAATTGCATCCCTTGACCTGCGATTAATGGATTGGGGTCCAGGATTGCAATATGTACGGATTCTATACCAGCGCTGATCACCGCATCAGTGCATGGCGGCGTTTTGCCATAATGGCAACAAGGCTCTAAGGTAACGTAAAGCGTAGATCCCTTCGCATTCTCTCCAGCTTTTCGAATGGCGACGACCTCAGCATGAGCACCCCCAGGTTCAGTTGTGCCCTCCGAGATGATTTCCCCGTCCTTAAACAACACAGCAGCCACTGTGGGGTTCGGCCGGGCTACACCCGCTAAAGACTGAGCCAACTCAATCGCTCGTTGCATCGGACTACTCACAATAATTCCTAATAGCATTTTTTGATGCTAAGTCAGTTAAAATCTCTATAAACTCGACTAGCTGTAGGTTCGGTCTGTCCTTGATATTTACTACCAAGGGCAGGGTTCCCATATAATTGTTCTGCAGCCTCAGTGAGCTGTGAAAAAGAAAGCTGCCCTATTTTCATTCCGTAGTACAAGGTAATTGGCAAATTAGCTACATTGGTAAGTTCCAACGTTAAATGACCCTGCCATCCCGGATCTACGTATCCGGCTGTAGAGTGAATGAGCAAACCTATTCTTCCTAAAGAACTTTTACCCTCAAGTCTAGCAACTAGATCATCAGGAATTTCAATATGCTCAAACGTGCTACCTAGGACGAATTCTCCTGGATGAAGAATGAACGGTTCATCATCCCCTATAGGAACTAATTCAGTTAGATCCTCTAAATCTTTTCTAACATCAATATACGGTTTCCTTGAGTTACGAAAAACCAAGATATTTCTATCCAGACGAACATCAATGCTAGCAGGTTGAACCGCTGCATCTCCCAAAGGCGTGACAATTATCCGTCCCGAATCTAAAGCTCTACGAATTGAACGATCACTCAAAACCATAAACTAAATCCAAACCTTAATATCTACTGTGATCAATCACAGCGAAAATTCATACCTTTTAAACACTTATACATTGTACCAATGGCAGCATATAGGGGCAACTGATATCACTCCGTTGTTATGCTAGGTTAATAAGCAGAAATAGCTTACAATAGTCACGAGCATAATCGAACTAAAATCAACAAAGCTATGAATTTCTGGCGCCAATGAAACATACGTCAATATACCGAGAATTACTCCAACTAGCCGTCATAACAACTGCTCTATTCGTAATCACCCAAGGATCGCTACAACATGCTCGTGTAGAAGGATCAAGCATGGCGCCGACTCTCGTGCATGGAGACCACTTAGTGGTCAACAAACTAGCATATGCCCGACTTTCGATCCCTTTCTTATGGACCAAAGAAGACCCTCGTAATAGATTGTCAGGCAATTACACGTTTTCTGCGCCTACGCGGGGAGATATAGTTATTTTTTCCCCTCCGAATCATGTATCTCTTGACTATGATTTAGTGAAAAGAATATTGGGAATACCCGGGGATACTGTCGTAATCAACAACGATGGTTTATACATCAACGGGCAAAAGCACATAGAACCCTACCTTTCCACCTCTGACTATCAAGTGGCCGCTTCCTCCTCAATATCACCAAGCAATGTTTTTGAAGTTAAGACGGGACACTACTTTGTGCTAGGCGATAACCGAGGCTACAGCAACGATTCACGAAGTTGGGGGACCGTTTCAGGAGCAAACATCACTGGCAAAGTATGGCTCACTCTCCCACAATGGCAAATTTGGGATATTCCGAGAGAGTTGTTCCCTGACGACTCCTAGTGCCTATTAATCACGCGTTTGAATACAATCGGACCCGAAAACACCTTTCGTCGTCAATTTCTCTTTAATTGTAGATCATAATAAATGTACTTCATGCCAAACATAGTGATATAATCTTTCGTGGCTACTCTAGAATCTTGGCATATGTGACTACTCTATGAATCTTGACATAAAAGTCTAGAAGTGGGTATCATTATCGCAGGAGCGTTAGTATCTAGGACTACGTCTTTAGGTCACTATCGCACGAA
>Ga0114996_10000026_pt1 | contig 179091 bp, 181 predicted proteins | sample ArcticOcean_MG_C_4_FD_87039 | JGI IMG/M metagenome (GOLD analysis project Ga0114996, IMG submission 87039) | Marine microbial communities from western Arctic Ocean - ArcticOcean_MG_CB4_134 | ecosystem: Environmental > Aquatic > Marine > Oceanic | place: Arctic Ocean: Canada Basin | collected...
GACCGCACAGCTCGCTGGGATACATGCCACCGGCACCAGAGGCGCTCGTGCCATCTGTACATATGCCGATACTTGCCGGACTAACATAACGAGTGGTACAACCAATGGGGGCAGGTCACTATTGGTAAAGATGACAGACGACCAAGCTCCCTTAGTCCCTGCGCAGTGTCATCAATCAGCGTGTGCATGATGAATAACGCCGACGCGCCCTCTGCTGCCTCCACGGCCTCTGCCAAACGCTCATTTCTCCTCTTTGTACGTAGGCCCAGAAAGAGTTCGTCACCATCGCTCTTGACGGAGAGACCTGCCCATGTAGGGAGGCCAGTGGCAACCGCAGCTTCGACTGAGGCCCTAATATCGACGGTTCGGATAAGCATCTCGGCTACTATCAGGTCGACCCCAGCTTCCGCAAGAATGCTGGACTGCTCCTGGTAGTCGGCGAGGGCGGCCTCGAACGAAGGGATTACCGTTGGGTCGCCCTGGGGATGGAAGGTGGACATGGAGCCAGCTATCACGACAGGCCTGTCCGCGGCAACGTTGTCTCTGGCCTCTTGCGCCAGTTTCACCGCCAGGCGATTTAGCTCGACGGTGCGGTCACCCAGCCCGGCTTGCTCCAACGTTGCCCGCCCTGTGCTGAATGTGTTGGTGATGATTATCTCAGCGCCGGCGCGGATGTAATCCTCGTGCACGCTGCGAACAGTTTCGGGACTGGTTATGAGCGGTTCCGCAGACCACGACAATTCGCCCAGTGGAACGCCGCGCCGCCTGATCTCCGAAGCGGTACCCCCGTCCATGATGATGGTTTCCCCATCCCGTATCCGCGACTCGAAGGTCTCATAGGTGGTCATCGTTGTTCCCCCACTATCGCGCTATTGATGCCGTCAGCCGATGGCACTACGCCAGCATAGTGACCAGGTTTCGGCTTGGCAATCGGTCAAACCCAACACGGATGTAGAATCCTAGTCCGCTGCTAGCTGCTGAGAGCATGGCAGGAGAGATGTCAGGCTGACTCGCTTATAGGGAAATACCAGCGGGTCGCGTCATCGGGAAACTTAGTCCAGGCAAAGGCTATCCGGGGTCGCAAAACGTATAACCCGCCTTCGTCCCATGTGTCGGGCGTGGGCTCGTAACCCTTTGCCGCGTACTTGGCCGAGTATGCGGCGGCGAGTTTGAGGACGAGGTCTGGTCGTTCCACGCCCCGGATCTGCTCGGCTTCCCCTTCCAGGATTACCACGTCATCGCCGCTCTCCAGATGCACTGATATTGCCGGATTCGACGCAATGTCGCGCCCTCTGCGCGTTTCCGGGCTGCCATCGAAGTACAGCGTGTCGTCAAGCCAGACGCCCCATACTGGCGTTGTGTGTGGGCGTCCATTCAGAGCCGCCGTGCTGATCCAGTAGTTGGGCGAGTTCCCCATTCGCTCGCAAACGTGACTCCAGGGGAGCATCCCTTCATTACTACTTGGAATGCCATAGCCTGGTATGTGAGGTCGGCTGGCTCTGGGGTTGATTCTCCTGCTCGAATCCCGTTCTTTCGACGGCTCTTCAGCACCCGACATGATTCACCTCGTTCAAGCCCTATTGTCGATTCCACGGTCTGCCAACGTGTCAGTGGGCCTCTCGGACATGGCGCGACCATGAAACTTCGATCCACCAATGCGCCTAACCATATCAGACCAATTCCAACCACCGATGCCCATTCGGGAAATCTGGGACTCCGTTAACGTGGTCGCCACCCTGGCGGAGTTGATGGCGACCATAGGTGTGCCTGAACACATCGGCTCCGGCAAAAAGACTGAACGACCAATACCATACGAGGGTTGCAAAGGAGAGATTGGCCTTTTTCGGGTGATTCGGAGTCAGGATCGACGTTGACCGGCACATATTCAGGTTGCCAATGCCACAAAATACAAAAGTCCTCGGCGGCAAACCGAGGACTTTTGCGTTCTAGCGCTCAGGTGGCAAACCAGGCGACTAGGACTATTTGGAGGCTGATCTTATCGTAACGCGTAGTGGGCGGGCTGAATACCTCCAAGTCGTTAACGTGCGGTAAACACTTCTCGTGGCCCTAACGTGACCGGTAGCTCGGAGCGCTAGTTCGAAAGCACGTCGAAGATGTTGGCTACTGTCCCACTGGCATCCAACCGATAGACCTCGGTGAAGCCGCAGTTCGTACATGAAACAGTTGCAAATTTCTGGTTCTGTAAGTTCAGGAATCGAGATAGCCCTGATCCTGTCGTCCTGATCTCGCCTTCTTTGTGGCTAGTCCCTCCACATTTGTCGCAAATGTAACTTCGCTTTTCCAATGGTCTGCTCCTTTGCGTCCAAGAGATACTTCATCTGTGATCTTACCACCGAGGGTCACGAGCACGTCGAAGGGTTGTCGCGCCGAGGTACTGGAACCGCACGACCACCGGGCAAACTCTTCACGCGCAGTAATTTCCCACTGATCCCCAAGCTTGTAGCGCAGTACCTGGCGAGACTTCGCTCGTGCTTATCCGCCGCGTCACGATGTCGGCGCCGGAACTCCCATGGTCTCACGAAGGTGCTCGACGGCCATGGCGAGCGCCTCCCGGTCTGTGCAATTGGAGTAGCGCTGGCCCTCAAACACCACCGAGACAGGCCCGTCGTACTCGTTGCGCTTCAAGATGTCGGCGACGCGCTTGTAGTCGATGTACTCTTCCCGCCCACTGTCAATCTTGTAGAACTTCGCCCGAACGTAGGACGCATGAGGGACGGCATGCTCCATATAGTCGTAGATGGCTTCGTTGGGTTGGAACTCTCCGCCCTGGCCGGTGCCGTAGTCCGGCCACCACTGACCGGTGTCCATGATCAGGGTGACGTTCTCCCGACCTGTGTCACGGATAATACGCACCATGTCCTCACCCATTGGTCGTGCTGCGGGCCCATGGTTATGAACCCCGATGGTGACGGACTTGATCGCAGCATAATCGGCGACTTCCTGGAAGCAACTTATCGTGCGCTTCCAGGTTGTTTCTGGATCCGGATCGTCGTCGCCGGGGCGACCTCCCATCAGCCGCAATATCGGTACCCCCATGACCTCCGCTACATCGATATCGCCCTTGACCTGGTCTATCTTCGCCCGTAGCTCCCCGTCCGTTCCAATAAACCCGCCAGTGGAGCCAAGGTATCCGATGGGCAGACCGTAGCTGTCGCATAGTCGACGAAGCTTGAGAAGGAACGGCTTCTCGTGCGACTCGAAACCCTTGCGGAGGTGGTACTCGACCGTGTCCACTTTCAGACTCGCGGCGAAGTGCGTAAATGTCTCAACGTCTACCAACACGCCGTTCTCGTCCATCATGAACGCGAAAACTCCGATCTTCATAATTACTCCGTCCCACCCAATCTGGGTATTTCCTCTGCTTCTAAACCCTTCGCTTACACAATGCCGGATTGCTCACGGTGTCGCCATCGGAGCGAGTCTGGCAATAGCGGAAGCGCCTGTGGGCATTCGTATTCAACTGCGTAGCATGAAGGGAACGCCCCGAACCAAAGCTCCTAACGTCCTCCCTGGCTGCATATGTTACCCCAACACTCCTGCCCCACAACCCCTTCTCCGATTTCCCTATCTAGCCCCTTGACAACCATAGAACACACGTTCGTATAATGCATTACAGCCTATTCCAGTCTCATTCGAGCAGCCATGAAAATCGCATGCGTCCTCATAACTCATTTCCCTGTGAAGGCGGAACTTCTCCGTCATGAAGACCTGCAAGGCAAGCCGGTGATCGTAGTTGACGAGTCCGAGTCAAAGCGGCTGGTCGTCGACAGCACACCGGCGGCACAGGGCGTCAAAGCTGGCATGACACTGTCACAAGCACTGTCCCGATCAAAGAACACTGTTGTGCTCACCGCTGACCAAGCATATTACGAGCGGTGCTTTCAGGAACTCATGACCGCGTTGCTCGATGTGAGTGACAGAGTGGAGAAAGGGCCGCTCGGCGTTCAGACGTTGGCCTTTCTGGAAATCGGAAATGTCGAACTCATGCATGGCGGAGAAGAGGAGACCGTCAGAGCAATACAGCGAGCCATACCGCTTGAATACAACCCTCGGATCGGTATCTCAGAAGGAAAATTCGCAGCAAACGTGGTTGCCATAGCAGCCGAAGGGCAGCAAGCAATCAAAGTGACCTTTGACATCGCCGACTTCCTTCGGGATAAGCCGGTAGACATGCTGCCGCTGCCTACCGACAACATCGAACAATTGCATCAATTCGGGCTGCATCAGATCGGTGAGCTAGCGGACATTGTACTGCCGAAGCTCCAGGCCCAACTTGGAAGTAGCTTGGGTAAATTGGCTTGGGAACTGTCGAATGGCATCGATAACACGCCGCTCATTCCTTATCGGCCCAATGAGTCGGTCAGTGCCTACTTGACCTTCCCCAATCCGGCAACAACGACTACCGAGTTGTTGCTGGGAATAGAAATGCTGCTGAAACGGGTCTTCAAGGACACCGACCTGAAAAGCCGCCATGTCACAACCGTAACGATTGAGTGCAAGGTCTTGTACAAACCCACTTGGACAAAGAGGTACGACCTGAAACAGCCTGTCGGAGACTCTGATCGGGCGTTGTTCAGCGTCAGAAGCCAGTCGGAACGGGTCGAGCTACCAGGCCCGTTGGAGGACATGCTGCTTACTGTCTCTGGCCTGGTCAACGAGTCTGGGACGCAAGTCGGCCTGTTCGAGGACGTCCGAAAAAGAGAGCAACTGGCGAACACCATCAAGACCTTACAAGAACGATTGGGCGTTGAAGCCCCGCTAACGAAAGTAGTCTCAGTCAACCCATGCCATCCGATTCCAGAACGACGGGACTATCAGGTTCCCTTAAACCCGTAAACCCTCCGGTGCCTGTACATGTGATCGAAAGGGCTAACGGACGCCCCATGTCAGTCGCACAGGTCAGGCGATTGCTTCGGGTTGCGCTCATTCAAGACCTGTGGTGGATTGATTACGAATGGTGGCGTCCTGAGCCAGTATCGCGGATGTATTTCAAGATTGTCCTAACGGACGGCAGTACAGTCACGGTTTTCCGCGACCTGTTGAACGGCGGTTGGTACAAGCAGAACTATTGATGATCGGCGGTGTATGAGCGCTCCCTATGTCGAACTTCATTGCCATTCCAACTATTCGTTCAAGGAAGGTGCATCCTTCATCAGCGAACTGCTTCAACGCGCCTCAGAGCTTGACTACCCAGCCCTCGCCCTGACCGACCACAACAACCTGTGCGGCGCGATGGAATTCGCCGACAGCGCGAGCTTATTCGGTATTCAACCCATTGCCGGTGTCGAGCTAGACATCATGGGCGGTCACCACCTGACGTTGTTGGCCGAGAGTCGCCAGGGGTACGCAAACATCAGTAACCTCGTTTCCTTCGCATACATGAAAGCAGACCGTCTCGCGCCTGAACTCGATCCTCGATTCCTTGCCGACCACGCAGAAGGGACGATTTTGCTCACAGGTTGTCGGAAGGGTAAGCTGCCGTCTCTGGTTGCGGACGGCAAGATGGATGAGGCTGAGGAAGTGCTTCGGGATTACCTGAATTGGTTCGGCGTTTCCAACGTCTTCGTCGAACTGCAACAGAACTTGTGGCATGGCGACACCGAACGGAACCGAGCGCTCGTTGATCTGGCGCACCGAGTCGGTGTTGGATACGTCGCGACTGGCAACGTCCACTACCACATTCAGGGACGCCATCGACTACATCAGGCGCTTACGGCTATTCAACACAATAAGCGTCTAGACGACATCGACTACAACATCCTGAAACCCAACCCGATGTTCTATCTCAAACACCGAGATGAGATGGCGGTATTTTTTGAGAGTCTCCCAGCAGCGATTTCCAACACGACGATGATAGCGGAACGCTGCTCGTTCAACGTGAGCAAGGACTTGAACTACCAGTTCCCTGACTACCCAGTGCCGGAAGGTTACACCCCTCAGACCTACCTCGAAAAAATCTGCCACGATGCAGCCCTGCGCAGGTACGGAACCATCAACGACAAAGTTCGGACTCGGTTGGACGAAGAGTTTCGCCTGATCGGGAAGCACAACCTCGCCGGGTTTTTCTTGATCTACTACGAGATCATCCAGATGGCCCGTGATGTCATGATCGACCTTGGGTTGAGCGATCCTGAAATCCCTCTGGAAGAGCGTCCGCCTGGACGTGGGCGCGGTTCTTCTGTGTCTATGTTGGTCGGATACTTGATCGAACTGTCGCACATCGACCCGCTGATGTACGACCTGTCGTTTGAACGTTTCATTCAAGAGGACATGGTCAGCGTTCCCGATATCGATCTCGACTTCCCTCGTAACATCCGGGCCGAACTTATCAAGCGCGTACATGCTCACTGGGGATGGGAGCGCGCCGCTCTGACGGGAATGATATCGACCTACCAAACCAAGGGTGCAGTCCGAGATCTCGGCAAGGTGTTGGGTTTGCCGCAAGACGACATCGACGCTGTTGCAAAACGGTCTGAATCATCCAGCGCAAAGAACCTGGCTAATGAGTTGGCAGCCAACCCGAAGTTTCGGGATCGATTGGACGCTCCGGTCTGGCGAGAGTTGATAGAACTTGCCTACCAGCTTGATGGATTCCCCAAGTATCTGGCTCAACATCCAGGTGGAATGATTATCAGTTCGACCCCCCTGATAGACGTGGTACCCGTCCGGCCTTCCGCAATCGCCGATAGATACATCATGGACTGGGACAAGAACAGCATCGACACCCTTGGGGCAGTCAAGATCGATTTCCTGGCCCTTGGTGCTCTCTCGCAGATGCAGGAAGCACTGATCCTGATTGAGCAACGCACCGGTCACTACCCTGATTTGAGCCGCGTCGATGGGGAAGACAGCGCTGTGTACGACATGCTTCACAGGGGCGACACCATCGGACTATTCCAAGTCGAGAGTCCTGCCCAAAGACAGACTATCACCAGCATACGTCCCAAGAACTTGACGGAGATGGCCTGGGAGGTTGGTGCAGTCCGTCCAGGCGTGGGCGCTAACGATGGAGTGTCACAGTTCATCAAGCGCTTGAAGGGAGAGCCCTGGGACTACGACCATCCCCTGGAGAGCCGGGCCTTGGAGCGTACCTTCGGTGTAATCCTGTACCAGGATCAGCCCTTGCAACTTGCCGTAGACGTTGCAGGGTTTACTGCCTCCGAAGCAGACCAACTCAGACGTACATTTGGACGACGAAACAACGAGTCGGCGCTGGCAGCCTATTGGGATAGATTCAGAGACGGGGCTGCCACCAATGGCGTCAACGAAGAAACCGCCGCGAAGGTTTTCGGCAAGTTCAACCCACACTATATGTTCCCAGAGGCTCATGCCTTCGCCTTCGGCGTTACTGCATACCACATGGCCTGGTTGAAGTATTACTACCCCCTGGAGTTCTACGTCGGCATCTTCAACCAACATCCGATGGGATCGTACTCGCTGGAATCGTTGAAACAGGACGCCAAGAGACGCGGTGTATACGTCCTGAACCCCGACATCAACCATAGCGTCGCGAAAGCAAGTGTTAAGGACGAGTCCGTACTATTGGGGTTGTCTCACGTGTTCGGCGTGGGAGCGGAAGCTGCCGAATCAGTTAGACAGGCACGAGACGCAGCTGGCCCATTCCTTGACCTCGGCGACGCTATGCGAAGGACAGGGTTGAGACGGCTGGAGCTAGAACGGCTTACGCTAGCCGGTGCGTTCGATTCGATGGTATCTAGCCGAAAAGAAGGCTTGTGGGAGATCGGTCTACGATACCGGCCAGCCAGCCCTCAGAAATCCCTCGACTTACCCGTTCAAGACGAAATGGTGAGCTTGCGCCCTGAGACCGATTGGGAGCACATGACTCAGGAGTATCAGACCCTTGGCCTTTACCCCTCGGGTCACTACATGGAGGCAATACGCCACATCTTTGGCCCTGAGGTGCTGCCGACTCACGAGATAGGACAACTGGCGGACGGGACACGTGTCGTGACTGCCGGTATCAAGATCAGCTTTCAGCGACCGCTGGGGAAGATGGTCTTTATCACCCTGTAAGACGAATGGGGCGACGTTCCTATATCGGTGTTTCCAAGGGTATATGAGCGTTTCAAAGATGCAATCAGAGAGTCGGTAATCAAGATCGGCGGAAGGGTAGCTAGACGTGACGGTACCATGAACGTCTCCGTCGATTGGGTCGTACCGATACGTGCCGATAGCGTAACGGTGCCCAAGGCCCGGCACGTTCGATAAGTGTAGAATTCACCGACAGCGCTGAGGGTGGGAGATGAAGCATGTGCGGCAGATACACATTGATTCACGACGTGGCATTGTTCGCCAACGCATTCGACGCTCAGGTAGGCGTCACCGACATTGATTGGTCGTCGCTCATTCCTCGATACAATGTCGCACCGACGACCACGGTTCCGGTGATCGTAGCCCGCGACAATGACCGGTTACTCGTCCCAATGCGCTGTGGGCTGATACCGTTCTGGGCTGAGCAACGACAAAAGAGCGGTGTCATCGACAAGAAGGGGAAGTACGTCAACACACCATTCAATGCTCGCGGGGAAACGGTAGACACTACCAGGAGTTTCAGTAGTGGATTCAAGAGCCGTCGGGTAATCATTCCCGCCAGCGGCTTCTACGAGTGGAAGAAGGCCGGGAACGAAAAGACTCCTCTCTACATCACCCTCAAAGAAGACGAGCCAATGGGGATCGCGGGGATATGGGGTACCTGGAAGTCTAGCGAAGGCGAAGTAGTCGATTCATGCACCATTGTGACCACGGTTCCGAACGACTTCATGGAGCAAATCCACGACCGAATGCCGGTGATCCTACCCAAGGACGCTCAGAACGATTGGCTCGATCCGACTAACAACGAGGTCGGCGCACTAAAGGAGCTGTTGGTACCCTACGCCTCAGACGAAATGCAGGCGCTCGAAGTTCAGCCCCTGGTGAACAACGTCCGCAACGAAGGGCCTGAATTAGTCGAGGCAGTATTACGGTTGATATAGTCCCAGACCGACGACGAACTCTCTTCGAAGGAAAAGTGGATCAGAGCCGCCGCGTTGCCGTACCGCCCCACCGTTCGGCCCCCTTACCTCCCGGCGTCACGTGGACACGGCATATTATGTATTACATAGTAGGGGGCAGTTTTTTCTCTCGCCCACTATAGAGTCGCCTCCACCCTTTTCAGAAATGCTCGTGATTGCTCTCTTGACAGCCTTGCGAAGACCCTAAATGGGCAAGCACTGGGGGTCAGGCAGCCAGCGACTCTCGGATGTTGAGGAGATCCCTCCGAAGTCGCGTGTCGGCTTTGAGCTGTGTACCTATCCGCTGGCACGCGTGCATCACGGTCGTGTGGTCTTTTCCTCCCATGACGCGTCCAATAGTGGCGAGGGGCAGTTGCACCTCTTCGCGCAGCAGGTACATGGAGACGTGCCGTGCCAGTGCCGTCGACTTGTCGCGCTTTTTGCCCTTGAGAGTGGCCTTGTCGATAGAGAAGTAACGCGCAACAGCGCTCAGGACGTCCTCCTCCGAAACGCGGCGGGCACTCTCCTTGAGCGAGTCTTCCAGCGCTTTTTCCACGAGGCCGAGGTCGACGTCCCACTCGCTATGGCCTTCAACGGATCGGTTCGCCGCAGCAACGTACGCGGCCACCCTGTTGAGGCATCCTTCCAACTCTCGGACGTTCTTCTGGACGCGCTTGGCGATAAACTCCAGCACATGACTAGGAAACCGTTGGCCCGTCTGTTCGGCCTTGGAACGCAGTATCGCTAACCGGGTCTCGATATCGGGCGCTTGGATGTCGGCAACGAGCCCGCCTGCAAGCCTCGATGACACCCGGTCTTGGAGAAGGGACAACTCGCTGACCGGCCTATCGCAGGTAATGACGATCTGCTTGCCAGCCATGTGGAGGGCGTTGAAGGTGTGGAAGAACCCTTCCTGTGTCTGCTCCTTGCCGATAATAAACTGGATGTCGTCGAGCAGTAGCACGTCGGCGCTCCGATACCTGTCGCGGAACTCCTCGGTCGTGCCCCCGCGGATGGCCTTGATGTATTCGTTCGTAAAATCCTCGGTCGTCGAGTACATCACGTCGCGTCCCGATTCGCGGAGGCGGTGGCCGATGGCGTGCATCAAATGCGTCTTGCCGAGCCCAGCGCCTGAATAGATCACGAAGGGGTTGTACACCGCCCCTGGGTTCTCGGAGACCGCTAGCGCCGCGGCGTGAGCCAGATTGTTGGAACTACCGATGATGTAATTCTCCAATCGGTATTTGGAATTGAGGCCGATGCGGCGATAGGAGGGCCGCGACGAAACTTGGGAGTTGGCGAAGTTTCCTTCGTCCATCTGTAGCCGCATGGTGCCAGCAGCGTCAGTCGCTCGGCTGGCGGTCGACCCGTCCGCCTTGTGGTCGCCGACCTCGAAGCGTACTTCAATCTCGTCGCCGATGACTCTTTCGAGGTTCTGTGAAATTAACGAGTACATTCGCTGATCGAGCATCTCCGCAACGAAGGCGTTGGGCGTGCGCACCACGAACTCGTTGTCGGAGATGGCAACCCCGGTCGTACCGTCGAGCCAGGTCTCGTAACTAGGTCGGGGTATTTGGAGTTGGAGCTCGCCCAGAACGGCGTCCCAGATGTGGTGTGCGTTGTCCAATATTGGTTGATCGGTCATGCTTGGCGAAATCGTCCTTGGCGGGTCTGAGAAAGGGATTCTACCAGGCCACAAGTCGGTCTGGGGCAGGTGGTTCGACGGAGTTTGTCCCCACTTTGTCCACACCCACAAACCTCACTGTCGCCGCCCTAGGTGTCCGGTCTGTGCGCCCCTAGTCGATGCGGCTGCGAGTCCGACGCACACTCCTTTCAAGTGTCTATATATGAGATAAGTACAAGAAAAGTACATAATACTTACGTCGGATATCGTTCGAGAGCCATGCGGCTCTAGCAAGGTGAATACCGGCACTACCAGCCATCAATGCTGGGATCAAAGCATACGGTCAAGCCAAGAGAAACGATACAAAAGCCAGACATTGCCAATACTAGTGCTATGTGGATTCCGCCCCAACTGATCGTCGGTCACCGTCGCAACTGCTCTTGTACGGATGTTCGATGGCATTTCCCGAAGCTGGAATCGGATGGTTGCACCGAAGTGTGGGGGACAACATAGAAACTGCAGGCCATGGTAAGGAAGCTGACGGTCACGTCCGTGATCGGTCGATCACCCATGTACCATCCGACGACGATTCGATAGACTACGTCCAGAACTACTCTCAGCTAGAGACAGCCGTCGTTGATCCGGCGTTGGGTGAGATCAGTTACCCTGCGAATCCATGACACCGAGAGTGCTCGCACCCTCAAAGGGTTCGATTCGTAGGGCCACGGTGGAGTGGTGGGCGGGTGTAGAGACGTTGTTCAACGTTGCCATACCGCCATACCATTCGGCCCCTCGACCTCCGGGCGTCTCGTGGACACGGTGCATTAAGTACTAGATAGTAATTAGTAGGGGGGCAGTTTTTCACTCGCCCCTTAAACAATCGGCTCCACCATTTTCAGAAAAGCCGTTCGTCACGCCCATCGCCGCGCTAGAGCGAAATGAGTCCGCCTCACGAGGACGAGCCCTCCGTTGATTATGGGCCGGGGTGGGTCAACACAGACCATCCATCGATACCCGCTCTCGTTACCCCTCAAGAACCAGTACATCGTCAGGTGTGAGTACCTCTAGCCTGAAACTCGCATGATCCACCGGCGAGGTCGCGACGAAGTTTTCTTCGCAAAAGAACTTGGCGGAATCAGTCAGGAGGTCGTGGAAAAACTGGCCCCCTACTATGTAATACATAATATGCCGTATCCATCTAAGTCAGGAAGTGAGGGCGGTAGGGCGGGTCTAACCACGGCAACCTCGACTTCAACCTCGGCGACAACAAACCGGCAAACACCCGCGTCGGTACCATCAAGCCCTCTCCACCCACTTTGCAGAAACCCAGCCTTGGTACTCCTGACCTGACAAACTCGATAACCATCGGATCGGTGGGGCGGTAAGGCATCGCGAAATTACGGGCCGGGCTCCGATAGTGTGAAACATTCCACCTGAGTATGGACGTCGCGGAGTTTGAGCCCAGACTAATTAGTTCCAAGCAAGTTTGGCGTACCAACTACGCCCGGCAGCGCCCATCAACAACCGAGGACTCCTTGTTCCCAATCGATCTGGGATCGTGTTGGCTGTCAACGAAGCCGACGGTGAAAACGTGGTCATTACGTCGTATAGCATCACTATTATGTAGAAGGATTACCTACGAAACGATGACCACGTTTTGGTTTGGCCGCCATCAAAAGTCTCAGCTGGCCGTCGAGATCACCTGTCGGCCTCGCATGCTGGGATGACCTTGATCCGCACCGACAGCCAGCTTCCACCGAGACGGGTGACGACGGTGGCGCGAATCAGAGTTGTTGCTCTGAAAACACACGCGGCCCAAGGAGACCAAAGTAGGCAAAGAGACACGGTACGTGACCCTCGATGTCAGCTGATGAAATTAGAAAAGAGTCTTGGCGAGAGGAGCGTGGTCAGGCACGCCTTTTGCCGCCATTTTGCCGCCAAACTTCCTGGTACCACGTGATATTCGGTGCTACAGAAGGGTAGGGGAGTTGGCCCTGCACGGCTACGCGATGCGACTCCTTGGCATCAGACGATACAAGACGATAAGCCGGTAAACGATCTCCAAAACCGCAGGCCGCGGGTTCGAATCCTGCCGCCCCTGCCACCTTCCACCGAATAGCGCAAGTGCCCTTGTGTCCCACAACTAAATGTGTCCGACGGTTTTTCGAGAACGCGGCTTCCGCTTTCTCTTCTTCTCGCGCGAAGAATCAAGAATTCACATTCAGAGCGAAACGGAGAAGCGAAGTTTTGGCTAGTACCCGGAATCGAATCGGCAGCCAACTACGGGCTCAGAGATAGGGACATCGAAATCATCCGGAGAATCGTAGAGGAGCGTCAAAATGACATTAGAGACGCGTGGCACCACCATTTCAGAGCCTGAAGTGACGAATATCTCCAAGCACGGATTCTGGCTGATACTGGACGGGACGGAGCTATTTCTTTCTTTCGAGGACTTCCCCTGGTTCGCTGAGGCGACCGTCGCGGCAATCATGAACGTTCATCGACCTGCACCGCAGCACTTGTACTGGCCCGACCTCGATATCGATCTGGAACTGGAGTCGATCTCCCACCCAGAGCGGTATCCCATGATGTCAAAGATCTAACCCTAAACCAGCTCGAACTCATATTGCTCAATCACCGGGTTCGCAAGTAGCTTTTTGCACATTCCCTCGACCTTGCCTGATGCCTCGCTTTCAGACTCCGCTTCGAGCGTTATCTGAAAATACTTGCCTGCTCTAACGCTTTCTACCGAGTCATATCCCAGGCTGTGGAGTCCGCCGCGGATCGTTAGGCCCTGTGGGTCGTTGACGGTGGGTTTGAGCGAGACATAAACCTTGGCTTGGTACTGTTTCATAGATAAGTCTGGATTCCTAGATATCTGATTAAGGGTTCTTATGGGAAGACCAGTGGCTCGGGGGCTTCGGGCGAGTTCATGTGAGCATCGATGAACCGGACGATGCGGTCTTCGTCGAACTCGTCAAACTTGTCAAGATAGGTCCAGGCGGTTAGAGCGACTCTCGTTCCCAGATTGGAATATGGACTGAGAATGACCTTCGGGTATCGTAACGTGACCTCGGCAAGCTGGCTAACAAGCTCTGAACAGCCTTCGGGGCAGTCATATCGAATGATGACCCCACCGTGTTCCATATTGTGAATGACAAGCTCGTCCGGCAACTCTTCGTCGACGACACCCCACTCTTGCCACCAGACAGGAAAATGGGGGCCGGAGGTTGCAGGAGTGGAGTTATACGGCTCGTGTACTTCATCTGGCCGTTCCAGATGCCGGCGGCTGTCCATCGCAGGCACCTTGATTTCACTCAAGGTAGCCAAATCGTTAGGCGTTGGCTCCGGTACGACCGTCGCAGCCGGAGTCACACTTGGTTGAGAAGAAGGGACTGAAGTCGGCGCGTCGGAAACAGGGGCCGACGGCTCATCCGAGTCGCTTGAACATGCGGCCGTGACCATGCACAGAAGGGCCACCGTTACGATAACCGCGAGACGGACCATCTTGCAGCTATCGCGCGAGGGGTTCCGGAGAGTTGGACGAGTTCAGATGACTTCGCACGAAATCCCTGGCCAGGTCATCATCGTAGGTCTCCATCGTTTCGAGCCAGTTCCACGCCGTCAGCGCGAAGCGGGACTCCATGTCGGCGTTTGGCATTAGAATGGTCTCGTCCGTCCGCCGGACGATGTCAGCCATCTGATTGATCTCGTCCTCACACCCATCGGGGCAGTTGTAGTGGAGGATAATTCCGCCGTGTTCCATGTTGTGAACGTAGCGTTCTGGAGGCAGCGCTTCGTCCTTTATGCCCCATGCCGCTGGCGAATCGTAATGCCAGCCGGAGGTGGCAGGAATCGTGCTGTAGGCTCCGTGGGAATCACCTATTTCAATGTGAGTTTGTCCCTGGTCATCCTGTCTAACACCAGGGCCATCTGGTATGGGGCCTGTGGAATGCGAGTTCCCAAAGTTGCTGGGGATAAACAGAGCAACCAAGAATAGTGAGGAAATTCCTATGACTGCCCCGAATATGAGCGTCCGTTTCACGCGGCTACGGCGGTTCCTGCGATCCCGCCTGGCAGCGCGGGCTTGTGTCGGGGTCAGTTTGCGTCCACCACCATCTTCAGTCGCCATGTCGCCTCACATTATTGATTAGGTATATGACCATTGTGCTAGGTCAAGTCCTCGCCCGTCAACCGCTTGAACGCCTCGAGGTAGCGCTCACGGGTCTTTTCGACGATGTCGTCGGGCAGGGCAGGGGCCGGTGGCTCATGGTTCCAGCCGACTGTATCGAGGTAGTCCCTGACGAACTGTTTGTCGAAATTCGGCTGCGATTTCCCCGGTGCGTATCCTACGGTGTCCCAAAACCTGCTCGAATCAGGTGTGAGCAACTCGTCGATGAGTGAGAGTTCCCCATCGATGAAGCCGAACTCCATCTTGGTGTCGGCAAGGATGATACCCAAGTCTAGGGCAAGAACGTGCGCGAAATTATACACTTCAATGGTCGTGTCCCGAAGCCTGGCGGCGGTGTCCGCGCCGACCATGTCGACTACCTCGTCGTAGCTCATGTTTTCATCGTGACCTATTTCTGCTTTGGTCGTCGGTGTGAACAGCGGCTCCGGGAACTTATCGCCCTCGACGAGCCCTTTTTGCATCCGGTTGCCCTGTACGGTGCCAGTCTTACGATACTCGGACCACGCTGAGCCGGTGATATAACCTCTGACGACGCACTCGACGTCAATCCGCTCGGCCTTCTTCACTACCATCGACCGACGCCCCATGTCTGGAGACAGGCCCAGGCCGGGCCTATTGGAACCCATGTCGATAAAATGGTTTGGAACGAGATGTGCGGTCTTACCAAACCAGAAAGCCGATATTTGCGACAAGACGGCTCCCTTGTCGGGCACGCCGTTGGGCATGACCACATCGAAGGCGGATATCCGGTCTGTTGCGACCATAAGGAAGTCGTCTCCCAGGTCGTGAGTGTCGCGGACTTTGCCGCTGTACACGAGGTTGGGTAGGGTAGAATGCATCAACACTTCCATGATCAACTCCTATGCCAGACCGACACGTTCGAATATTTCGTCGACGTGGCGGACGTAGTATTTGTAATCAAACAGTTTTTCCAATTCTTCTGACGGCACCCGACGGCTTACTTCAGCGTCGGACCGCATCATTTGACGAAAGTCTTGGCCGGTTTCCCAACTCGCCATTGCCTGGTGGTGAACGATCTGATAGGCCTCTTCGCGTGCCATGCCCTTTTCGACCAGGGCCAGGAGCACACGCTGTGAAAACAGCACCCCATAAGTCGATTCGATGTTGTACATCATGCGGTCGGTGTCGACATTCAGATCGCGAATTACGCCGGCGAACAAGTCAAGGATGTAGTCGAGCGCGATGGAGGCGTCGGGCAAGATGATGCGCTCGGCGGACGAGTGGCTGATATCCCGTTCATGCCATAGTGCAACGTTCTCGATGGCCGTTACAGCGTGGCCTCGAATGAGGCGCGCGATACCACAGACACGCTCCGAAAGCTCGGGGTTTCGCTTGTGCGGCATCGACGACGAGCCAGGCTGTCCCTTGGGGAACGGCTCGGAGACCTCCCGTACTTCTGTACGTTGAAGACCTCGAATTTCCGTCGCAAATTTTTCGAGTGACGCCGCGATCAAAGCCAGAGTAGTCACGTATTGGGCGTGCCGGTCGCGCTGAAGTATTTGGTTTGACGCCGGAGCCGCCGTCAGCCCGAGGTAGTTGCATACCGCGGCCTCGATTTCTGGCGATACAGTTGCATGAGTCCCCACGGGACCAGAAAATTTTCCATACGCCATGTTAACTCTCGCTTGGGCGAGGCGCTCCTTGTTTCGCTTCATCTCGTCATACCAAACTGCCAGCTTGAGACCGAACGTGATCGGCTCGGCGTGGATGCCGTGAGTGCGACCGACCATCAACGTGTTCTTGTGCTGGATAGCACGGGCTCTGATCGCATCCATGAGACCGTCAATTTCCTCGTCAAGCAAGTCGATGGCATCCAGTATCTGCAAACTCGTCGCCGTGTCCCACACGTCGCTGGTGGTCAACCCAAGATGCAGCCACCGTCCTTCAGGCCCGATGGTCTCCGTGATGGACTGCAGAAAGGCGGTCATTTCGTGGCGGTGGACTTTCAGTATCTCTTCGAGACGTTCGTAGTCGTAGCCAGCCGAGCGCAGCTTTTCCATATCGGCCAGCGGGATGGTGCCTTCCTCCGTCCACGCTTCACAGACGGCAAGCTCAACGAGCAGCCACTTATCGTACTTGTTGCGCTCGGACCAAACATGGCCCATCTTTGGCCTGGTATATCGTTCGATCACGTTCGACCTCGTCTCATCGGGACTTCAAGCCCTGCCGATAATCGTCATACGCCTGACGGATGTTGTCGTGCTTAATGCCGAGTATCTGGGCTGCGAGAAATGCCGAGTTGCGGGCTCCCCACGATCCGATGGCGACGCAGGCTACGGGTATGCCCGGCGGCATCTGAGCGATCGCATACAGTGCGTCGACCCCCTTGAGGTCGCTCGAAGGCACGGGAATACCTATGACGGGTAGGGTGGTCCACGCTGCCACGGTGCCGGGCAGTCCGGCCGAACCACCGGCGGCGGCGATGACCACCTCGATACCCCGGTCGCGGGCCGAGGTCGCCCACTCCATCACCTTTTCGGGCGTGCGATGGGACGACGCGACGACCACCTCGTGCTCGATCCCCAACTGCTCCAGAACCTCCGACGTCTCCTCGACGAGTGGTTGGTCCGATTTGCTTCCGACGATAATTCCGACTAGCGGCATGAGCGAGTTCTCCACGTTAAATTCCGTCCGTCACACGACGATCAATGGTACCAGCATTTCGTCCGGCGTGAGGCCGGAGTGATGGCCAATAAATTTCCGCGAATCCGGCTTCACGACTGGCGCCCGATACTTGAACGAGTCGGCTCCGCGTGAGATCGCCAGGTGCGTGCCAAGGCGCTTCATCGTGACCTCGTGTATCGTGCCCGGCCCCAGCAATTCAAGCTCCTCAACCTCGTCGGTCGTCAACAGAAACGCGAATTCCCCAAGACTCTCTCGAAATTCCGCCTCGAATTGCTCAACCCTCGAATGTTTGACGGCAAAATGCATCTCGCGCGAGTCGCCCCAGGGCTCGTGTTCGAGGTGTTGGACAAGCGGGTCGGTCGGCCATATTTCATGGACAGGGCCGTTAAGTTGCCCATGGTCCGCCGTAAGAATGACCCTGGTGTTCGACGGCAGCGACTTTGCCAATCGTTCCATCTCATTGTCAACACTCTTTAGCGCATTCATCGTCTGTTGCGCATCCGTCCCGTGCTCGTGAGCCATATAGTCGACGACTGCCGTGTACATATACGTCACGCTTCGAGGACTTGCCTTTCGGACCCGCGTGACCACTTTGTCGACCCCATCAGCGAGCCGGTTGTACGGGACATAGGACGTGTTATGACCGGCCCAGTAGTTCGAGTATGGTGTGCTCGCTATGTCCTTCGGGACGATGGAAACCAGGCGGTCAGAGATTTTTCTAAACAGCGAGGGCACGGGATATGCCTGCCGTTCAGTGACTCCGAGGTCACTGAGGGGAGTTTCGTCATAGCGGCGCACCGACCTGATTATTGTTGCAACCGCATTGATTTCTTCGAGATACATGTCCCAGCCAACGATACCGTGCTGGTTCGGCCATTTGCTCGTTGCGAGTGATGTGAATGCGGCTGACGTAGTCGATGGGAAGACTGTTTGCAGTTCCATCGCCAGATGCTTTGGAAAGAACGAACTCGCCTCCATCTTGTTCACGAAATTCATGCCAAGACCATCGACGACCACGAATACCAAGTGCTTAGCGGTAGTGAATGTCTCTGCGATTCGCCTGGCATTCTCGTTGTCAACGAGGCTGGGCACACCGGCCCAATCGAATATCGCGGTCGCTAGGTCTACGATGTTGGGCACATCGAACCTGGGGCGTACGAGACCATTCGACTCGAACGCGGCCAGAAGCTGCTGAACGTCATTGGTAGCTGTGGATTTCGTGTCCAGCAACGTTACGAAAAGTCCGCGATGTCCCTGCGGTAGAAGCCGCCGTCGAACGTGATTCTCTCGGCGTTTACGTAAGCCTTCTGCCGGGCGTCCTGGTATGTTCGGCCAATAGCTGTAATGGTGAGAACCCTCCCACCGTTGGTGACAACCGCTTTGTCTTGGTCAAAAGAGGTGCCAGAGTGAAAAACCGTTACGTCGTTGTCCACATCGTCAAGACCGTGGATTTCCAGACCCGTTTTGTATGAACCGGGGTATCCTCCCGAGGCGACGACGACCCCAACCGCCGGCCGATTGTCCCAGTCTAATTGCAGATCCGCCGGGTCGCCATCGACGGTCGCCTGCAACACATCGAGAAGGTCAGTCTTCAATCTGGGCAGGATGACCTGAGCCTCCGGGTCGCCGAGACGACAGTTGAACTCGATTACTCTCAGCCCTCGTGAGGTGAGCATCAAACCAGCGTAGAGGACACCGATGTAGGGGCTGCCTTCGTTGGCGAGTGCGGTGGCAACTGGCTGCAAGACGGTCGTGCGAACCTGGTTCTCAATATCTTCCGTCCACATCGAGCCAACAAGCGGACTGTACGCACCCATTCCGCCGGAGTTCGGCCCTACATTGCCTTCACCAGGACGTTGGTAATCTGCAGCGGCGAAAAGCGGGGACAGCCGTTCGCCGTTGACAAAGGCGAATACGCTAATCTCCGGCCCCTCCATGTACTCTTCGATGAGCACCGTGTCTCCGGATGCGCCTAACTCGCGGTCAACCATTTGAGCGCGCAATGCGGAGACGGCCTGTTCCATGGTTTCCGCAATCACAACGCCCTTTCCAGCAGCGAGCCCGTCCGCCTTGATGACTACTGGTGGGTGTATTGACTCGACATAGCGACGAGCCGAATCGAAGTCGTCGAATACCTCAGCGTGACCTGTCGGCACGCCAGCGCGGGCCATCAAGTCTTTTGCGAAACGCTTGCTTGATTCAATCTGGGTGGCGCGCTTGGTTGGTCCGAAAATCGCAAGTCCAGCATCGTTGAACCTGTCGACGATGCCCGCCGCCAAGGGGGCTTCCGGCCCCACTATGGTGAAATCGATGCTGCGCTGCTTTGCAAAAACGAGCAGTCCATCGACATCGGTATCAGAGATCGGCACATTCTCTGCGATGGGGGCTGTGCCTGCGTTGCCTGGTGCACAGTACAGGCTCGATATCCTTGGACTCTGCAACAACTTCCAGACAATGGCGTGCTCTCGCCCGCCTTTGCCCACGACGAGGACTTTCATTTGGCGATCATTCCCACTCAATGGTGCCGGGCGGCTTGCTTGTAATGTCGTAGACAACACGACTGACTCCTGGCACTTCGTTGACGATACGATTGGATATGCGACCGAGCACATCGTACGGAAGTCGAGCCCAATCGGCGGTCATCGCTTCGTCGCTTGTAACTGCTCGGATCGCAACAACGTGACCGTAAGCTCGGAAGTCTCCGACGACTCCAACGCTCAACGTATCCGTAAGAACGGCGAAGCTCTGCCACAAGTCTCGGTAAAGGTTGTTCCCCTTGATCTCGTCCATAACAATCCAGTCTGCGGCCTGAAGCATTGCGACCTTCTCTCGCGTGACCGGCCCCATGACCCTGATTGACAGGCCCGGCCCAGGAAAGGGTTGCCGATATACGATTTCCTCAGCGAGTCCAAGTTCGAGGCCGACTTTTCGAACCTCGTCCTTGAAGAGATATCGCAGCGGCTCGACCAATTTCAGCTTCATATCCTTGGGCAGACCGCCGACGTTGTGGTGGGTCTTGATCTTGGCCGAAACGTTGTCACCAGGAGTCTGACTCTCGATCACGTCTGGATACAACGTCCCCTGCGCCAAGAAATCGACCTCTCCAAGACGCGCGGCCTCGCGGTCGAACACCTTGATGAATTGCTCACCGACGGTTCGGCGTTTGTCCTCGGGATCGATCACCTCGCTGAGCCCGTCAACAAACTCGTCGGCAGCGTCCACATAAACGAGGTTGACCTTGAGATTGCGCTCGAAGGTATCGAGGATGCGCTCCGGTTCCTCACGACGCATGAGACCGTTGTTCACAAAGATGCAGGTCAACTGATCGCCAATGGCCCGATGCACGAGACTTGCCGCCACGGCAGAGTCGACGCCACCCGACAGAGCGCAGATAACCTTGCCGTTGCCGACTTGTCGCCGGATGTCGTTGATCGCATCTTCAACGAAATTGGACGGCGTCCAGTCCCGGCCACAGCCACAGATTTTGTGAACGAAGTTATCGAGAATCTGCTTACCGTCCGGCGTGTGAACAACCTCTGGGTGGAACTGGATGCCGATGATGTTTTGGTCGTTAGCTGTGGCAGCTATCGGAGAGTTTTCTGTGTAAGCCACGCTTCTGAACCCTTGCGGCTGCGATGCGATGCGATCGCCGTGGCTCATCCAGACGGGTATGGACTGCGAGAGATCGTCAAAGAGGGGATGGTCGCCTCCATTCTGGTGGAGGACCGAGTGGCCATACTCGCGTTTCGTGCTCGGCTCAACCTTACCGCCGAGTTGGTGGACGAGCGCCTGCATCCCGTAGCAGATTCCCAGGACAGGAAGCCCCTTTTCGAATACCCAAGTTGGCGCAAGCGGCGCGCCGGGTTCAAAGACGCTAGCAGGCCCGCCAGAGAGAATGACGCCTTTTGGGTTAAGGTGTGACACGCTTTCCCAATCGGCAGTGTGCTGAATCAACTCGCAATAGACGTTGGTCTCACGCACACGCCGAGTAATGAGGCGGCTGTACTGAGATCCGAAATCGATAACGAGAATCGACTCGCGCTGAGTGCGCTGATACACGTCTGAGAGCGATGCCCGGCCTTCCTTCTCCTCAGCAATTTCCAAGTATGCCGAGACCTCTAAATCGTCGCTGGCGGCGACACGGTGACTCTGAGGAGGGGTGGGTTTCGTGCTCATAATCGAGGGCTTCCAAAGGTAGCATCTATGCTATACTGCGTCAAGCTCGACATGGCACCAATAATTTCCAAGCTAGAAGTCCAGGAGACCCTTCGTAGCCGCGTGAACGACGCAGTACGTATCTTGCGTGACGGCGGAGTTGTTGCCATTCCCACGGACACCGTTTATGGACTTGCAGCGGCGTTTGACGACGAGGAAGCTATCGAGCGTATTTTTCGTATCAAGGGCCGGTCGGCAGATGTCGCTATCCCGCTTCTTCTAGATGATCCCAGGCATGCGAACCGTTATTTGTCGACGGTACCTGACGCTTTTCCGTTGTTAGCAGACGCCTTTTGGCCGGGGCCGTTGACGGTCATACTTTCGAAAAATAGGGACGTGTCGGCCAGGCTGACCGGGGGGCGTAACACCATCGGACTTCGGGTGCCAGATCATTGGGTGCCGCGCCAAATCGCCGAATCGTTGGGCAAGGCTATAACAGGCACGAGCGCTAACATCAGCAGTACCCCGTCACTGACGACAGCACAAGAAGTTGAGGAACAATTGGGGAAGGCCGTCGACCTGGTCGTGGACGGCGGGCCTGTAAAACACGCGATTGGGTCAACAGTTGTGGACATCTCCGGGGTCCAGCCTGAATTACTGAGAGAGGGACGAATTCCATTTAGCGAGATCAAAAGAGTGCTCTACGCTGAAGTGGCCGTCAGATGATATTGTCGACAAAAATATGGTAATCGCGTTTCAAACAGCCGAGGCCGAAGCCGCTATCGAGACGGAACTGCACAAGATCTTTCAATCTCGTGATCTGGCTCTATACGACATGATGTCGTACCACATGGGTTGGGAGTCGGGCAGTATCGAGTTTTCCGACCCTATTCCCGGTTCCCGCATCCACGGCGTCGCATGTTTGACAGCCTGCGCTGCGGCCGGTGGTGATATTTTAGCCTGCTTGCCGGCGGCGGCGGCGGTCGAGCTGGTTCATGGCTTCACGCAGATACACGATGATGTGCAGTCCGGCAATCCCCAACGGGTCAATCGAGACGCCGTCTGGTGGAAGTGGGGCCCGGCTCAAGCCATCAACGCAGGCGATGGGATGCACGCACTGGCCCGGATCGCGCTTTTCAGGCTCAACGATCTTGGAGTCGCACCAGCAACGACCTTTCGTGCCGTGCAAATACTCGATCAGGCGAGCCTGACTCTCTGTGAAGGCCGGTTTCGAGACCTCGAAATACAGGAGCGCATCGACCTAAGCGTGGATGCCTATATCGAGATGGCGTCCGACAAGACGGGAGCCCTGTACGCAGGTGCCATGAAGCTCGGCGCTCTGGTGGCAGGGGCAGATGAGGAACTCGTTGCCAGCTTCGGTCAGTTTGGCTCGAAGATCGGCCTGGCCAGGCAGATTCAGGACGACCTGAACGAGCTTTGGGGCGATCAAGAGGCCAGTCCAGAAGTACTCAACAAAAAGAAACTGCTGCCAGTCGTATACACGGTTCAAGAAGCCGATATTTCAGTGAAACGGAGGATGGGCGATATTTATTTCAAGCGAGTGCTGGAGCCAAGTGATGTCGCTTCCTTGCGGGTCCTGCTCGAAGAGACCGGCGGCAAGAAGTTTGCAGAGGATACGGTCGAAAACCTGCGCGTCGACGCTCTTGCGTCCCTTGATCAAATGCAATTGGTCCGGGCATCGAGAGACATGCTCCAAGACCTCGCCTCAGCGATCCTTTCCAAGTAGTTGTCCAGTGATAAAGAAAAAGACCATCCAGGACATCGATATTGAGGGTAAGACCGTCCTGGTCAGAGCAGAATTCAACGTTACCTTTCGTCCTGGCACGACTTCGATTTCAGACGATTCCCGCATTATGGCAACCGCACCTACGATTCGTTATCTTCTCGATCATGACGCCAAGGTCGTCCTGTGCTCGCACCTCGGCAGGCCCAAGGGCAAGGTGGTTCCAGAGTTGCGGATGACGCCAATCTCGCAACGTTTATCACAGCTTTTGGGGCAACCAGTCATTCAAGCGGACGACTGCGTAGGAGCGGATGTTCAAGCCAGGGTCGAAGCGATGACAGTTCGCGAAATTCTCATGCTCGAAAACCTTCGTTTCCATCCTGGAGAAGAAGAGAACGATCCAAACTTCGCCCGCGAGTTGGCATCGTTGGCGGATATCTACGTCAATGATGCCTTCGGTGCGGCACACCGAGCACACGCCTCTATCGAGGGGGTCACGCACTATCTCCCATCAGTCTCAGGCCTGCTCATGGCACGAGAGTTGGAGATGTTGCAAGGGGTACTCGAATCGCCGAAGCAGCCACTCGTTGCCATTATTGGTGGCGCTAAGGTCTCGGACAAACTGCTGGTCCTCGAAAATCTGGTCGGCAAGGTGAAGACACTGATAGTCGGCGGCGGAATGGCCGCGACCTTTTTGAAGTCGCAGGGACTCGATGTCGGTGATTCGTTGCTCGAAGATGACCTGATCGAGCGGGCAGGGGAGATTCTGAGGAACGCTGATGAACGTGGAGTTCAACTGCTTCTGCCGACGGACGTAATTGTTGCAGACGCTTTCGCTGAGGGCGCAACATCGAAGGTCGTTCAAGTCTCGCAGATTCAAGCTGGCTGGCGAATCATGGATATTGGCCCTGAGACGTCGGCACAGTATGCCAACGCCGTCTCCGAATCCGGCACGGTTGTCTGGAACGGAACGATGGGCGTGTTCGAGTGGGATGCGTTCTCAAACGGCACGAAGCGGCTAGCCAGCACCCTGGCAGGATTGAACGACGCGATAACTGTAATCGGGGGCGGGTCGACCGCCGAAGCCATCGGGACTCTCGGTCTGGCCGAGAAAATGACGCACGTTTCCACGGGCGGAGGAGCATCGTTGGAGTTTCTCGAAGGCAAAGAACTGCCGGGAGTTGCCAGCCTCCTGGACGCCGAATGATAACGCGAAATATCAAATGATCGATTTCCCAAACATCACCGACTTATGCCAGTCGACATCGAGCAAGATCGTGCTTCTGGTGATTGACGGCCTCGGGGGACTCCCGCATCCCGACACGGGGAAGTCAGAGTTGGAGACCGCATCCATGCCGAACCTCGACGCTTTGGCGCGCCAGAGCGCCTGTGGGCTCACAACACCGGTGATGCCGGGGATCACCCCAGGTAGTGGGCCTGGGCATCTCGCCTTATTCGGTTATGACCCGATCAAGTACCTCATCGGGCGGGGAGTGCTCGAAGCGATTGGCATCGGCGTCGAGCTTAAAAGGGGACAAGTAGCCGCGCGCGGCAATTTTTGTACGCTTGATCAGAACGGGCTGCTAGTCGACCGTCGCGCCGGTAGAATTCCAACATCCGAGAGCGCGCCCCTCGTAAAATTGCTCGACAACATCGAAGTACCGGGCGTGGAAGTATCGGCGTACCCCGTGCAGGATCATCGGTTTGTGCTAGTGCTCCGGGGTGAAGACCTAGACGAACGCCTCACAGAGACCGATCCACAGGCTCTCGGTGTGTCGCCGCTGAATCCGATGGCGATTACACCCAAGGCTGAAAAGACAGCCCAGGCGGTCAGGGAGTTCACGGATCGAGCTCGTGAAATTCTGGCCGAACGAACGTCGGCCAATATGGTGCTGCTCAGGGGTTTTTCAGAGTTGCCGGATTTACCGGACTTTGGAGAAACGTACCGACTGAACCCCGCCGCCGTAGCAGCGTACCCTATGTACCGTGGCTTAGCCCATCTGGCCGGTATGAAAGTAATACCTACTGGCAAGAGCTTTGACGACGAACTTGGCACGCTTGAAAAGAATTTCGATGAGCACGATTTCTTTTTTCTGCACTACAAGCCAGCGGACGCGGCTGGAGAGGACGGCGATTTCGACGCAAAGGTCGAGGCTCTGGAATATATCGACGCACAGATTCCACGTCTGTTGCAGCAAGATATCCATACACTGATCGTCGCCGGCGACCACTCGACCCCCGCGATCATGGGAGTCCACAGCTGGCATCCCGTGCCACTGATCGTAAAATCGCCGATCACCGCTGGCGACGGCGTGGGTGAATTTACTGAGCGGGCTTGCGCGAACGGATCAATCGGTCGCATTTCCACCGTAAACGTCATGACGATTGCGCTATCCCATGCAGGCAAGCTCCGGAAGTTCGGTCCGTAGCCGATACCTCAACCCACAAACACTCGCAGTACAGAATTGCCGATCATAGGAACCCTATCGGAGGAGGATTGAATGGGCAGGCTCGTGATCGCGGCCAATTGGAAGATGAACATAGGTCCGTCGGAGGCCGCCGACTTTGTTATGCGCCTTCGTCCCGGGCTCGAAGCGATCGGGGGTGTGAAAAAGATCGTATGCCCTCCATTTCTTTCGCTTCCCACAGTCGCCGAAAGGCTCAAGGACTCTGAAATCGGCGTAGGCGCTCAGAATATGCACTACGAGACCAGCGGAGCTTATACGGGAGAGGTCTCGCCCCCGATGGTCAGGGGACTATGTGATTACGTCATCATCGGCCACTCCGAGCGGCGGCAGCACTTCGGTGAGACCGATGAAATGGTCGCTCAAAAAGTCACCGCAGCCATCGCCATCGGACTGAAACCCATCGTTTGCATCGGAGAGACGCTGACGGAGCGAGAGGCGAACGAGGAGCAGTTAGTCGTTCAGAGACAACTTCGTACGGCATTTAGGGAAGTCCGCTCGCTCGATGACATGATTGTCGCGTATGAACCGGTATGGGCCATCGGTACCGGCGTTGCCGCGAGTCCGGCAGACGCCCAATCGATCATGGAATTCATCCGTGGGCTACTACAAGAGGACTTCGGTTCGAGCGCACGTGATCTGCCGCTGCTCTACGGCGGTAGCGTCAACGCTGACAACGTCGGCAGCTTTGTCAGTCAGCCGGATATCGACGGCGGTCTCATCGGAAGTGCCAGTCTTGACCCCGACGGTTTCGTCGCCCTAACGCAGAACGCTGTCGCCGCGTACAGCTAGCTGCCCATGCCCGCAGGACACGTCATCGCGATTGTCGGCCCGACTGCCTCGGGCAAGTCAAGCCTGGCAATGGAGTTCGCCGATGCCGTGAACGGCGAGATAATCGGGGCAGATAGTCGGCAAGTGTACCGGCATATGGACATCGGGACAGCCAAGCCGACCCTTAACGACCGTCTGCGTGTCCAGTACCACCTGATCGACATAGTCGATCCCGACAACGACTACAGCCTCGCGCTATTCGTGCGGCAGGCTCGTGAAACGATCAACGCAGTCTTATCACGAGACAGGGTGCCCATCGTTGTCGGCGGGACGGGACAATACGTCTGGGGTCTTCTGGAGGGATGGGATGTGCCAAATGTCCCGCCGGACGAGTCCCTTCGGGCGTTGCTTCAAGAGCGCTTCGAACGTGAGGGGATTGAAGCGCTTGTCAGAGAACTCGAAACGTTAGCACCCACTGCTGCAGGGCGCATAGACAAAAAAAACCCTCGGAGAGTCATTCGAGCTCTTGAACTCGCACACCAAAACGGTGAGGAGGAAGCCGCAGCGCAATCGCGAACGCCGCCGGAGTTCGACTTAACCATCATAGGGCTCACTTTGGAACGGTCAGACCTCTACGACCGGATCAATGGACGTACAGACGCTATGTTCGAAGCCGGATGGGTAGGGGAGGTCGAGAGGCTAATAGGGATGGGCTACGGCCTTGAGTTGCCGTCGATGTCCAGCCTGGGTTACCGGGAGATTTCCGAGTTCCTCAAAGGCGACCGAACACTCGAAGATGCGATAGACGCGATCAAACAAAAGACTCGGCGATTCGCGCGCCAGCAGTACGCCTGGTTCCGGTTGAACGACGAGCGAATCCGATGGTTCGGGAGCACGCCCAGCGATTTCGGGGACGCAATAAACTATGTAAAGGACTCGCTGGGAGTCGCATGGGCTCGCGGCGAATAGGGTTTTCAACGTACTGTCGTGTTATGCTAGACTGATGCGAGCGGTTCGGAGGCAGAGCTTGGAATTCACGAAGATGCATGGCGCTGGGAACGACTATGTTTACGTCGATGCCCGTGCAATGGACGAGGACTGGCCGGCACTCTCGGCTGCGATGAGCGAGCGGCACACCGGCATCGGTGCCGACGGCCTGATTCTCGCTTTGGAGTCGGACCGAGCCGATCTGCGTATGCGGATGTTCAATGCCGACGGCTCTGAGGGCGAGATGTGTGGAAACGGCATCCGCTGCCTCGTGGCGTTCGCGCTAACCCGAGGAATCATTCCCAAATATACGTCGCCGGTACTAGTCGAAACCCTCGCTGGAGACTTGGAAGTAACGCCCACATGGCACGGCGATCAGGTTGTCTGGGCGAAGGTCGGCATGGGTGAGCCTCGCTTGGCAGTCGAAGATATTCCTATCGCGCTCGACGACCGGGCCATGGTCATGGACTACCCGATTACTATCGATGGCGTCACCTTCGAGATCAACGCGGTTTCGATGGGCAATCCGCATGCAGTCGCCTTCGTAGACCAGCCTGTGGACGATATCCCGCTTGAAAGGCTGGGGCCTTTAGTCGAGCATCATCCACTTTTTCCCAAGCGCGTCAATTTCGAGATCGTCAACGTCATCGACAAAGGTCACGTCAAAGTGCGCGTCTGGGAGCGAGGATCGGGGGAAACGATGGCTTGCGGTACCGGCGCATGCGCCGTTGGAGTCATTTCCAGGCTCAAAAGGCGAGTCAAAGGGGATGACGTGACAGTGTCGCTTCCGGGCGGCGATCTGATCGTAAGGTGGTCGGGTGAAGGCGAGGTTATCCTGGAAGGACCGGTTGTCGAGGTCTTTACAGGACATTGGAAGTCTTAGAAAATTCCAATACTCTACCTATCATAAACATAATAATATTGACGATAAGGTGTCGATTCAAAGCTTATAAACCTAACATACACGCGAAAGTTCGCTTTTGCCACGACTAAGACAAGTTTGAGACATTGACTAGCATATTTCGGAGGTCGAATGAAATTTTCTGACAGAATGAGCAAGGTTCCGCCGTATCTTTTCGTGCAAATCAGCAGAAAGATCGCCGAGAAGAAGGCGCAGGGCATTCAAGTCATCAGTTTCGGGATCGGTGACCCCGACCTGCGAACTCCTGACTATATTATTGACGCCCTCAACGGGGCTTCTCATAATGCTCCCAATCACCGTTACCCCGAGTCCGAGGGCCTGCCCCAGTTTCGGGAGGCCGTGAGCGACTGGTATGACCGCCGATTCGGAGTCAAGCTCGAACCTGAAAAGGAGGCGCTGTCGCTCATAGGTGCCAAAGAGGGAATCGGGCACGTAGCATTGTGCTTTCTCGACCCCGGAGACATTGCCCTCGTACCTGATCCTGGATATCCCGTTTACTCCATCGGCACCTTATTCGCGGGCGGCGAGAGCCACATTATGCCCCTGAGTGAGGAGAATGGCTGGCTGCCTGACCTTGACGCCATTCCCGAGGACGTGGCCCGCAAGGCAAAACTAATATGGCTGAACTACCCGAACAATCCCACGGGCGCAGTCGCCGATCTCGCCTATTTTGCTAGGGTCGTGGAGTTCGCCAAGAAGTACGACGTGGCGGTAATGCACGACGCTTGCTATACCGAGGTCGCGTACGATGGGTACAAGCCGCCCAGCTTCTTGCAGGTCGACGGGGCCATGGATGTGGGCATCGAGTTCCATTCACTCTCGAAGTCGTACAACATGACTGGCTGGCGCATCGGGATGGCCGTCGGCAACGCCGAAATGATCGACGCGCTCATGATTATCAAATCCAACCTCGACTCGGGTGTTCCCCAGGCCGTGCAGCAGATGGGCATCGCGGCGATGAAGCAGCCGCTCGACTCAGTCGACGAGCGCAACTCTATCTACCAGGCCCGCCGCGACCGCATCGTGCCCGTGCTCAAGGAGATGGGCATGAAAGTCGAGGAACCGAAAGCCAGTCTATATATCTGGGCCGGCGTGCCGGATGGCTACACCTCAGCCGAATTTGCCGAGAAGCTTCTGGAAGACACCGACGTGCTCATGATTCCTGGCGGCAATTACGGCGAGGCCGGAGAAGGTTATGTACGGCTATCGATCACTCTGGCCGACGAACTCGTGGACGAAGCGCTGAGCCGCATCAAGAGCTGGAGGCCGTAGGCGCTCCAATGGTTGTTACGATCAACTGCTTCCATGTGTCATCCATTATGGAGTATGATGCGGCGATAACACTTTCATGAGAGTCCAGAGGTACCGACCATCCCTCGTAAACTGACATCCACCTCCCGCAAAGCGGAACGTGCCTTATTAGTGGGCACGCAGATATTTCGACAACCCCAGGCGCTGCCGCTGCAAGACTCCCTTGACGAGCTAGCCGAACTTGCGCGCACGGCTGGGGCGAAGGTCGTCGGCGCATTTACACAGCGGCTTAACAAGCCGACCCACTCCTACCTGGGCAAGGGCAAGATAGAGCAACTCAAAGAACTCGTGCAAGCCAAGCGAATCGACACGGTGATTTGCGACGATGAACTCAGTCCGACGCAGCAGCAGAATCTCGAACGGGAGCTTGAGGAAAAAGTCAAAGTCATCGATAGGACCGCTTTGATCCTCGACGTCTTTGCCCGACGCGCCCAGACCCGCGAAGGCCGGCTCCAGGTTGAGTTGGCCCAGCACGAGTACCTGATGCCTCGATTGGCCGGTCAATGGTCCCACCTTGAGCGGCTCGGCGGCGGCATCGGGACACGAGGCCCCGGAGAGACTCAGATCGAGACCGACAGGCGGCTGGTACGGGGTCGGATTCTGCGAATCAAGAAGGCGCTGGACCAGGTCAGCCGTCAACGAGGTCAGTATCGCGTCCGGCGGCGAAAGGAGGGTGTTCCGGTTGTCAGTCTTGTGGGATATACCAACGCCGGTAAAAGCACGCTCCTCAACAGCCTCACCGATGCCGAAGTAACCGCGGAGGACAAGCTGTTTAGCACCCTCGACCCAGTAACGCGGAGCATCAGGCTGCCGTCCGGCAAGGAAGCGCTGTTGACCGACACAGTGGGTTTCATCCAAAAACTACCGCCAACGATCATTGCTGCATTCCGTGCGACGTTGGAGGAGATCGAGGAAGCCACCTTGATCATGCACGTCGTCGACATTTCACACAAAAATGCAGCGAACCACGTGGATGAGGTCGAAAAAGTCCTGGGTGATCTCGACGTGGCCGACAAGCCGCGTGTTCTTGTTCTGAATAAAATCGATCTGCTGCCAATTGGATCCGATTCGACTGATGGCGACGGGGGAATTGGCTTTCCGGGAATCGACGTAGCACCCGGCGCCGTCATGGTCTCTGCGATCAAGGGGACTGGGATGCCAGATCTCTTGAACGAGATCGAACGCCAACTCAGTATTGTGAACTCTGCCGAACCTGTCCTTGCAATCAACACCTAACGGGGCCGTTTTTCGACCCGCGCCGCACCCATACCACTCGAAGCTCGGCCAAATGGCCTCAAATGGCCGCCTAACACGGAGTTCTTATGGACTGACCGCCGCCGGAGCAACAACTTCGTTCCGCTCATGCAAGAAGAGAAGCCTCATAGCCCCAGTGGGGCAGATCGACAAGCTTCAATAAAGGTTCGCACTATAAATGTTATGTAAAGTAAACCAAGCGAAAGTAAGTTTTTGGTGTTTACTTTACATAACATATGTATCTTAGGATTCTCGGTGCCGGACCAAGAGGGCGATCATGCCTGTCCGGTGTAGCTCTCGGAGCAGGTCTAGTTCAAAACGGTGTGTGCCATCATCCCGGATGCGAATGGTTCGTATGCCGTTGTTCTCTACATCCTGATCAACATCAGACCCAACGATCTTGATGACCTTGTCGCGGAATCGGTCGAATGCCGCACCAAGTTGCAATAACATCTTGTAGTTTCTTGTTGTCACGGTCTGTGGGTCCGAAGGATTTTTTTCCGAGGCCGCAAAGATGATGATAGCGCCAGAGCATTGATCCATTTCGGCTGAGGCAGTCGGACTCAAGGGCGACGAGTCCAACGGGTCCACATCAACGATGCCGTAGAGGATGCTAAAGCTGTCGAGCAAGTCCGCAATGGAGCCGGCTGTGCTGATCGCCCCGGAATGAGCAATAAAGATTCGACCAGCGCCGACTTCATCACGCCCTTGGGATTCATGTGCTTCGCTTGCCAATTCCGTCCGAGATCGTGTGATGCCCAATCCGTCGGTATTCGTCGCAACGGCCGGTTCAGGCTTAGAGTTTAGATTTGGCGCCTGGTCAGCAATCTCGCTTAGCTCAGACAGGCTGACGTACCGCGAGCCACCCACCTCCGTCACGATGCCGACTAGAGTGCCGTTAGCGATGACGATGCCGAGACATTCCGCAGCAAGTGTTTCAGGAACGTGGATGTTATCCACGATAATTCCTGTCGCCTCGTCCTCATTAGGTATGCGCTTGCCATCGAGAAGCTCGTAGAACGCCCTAAAGGTCTCCGGTCGCATGGCAGCCTGGATCAGGGACCGCCTGTTAGTATCCTGGTCCGAGCTGGTAACGGCCGCTCCCAGCTCGGTAAGCGAGATCCGTGGGTCGTTGTAACCACCCTTAGTCAGACTATATTTCACTGAGGAGTTGAGTTTCATCATGAACGCGCTGCTCGATGGCGTGGTACCCAGAGATTTGGCTAGCCGCACTCGATCGAACGGAAGTCCAGCGTTTTTGCTCTGGATTGCCTGTGCGATTCCCACAACTTCTTCGAGGCTATGCTGTGGGTACGGTCTCGATATTCTCGTGCGCTTCTTTGGATTGGTTTTTTGTTGTTCCGACATACCATTGCGCCCTGAAAGTTCTTTTCAAGTGTTTCAGCATATTTTCATCGTTGCTAAAACCCACTGAAGCTTGTTGACTGGTCACCGAAATTCCGTCGCGTGGCTTTTCAGCCCACCCTAGCACTTGAACACAAGCCGGTCAACCACATCGACCGATGATCCTAGCCGCGAACCCGTGCATTCAACACAGTCCATGACAGGTCGCACAACCCGTTGGACAAACGACCGTTATATCTCCTAACAAGCCCAGCGCCGCAAACTGCGGGAGAGTCGGACTTGCTGACTCACCGGTAACCGAATCGAGTCCGAGAGTTAGGCCAAAAAGTGTTACCATAATTCGACTGGACCTAGTGGCGGGCGAAAGGACGGAGACAGTGGCCAATCATCCCAAAAGTATGTTTCTCAGTGCCGCCGTACTGGCGATAGTTGTTGCCATCACAGTCGGATGTGGGACAAATAGTGGTGACAAGGACTCGTCGCAGGCAGTTGCATCGCTCCAAGCGCCGAGCAGCCCCTCGGGATCGAGTATCAATTCATCTGACGAGCCGAGCTTCCCTAATGTAGTGGTCCACGAAGAGGATATCGAGACGCCCAAGGTCGTGCCGACCGATCTTGGCCTGGTTTGGGAAGCCTGGGAGCACCTTAACCGAGATTACGTCGATCGCGACAAACTCGACCCAGAACTGGCTGCTGAGTACGCCATCCGTGGCATCACCAGTATTCTTGGCGATCCACAGACGGCCTATGTCGGTCCTGATGTGCTGAAAGGTCAGTTCGGCGACGTATTCGAAGGAGAGTTTCAAGGTATCGGCGCTCATGTCCAGATGAACGCTCGGGGTAATCTCGTGATTGTCTCCCCTATCGAAGGCGGGCCTGCAGCTGCGGCGGGTATCAAGCCCGGCGACATCATCCTAGAGGTCGACGGCGAGAGTCTCGAAGGCTTGGGCGTTCTTGAGGCGGTCGCCAAGATCCGCGGTCCGAAGGACAGCATCGCTAGACTGCTGGTCAAACATCTCGGGGCTCTCGATCCCGAGATCGTTGAAGTGAGACGCGCTGTTATTCCACTGGAAAGCGTCTACCTCCGCAGCGAACCGGGTGATGATTTCATACACGTTCGCGTAACAGACTTCTATCCTCAGACATCCGACAAGCTGCGAGCAGTAGTTGAGCAAGAGTTAAATGCCGGGGCAAAGGGACTCATACTCGATCTGCGCAATAACGGAGGCGGCCTACTCACCGCCTCGGTCGACATCGCGAGTCAGTTCATTGAAGACGGCTTGGCTCTATATGTTATCGAAGGCAACAAACGTCGTACCGACTACCATATTAAGTCGGAAAATCGAGACTTTCTAACTGATGTCCCGATGGTTGTTCTTGTGAACGGCGGCAGCGCCAGTGCGTCTGAAATACTCGCTGGCTCTCTACAAGACCACGGACGGGCGACCGTCATTGGAGACACGACGTTCGGCAAGGGCAGCGTAAATTGGCTGCGAAACCTGAGCAACGGCGGCGGCTTGTACATCACTATCGCCTACTGGTACACCCCCGACGGGCGACTCATCCAGGGCGAAGGTCTTGATCCCGACATCATGGTTACCGACCGTGACGCACAAGAAGCGGACGTGGCTCAGTTCAAGCGTGCCATCGAGGAGCTACAGAGGTTGACCGGTGCCACCGGCTCAGACTCTAATTCCGACGCGAGTTCTTGAGGACATCCGATGGATGGAAACAAAACAATGGCCGTCAATCGGAAGGCCAGACATGAGTACGATATCCTCGACACGGTCGAAGCTGGCCTAGTTCTGGTTGGCACAGAGATCAAGGCAATCCGCGAGGGTCGTGCCAGCTTCAGCGATGCCTATGCCCGTCCGAGCGAAGGCGAGATTTGGCTAATGAACGCTCACATCTCGCAGTATTCGGCATCGGGGCTGAACGCCCATGATCCGAAGCGTCCACGGAAACTCTTGCTGCATAAAGGCCAGATCACTCAGTTAACCAAACAGGTCGCAGAGCGGGGCCTTACTCTCGTGCCGCTGAGACTTTACTTGAAGCGCCAGAAAGCAAAGGTCGAGTTGGGTGTGGCAAAGGGGCGACAGCTACACGACAAGCGTCGAGCGATCATTGATCGGGAGCGAGAGAAAGAGGCCCGAATGGCCATTCGACGAGCAGGCTAAACGACAACGGGCCAGGTGTTATCTAAGATAACTCTGGCCCGCAGTTGATCGTCTGGAAACGCATGGAGATCCCATGCCGTCCGTTAGTTGTTAGCCGACGGGTACCCTACCCTCTTAACCTCAAGGGTCTCACCCGGCGCAAGCGCGACTCGATGGACGTTGATTCCGAGCTTGAGCAGCCAATAGCCGAGCGTGGCCTTGCTAACACCGAGCTCGTCGGCGGTAGCAGTTAGACCGTACTCCGTCACCATGTGCGGTAACATCTTCTCCAGCGGCTGCTGGAACTGCTCTTCCACGGCGATCATCTTCTTCGTTTTTCTCCTCATCATCTTCACACCTCCCAAGATACTGTAGCCTCATGCTATGCCTCGGACAATCGCGGTGTCAATTCGTTTTCTATCACTTTTCTGGGAATTTCATTACGTTTCATATCGTATCAGGCAGGGCCACGTACCCGTCATATGAGTGCGCAGTGTTCAACCTAAAGTAAGATTCGTGGGCAAAATCGGGGGTTGCCGACTCAATGGCATATGTTTACACGTTAAATAGAGGGTTTGTTGTATTTCATGCCGCCGTTGACTGCGCGTAACCGCACTTGCTATCCTCGAACCAGTACGAAGGCATCATGTCAGCATATGTGCTCCGCCAATCCCGAAGCACGAAAGGGTACGGGACCCGATGATAGGTATTTTGAGAGAAGTCCGACGGCAGCACGGACGCGAGCATGCGACGGTGGCAGTTATGCTAGAACGCGGCGCGCGCCCGCCACTGGGCGGCAACGCAACACCGGGCGGGTTCTTTATCTACAGTAGGGAGACAACGGAGTCGGTCAAAGAAGCCGCCGAGGAGGGTCTGCGGCGTCTACAGACCAGTCAGCCAGACCTGGCCGTATCGCCATATTGCGGCACGAACATACTCGTCGGGGCGCTCATTGCCATAGCGGTGTCGTCAGCCGTCGGAGGGGGCTCGAAGAGCATTCCAAAGAAGATATCTTCGATGATCCTCGGCATCGTCGTGTCCCAGTTCCTGAGACGACCGGTCGGGGAACTCGTTCAGCGTCACCTCACTACCCTACCCGACTCCGAGGGTGTGTCTATCAAAGGCATCAAGGCACTACGCATCGGCGGGGCGACGATACACTGGGTGAGTACTGGACACTCCCCTACTTGATCGTCGCCGGAGTGGGTTGCTACACTGGCAAGTAACGGCTGTCCCTGTAGCTCAGTTGGATAGAGCAGCTGCCTTCTAAGCAGCTTGTCGTCGGTTCGAGTCCGACCAGGGACACCAGCACATTACGCCGGACCTGTCGCTCAGACCTGTTCTATGCCCACAACAAGTGCCCCTCGCGGACGAGAATCCGCGAGGGCGCTTTAGCCTGAGGGGACCTAGATCGGAATGGACTTAATCGGTTTCCTTGCGTCAGCGATCTCACCGATCAGGTGGGTCGTCAATTGGATTCGTGGCCTGGTCGCGGTGCGGCGACGGGAGCGGCGAGTGGCGCAACGAGAAAAGGAAATCGACGAAGAAGTTGAACTGGCTGGCCTTTATCGAAAGCTCGTACAGAACAACATTGATCGTCGGCTGTTGCTCGTTAAAGCGCGGATCGAATCTCTCTTTCCCAAATTTGGGCATCCCCGTATTGAGCTCGACGTCGAGATCGACAACCTATCGATCTTTCCACTGATCCTTGAACGTGCTACCGACTGACTGTCGATGTAGGCGCTGGCAACCGCCACGTCGAATTGCAGCGTGATTATCAACGAGTCGAAGACCTCACACTGACCCCTCAGGACACCACACAATTTAGACACGCTATCCCGGTGGGGCTAGATAGCGCGAAGATGGTAACCGAGTTTGCCGCCGGAATGCCAACCAGTGCGTACACATGGCAGGTAGTCATGGACGTTCGCATCACCGGTCCAGACTTGCCGACCGGTTACTTCGACCATCATTTCGACTTGAAAACAAAGGTTAAGAACAGCGTGCTGATCCCACCCGACGAACAGTGAGCAGCCGCCTGAGGCACCAATCGAACTGAAAATTCCAGTCCGCATTCTCAAAGCATCGTGGCAAAAGAGGACTCGGTGATGCCTGAAATCACTCAAACTGTTCGGTGTGTCAATTGTGGATTCCTTTGCAAGACGATGGGCGCCAATCGTGAATACGAGATCTGGGCCGCCACGAAGTGGGACAGAGATAGCGGGGAACTCAACCACCATCAACGGCCTGTTAGCGAAGGAGGGAAGCAGGCTAACTCGAAACCGTTCTGTTTCGCCGGTGGTCCAGTCGAATTCGGCGAAAAGCCGACCGCCGAATCCATACGAAAGGAAATCAACAGGGATCGCAAATGCGACCAGTATTTTCCATGGCGCAAAGGGATGCATCCCAGAGACGCCGCTCAGGAGCGATTCATGGTCGAGTTGGAACAGCGAAGGGAAGAATTCGAACGCACTTCAGAACATGACCGCAGAAAGTTTGAGAATGAGCTGTTCGACAGGGGACACAACGTCCAAGAATCGATCAGGGACCTCACGAAAAAGATGGGTAGGTTCACCAAAGGCGTATCCATTCTCGTCGTTTTTCTGGCATTCGTCCAAATCATCATTGCGGTAGTGTCGATCGTTCTCGACAACTAACGTCTGACCGACGACGAGACCGCTCTCCGCTGTCACCATCATTTGGGCAGCTTGGCCGAGTTGTCAAAACCGACCCTACTACTCTGTCCTAAAAACGCATTGGCAAGGAATCGGTGAACCAACTGCACGTCTGTTGTGACTCGGATACTCCGAACTCGTATAACTGCTGATACTGAAGCAGCTTGTCGTCGGTTCGAGTCCGACCAGGGACACCAACCTCGTTAACACGACTTTGTCGAGTTTATCCCAGCCATCCAACAGCGAGACTTTGAATTCCTCCTGTCACCGTGTACAGTAGGGACAAATTTTGGACTTGTGTTCAGAGGAGGTTGCTATGGATGTCCTGCGAACAATCTTTATCGTATTGGCATACTTGTTGTGGATCTTCGGTCTGGTGTTCCTTGTCAGCAGCATCGTCTCCGGAGGCACCGCCTTTATGATCGCGCTAGTACTCGGAGTTCTTGGCGGTGTATTTTTTGGGTTGAACAAATTGACCAAGAGAAGGTAACTCTCCCTGCGGGCGTACCGAGAACTTTCTAACCGGAACGGGCTCAGACACGCCCAGACCGTATCCAGGCGCAACGCTTTTACCGGCTGACCAGTTGGTCAGTCGGTTTTGTATTTAAGATGAATGAGCGAAAGGTGGAGGGATGCCAAACCGATTGATCGACGAGACGAGTCCATATCTGAGGCAGCACGCCCACAATCCGGTGGACTGGTATCCCTGGGGGGCTGAGGCACTCGAACGGGCCAAAATCGAGGACAAGCCGATTCTCCTGAGCGTGGGTTATTCGGCATGCCACTGGTGCCACGTCATGGAGCGAGAGTCGTTTGAGAATCCGAGCATCGCGGCGCTGATGAACGAGCACTACGTTTCCATCAAAGTCGACCGCGAGGAGCGCCCCGATATCGATTCGATCTATATGTCTGCCGTACAAGCGCTGACGGGACATGGCGGTTGGCCGATGACTGTCTTCCTCACACCCGACGGGAAACCATTCTACGGCGGAACTTACTTTCCGCCTGAAGACCGGGGAGGCATGCCGGCCTTCCCGCGTGTGTTGAGTGCGATTGCAGAGGCGTATCGCGACCGCCGTGGTGAGGTCATGAACTCCACAAATCAGATCTTGGTTCACATGCAGCAGGTGACGAGAGGTACTAACGACGTCGACCCGATGACGGTCGACGTGATGACACGCGCCTTTGTGGAGCTTATCAAGCAGTTCGACGATACTTATGGCGGGTTTGGACTGGAGCCGAAGTTCCCACAGCCAATGACATATGAATTTCTACTTCGCCAATATTTGCGGACGGAAGACCCGCAGTCCCTCGACATGGTGGAACTGACACTCGCCCGGATGGCCCGGGGCGGCATCTACGATCAACTGGGCGGCGGCTTCCACCGGTACTCCACGGATACGTACTGGCTGGTGCCTCACTTCGAGAAGATGCTGTATGACAACGCGCTATTGGTGCGACTCTACCTGCACGCCTATCAAGTGACCCGAAATCCGGAGTACCGACGGGTTTCCGAGGAGACGCTGGACTATGTCGTGCGAGAGATGACTTCGCTAGAGGGTGGGTTCTACTCGGCGCAAGACGCCGACAGCGAGGGTGAAGAGGGCAAGTTCTTCGTTTGGAGACCGGAGCAGGTCGTCGACGTACTCGGCAAGGAGGACGGCAAGATCGTCAACGAGTTTTACGGCGTTACGGTTCACGGCAACTTCGAAGGAAAAAGCATACTTCACGTTCCAATGCCGCCAGCAGAGTTCGCGAGGAAGTTGGAGATCACCGAGTCTGAACTCGACGAAGTCCTGGCCAGGTCGAGAAAGAAACTGCTGGAACAACGTGCAACCAGAATCGCGCCGGGACTCGACGACAAAATCCTCACGGCGTGGAACGGGCTGATGCTGGCTGCCTTCGCCGAGGCGGCAGCAGTTCTTGAACGAGACGACTACAGGGAAGTCGCGATCACAAATGGAAATTTCCTGTTGGACAATGTTATCGACAAGGATGGGCGACTACTCCGAACGTATAAGGACGGGAAAGCGAAGCTCAACGGATACTTGGAAGACTATGCGTTTCTCGTCGACGCCTTGCTGCTGCTGCACGAGGCGACATTCGGCGAGAGGTGGCTTCGGGCTGCCGTCGAGCTTGGGCGCTCTATGGTTGAGTTGTTCTGGGACGAGGACTCCCAGCAGTTCTACGACACCGGTGTCGACCACGAAGACCTGGTCATCCGTCCGCGCGACACTACCGACAACGCCATCCCTTCGGGCAGTTCGATGGCGACGAGCGTGCTGCTCAAGCTCTCTGTTTTAACGGGTGACCCGTCGTACGATGACAGAGCGGCCACAGCGCTTCGTTCGGCACGCGAAATCATGCAGCAGTTCCCCTCGGCGGCAGGCCATTGGCTCGGGGCGCTCGATTTCTATCTGGTCATGGCGAAGGAGGTAGTTATTGTTGGCAAACCCGGTGACACCGCCACCCGCAATCTGACGCGAGAAGTTTACAAGGAGTTTCTTCCCAACCGAGTATTTGTCGGTGCGGAGAATGGGACGCTCAGCGGAAACATCGATCTACCGTTGTTCGAGGACAGGAAGATGATAGCGGGGCGGCCTACGGCGTACGTCTGTGAGAACTACGTTTGCCTGTTGCCGGTCAATGACCCGGCGGAACTGGCGAAACTGTTGGTGGGTTGATGCTTACTCACGGCCAGTTCAAAGTGTCCCCGTCGTAAGCCCGGTCCAGAAAGGACGTAGTGAATGCGGTCTTGTAGTCGAAGGGCTGCGGCAGCGCGTCGAACTCGATCAGATGGCTATAGAGCGCGTGCCACTGTTCGTCGGTCATCCAGCCGATGCCATGTTCGTCGGTAAGTTGACTCACGGCATCTGCCAGTTCCGTCTCGAGCATGAAGCGCTGGTGCTCGCGGTCTCCGTCTACCGCATACTTCATGACGATATCCAGGGTCGCCTCTCGATCCCTCAAGGCGAACTCAACTCCCTTGAGCGTTGCGCGAAGGAAGCGGTCGACAAGGTCGGTTGACTCGGTGGCGAATTCATCGGTCGCGATGTAGGTCAGTCCGAGGTTCGGTACGTCGAAATCTGCTGGGTCCCAAAGAACAACCTCGTGTCCGAGATTCCTAATGAGATTAGGCTCGTTGGACTTAAAGACTGCCAGCATGTCGACGCGGCCTTCAGTCAGGACGCGAGGGTCGAAGCCGGCGTTTACCTCGGTGATCTTCGAGCGGTCTACCCCTCCCGTCTTGAGCATCGCCAGGTAGTCCGGCGGCACCGATGTCTTATAGCCGAAGGTGCGGCCTTCCCAATCCTCTAAAGTCGTTATGGCAGATTCCTTCAAGGCGATATAGGCTTGCTGCCCCTTCTGCCCGAACAGCGCGAACGCCACAATGGGCAACTCAGGGTCGGAGCGGCGTTTCAGGACGGACGTTGCTGCAGCAGTTGTGATGTGAACATCGCCTGCGACGAGCAGTTTCAGATGCTCCCCGCTGCTTGCGTGCCGGATCTCGACGTCGAGGTTCTGCGCGGCGAAGTAACCTTGCTCCTGCGCGACATATGCCGCTACAAACGGCAGGTTGGCCTGGGGCTTGAAGCCCGCCATGAACACTATCTTGTCAGGGTGGTCGCTAGCGGCGTCTTCGGTACAGGCTAAGGACAAAACGATCGCACTGAAGAGGAACGCGATTAGAACGAGGTGGAGAGTGCGCATCATGCCGCGATTCTACACCAACCAACCAAAACTGAGTCGTTAAAAATGAATGAACTCCAGCAGGGGCTTTAAAGGACGTACCTTGATTGCTGAGACTCGTGCCAGAACAGGAATCGTCGTTCGAGCAAAGCAGCCAGACCCGTCAAGGTCACACCAATGACCGCCAAAACGACGATGGCAGAGAACAAGGTCGGCATATCGATGTTGTTGTGTGCCACGATGATGACGCTGCCCAGTCCACGGTCGCCTGTGAACCATTCCGCAACCACAGCGCCGATGACTGATAAAGGAAGCGATATACGGAACGCGGCGAAGACATAGGGTAAGGCGCTGGGCGCACGCAGCTTCGTGAGGATATCTATCTGGCTGGCGTCAAGCGACCGGAAAAAATCCAGGGTCGTCGGATTCACTGACTTCAGCCCAATCAACGTGTTGACCATCACCGGGAAGAACGTGATGAGGGCGGCGATCATCACTTTCGGGAACGATCCGAATCCAAACCATATGACGAACAGCGGTGCGACCGCAACGATAGGCGTTACTTTAACGAGCAACGCGATTGGGTACAGGGTCCGCTCGAAGAGGCGTGAGTGGGCCATCATCACCGCGACGGTCACCGCGAAGATCGAACCGATTGCGAATCCACCAAGGGCTTCGATCAGAGTGACCGTCCCATGAAATGAGAAATAGCCGAGGTCGCTAAAGAGACGCGATGCCACCGCACTGGGGGCTGGCACCAGGTATTCGGGGATTTGAGTGACGCGCACCCACAGCTCCCACGCGATGACCAGAGCGAACAACACAGCGACAGGCAGTACAGCGCGTCGCACATATGAGTAAAGGTACAGAGAAAGTAGATGGTGGTTCGGCGAAACTTCAGAAGCGCCTAATCCATCCGGGGTATCGAGTCGATTTGTCTCAGGCAGCGATTGGTCCACGCATCGCTCCTGTTAGAGCCGCCTTGACGCGGGCCGTCAGTTCGATAAACTCTCTGGACTGCTCAAGCGAGGGAACCCTCGGCCTCGGCATGTCGACATCGAAGACATCCACCACTCGTCCCGGTCGCTCTGACATGACAATTACTCGATCCGATACCATGACCGCCTCGGCAATGCTGTGGGTCACGAAGAGCACTGTTATCGGGTGTTGATCCCAGATGCGGAGTAGCTCGTATCGCATTACTGTGCGTGTAATCTCGTCGAGTGAACCGAAGGGTTCGTCCATCAGTAATATTTTCGGCCGCACGGCCAGCGTACGTGCCAGGGCTACACGCTGCTTCATGCCACCAGAGAGTTCGTGGGGATAGGCGTCCCGAAAGTCTTCGAGTCCAACCGTATTCAGTAAATCCTCAACTTCCGAGCCGGTCGAGCAACCATTCTTACTTCGCTGTAGCTCGATCGGCAGACGCACATTCCCTGCTACCGTACGCCAGGGCAGAAGAGATGGGTCTTGAAAAACAACTCCGATCTCCTGTTTGCGGCTTGCATCGATTGGTGGGATATCGTCGATTTCGACCTTTCCCTGGGTTGGAGCAAGCAGCCCGGCGACGATCCTCAGCAGCGTTGTTTTCCCACAGCCGCTCGGCCCAATGACCGAAACGAATTGACCTTTGCCAACATCAAGGTCGATGCCCGACAATGCTGTGACAGGTCTGTCTTTTTGCTCATAGACGCGAGTGAGTTCTCGAACGGAAATGTGGGTCATCCGAAACACGTCATCTCCCGGTCAAATCGTGACCGCATCCTACCACAGACATCTCGCATGGCTTCGCTCAGGCCCATCATTCTGCGGTAGAATCACCTGCATACTGGAATCTTGCTTTGACGAAAGCGATTGCTGCGACGCCCACGACTCCTAGCGCACCGACCAGGTCTTGCCGGAACAAGCCAACGAGTAACGCTGTTACTACAAATAGCACTGCGCCGGTGTAGCCAGAGTTTTTCGATATCAAGAGCGTCAATATTGCCGCTGGTGCGCCCCCAAGCACGCCGAATGGGGCTAGTCCTGCGGTCGTTCCGATAGCAGTTGCCATGCCTGTTCCACCGGGTCGTTTAGAGTACATCGGAAACTGGTGACCTAAAACGACGGCAACCCCTGCGACCAGTCGACCCCAAGTTGGTATCCCCATCACCAGCAACGGCATGGTCGCAAGCGCTCCTTTGGTAATGTCCAGCAAGAACACCGCGACGCCGTACTTGGGGCCCAACTCACGGTAGATGTTTGCCGCACCGGGGTTCTTAGTACCGCGAGTGCGGATGTCTACGCCGGCGGTCCGGGCCACGAGGTCACCGGCCGATATCGTTCCAACGAGGTAAGACACGATGGCCCAGACAACAATTATTATCAGATCGTTCATTGATTCCTATTTCGGATCGCCGACCCACGGCTTTGCGACGTTGAAGTCGTTCGCTCGCCGTGCGAAAATACGCTCCACGCTTTAGCACAATCCATACTACAGGCCAGAACGAGGTATTGAAACATGACAACTCCTACCGTTGACCCTACACTGCTCAGTTCGCTCCGTTGGAGGAGCATTGGGCCCCATCGAGGTGGCAGAGTCGTCGCTGTGGCCGGGCACCCGACTGACCAGGCTACGTTTTATATGGGCGCATGTGCCGGCGGTGTCTGGAAGTCGGACGACGCAGGGACGTACTGGCGCAACGTCTCCGACGGTTTTCTCAATACGGCCTCGATTGGAGCCATCGCCGTTTCACAGTCGGACCCTAACGTCATCTACGTCGGAACCGGCGAATCATGCACTCGCGGCAACGTGTCTGCCGGAGATGGAGTATACCGCTCGACGGACGCTGGACGCACCTGGAAACATCTCGGGCTGGAAGCTACGAAGCACATATCCCGCGTTCGCATTCATCCCACGAACCCCGATGTCGTGTACGTCGCCGCCCTCGGAGACATCTTTGGCGACAGCGAAGAGCGTGGCATCTACCGCTCGACCGATGGCGGTGACACGTGGGAACGAGTCCTCCATCAGAGCAAAGACACCGGTGCGGCCGACTTGACGATGGACCCGAACAATCCTCGTATACTGTTCACGACCTTGTGGCAGGCCCGTCGCCAACCGTGGGACTTCTCGTCCGGGGGGCCTGATAGCGCCATATACCGGACCACCGACGCGGGCGAAACTTGGACGGAGGTAACCGATAATAAAGGACTGCCCCAGGGCATCAAGGGACGCATGGGCGTCGCCATTTCACCGGCAAAGGATGGTCGTATATGGGCGGTCATCGAGGCGAAAGAGCGAGGGCTATACCGCTCAGACGACATGGGGGAGACGTGGGAGCGCGTCTCAGATGACCCGAAGCTCATCCAGAGGCCCTGGTACTACGGCCACGTTTTCGCCGACCCGCAGGACTCCGAAACGGTATGGGTATTGAATCTGAAATGCTGGAAATCGACAGATGGTGGTCGCACTTTCACTGACGTCACGATGCCTCACGGCGATAATCACGATCTCTGGATAGACCCGGGAAATCCTCGACGCATGATACAGGGCAACGACGGCGGAGCCTGCGTTACGTTCAACGGCGGCGATTCATGGTCCACGATCTACAACCAGCCAACCTCACAATTCTATCGGATGGACGCCGACAACGAGTACCCGTATCGGGTGTATGCGACACAGCAGGACAACAGCGCGATCAGCACACCGAGCCGGAATTTCGAGAAGGGCGCTATCGTATTCGCTGACAGCTACTTCGTGGGAAGCTCCGAGAGTGGACAGGTCGCCGTACACCCCGACGACTCGAAGATAGTGTTCTCCGGAGCAATCGGCAGTTCCTCCGGCGGCGGCGACTCCCTGCACCGGTACGACCATCGTACCGGGCAGAGCAAGATCGTCTCCGTTTGGCCGGAGTTCGTATACGGCTCTGGCGTAAAGGACCACAAGCATCGATTTCAGTGGACCTACCCGATCATGTTCTCACCTCACGACTCAGGAACGCTGTACGTCGCGGCGGAGGTTGTGTTCCGTTCGACCAATGAGGGTCATAGCTGGGAAGCTATCAGTCCCGATCTAACACGCAACGACCGCTCGAAGATGGAGCCGTCAGGCGGGCCGATCACGAAGGACACGACCTTCGTTGAGAACTATGGGACGATCTTCGCATTTGCGGAGTCTCTACATGAACAGGGCGTGTTCTGGGCAGGGTCGGACGACGGACTCGTTCACATTTCTCGTGATGGCGGCGAGAACTGGGACAACATCACGCCGCCTGACCTGCCGGAATGGGCGACCGTCGCGATCATCGAGCCATCTCCTCACGATCCTGCGACAGCATACGTTGCCGCTCATCGCTACCGGCTAGCCGACAATACGCCGCTCCTGTTCAAGACGACCGATTACGGCAAGACTTGGAAAAGTATCACGGACGGCGTATCAGACACCGAATTCACGTGGGTGATTCGCGCAGACCCAGAACGTGAAGGACTGCTCTACGTCGGAACGGAACTCGGCGTCCACGTGTCCTTCGATGACGGTGGTTCATGGCAACCGTTGAGGGGAAATCTACCCGTCGTACCAGTGCATGACATGAAGATCAGAGGCAACGAATTGGCCGTTGCGACGCATGGCCGCTCGTTCTGGATACTCGATGACTTGACGGTGCTCCGTCAAGCCGCTGACGACCAGAGTAATTCAAATGTCCACCTCTTCAAGCCCGCGGATACGTACCGAAGTGCTTATCAGATGGCTGCTGGCCGTTCGTCCGGGCCTGGGAAAAAGTACATGCTCCGATTGGGAGCGGCGGCAACCTGGGAGGAAACGAAAGACGAGAACGAGCAAATCCATTCCACTTTTCTGGATGCTGGCGATAACCCGCCTTTTGGCGTAACTGTCCATTACTACCTGAAGGATGCGTCGGCAGAGGCTAGCTCCCTGACGGTGTCGGACGGAAACGGACAGGTTATTCGGACTATTCGCCCCAAGCCCAAGAAATTCGACGAAATGCCGGAATCTGAGAAACCCGTTGGCCCATTCCCGCCGGTCGAACAGGGCATGAACCTCTTCGTTTGGGACATGAGACACGAAAGATCGTCTAAAGTGGCCGCAGGCGGGCCAAAGTCCGATGCGGTCGAAGGCCCGCTGGTCGTTCCTGGCACGTACACCGTCAGCTTGACCATCGCTGGAGAGACTGCGGAACAGCAGGTGACGATCGAAAAGGATCCGCGAGTCAATGCCAGCGACGACGAGTTCAAGCAACAACTCGATCTCATGCTTAAGGTGCGAGACAAGATCACCGAGGTCCACGACGGAATCAATCGGATTAGGAGTCTCAGGGAGCAGGTGAACGAGTGGGCTGCTCGGGCGCGCAGCAGCAACAAGGGCGAAGCACTCGGCAAGGTCACCAGCGATCTAACCCAGTCGCTTGGAGCGGTCGAGCTCGAATTGATCCAGACCAATGCCCCAGAGGAAGAGGGGCTTGATAAAATCGCCCTCCCCGCCGGAGTCGGCTTCAAGCTCAAGGAGTTGATGGCGGCAGTCTCTTCGGCGGACGCGGTGCCAACAAGCCAGCAGCATGACGTGTTCGTAGACTTCTCTGCCAGAGCTGATGGTGCTGTTGGACGGCTCAAAACGCTTTTGGACGAGGACGTACAGCGGTTCGACGACCTGCTGCACGAGCTTGAAATCCCGGCGATCTTCCCAAAGGCGTAGCGGTGCTTCGCTCCAGAGGGTTTCTAAGCATCACCGCGGCGGATTTTCTGGTGCGGTCGGCCTACCAGATGGGCAAGACTCCACTGCTGCCACTTTTCGCCGCAAGCTTGGGTGCGGGTGACGTGCTGCTCGGTTTGATCGTCTCGGTTTCGACGTTAACTGGCATGGTACTCAAGCCGTTCGTAGGCGTCTTGTCTGACCGAACCGGAAGACGCATCTGGCTTATCATCGGCACCGCTTTCTTCGCCGGAATGCCATTCGTTTACTGGTTCGTCGATTCGCCAGGACAGTTGGTCGCCGTACGCATTGTCCACGGCATGGCAACCGCGATCTACGGGCCGGTAACCCTTGCCTATGTCGCCGAACTGTCGCGGTCCAACCGTGCGGAGCGCCTTGGCTGGTTCGCGATGGCACGCAACTCCGGATACATCGTCGGACCGGTGGCGGCAGGCCTTATGCTCCTGACGATGAGTCCAGTCCAAGTGTTCACCGTAGTCGGATTGCTAAGCAGCCTGGCCTTTCTGCCGGTGCTCACGCTTCCGGAGACCAGCTCCAAAAACCGCGTTCGAAGAACGTCGTTTTCGTCTCAGGCGATTGGCGCGATGCTCGCCGCAGGCAGGTCGCCGGGTGTCTGGCTTGCCGGGGGGATGAACGCGCAGATTCTGATAGCCGAATACGCTATCAAGGCTTTTCTCCCTCTCTATGCGGACGCAAAAGGTGTGAACATCGCAGTGGTGGGCGCGTATTTCGCAGTCCAGGAAGGTGTGCACCTGGTGTTAGCGCCGTTCGGCGGGCGTCTGGGTGATCGGATCGGGCATCTGCGCACGGTCGCTCTTGGGATGTCCGCAATGGGCATTGCGCTACTCACGCTAACGATTGCCGAGGGTGCATACGCGCTGATGGTGCCTGCGATTTTGATCGGAGTGGCTCAGGCGCTCGTGTTTCCTTCGACTGTCGCACTTGCTTCGACTACCATAGACGAAGGCAACTTGGGGGCCGGGATGGGCCTAGTCGGTACTATGAAGAACGCAGCTAAAGTCGCGGGGCCTATTCTCGGAGGAGCACTGATTTTCTGGTTCGGTCTTCAGGTCACTCTTGCGTCGATGGGGACTGTATTGATCGCGGGTGCCATCGGAATCTACTTGTTTCGCCGATCTGGTCTGCGACATACAGCCCGACCGTTGGCAGTCACCGGCGAAACAGCGCTGGAATGATTTCGGCATCCAGCACTGGGTCTATTCGAGGGACAAGCCTTCGACAATCTCGACATTGGTCAACTTTCGAAGCACCGATGGGCTAACCTTGATCTTCGACGAGCGGCTGCCGGAACCGAGAATAACGTATTCCAGTTCCATAACCTTCGTGTCCACGTAAATCCGTAGATCCTCAGACAGCGCGAAGGGTGTGACGCCGCCGATTTCCATGCCCGTCAGTTCCCGCGTTTCCTCAGCTGACGCGAAGGACAGCCGAGACACACCCATCAATGTTCTCACCCGTTTGTTCACGTCGAGCCTGTCGGATGCCCTCACGAGGCAAGCGGCAAACTTTTTTTCACTCCGCTTCGACGCCACGACAATCGTGTTCCCGATGTTTTCGAGCGGATAGCCGTACTTCTCGCAGAACTACGCTGTGTCGGCGTACGCCGGGTCGATCTCGATGATTTTGTATGAGACGCCGGTGGCGTTGAGTTCACTGACTACATTCTTGTCGATTTGGTTTTCCATAACAATCATGCTTCCCCGTTGGCAAACTTGAAATTCGTCCGCAGTTTCGTGGTTCTCAGCATATTCTGTCATCTGCCGGAGAACGTTTCCAGGGATATCAAGCGTCAGAAAACCAACCGATCGGACCTCATCACCCAACTGCTTATACCCAGTGACCGAATAACCGAACACGGCGGAACCGTTACCACTGCCTGTGCTACCATGGGCATAGGTATCTAGTCGACTATTGAGCACCGGCGTAAGGAGACTCAAACGTGACGTGGTTGTGGAAAGTTCCTGATCTGAGGACAAGAGTCGCCTTCGCTCGGAAAACGGCTCCAGGTGACATTTTCACCCAATTGGCGCTTGTGATCCTTCACCCGATTACGGCCTTGTTGGCAATGATCTTAGCGCCAGTCGATTTCGCTGCGAGACAGCTTGGCAAATTGTCTCTCGTCTTCGCCGCGTGGGGGCTAATCTTCTTTTTCGTCCTTACCGCCCTATGGATGCCATTCTGGGGCATGCTTACAGGAAGTAGTTGGCTCTGGCTGAACTATCCCTGGACGCGTCCGATACTATTTTTGCCAGGAGCAGCACTTTCGATCGTCCTGACAGTATTTCTCATGATTGTGCCCGATCCTCAGAAGCACCCGAAATACGTGACGATGGCGCAGGTGTGGCCGCTAACGTGGCAACTCTGGCACCCACCGCTCGCTTACTTTGAGGAATACGGCATTGATGACCCCGACCTCAATCCGTACAAAGTAGATCAGACTTTCGGAAGCAAGCCGAATCAAGAATCGGCTCCACGGAAATATGATCCTACACAGTCGACATAGAATTGACCTCAGGAATTGACCTGCCGTATGGAGGCAGCAAACCCATCAGTCCAATCGCTTGTCTGTGACCGAACCCAGCGATTGGTCTCAACTTAATAAGGGAATCTGCTCAAAGCTTCCGCCAACGATGGGCACGGCGTCCAAACCGACCCACTGTTCAAGAATCGATGAATACATTCCCCGATAATCATAGGTGTGCTGAAGGTCTTCTCCATCGATCAGTGCGGTCGGGGCCAACGACGGGTACTCGGCATACAGGCCACCGTTGACCTGATTTCCAATTAGGAACGCTCCCCCGCCAGCGCCATGATCTGTCCCGCTGCCGTTGTCGGCGACGCGTCGACCAAACTCCGTGAATACCAGCATCGCCACGTTGTCGGCCGCATCGTGGTCTTCCAAGTCCTGGAAGAAGTCCTTGATCGCACGCGAGAGATCGCCCAAAAGGGTGCTATGAGTCGGTCCTTGATTCGAATGCGTGTCGTAGTTGTTGTGGGTCGTGTAGAAAATCCTTGTGCCGAGATCGGCCAGATGAACCCGTGCAACGTCGCGTAGGCCGCGAGCGATCTCGTTACCGGCGTACTCAACCCCGGACTGATACATTCCCGGTACTTTCTTAAGCACCTCCGCTCCCTGTAGCACGCCAAGGCCGGTCTCCGATAGGTAGTCCATCACTGGGCCGGTTCCCACCGCCGGCGCGTACATTTCCTTGAACCGCTCTAGAGCCTCATTTCGATCAGTATCGTTGTCAAGGCCGGTCATGAGCCCGTAGTTGTCGAGATTGCCTACGGACGTGACGGGCACTCCTTTGGAAACGAGCGCCTGGGGAAGGCCCCGGCCAAAATTGACGGAGGTCAGAACGTTTTCTTTGTCCGGGTCTATCTGACCGGTTGTCATACCAAGCCAACCCTCGGTCGATATCTTCTCCGGCTCGCAGGTATGCCAGATGTACATACTGCGGAAGTGCGAGCGGCTGCCGTTGGGATAGCCGACGCCTTGAACAATAGCGAGCTTGTCATCGTCCCAGAACTCTTTGAAAGGCGCGGCATTGGCGTGAAAGGCAAGGTCTTCGCTGATCGGGATGAGATTGTCTTCACGAACACCGAGGGTCGGACGATGGTCGTAATAGTGCGGATCGGAGTACGGCACGACGGTGTTCATGAAATCGTTGCCGCCACTAAGTTGGACGACAACTAAAACAGGGTCTTTGACAGCAGGGGTGGTTCGGGGGCTTCCGTTAGTTCCCATGGACTACCTCTTTTGGGAATGGACTGACTACGGTTACCTTACTACGGAAGTCTTCTAAATGTCATGTGGCCGAGAGTGATGTGGTGGCGGGAGCGCGAGGGAGTCGAACCCACCATCCCGGTGGAAGCACCGGAACCAACGGTTTTGAAGACCGCAGAGCCCACCGGAGCCCATCCGCTCCCGAACAAAAGCCCCGCCGTCCTAGGACGGCGGGGCTTCATTGTACCATCTAGTTGTCGAGCTATTGCGGGCTTAGTTGTTAAGCGCGTTTTCCACACGACTCTTGAGTACGCCCTTTGGCACCGCGCCAACGATCTGATCGATCGGACTGCCACCACTGAAGATCAGCAGCGTTGGGATACCGCGCACACCGTATTTCATCGCGGCCTGAGGGTTCGCGTCAACGTCGAGTTTGGCGAACTTCATCTTGCCGTCGAACTCAGTGGAGAGGTCGTCAACAATCGGCGCGATCATCTTGCAGGGAGCGCACCAGTCGGCCCAGAAGTCCACCAATACGGGAATATCGGAATTGATGACCTCTTCCTCGAACGTTGCGTCGGTTACTGCACTTGGATGTCCCATATTTCCTCCATTCCTGGGATTCCCCAGGGGATCTAGTTATTTTGCAAAACGAGAGTTTCTCGCTGCTGACAGTCTGCGTGAAGCAGCACGACCCTTCACACTATTTAAGATGCATTCACAGTCACTGCGGTTTATCCAACGGCGGCCAGCGACGGCATTGCTCTGAGTTTGTGTACGAGGTTCGGCAGGACATCCAGCAGGTAGTCCACCTCTTCGTCGGTGTTGTCGATACCGAGTGTCAGCCTGAGACTGCCTTGCGCCTGCTCCGCCGTCAGACCGATCGCCGTGAGCACATGAGAGGGCTCCAGCGACGCTGATGAGCAAGCGCTTCCGCTGGAAGCACTGATGCTTGCCAGGTCTAGCCCCAAGAGAATTGGCTCACCTTCAACCTTGTCGAATGAAATGTTGGCATTGTTGGGAAGTCTCTGGGTCGGATGCCCGTTGAGGCGTGTTCCGTCGACACGCTCGAATATCGACTGGACTATCCGATCGCGAAGCCGGCTGGTATGTGCAACAGCCTGGTTCCGCTCCAGTTCGGCAAGTCGAAAGGCTTCCGCCGCACCCACTATGCCCGGTACATTCTCCGTACCCGACCTGCGCTGCCGCTCCTGCCCACCGCCGGTTTGCTGGGCCTCGAACGGAGTTCCCCTACGAACATACAGAATGCCGACGCCTTTGGGGCCATAGAACTTGTGGGCCGAAAGGCTGAGCATGTCTACGCCCAACGGTCGAGTGTTCAGATCAAGATATCCAGCCGCTTGGACCGCATCCGTGTGCATCACGATGGTGCGGCCTCGGCGCTTCGCTTCAGACTTTACGACGTTTGATATCTCGGCGATAGGTTGGACTGTGCCAATCTCATTGTTGGCGTACATGACGCTCACGAGCGTGGTCTGGTCGGTTATCGCCCGACCAACATCATCAGGGTCTACGATGCCGTACTCGTCGACTGGCAGATAAGTGACGGTGAAGCCGAACTGTTCAAGATAGTGACAGGTGTGGAGCACTGCGTGGTGCTCAACGCTCGTGGTCACAATATGCTGTCCGGTGCTCCGCAGGGCCAGAGCCGCGCCCTTGATGGCAGCGTTGTCAGACTCAGTTCCACCGCTGGTAAATACCACCTCGCTCATGCGTCCTCCTAGAATCCGACTGACCGACTCCCTCGCATCATCGGTCGCCTTTCGGCTCTCCTGGGCTAGAGTGTAAATGCTTGACGGATTCCCAAAACTCTCAGTGAAATAAGGCAGCATTGCCTCCAGCGCCTCCGGTCGGACAGGTGTCGTGGCGGCGTGGTCCATGTAAATCATTTTGGGTGAAGTGGTCATAATCAGGGGCCGTGATCTCCGCGTCCATTGTAGCATGGGGGGCCACAGCGATTGCTTATTGTGTACTGCGTCGGCTGCAAGCAAGGTCGGTCGGCCGAACCATTTTGACTTTGCGAATACGCAGTACACAATTCGTGATGCGCTCTCCCCGCCTGTTGACATGTCTTTCCGCCCATTGGTACATTCGCGGAAGTCAGTTCAACAAGGAGACGAGCATCATGGCGGTCTCGAACAAGATAAAAACCTTTATGGAGCAAGGTTCATGGATACGTAAAATGTTCGAGGAGGGCATAGCTCTCAAGCAACAGTTTGGCGAAGAGAACGTCTTTGATCTGTCTCTTGGCAACCCGATCATGGAACCGCCCAAGGAGTTTTTCGACGAGTTGCGCCGCATCGCCGACGCCCCGACACAGGGAATGCACCGCTATATGCCAAACGCCGGGCTCCCGGAGACGCGCGCCGCGGTCGCTGAGGAACTATCGAACGAGACCACCTTACCCTTCACGGCCAACGAAATCATCATGACAGTGGGAGCCGGCGGCGCGCTTAATGTCGTTATGCGGTCGGTCCTCGACCCTGGCGACGAGGTGGTCATCTTTGCCCCGTACTTCGTCGAGTATTTTTTCTACGCCGACAATCACGGTGCGACCTGCAAGGTTGTCCCGGCTGACGAAGAGTTTCTGCCTGATCTTGGTGGGTTGGCGGACACGATTAGTTCCAAGACCCGTATCGTGTTGACAAGCTCGCCTAACAATCCTACCGGTGTGGTGTATGGACGCGACGTACTTGCCATGATGGGCGAGATCATCCGCCAAAAAGAAAAGGAGTTCGGGACTGAGATTTTTCTCGTGAGCGACGAGCCATACCGAAAGATTCTGTTCGACGGGCTTGAATATCCACCAATCTTCGAGCACCACATTCGCAGCATCGTTGCGACGTCCCACTCCAAGGACCTGGCTCTCCCCGGCGAACGCATCGGTTTCATCGCCGTACACCCCGAATATGCTGATAGAGGTGAATTAGTCGATGGGCTAACGTTCTGCAACCGCACATTGGGCTTCGTCAACGCGCCAGCGCTGATGCAGCACATAGTCAAGAATCTGCAAGCGGTTACGGTCGACGTGGCCAAGTATCAGGCCCAGCGTGATTTCTTGTATGACAGCCTGACAGATATCGGGTACCAGGTCGTCAAGCCACAGGGGGCGTTCTACATGTTCCCGAAGTCGCCCATCGACGACGAGGTCGTATTCACGGGCGAGTTAAGGAAGCATCGGGTGCTCGTCGTGCCAGGGAGAGGTTTCGGGGCTCCAGGATATTTCCGCATCTCGTACTGCGTCAGCGACGCAACGCTTGAAGGCTCACTCTCCGGTTTCCGCACCGCGTTTCAAGCTGCCACGACCTGACTATTGAACGTCCTTGAGCCCGAATCCGGTGATCGGTACGAGGACGCGCTCGTTTGGACGAATCGTCCCCTGTTCAACCAGTCGCGCGAGCCCGGCGAACGCCGCTGCCGAAGTCGGTTCACCGTACACACCCTCAGTCTGCGCCAACGTGTCGCGCCATGTCAGGATGTCGGTGTCGCTGACGGCGGTGACGGTGCCTCCGGTGGTTTTTATGGCCCGAACGATTTCGTCCAGTCGTGCGGGACTGCCGACTGCGATGCCACCGGCGACAGTGCCTTTTGTCGGAGAAGCGTGCCGACCATGAACCGCCCCAACGATTGGCATCACGCTCTCGGCCTGAACAGCGTGAAGTTGAGGTATTTTCGTAATGTGGCCGCCGGACTTTAGTTCTGAGAATCCCTTCAACGCGCCAAGCAGCAGTGATCCATTCCCGACCGGCATCACGATGTGTGTCGGCAAGTCTCCTTCTGATTGCTCGAAAATCTCATATGCAAATATCTTCGTTCCCTCGACGAAGTACGGGCTCATGACGTGTGACGCGTACACCAGACCACGTTGCAAGTAGTATGCAACTGCTGCCGCAGTAGTCGCCTCGCGCGGCCCTTCGACGGAGTGTACCTCAGCACCGTATGCCTTGATCTGCCTCAACTTCGCCTCGGGTGCAGACGACGGTGCGAAAATGTGTGCCTTTATGCCAGCGCGTCCTGCATATGCCGACACCGACGCCCCGGCGTTGCCGGACGAATCCTCGACAACTTCCTGAATTCCGTGCTGCAGTGCAGCCGCGATGACAATGACCGTCCCTCTATCTTTGAATGAGCCTGTGGGATTCAGGTACTCGAGTTTCGCACTAAGGGACATGAGCCCCAACTTCGCTCCAATACTTGGCAGCCCGACGATAGGAGTGTTCCCTTCGCCGAGGGTCACTGCATTAAGGAACTGCCTGTCCAGCGGCATGGGTGGCATGAGGTCTGCGTGGTCGTGGTTCTGGTATTCGACCTCCAATGGATGTGCGCAGTTGGGGCACGTTAGAGTAACGAGATCAGCGCGGAGACGCTTACCACAGAAAGTACAAAGTAGCTTGAACTCGATCATCAAATTCCAGGCGAGGCGTAGTTGAATTCACTCGGTAGAATACCATACGGCCTTCTGATACTCTCAGATGAACGACGGGGCCTCGCCGGTCGACATCAGACGAGTACTCATGGCGAACAAAGAAGAACCGAACGACATATTCGACCGGATCCGAAAAACGAGGATCGTTGGTAGGTGGGAGCTGCTCGGCCTAAGGGCCTGGCAGAAAGTCGAGCGCCGGCTGGGCCGGGTGTTTGTCGTCAACTTGCTGATCCGTACCTTCGAAGAGATGACGACCGACGACTCGACGCACATGGCTGCCGGAGTCGCATATTACGCCTTCCTATCGCTGTTTCCACTCTTGTTGGGAGCGACGGTGATACTTAGCTTCTTTGTCGACGCGGAAAACGTCGAGAGTTCTATATCGACTTTCTCAGACCAGTACATCCCCGGCTCTACAGATCTCGTCGTTACGAATATTGAGGCTGTCCTTCGGCTGCGAGGAGCTTTTGGAGTCCTCGCCATACTAGGACTCCTATGGTCGGGCAGCGCCATATTCGGTGCGGTCAACCGGGCAGTCAACCGAGCGTGGGACGTACGCCGCGATCGGCCACTGTACATCGGCAAACCGAGGCAACTATTGATGGCTCTCGCGTTCGGCGGCCTATTCCTTCTTTCGTTGAGTGCTGCGAGCGCCGCGCGGTTGGCAAGCGAGTTGACCGGTTTGGGTGATTTGTACGACCAGTTCAGTCGGTTTGTCTTGCAGGGAATTTCCCTTGCGTTGACCTTTGCGATCTTCTTGTTGATATACAAGTTCATGCCTAACACGAAGACATACTGGCGATATATCTGGTCGGGCGCACTCGTTGCCGCAATCCTGTTCGAGATCGCCAAGACCGTCTTTATTGTCTACTTGGACGAGTTCGCCAATTTTGAGAACGTGTACGGGTCTCTAGCGCCGGTGCTAGGTTTGCTGCTCTGGGCATACATCAGCAGCCTAATTTTGATATTCGGCGCAGAGTTGGCGGCAGAGTTCGGGAGGCTCATACGCGGTGTAGACAGAGGGATGCTAATCCAGCCGACAAAATACTCTCTCCGCAAAGACGATGACCACAGACTGCACTATGGACTTGATATAAATCTAGGAAGAAGGAGACGACCAAAAAAGTGACAATCCAATCAGAGGACTTCGTTCGAGCGATTGAGACATTGGCTACAAGCGTGGACTCGTTTCACGAGAGGTTCAATATACCATCGGTAGACCCAATGGATATCGAACAGACCCTCGACGCGCTCAGGCAGCGCTTGTCGCTCCTCGATGAGGAAAACGGCGAGTATGCCCGAGCACTCAACCGAGGCGACATCGATGACGCGACGAAAGAAGCCATCGACGTTGCATACATCGCACTGGGGACGATCCACCGACTAGGCCAACAGGGGCTAGACGCCTGCTACGAAATCGTACGGAAGAACAACGCTAAGACACCGTCTGCTTACAGCAAGCGGTCTATAACCGGTAAGGTGCTAATGGACTAACCGCAGGTTCGCGCGGCACAGCATTTAACCGTTCATCTCTCCTGATCGAGACTGTCCATCGCAAGGACCGCGAACTTCCACGAGAACTGTCCCCCTGGCGGATAGTAGTCCTCAATATTGGTGAGGACAACCACGATCAGGTCATTGTCGGGGAATGCTCTCAACTCGACGTTGTACCCTTTAAGGTTCGAGACCAGCAAGGCGTTGTCCCCTCGCGCCGACTCCATAACCTTCCAACCATACGCCGCACTCTCGACCCCATTGGCCAGTTCAACGACAGGGCCAAACATGCGCTCCACCAGCTCGTTTCCCACAAGCTTTCCTTCTCTCAGCGCCCGATACCAGCGGAAGATGTCTTCGCTGGTCGACCACACGATGTGACCATGATCAGCTAGCTCCGGCACAGCGGCCTGATCGGTCAGTACCGGCGCTCGGCCATTGAGTGTGTAGCCTAAAGCGAGACCGCCTGCGATGCTGTCGGTGGAAGTAATTACAGTGTCGTTCATGTTTGCCGGACCGAAAATATGCTCGGACAGGTAGTCCTCGTACGACTGTCCCGATACTTGCTCGACGAGGTACCTCACCATCAGATAGTCTGATAATACCGGCGCGTCCCCACCTTCGACGTTGAACTTCTCCCCAGGTTCGTACCGCAACGCCTTCTCGCTCAAGAGAATCGCCGCGTCGTCGGCGAGACTACCGTCCTCGTCAACATCCTGTACCTCCCAATCCCACAAACGTGGCAAACCGGAAGTGTGAGTTATCAGGTGAAGAGGAGTAACTTTAGCTCCATGTGGGAAATCGGGAAGCACTGTCGCTAACGGATCATCGACTGCCAACTTGCCAAGCTCGTGTAATTGAAGCACGTCAGTAGCAGCAAACAGATCCGCAATTCTTCCCAGCGGGAAGAGTGTACTGGGCTCCATGCGGACTTTTTCATCGACATTCGCTACGCCCTGAGCAACGTTCGCGATGATCTCATCTCCTAGCCCAACCAGGACGACCCCGTTGAGTGCCGGGTACCTCGCAGATGGGCCGCCGGTGCTATACTGGATGTCGAATCCGTTGCGCATCGAATTTTGGATGTCTTCGGCCAATACATCGACACTAGACACGGGTTCCGCCGGTGTCGATGTGGGCACTACAGGAGACAACGTGGATGGAGTCTGAAGGGCACCAGGACTAGGTTGCGTGACCAAGTCAGAGACGGGGGTTGCCTCAACGTTTTGATCTTTTTCAAACGAGGTCTGTGAGTCGCCGCAAGATATACCGACAACAACCAGAATCACTGCTATCAACCCTGTGAGTCTTTGAGGCAAACTTCCCTCCTTCAAAACACAAACGCTTTATCACGCAGCGTTGAGTGCAGCGCCGCCTGGAACGGACCGGATTGAGGAATCTCTGACGGGTGAGCCAGACCGCCCGTGTCTAACGGACATGTCCCCTAATCACCGGATTTGTTCGACTCGGTCGCCGACGAATCGGTCTCGGCAGGAGTCTCGCCGAGCAGGTCACGAAGCTCCTGCTTCACTCGCCGAATCTGTTCCACCTTCTCCTTGATCTTGTCGAATAGTTCCGCTTGGGCCTTTACGCCCTCCGCCACGAGGAATGCCACCCCCTCGGAACGGCTCGACACAACTTCGGCCTCGATGAGTTCGTCGACGCGCTGAAGACTCTCGTCATTTAGACGTACCATCACCACGTTTTCACGGCCTGAAAGTGCGCCTTCTAGGGCTTCTTTGATATTTTCACCGAGGGACTCGACGCCGGACGAATGGTAAGCGCTCTTCAAGCCTTCCCTAGCCTCGTCGACGATGATTTCAATCCTCTTCGTAAACTTTTTCTCGCCATCGTGATCGTTCTCGCTCATATCGATCTCCTTACGCTAGTATGAATTACACGTAAGCGTATATCTACGGAAGCAAGATGTCAACTTTCCAAGGCAGCGTCACGTCCCCAACCGGTGCTACAAATTGACGAGTTTTGGATGTTTGGGATACAGTCGTGATCGATGTCACAAGGAGAAGCTGGCCCACCCCCAGATCACTCCGGCAAACAGCGACTGCCCCCAAACTCCCCGTCCGAACCTCGCCCATCCACATACCTAACTCGCGATCTGACCAAAGGCAGCGTGCCACGTAACCTGTGGTTTCTGGCGTGGCCGCAACTGACCGCCGGAGGGCTGACGATGGTCGCCAACATTGTCGACCTGGTCTGGGTCGGCAGGCTCGGCTTTCAAGCTGTCGCGGGCCTTGGCGTTGTCCAGCTATTTGTACTGGTAACTTTGTCGGTTCGGGTCGGAATCGACGCAGCAGCTCGTTCCATGATCGCGCGTGCCATTGGTGCCAAGCAGACGGCCCAAGCGAATCACGTATTGCTTCAAGCATTATCATTGAACACGCTGTATCAGGTCGTAATCGTGGTGCTGGGGCTGCTGTTCGCTGGCCAGTTGCTGAAGCTTGTCGGTCTCAGCGACGCGGTCGTCGCGCAGGGTTCGGACTACCTCCGACTACAATTCGTGGCAACGGCGGTAATGTCTTACCAGGTCTTGTTGGCTGGCGCTTTGCAGGCGTCGGGCGACAGTATGACGCCGTTGAGAGCCGAATTGGTCAACCGCGTCGTTCACGTGATACTCAGTCCGACGTTCATCTTCGGTTGGTTCGGCGCGCCGGAAATGGCTCTCAGCGGGATTGCCATGGCTATGCTCATCTCGCGATCACTTGCCGTCGCCATGAATTTCTACGCCGTATCTTTTGGTACTTCTCGATTGCGGCTAAGCCTGAGGGACTATCACATCGACTTGCCCTTGCTCAAGCAGATTGTCAGAATCGGACTGCCCGCGAGCATTACCGGCCTTCAACGTGGCCTTTCTCCTCTTGCCGTGGTAGCAATCGTAGCGCCGTTTGGAGATGGAGCGGTCGCGGCCATGACCATTATGCGTCGGACGGAGGCGATGGCATCTCAAGCGAGTCAACCAGTTGGGAAAGCAGCGGGAGCCATTGCAGCCCAGAACCTTGCTGTCGACCAGGCAAAGAGCGCCCGAAGTTCGGTCAAATGGGGAATGCTGTATGCCGTTGCCATTAGCCTTAGCTTCGCCGCTCTTTTTGTCACTTTTCCAACTCAGATCACGTCGTTTATCAATTCGGACCCCGAATTCGTAGACGTCGCTTCAAACTGGCTTCGAATCCTGGCAATCGGCTACTTTGGCTTGACTCTAGCGTACTTCCTGGTCAATTCCTTCAACTCCGTCGGAAATACCGTTTTCCCAATGGTTATTACTTTGGGAAGCCTATGGCTGGTAGAAGTACCGCTGGCCTTCTTCCTCTCACACATCGCGGGGCTAGGTCAATACGGTGTTCCATGGGCGTTCGTGGTCGGTGCGATGTTGCGGCTGGCTTTACTTGCGTGGTACTTTGAACGTGGTACATGGTTGCGCTCTGGCGTCTCCTGACTAACGACAACCACTCCTAATTTCAGCTAAGTCAATCGAATCGGCGCATATTGCATGCCTATAGATCAGCAAGATGGTTCCGGTACGGCTCCCGTGGTGTACGGCTACACGGAGGCGGATGTACATACGCCCTGGCATCAAGACTCGTTGCTGCTGGTGACTCTCAGTGCCGTTCTCTTGATCGATCAGGTCGCAAAGTGGCTGGTCCGGGCTAATCTCGATCTCTATGAGTTGTGGCCTGCTCAGGGGCTCATTCGGCTGACTCATACCGAAAATTCAGGAGCCGCATTCTCGCTGTTCCCTAATTTTCTTCCAGGAATCGTATTCTTTTCGATCGTCGCTATCGGTCTTTATATCTATGTGTATCACGTCCAGGCTCAGGCGCGACGGCTGGACCGCGTGGCAGCGGCATTGGCAATGGGCGGCGCACTTGGAAACCTGATCGACCGTGTCGCGCACGGCACCGTCGTCGACTTTGTATCGGTTGGGCTCTTGCCGATCTTCAACATCGCGGACGTCGCGATTATTCTGGGAATCGGATTCATGATATCGTCAATGCTGTCCGAGGACGACAAGCGGGACGCGGCCCATGTGAGTTCCTATTCAGAGCGGTAATTCGATGATAGACGAACACGACGACGAGTTAGTCGCGAATCAACAACTGAATAGCCCTGAATTCGACGAAGCCGACAAACAGTCTTTGCTGAGGGACAGGGTGCTTCTTGGCGCGGTGGTCGGCGCTTTCGTTCTCGATCAGGTCAGTAAGAGAATCGTCACGTCGACACTCTCTCTCCACGAGTCATGGCCGAGCTCTGGGTTCTTCCGCATTACTCACGGGACGAACTCTGGCACTGCATTTGGCCTGCTTCCGAACCAAACGACCCTATTGATCGTTGCGTCGCTCGTTGCGATCGGTTTCCTGGTGTACTTTTACCGGACTCACGCGATGCCGAGCATGATCCTCAGATTCGCCATTGGGCTGCAACTCGGCGGCGCATTCGGAAACCTGATTGACCGTGTCTTTGCAGGCAAGGTAGTCGACTTCATCGACGTTGGACCCTGGCCCATCTTCAATCTGGCCGACTCTTCCATCGTCGTTGGCATATTTATTCTGATGACTACCTTCATGTTCACAAAGGATCCGGACAGCGAACCATCCGATGACTTGGTTGATAACCGGGCAGACACCGGCGAGGTAGCATCGGCCGTCTCCTCCTCTACCCAGGATGAATAAGAGATCGGAATACACTGTAGTCGATGATGGCGGGCGACTCGACACCTTCCTCGCGGGCCGGAATGCCGATCTCTCTCGCTCTCGAATACAGCGGCTCATCGATGACGGTTACGTAACTGTCGATGACCGTCCAGCCAAATCTTCGCAGAAGGTCATAAGCGGTCAGATCGTAGTTCTGGGAACTCGACCGCCCTCCCCGACCCGGCTACGCCCGCAGGACATCCCCCTGTCTGCTGTCCATGAAGATGAAGACATCATCGTGATCGATAAACCTGCTGGGATGACTGTCCACCCCTCGCCTGGACACGAGGATTGGACTCTCGCGAATGCGGTTCTAGCGTACGCGCCAGATATTGAGGGCGTTGGGGGCGAACATCGGCCTGGAATCGTGCATCGACTGGACAAGGACACGTCAGGGCTAATCGTTGTTGCGAAGCACGAACGTGCTCACGCCAATCTCTCGAAGCAGTTCGAAATGCGAACGGTCAAAAAGATGTACCTTGCGCTGGTCGTCGGTCATCCAAGCCCAGAGGAAGCAGACGTAGACGGCCCGATTGGACGGCATCCGAACAGTAGACAGCAAATGGCTATCGTTTCCAAAGGGCGTGCAGCGATTACTCGTTATCGAGTCGTACAAACGTATATGGATGTTTCACTAGTCGAAGCTCGTCCAAAAACCGGCCGCACGCATCAGATTCGCGTTCACATGGCGTCTATTGGACATCCGGTTGTCGGCGACACGACCTACGGAAACGCTGCACCGGGCCTGCCACGACAGTTTCTTCACGCCTATCAACTCGGGTTTCAGCATCCGATCACGTCTGAAGGCATGGAGTTCACCTCAGAACTGCCTGACGAACTACGCTCCTATCTCAATACGCTATCGCCCCATTTATGAACTGGGTCGGTAGTCAAGACTGAGGCCTTCGCTTTACCGAGGCAACGGCTCCGAAAATACCAGTTGCAACCAGGGTCATCGCTGGACCAGTCGGCAAGTCAAAATGGAACGAGAGATATAGACCCACAATGGCGGACGCTGCGCCAATGACAGCGGCCACTAGCATGATTGTCACGAAGCGTCGGACGAGTAGGTACGCTGTCGCGGCTGGTGTAACAAGCATCGCCATTACAAGAACGATTCCTGCCGCCTGAATCCCGATAACAATCACTAGTGCGAGCAGCACGAGCAGGACGTAGTTCACCATGCTCGTCTTGATCCCGATGACCTGGGCGCCGATCGGGTCGAAGCTGGTGAACACAAGTTGATCGTGGAAGCCGTACAGTCCAAGGGCGACCAGCGCCGTCAGGCCGAGGGAAACGAAGACATCGGTCGTCGTGACACCTAAGACTTGCCCCAGCAACAAGTCTTCGACATTCAAGCCAATTCCTGATCGCACTGATAGGAGTATTAGCCCGAGCGCAAACATCCCAGCAAAAAGGATGCCGATGGAGGTATCCTCGCTGATTCCGGTACGCTTGCTGAGCATCCCAATGACCACTGCGACGGCAATGCCGAGTGGAACGGCCACGACGAACGCGCTCACGCCAATGAGGACTGCTACCACGACACCGGGAAGGACCGCGTGCGCAAGCGCATCTCCCATGAACGCGAGGCCACGTGTCACCACGTATGCACCCAAGATCGGGCACATAACTCCAACCAGCACCGATACGACGAGCGCGCGTACCATGAAGCTATATTCGAAAGGACTGATTACGAAGTCTATCGCCGCGTCCATACCCTACTCTATTGCTCCATTTCTGGCGAAATTGATGCCATGGGCCCCATACAGCTCCTCCAGAACTTCGGGAGTAAACGCCTGGTCTGGAGGCCCGAACGCGCATACATGATGATTAAGACACAGTACCTGGTCGAACCGCTGGGCGAGATTGGTCAAGTCATGGGTTGCGAGGAGGACAATCTTGCCATCGTCGCGAAGCGACTGCAAAACCCCGACCAGGCTCTCCTGTGCGCCAACGTCCACACCGCTGAAGGCTTCGTCCAGCAAGAGTATTTCCGCCTCCTGGGCTAAGGCTCGGGCGACGAAGACGCGCTGGCGTTGACCGCCTGATAACTCGGTCATCAAGACCGAGCGCTGCTCCCACAGTCCGACCCTGTCCAGGCATTCCGCAACAGTTTGGATGTCTCGTTCCGTCGGACGCCGGTACCACGGTCGCTTGCGGGTCCGGCCCATAGTGACTACGTCAAGCACAGTGGCGGGAAATCGCCAGTTGACGCTCTCTCGCTGGGGAACATAGGCCAGAGCACCTATTTTCCGTGCACCTTCGCCGAGGATGACCTGGCCATTACTAAGAGGAAGTAGCCCCGCGATCACATTGAACAACGTGCTCTTGCCTGCACCATTTGGCCCAACGACCCCCATCAAAGTTCCCGCTCCAATCTCGAACGAAACGTCTTGAAGCACGGGTTGTCCACCCAACTCGACTGACACGTTCGCTACGGTCAGCATCGTGGTGTTGGTCATTCGAGGGCCTCCACGATTCGGTCGACATTTGTCTCCATCATCGCGATATACGATTCCGCCCCGCTGCCGGGAGCTCCAAGAGAGCCTGAATACAGCCGTACGAGTTTCGCATCGGTCTCGTTTGCGATCGCCGCGGCGAGCCGTTCGGTAACCGTTGTCTCGCCGAAGATCGCAGAGACGCTGTAATCGTCCATCGCTCTCGTGAGATCGCCCAAGTCCCCAGCAGAAGGCTCTACGTCGGTTGCAGAACTGGGAAACACGGTGCCGACGATCTTGAAGTCGTAAACCGTTGCGAAGTATTGCAGGCTATCATGCGAGGTCACCAGCAGGCGTCGTTCTGATGGGACAGTGCTTACCCGTTGCTGCACCCATTCATGCAAACTCTCCAATCGCTGATTGTATATAGCAGCATTGTCTCTATAAGTTTTCTCGCCGTCAGGGTCGAGGACCGAAAGCCGCGATACGATGTCGTTGACGGCGCTTTTCACACGTAGTGGATCGAACCAAAAGTGCGGGTCGAGCGTGCCGTGATCGGGTTCGTTGTTGCCGCTTCCGCTCCTGTCATTCGACTTGATAGGACTCGCGATATCTCCTAACGCGATCACTTTCGATTCGTCGGAAACTGCATTTCTGAGCAATTCCTCAAGCCAATCGGCTTCGAGTCCCAGCCCGATGCTAAGAACCAGGTCAGCTTTGCTGATGGCGGTCACGTCAGTTGGTCGGGGAACGAAACCATGAGGGTCAGCAGCCGGAGGAAGGATGCTGAATACATCGACCCGTTCGCCGCCTACATTCTCGACCCAGTCAGCAATGATATTAGTAGTTGCGACGACTCTTACGGTTGCCGCGTCAGATGAAGCAGAGTCTCCAATTGGAGCATCGAGCGTGGAACCTTCTTCTGATCCGCAACCGCTCCCGATTGCAAGAAGCACCAACAACAAGACCAGTATCTTCCGATAGCAGGCGTTCCTCACTCGTGTCGCCGCAGCTGTCATTTCGCTCTATGCCCAATCACTAGATGAGATTCAGTCTCAATCGATCCGTGAGCTTCGCCTCCACTCATAACGTACTGGCCTTACGCGCCAATCTCGACGAGGCACTGGTCGCAAGTAATGTAGAACTCAATGCGATGGCCAACCACTTGCCCGGGAATGTCACTGCCGATGGCACGCATCAGCCGCTCCACAGTGGTGGCTCGAAATTCGCCGACGTTGCCGCACCGAACGCATAGCGTGTGGTGATGATGCTCGACCCTAGACAAGCTGTACTTCGGTGCGCCGTCGGGTAAAGGCAGCTTGCAGACGACGCCGGTCTGTAACAACAGCTTGATGGTTCGATAGACCGTCGCTCTGCCCACATCTGGAAGTTCGTCGGTGATTTCTTCTGCTGTAAACCCCTCTTCCTTGCGTTCGAGCAACCGTATTACAGCCTTCCGAGGAGCGGTGGCTCGATAGCCCTGGTCTTCCAGAACCGCCATGATGTCGCGTCTTTGGGCTGTGAGTGTCATGATACTGAGTCTCAGTATAGGCCGTCAGAAGTAATAAATCGGGAAATGGGATTCAGTGGAGACTAGCAGGAGAAGAACCCAGTGTCAACGGCACTTGACGACCCAACTGCTTTACTCAAGAGCCGTCTCGGTTCACAATCAACTCTGGTAGTCTGGATAGACCTAATATGAAACCGATGTCATTCCTTGCGAATCCGCGACTGGTCGCTGCCCTCGCAATCGGCGATCTCCTCGTCTTCGTCGCCTTCGTCGTGCTTGGCCAGACGGAGCACGGCATTATTCAACCCGAAGCCTTTCTAAGAACGTCCCTGCCATTCGCTGCGGTCTGGTTCGCCATATCACCATGGCTGGGTGCATTCCGGTTATCGACGCTAAGCAGTATCCGATCGACTACGTGGCGCATACCTACGATTTGGCTGGCATGTGGAATTATCGCCATTGTGCTGCGGGCGTGGCTGACTGACCGTGCATTTCAATTGAGCTTTGCACTCGTCGCAATCGGCGTTCAAGCGGTACTGCTTCTCGGCTGGCGAGTAATATTTGCGACTGTAGGACGACGCCTATTCGGCTCGTGGTAGAATTTTTACCTGGAGGTTCAGCCTTGCCCGAAGTTCGAGTGAGATACGCACCAAGTCCCACAGGCGATCCGCATGTGGGCAATATCCGCACTGCATTATTCACCTGGTTGGTAGCACGGCATCACGGTGGGAAGTTCATCGTCCGCATCGAAGACACCGACCAGTCGCGCAAAGTCGAGGGTTCGGTTGAGGTCATCCTGCAGGCACTGCGATGGCTCGGTCTCGATTGGGACGAAGGCCCCGATATCGGCGGCGACTACGGGCCGTACGTCCAATCGGAGCGTCTCGCACACTACCAAGCTGCGGCAGACCGGCTGATCGAGTCCGGCCACGCCTACCGATTCGAAGACGAGCGCGGATCTGCCGTGAAGTTCGCTATGCCAAAAGAAGGCTCGACTGTCGTATCTGACGTGATTCGAGACGAGATCGAGTTCGACAACTCGCTTATTGGCGACTTTGTCATTCTGAAGTCGGATGGGTTCCCGACCTATCATCTTGCCAGCGTCGTCGACGATCACTTGATGCAAATATCGCACGTGATCCGGGCTGAAGAGTGGCTACCCAGCGCGCCGAGACACGTTCAGCTATATAAGGCATTCGGCTGGGAAGCGACCAAGTTCGCTCATGTCCCGGACATCCTTGCGAGCGACCGCTCGAAGCTCAGTAAGCGGCACGGCGCTGTGTCGGTGCTCCAATACCGGCAGATGGGATATCTTCCCCATGCAATGGTCAACTTCCTCGCGCTGCTGGGCTGGGCATACGACGACAAAACCGAACTGTTTACGAAAGAAGCGTTAATCGAAGCATTCTCGCTGGATCGTGTTTCCAAGTCAGGGGCCATTTTCAACGTCGAAAAGCTCGACTGGATGAATGGGCATTACATTCGGGAGATGTCCGACAACGACTTGGCTGACGCGTTGATCCAATACTGGGGCGAGTATCCACCAGATGAGCTGCCGGCCGATCCGGACCGGCAGACGTTGGTGAAGATCGCGCCGCTCATTCAAGAAAGACTCAAGACACTGGGTGACGCCTCGGAGCGGATACCCTTCTTCTTCAACGCCGACTTTGACTACGATGCCAGCGAACTGGTGCAGCGCAAGATGGACGAAGCCGGAACGTTGCGAGCGCTTGAGGAATCGCTGCCGGTGATCCAGTCGGTCGAGCCATTCGACGCAGCCAACCTGGAAGAAAAACTTCGACCGCTCGCCGACACCCTCGACATAAAAGTAGGACAACTGCTCGGAACGCTTCGAGTGGCAACGAGTGGCCTAAAAGTATCGCCTCCACTCTTCGAGTCGATGGAAATCCTCGGAAGAGAGCGAGTGCTTCGCGATATCAATCGTGCCATCGAGAAGCTAAAAGCGCTATGAGTTGCTAACTATCACTGCGCTGTTGCCTGATGTGGTCGATCTCGGCCTGCAGGACAGTGCCATCGCCTCCGAGTTCTACGACCTTCTCCATATCGGCTTGAGCGGCCTCGTCCCGCCCTAACTCCGCAAACAGCTTTGCTCTCGATTCGTAGACCCCAACCAGATCGGGAGCGAACCTCAGAGCTTGGCTGTAGTCGACGGCGGCTGAATCAAAGTTGCCCTGAGCGAAGTACGCGAGTCCCCGGTTGAAGTACGCAACCGGGTCCATAGGGTCGAGGGATATCGCGAGACCGAGGTCTCGAATCGCAGCGGCATAGTTGCCAAGGCTGATGCTGGCACTGCCCCTATTTGCGAGAGCGTCCGCGTTTGATGGGTCGGCGGCAAGCACTGTAGAAAAGTCGGACACTGCATGCTCGAACATCGACAGATCACCGACGCGCTGACCCAACCGAAGATATGCCACTCCACGATTGCTCAAGCCTCCAGCGTGTCCGGGCGCTCGTTCGATCGCGCTGTCGAAGTCCGCGATCGCATTTGTGAATTGGCCCATTGCCAGGAAGACTAGACCCCTGCCGTAGTAGCCCTGAACGCTCGCGTCGTCGAGGGCAATGACGACGCCAAAATCGTTCAGGGCGTTCGGGAACTGTCCCATGCTCAAGAAGGCGTTGCCTCGCTGAACGTACTGATCCACGTCAGTAGGGCTCCGTTCAATAGCCCTGCTGAGTGCATCGATAGCCCGTGTCGGCTGACCCATCCGCAGATATGCTATACCGAGGATTCGCCATGCATCTGGTCGACTCACGTCAACCTCGACAGCGGCCTCCAGCACTTTGGAAGCCTCCAAATAATCCTTCTGAGCCAATAGCGAGCCACTACGCGATACCATCGCAGACACGTTTTCAGGCTCTAACTCCAAGGCTCGGTCAAAGTCGTCAAGGGCAGCCTGGTAGTCGTCTAGCAGCATCAGTGTCTCACCACGATATAGGTAGGTCTCGGCAACGTCCGGGGCCAATCGGACAGACTCGGTGAAGTCCCCTACCGCTCGTTTCAAATCGCCTTGCTCTTCGAACACTCGACCGCGAAGGCCGAATGCTCGCGAAGCCCCTGCATCGACTTCGACAGCTTTGTCTGCGTCGCTCAGTGCGTCAACCAGATTTCCTACGAGCAGCGACGCCTCTCCTCGACCGATATATCCTCTGGAGTCATCGGGGCTGCGGTCGAGATACTCCGTGAAATCGGCGATGGCCAAGCCGTATTGGGCCAACTGGATGTAGGAACGTCCTCGTTCGAGGTACGCCGGTGCATACTCAGCGTCCTCTCCTATCACTTTTGTGAACTCGTCGACCGCCTGCAGGTGATTACCCTGAACCTGTAACGAAATCGCGCCCTCGAATCGGGCATCTGCCTCAGTCGAGCACGACACCAAGACGATCACCAAGATCGATATGAGGATAAGGGGGAATCTGCCGGATTTTTTCGCAGGTCGATAGACGTCCATCATGTGTCTATTGTCCCACAAGAGACCGTGCAAACGAGACCGTTTTCCGGGTCACTCAATTTCTTCATTTCTTGACAGGCCGACCATTGTGGGCGATTCTATCCACCTCAGAGGCCGCCAGAGATCAAGAAAGGTATCGTTGTATGGCACTTAGCGATCAGTTGACTGAAGACCTGAAACAGGCAATGCGTTCGGGCGACACGATGCGGAGGGATGTCGTCCGATACATCCGCGCTGCAGTGAAGAACCTGGAGATTCAGCGCCAAAAGCCAGCGGACGACGAAGCAATCTTGGAACTGCTCGGGCAGCAGGCCAAGCAGCGCCGCGACAGTATTGAGGCCTTCGAAAAAGGCGGACGCGATGACCTGGTCGCCAAAGAACAGGCAGAACTCGTCATCATCATGGAATATCTTCCCGCCCAGTTGACCGACGAGGAGATTACGGAAATTGCCGCGGCAGCTATCGACGAGGTCGGAGCCGCAGGCCCGCAAGACACGGGCAAGGTGATGGGGCGGATTATGCCGCAAGTCAAGGGCAAGTCCGACGGCAAGAAGGTCAGTGGAATCGTTGCCGTACTGCTCAAAGAGAAGTAGCAACGGAATCGCCCGAACTCACTAGGCGAATAGGAGTGACATGCGCTTTGGAGTCGTCGTCTTCCCAGGTACCTGGAGTGATACAGACACGTATCATGTGCTCGACCAGGTGTTCCATCAGCCGGTGGAGTACGTGTGGCACAAGGACACGGATTTGTCGCGTTTCGACTGCGTGATCCTTCCGGGCGGATTCTCGTATGGAGACTATCTCAGGTGCGGCGCTATCGCTCGATTTTCACCCGTAATGCGCGCTGTCGAGGATTTTGCAGGGCAAGGTAAGTTTGTCGTCGGAATCTGTAACGGATTCCAAATACTGTGCGAGGCCGGGCTTTTGCCCGGCGCGCTCATGCGTAATGATAGTCTGCAATTCCGCTGCCAGTGGGTAAATCTCCGAGTCGAGACATCGGAATCGAGGTTTACACGAAACACTACCGTCGGACAGGTGCTGAAAGTACCGATATCTCACGGTGAGGGCAACTACTTTGCCGACCCCGAGACGCTTCGTCTACTCGAAGAAACTGACCGAGTCGCCTTCAGATACTCGACCGACGAGGGCGATGTCACGCCAGAGTCCAACCCCAACGGTTCGGTGAACAATATCGCTGGCATCGTCAATTCGGAGGGCAACGTTCTTGGCATGATGCCCCATCCCGAACGGTGTTGTGAGAGCATCATGGGTGGCGCCGACGGAACATACATCTTCGAGTCGATCATCAATCACCTCGCCTCTTGAGTTTCCTCAACTTGGCTTTAACGTCGGTGTTGTTCGCGCCAATCCTGGTACACCGTTCGTGACAGGTGTTCTGCTCGCCCTATCCGCGGCACTAGGATTTGGTGCAACCGCGTTCTTTGCCCGACTGAGTATTGAGCATATGAGGCCGACCACTGGCACGCTGGTGTCCCTGGTAGTTGGCGTGGTCGTCACATCAGTACTCGCGCTCTCTATTGATGGCACTGCATTCCTGTCGTTGGACTCAGCCGCGTATCCGTTAATGTTCCTGGCGGGCTTCGCGAGCTTCGTTGGCGGACGGCTTCTCAACTTCGTCGCAGTGTCGAAGATTGGTGTTTCGCGATCGAGCCCCATCGTCGGCGCATCACCACTCATTGCTACTGCATTGGCGGTCCTGCTTGCAGGCGAATCGTTGAACACACCGATTATCGTTGGCACCATCGCCATAATATCCGGCATTGCGATAGTGCTAAGGCAATGAATGGAACTGCTGAGTCCACAAACGATCGCCAAAGGCTTTTGGGTTACTTGGCGTCCTTCGGATCTGCCGCCGGGTACGGCTTCGGTGTCTACTTTGCCCTTCTAGTAATCCGTGACTACGCGCCACCTATGACCGCTACCTTCTTCTCGCTGTTGTTCGGGTTGCTCGTTATGATGGCGCTGTTTTTAAGACCTGCGGTGGCGGATATGAAAGTAGCTCCGCGACGAGCGTGGGTGGTAGTATCAATGTCCGGGCTGGCGTCAGCCTGGGGGGTTGCGTCGATATATCTGGCCTTCGCAAGGGTGCCAGTCGTTGTGGCGTCGCCGATCAGTGGGGCGAATCCACTCATCGCGATCCTGATGACATATATCTTTCTGCGACGACTCGAACGAGTATCATCCCGAACGATAGTCGGTGCCGCTTTGGTAGTCGCTGGCATCGGACTCGTCACGATGGGCAGAGCATAAACGAAGCTACGGAGCAATCAAGATGGCGGTAACCAAAGAGGCGCTCGACGATCTCGCGATCTCTGAGGGGGAATACGAGGCTATTGTCGAGCGTCTGGGACGTGAACCGAACGAGTTGGAACTCGGCCTATTCGGGTCGCTTTGGAGCGAGCACTGCGCATACAAACACTCGAAGCCGCTCCTTCGAATGTTGCCGAATACTAGTCCACGAGTGCTAGTTGCGCCCGGCGAGGAAAATGCCGGAGCGGTCGATATTGGCGACGGGCTCGCCATTGTCATGAAGATCGAATCACACAATCACCCATCGGCGATCGAGCCATACGAAGGTGCCGCAACAGGGGTTGGCGGCATTGTCCGAGACATTTTTGCAATGGGTGCGAGACCTATCGCGCTTTTGAACTCTCTCCGATTCGGGCAGCTTGACTCCGCGCGTAACCGTTACTTGTTCGGTGGCGTGGTCGCCGGAATTTCAGGTTACGGCAACTGTATCGGCATACCTAATGTCGGAGGCGAGGTCGTCTTTTCTGACTCGTACACGGATAATCCGCTTGTCAACGCGATGTGCGTCGGCATCGTGCCCTTGGGAAAACTACAAAGCGCCACAACTGGAAGGCCGGGCAACGTCCTCATGCTAGTCGGCTCGGACACTGGGCGAGACGGTATTCATGGGGCGTCGGGTCTCGCGTCCCGCAGCTTCGAGGACGACCGTGAGCTTCGCCCAACCGTCCAGGTAGGCAACCCATTCCTCGAGAAAGTCTTGATTGAGGCGTGTCTGGAATTAGTGAACTCCGGTTATCTGATCGGCCTACAAGATCTGGGCGCCGCGGGCCTTTCTACCGCGTCTATTGAAACGGCGGCAAAGGGCGGCACGGGTATCCATATCGACGTATCGAAAGTTTCCAGACGCGAGTCGGAGATGACGCCTTACGAGGTGATGCTGTCTGAGAGCCAGGAGCGAATGCTGGTCGTCGTCGCGCCGCAACACGTCGACGATGTCATGAAAATACTTGGTAAGTGGGACCTGCTAGCTACCGTTATAGGCGAATCAACTGAAAATGCCGATGTGGTAGTGTCCGACGACGGACCGATACACGGCAAGTTGCCCGTCGGACTTTTGACAGACCAACCGATGTACCGTCTAACAGGCGTTAAACCGAAGTGGCTCACGGATCTTCAAAAGTTCGATTTGAACGAGGTTCCCCTACCCTCCGCGTCACCTGCGGATGTCCTTCTTCGTCTTCTCGGTTCGCCGAACATCGCGAGCAAGCGCTCGGTCTACCGCCAGTACGACCACCAAGTGCAGACCAACACCGTCGTAAGTCCAGGTGGCGATGCAACTGTCTTACGTATCAAGGGCACCGGCAAAGGAATTGCTCTGGCGACCGACGGCAACGGGCGGAAGTGCTACCTCGACCCGTACGTTGGAGGGGTAATCGCTGTCGCCGAAGCATGCCGTAACGTCTCGGCTGTAGGAGCCGAGCCCATCGCGCTCACCGATTGCCTAAACTTCGGCAACCCGGAAAAGCTTGATATCTACTATCAGCTTGAAGAATGCGTCAAAGGTATATCAGAGGCAAGTTTGGCCTTCAACGCACCCGTTATCAGCGGCAACGTGAGCCTATACAACGAGTCACATGGTCGCGGTATCTACCCTACCCCGATTATCGGCGCTCTGGGACTCCTCGAAGACGCGACCAAGCACGCAACGATTGCTTTTCGGGACGAAGGCGATCTCGTCGTACTGCTCGGCAGCGGCGAGGTCCGGGGCGATGCAGGGTCGCTCGCTGGCAGCGAATACCTCGAAGTGGTGCATGGACGAGTGGCTGGCGCTCCCAGCATCGACTTGAGCCTCGAAACCGCCGTTCAGCGCGTTTGTCGCCGTGCAATCGAAACGGCGGTCGTTAAGTCCGCGCACGACTGCTCCGACGGAGGGCTGGCGGTGACCCTCTCAGAGTGCTCGATCGCAGGCAGCATCGGTTTCCAAGGTTCCTTTTCATGGTCCGGGCGGTGGGACGCAGCGCTGTTCGGCGAGACCGAGTCACGCGTCGTGGTCTCCTTGTCGCAAGACCAGCTCGGGCAATTAGAAACATTATGCGAAAACCAAGGCGTTCCCTTCACAATTCTCGGGAAGGTCGGTGGGAGCGATCTAACCATAGGACGCGACCTCAAGGTTCGTCTCAGCGAGGCGGACCATACCTGGCACAGCGGGTTGGAGCGGGCCGCAGGTGGACCTACTAACGTTGACACCCCGTAGCTACGGTGCTACCCTGAAATTGTTGTTAGCAGCCGCTTCTACAGGCTGCTAATTGTTCGTAATAGAGGAGGGCACCATGCCCAGATACGACTATCGATGCTCGGATCACGGACATGAATTTGAAATCAAGCAAAGCTTCTCCGATGAGGCTATCGCGACGTGCCCTACTTGTGGGAGCGATTCGCGTCGAGTGATCCACTCTGTACCAGTTATGTTCAAGGGTAGTGGATTCTACGTGAATGACTACGCCAAAGGCGGCGGCAATAACGGAAGCTCGAAAGCAGATTCGGAAAAATCATCGGAATCAAAAGCCGATACGACATCCGATTCCGATTCGAAAGATTCAGCGAAAACCGAATCTAAGGCCGAGTCTAAGAAGGAACCCGCCTCGACCAAGTAGAAGGTATTTCTATTGAGAGCGTTGGTCCAGAGGGTTTCCGAGGCGTCGGTAACGATCGATGGCGAAATAGTCGGTCAAATCGGACAGGGATTTGCAGTCCTCATCGGTGTCTCAAAGCACGATTCTGAGACAGACGCAGACTACATCGTAAACAAAGTCGCAAATCTTCGAGTATTTGCCGACGATCACGGCAAGTTCAACCGCTCGGCCATGGACGTTAGCGCCGAGCTTTTACTTGTCAGCCAATTCACACTACACGCAGACACGCGGAAGGGTCGGCGTCCCAGTTTTATCGAGGCCGCAGCACCTGATTTAGCAAAGTTGCTGTTCGATCAGACCGTTGCGAAATTCCGTGAAACGGGATTGCGAGTCGAGACCGGCCGGTTCCAGGCTTACATGATGGTGTCGCTCGTCAACGACGGCCCTGTCACGATAATGATCGATTCCGCAGACAAGGAAAAACTGCGGAGAGCGTAGCCCCCCTTCATTTCGGCGACCAGAACGCCAGCGTCCCTTCGGCAAGCGTGTAAACCTCGGGCTGTCGGCTGACCTTTACCACGTATACCTGCGTCGGTTCTTGCTGTGCCGTGAATGATATTGACCTGCCCCTACCCGTCAACGTGCCGGCGAATACCAGCGATTTGCTGTCTGGCGACCACATCTCGTGCGACTGAACGTACTGCTCAAAGAACTGGAACACTGTTAGCTGGTCTACGGACGGCCTGAAGTCCACCAGCTTCCACGTATCGCCGCTGCTGACTTCTAGAACGTGCCATTCGAGCGCCGAAAAATCTTCGGCTATCACAACGAACGCGATCTTAGTACCGTCGGGCGACCAGAAAAACGACACAACCGGAGCCTCGATGGTTGCCAGCCGAGTATCGCCTGCCGCGTCGTAAACGGTGAGATCAGGGAACACTAGCAGACCAAGCTCCGGCACAGTCGAGACCACATCGGGGTCCGATACGGCTATCGCTTCACCGTCTGGCGACCACTGAAACGTAGCGTTGGCCGGCAGCCCATCAACAAGCTCCGATACTTCGCCGTCCGTCGATGAGACGTTCAGAACATACCCGTTGAATCGAGAGCCAGACAGATAGGTTATCGCGTCTCCATTGGGCGTCCACACCGCGACCCGATGCCCGAACTGATCGGAGTCTATCCCGACGGTGGTTTGAGTTTCGGTTTCGACATCCACGAAAAAATGATCGATACCTCTATGTACCATCAAGCTAGCTGAGTTCTGTGACCAGTCGAACCAAATCGGGCCATCATCCATCAAATGTCTTGCCGATGACTTTGAAAATGCGTCAACGACATACAGCTTGAGGCCGTCTGTGGAGCTATCGATGAACGCGATTTTCTGGTTGTCGGGAGACCACTGCGCGTAGTGAGGCGCTCGATTTGCTACGAGACTCGTTGCGCCTGGCTTGCCAATGAACATGGTGTTCACTCGACCGTTAAGCGTGTTGAACCGATACAAAAATGACTGATTAGTCGCGGTGATATCGTCGATTACAATCGCGCTAAACGCGATGTTACGACTGTTGGGTGACCATGTCGGCCAAGTGAATCCGCCCTCTATCGGAGCGATAGTAATGGGGTCAGTTCCGTCCGGGCTTACAGTAACAATTTGCCCCAAGGGGCTAACATATACGATTCGGTTGACTACGTCTTGGGGTGGAAAGTTGTCGAGAGAGCGTTCGTCACTTCGTTGGTCGATCACTACGAGAATAGCAATCAAGGCGACCAGAACTGTTGCTCCCGCGACGGTTCTCACTTCTCTCCCATTGTATCGGCCTTTATCGATATCTCATGAACCACAGTGTGAATCCGCCTAAGAAGCGCGTGAAGTGACTTGACTGTACAAACGCAGGAGATTATCCCATTTCGAGCAAATCGAGGCTGATATCAAGCGAGTTGACGGAGTGCGTCAGCGCTCCCACCGATATCATGTCCACGCCGGATGCCGCTACCTCACGGACGTTCCTCAAAGTAATCCCACCGGAAGCCTCAGTCAGTGCTCGACCGCCGATCAGTGTGACCGCCTCCGTCATTTCGGCGGACGACATATTGTCTAGCATCAGAATATCGGCGCCGGCTTCGCCGGCTTCACGCACTTGCTCCAAAGTTTCCACTTCGATCTCCACCTTCAACGTGTGAGGTGCGCTGCGGCGCATTTCATGGATGATTTCAGCGATGTCCAGTCCACGCAGCCGACCGGCCGCTATATGATTATCTTTGATAAGAATTCCATCCGAAAGATCTCGCCGATGATTCTTGCCACCTCCAACTGTGACGGCGTATTTCTGGAGATTACGGTGACCTGGCATAGTCTTTCGTGTGTCCAGAATATCGATATCGAAGCCTTTGACCGCCTCTACAAACTGATCGGTGGCCGTCGCGATTCCGCTGAGATGTTGCAAAAAATTGAGAGCGACTCGTTCGCCCTTGAGAATCGATGCCACGCTCCCCGAAATCTCCGCGATTACATCGCCCTCTTGGGTCTGAACACCGGCGCTGAGACGGGCTCCGTCGATCAGCAAGGTATCGAATTGGAGTGCAGGGTCGACTGTCAGGAATACAGTCCTCGCAACATCCACGCCAGCCAGCGTGCCGTCCGCCTTGGCGACAATGACAGCTCTGCCTTGCAAATCTTCAGGGACAAGCGCGTCCGTCGTTACGTCGCCGTTGCCCAGGTCTTCAATCAAGGCCCGACGTACAATCTCGTCGATCTCAATTTGAAGCAACTTCATCTTGGTTTTCTCGCGAGGCCCTTCGACTTATGCAAGGAAGCCCATCCTCCATATGTGCCGAAGATGGGCTTCCAATACGATCAGTTTTACGATGGAGCTAGACTACCGACAGCATCCGATCAAGCGCGATCTTGGCATCTCGTTTAGTATCGTCGTCGACCATAATTTGGTTAATGGTGACCCCCTCGTTGAGCCCATCGAGTATCCATGACAGATAGGCGGGATGAATACGGTACATGGTCGAGCAAGGGCAGACCACTGAATCCAGACAGAAAACGGTCTTATCAGGGTTCTCCTGAGCGATGCGGTTGACGAGGCTAATCTCGGTGCCTATCGCCCAGGTCGTTCCAGCAGGCGCGTCCTCAACTGTCTTGATAATGGTTTCAGTCGAGCCGTTGTAGTCCGCGGCCTGCACGACCTCCAGGAAACACTCCGGGTGAACGATGACATTGACATCGGGATGCCTGCTGCGAGCTTCCTCAATCTGTTTGACGGAGAAGCGGGTGTGGACAGAGCAGTGGCCCTGCCACAGGACAACCTTCGCCCGGTCGATTTCCTCCTCCGTGTGGCCGCCGAGGGGCTTGAATGGGTTCCACACAATCATTTCATCAAGACCGATTCCGAGCTTGAAAGCGGTGTTCCGACCGAGGTGCTGGTCAGGCAGGAACAAGACCTTCTCTCCTCGCTCGAAGGCCCACTTGAACGTGGCCGTCGCATTCGACGACGTACATACGATACCGCCCTCCCGACCGCACAAAGCTTTGATTGCCGCTGTGGAGTTCATATAGGTAATCGGGACGATTCCGCCACCAGGAATGGCCTCCTTCAGGTCGTCCCAGCAGTCGAGCACATCGTCGATATGTGCCATATCCGCCATCGAACAGCCTGCCATCATATTCGGCAGGATTACCTTCTGGTAGTCGCTGCTGAGTATGTCGGCAGTCTCGGCCATGAAATGAACGCCACAAAAAATGATGTGCTCCGCCTTCTTCTGCGCAGCAGCCAACTGAGAAAGTTTGAATGAGTCACCGCGATAGTCGGCGAATTTAATGATCTCATTGCGCTGGTAATGATGACCGAGGACAACCAGTCGCTCCCCTAGCCGTGCACGAGCGTCAGCGATTCGCGCGTCCAGTTCGTCTGGTTTGGCTTTCAGGTAAGAAATCGGTATCTTCTGCCACCGAACGCCAGCGTCGAACTCCTCTTCGAGGGTCTTTGTCTGAAGCTCGTCGTCCGTTTGACAGAATGCCGATTGCTCGATTTCTGTGATCGGTATCGTCGGCGTTCGTGACCGTTCAGCTATTACCATATTCCCTCTCCAATTCCCTACGCGGCAGTGATCACCCGTCCCTTTAGAGACCAGGGGCCAGTGTGCTCGATTTCCACCGGGGCGGTGTGACCTATCATGCCATCGGCGCCTTCGACGTATACTAGCTTGTCGTTGCGGCTCCGTCCCTGTACCTGTCCACGCTTAGTCCCCTCGATGAGGACTTCTACAGTTTTATCTTGGAACCTCGTATTGAGCTCGCCTTGAATCGTGGCCTGAATCTCGTCAATTGCTTGCAACCGCCCTTTTTTGACATCTTGGGGAACATCGTCGACGAATTTGCGGTCTGCAAAGGTGTTTTCGCGAGTCGAGTACATTGCCGAATGCACTTTGTCGAAGCGGATGTCGCGAACCATGTTATAGGTATTCTGGAATTGCTCGTCCGTCTCCCCACAGAACCCGACGATCAGGTCGGTTGACATTGATACGTTCGGGATGCGATCACGTACTTTGTCGATCAGTCGGCGGTAGTCAGAGTTCGTGTACTCCCGGCGCATCCTCACGAGAACCTCGTCGTCGCCCGCCTGGAAAGGCAGATTGATGTGCTCGCAGACTTTTGGCAGATCGGCCACTGTTTCGATTATGTGATCGCTCATATCATTCGGATGCGACGTAAGGAAACGGATTCGTTCGATTCCGTTAACATCGTGGACAGCTTCAAGCAAGTTACCAAGATCAACTTCGCCATCCAGGTCGTGACCGTACGAGTCTACGTTTTGACCGAGAAGCGTGACCTCTCGGACGCCCCGCTCGGTCAGCATCTCCGTCTCGCGGACGATATCTGGAATCGTCCGACTCACTTCTCTGCCACGTCGATACGGGATGATGCAGAAGGTGCAAAATTTGTCGCACCCATGAATGATCGGGATGTAAGCGGTAACATTTGGCTTGGCCGTCAGCGGGCCAACGCAGCCCTCGGGATCAATACCCATGCGGTCCGCGAGCAAGTCGATGAGCGGCTGGTACTGCTGTGGCCGCATGAACACGTCTACCTGCGGGAAGCGCTTGTGGAGCGCGTCGGTTTTGGGGCCGACCATGCACCCCATAAGGGCAACGACCTTATCGCCGTTCTCTTGCTTGAAGGGTTTGACGTGGCCGAGCATGCCGACAACCTTATCCTCGGCGCTTTGCCGGACGACGCAGCTATTGAGGACGACCACGTCCGCGTCCTTGGCACTTGCGGCCTTACCAAGGCCCATCTGCCCCATGGCGCTTTCCAGCCGTTCCGAATCGGCAACGTTCATCTGGCAACCGATTGTCCAGATGTAATAGTTTTCCATATGTATTCGTAGGTTATTCCGGGATTTGGAGTGGCGGAGGGAGTGGGATTCGAACCCACGAGAAGGATTTCTCCCCCTAAGCGCTTAGCAGGCGCCCGCACTAGGCCTCTATGCGATCCCTCCGATTATGCAATTTCAATATAGCAGAGACGCACAACCGGAGCAATGGAAAAGTTTGTGAAATCCGACACTATCTAAAAGCGTCGTGAATGTTTTCGTAAACTTCAGGCAGAAATATGGATTGTTTCGTTGTTCACGATTTTACCCAATGAGCGAAGACACCGTACTTCGATAAATTTTTCACAATATACGTAATTAGTCGTAATGAGTGGCCTCTTAGCCGTGCGTCGCTGCGCCACGTTCCCTCATTGCCACGTCCTCTGGGCTCTCGACCCACACCTCGCCGCCCTCGAAGTATTCCTTTTTCCAAATCGGCACAGTTTGCTTGATGCGGTCGACGCTGTACTGGCAGGCCTCGAAAGCGTCCTTCCGGTGACGTGACGAGACCGCCACGACGAGGCTGACGTCAGAGATTTCGAGGCGGCCCAAGCGGTGAGAGATAGCCACGCCTGTTAGGGGCCACTTAGCCATCATCTCTTCGGCAACCTCGGCTAGCTTCTTCTCGGCCATAGGCACATATGCCTCGTATTCTAGGTAAAGCACGTTTCGGTCGGCAGTAACATCCCGTGTCGTTCCGAGGAAAGTAACGACTGCACCAGCCGAACTGTCGCGAACCCTGTCGGTAGTCGCCCCCTGGTCGAGGACCTCGTGCGTAATCTCAATCATCTGTTCCCCCCACTGACCGGCGGAATGAATGCTACTTCATCACCATCTCGAAGCTCGTAATCGTGGTTCTGATACTCTTCGTTTACTGCGACGACGATATTGGCCGGAATCCCTATGATGCTTGGGTGCTGCTCGACGATTTCCCGCGCAAGCGAGCCGACGGACGTGCCGTCCGGCATGTCGAGATCGAGCGTGCCCTGCCCGACTCGCTCTCGATAGCTGGCAAACAGCCGTAACGTGATCTTCAGATCGGGTCTCCTCGATGAAAGTCAGCTAGTGTGAATTATATCAAAGGGAGGGTGCAGCGGTTTGTTGTTGACACCGCAGGTTCGCCTACTTAAACTCGGATTCGAGGTGGAGCCAGAGGGTTGTTAGGGGCCTGGAATGACAGCATGGATACCTAAGATACACAACAAAGAACTAGAAAGTTCTTATACTAGTTAGAGGATTTAGCTCAAAATCTCTGTCTACGGGAGACTGAATGGATTTTCGATGGCCAAAAATCGAGTACCGCGACGAGACGATGCGCGAGGGGATGCAGATCGAGTCCGCGAGCATCTCTGTCGACGACAAAGTTCGTCTTCTTGATTCGCTAAGTCAGACCGGACTTAAGCATATTGTCGTGGGGTCGTTTGTCAGTCCTCGGTATACCCCGCAGATGGCACATGTTGAGGAAATTCTTCAACGATTCACCCCGAACCCGGACGTAAAATATACTGCGCTCCTGGTCAACGAGAAATCCTACGAGCGTGCCTCGCCATACTCTCCGCCCCTGACCATCGAGGACGAGCGCCCGTTTCTGAACGCCCACCTCTGTGATGTGTTCACTCGACGCAACTTTAACCGGTCACAACAGCAGGAGTTCGAAAGTTGGCCTAATGTCGTCGAAAACGCTCAGGAACGGGGCGTGACCGAAGCGGAAATCCGAGTCGCCGCTGCTTGGGGCTCGAACTTCGTAGGCGAGTTTTCCCTAGAGCAGCGCCTCGATGTCCTCGAACGTGGTCATCACGCATGGCAGGAAGCAGGTATCGCCGTCACCAGCGTAGGACTGCTCGACCCAATGGCCTGGTGCATGCCACATCGGGTCGAGGAACAGCTATTGGCCATCAAGGAAGGGTGGCCGCACATCCGCCGCTTCTACCTTCACTTGCACAACGCTCGAGGAATGGCCCTCCCCTCGGCGTACGCGGCGATGCGGGCGTTGACTTCGGATGACACACTAGTACTGGACGGCACTGTCGGCGGCATCGGCGGATGCCCGTACTGCGGGACCGGCCAGGCTACGGGGATGATGGCCACCGAGGACTTTTTTCATATGCTTGAGGGCATGGGCATCGAAAGGAGCGTAGACGTTGACAAGCTCATCGAATGTGCGTGGCTGCTGGAGCGCATTCTGGGGCGGTTCACGTACGGCGCGGTGTCCAAAGCCGGACCGCGTCCCACCTCGTCCGACAAGTGGTTCGACCCCAATATGCCCTTCGTGGAGACGCTCGACCAGGCGAAACATTTCAAGTGGGGCGCCGAAGCTTACGAAGGCGGCATCTACCCCTGGCGAGAACCCATTCGCAGCAACCAACGACCCGACACCTTGTAGTTCACGGACTGGCCACGAATGGCATCGAGTGCTAGGCGATCCGCCTGAATGGCGGGTATGCAAACGCGAATACCACCGTGAATACTGCCAGCATTATTCCGCTAAGCAGGAGCGCGTCCGGCGTTCCAACGCGCTCGGCCAGCGCGGCGAACGGCACTGCGCTCAGAGGCATCGCCCCGAAACTCATCATAGCAATACTCATCATGCGCCCTCGCATCTCGGGACTGGCGCTCGTTTGCATCAGCGCCATATTCAATGACATGAACAGCGAGCTTACAAACCCCATGAACAGTAATATCGGGATGATCGCAATGTAGGAGCCCAATTGGGAGAACACGGCCAAGACGATGCCCCACACGAAGCAGCTTACCAAGAGAAGTAGACCACGATGTTGGAAGTCCCGAAGACTTGCAAGCGTGAGGGTACCTGCCAGGGCGCCGACTCCCATGGCCACATACAACCAGCCCAGGTCGTCCGATCCGACGTCCAGCACCTCTCGAGCCCAAGCCGGCATCAGCGCGTAGTAGGACATTCCGAATAAGATAGGGATGAAGGCCATGACGATCAGTCCGGATAACGGCGGAGTGCGGCGCGCATAGTTGAGACCGGCGAGGATATCCCCGCCCATACTCTTACCCGACTTGGCCTGGGCTTCCCGGCCAGCCTTAACAGGAATGACGCTGATGGCCGCCAGTGTATACACACCCGTGAGCAGGAAAAACACTCCGGATGTACCGATGAATACGATGAGCACGCCGGCGAGGGCGGGGCCGATGATCCTTGTGGAGTTCATCGCCGAGCTGACTAGAGAGATGCCGTTCATGAGTTTCTCTGGAGGCACAATCTCCGAAACTACGGCTTGACGGCTCGGCATGTTGAAGGCCATCATCGAGCCATTGAAGAAACCTAATACTAGTACGTGCCAAAGGGCGATCAACCCAGTGAAATCGAGCGTCGCCATGACGAGCATGAGACACACGTTCCCAATCTGGGAGTAGATCATCATTTGCTTCCGTGGGATTCGGTCGGCGAGCGCACCTCCGACCAGTGACATGAACGTCATGGGGAGGGCGAACGAGACCATTACGAGAGCAAGGGCAAGCGGAGAGTCGTTGGCTAGCCGCAGAACGAGCCACCCGCGTGTGATCCACTCCATGTTCATGCCCAAGTAGGACGCGAGGGAACCCACTCACAGCCATCGGAAGTCGCGGTACTCGAAGGAGTCTAGGGCTGGAAATTTGCTAGCTGTCCGGCTGGCAAATCCGCGACGTAGCGGTGGGATTGGCGTGTCGAGGGCTGGCGGCAGCTTTGGCTCTGTTTGTGTGCTCAAACGCTGAACCTATTTAGAGGTATACCTGTCAAGGTACTCCCCCGCCAGAACTTGGTCAATGCATTGGGTACTTACGCCTACCTGATAAGCCGTACTTCTACTCCCAAATCGAGCTCTGCCCACGAGCGGTCGGCAGTTACAGCGGGTAGGCCGAGAATCTGTGCTGTGGCCAAACAACACCTGTCTCCGAACGAAAGACCAACGCTCCTTGTTGCAGGTCTAAGAAAGCCCGCGCTATATGCCTGAGCGACATTGAACGAGACAACATTCAGTCTGAGCTCTTCGATCATGTTCTGAATGTCATGTCTCGTCATCCCTTTGTCGGCTAGTTTCGCAACCACTTCCGATAGATTCACAGCGTTCGTGACAGACGACCCAAGCATAACCGCTACGATCTCCGCTCCCGGCTCGTTCCAAAGTACAGCCATAATAGCCGAGGCGTCGAGAACTGTCCTACTCTGCTGCCTCAAGAGCAGCCTCCTCTCGACGGTCTTGGATCAGTTCGTCGACGAGGCTCACTCCCTCTGGCACGTGCTTTCTGATCAACTCTTGCGCCCTTCGGAGAGCAATCGCTTGAGTCCATATCCTGAGCTCACCATCTTTGGCGCCGATGATTACCTCGTCGCCCGGCTCAACCTCGAGGAATTTTCGGTACTCGGCTGGGATGACGACTCTGCCGCCACCGCCGACTTTGACTTTTGCACTCTCCATGTGACATCTCCTAGCAAATATGGTAGTTCAGTCATATTATGCCATAACGGTGACAATCTGACATTAACTGATTGGAGTGGCATTGCCAGATCTGTCCTTGAACAGTTCTGACGTAGTACCTGATTCGTGACGTTTTTCACGCAATTGACAGAATTTCCACCGTTCGCATACCCTTGCAGCGAGTCGGACTGTGGGTGCGGTGTTTCCTATTGAACCCAATTGACCAAATGTGCACCTTCGGTACGCTTAATACGTCCTGTAAAGGGGTGAATCGTGAATGTCCCGGTCGAAATAACGATTAATGGGAAAACGTTCAGTGATGAGGTAGAGCCACGTCAGTTGCTCGTCCATTTCATTCGTGAAAACGCCGTGCTCACTGGCACGAAGGTTGGGTGTGATACGAGCCAATGCGGCTCATGCACCATCACAATGGACGGAATAGGCATCAAGTCGTGTACCACCCTGACCGTTCAGGCGGATGGCTCTTCGATCACGACGGTCGAGGGCCTGTCGAACGGCATCGAACTGCATCCTCTTCAGGAAGCGTTCTGGAACAAGCATGGCCTCCAGTGTGGGTTCTGTACTCCGGGGATGCTCATGGCCACCAGCGAACTACTTCGCACCAATCCAGACCCGACCCGCGAGGAGATTCGAGCAGGGCTCGAAGGCAACATCTGTCGCTGTACGGGTTATCAAAACATCGTGCTGGCCGTCGAAGAGGCTGCGCGGACGATGGGAGGCTAGGCCATGACGACACGAGTATTCAGTTCAGGCATTCGTCGTCGTGAGGACCCGAGGCTCATTACAGGCCGGGCCTCCTATACCGATGATATCAAGCTCCAAGGTATGGCAAACGCCGCGATTCTTCGCAGCCCGTATGCGCACGCGAAGATCACGAACATCGATACGAGCGCGGCGGAGAGTCAACCCGGCGTTCTCGCTGTGTTCACCGGCAAGGACATCGAAGGCCACCTCAACCCGATTCCAACCGCATGGCTTATCCCCGACTCGGACCTCAAGACGCCTGACCATCCAGCTATCGCAAAAGATACCGTAAGGTATGTTGGCGATGCCGTTGCAGTCGTGGTCGCCGAGAGCCGCTACCAGGCGGAAGACGCCCTCGAACACATCGACGCGGACTACGAGCCCCTAGACGTGGTGATCAATCCGAAGGCGGCCGCTCAAGATGGCGCTCCACAGATCCACGACGATGTTCCAAACAACATCGCGTTTCACTGGGTAGTGGCCGGCGGCGATATTGAGGAAGCGTTCGAGAAGGCCGATGTGGTCGTCAAGGACACGATTAACCTCCAACGTCTCATTCCGAACGCTATGGAGCCGCGTTCCGCAATAGCGCAATGGGTCGGGGCGACCGGCGACCTCACGCTTTGGAGCACGAGCCAGAATCCGCACATAGCAAGATTCCTTACGTCAGTCGTGACCGACGTTGGAGAGCACAAGATACGTGTAATCGCGCCGGAAGTCGGCGGCGGCTTCGGGAGCAAGATTCCGTATTATGCTGACGAGGCCATCACATCATTCTGCTCGATGCAGCTAGGTATTCCCGTCAAGTGGACGGAGACCCGTAGCGAGAATTACCAGGCCACCATTCACGGTCGCGACCACGTCGAAGAGGTCGAGATGGCCGCCACCAAGGACGGTTCCATCCTCGGCATTCGGACGACCGTCTACGCTGGACTCGGTGCTTATCTCTCGACTGCCGGCCCCGGTATTCCCACTATTCTCCATGGGCTGATGTATTCAGGCTCATACGACATCCCAGCTGTTCATGGGGATGTCTACGGCGTCTTCAACAATGCGACGCCCGTCGACGCCTATCGCGGTGCCGGACGACCGGAAGCGACGATGATCGTCGAACGGCTGGTTGATCTAGTGGCGGCGAAGACCGGGCTTGATCCCGTGTATATCCGCCACCGAAATTTCATCGACCCGTTCGACGAAGACCACGACGTCGTCACAGGAATTACCTACGACAGCGGCAATTATGCAGCCGTGCTGAGTAAGGCCACCGGTCATATCGACTATGACGGCCTGCGTGAAGAACAGAAGAAGCTCCACAAAGAGGGACGGTATATCGGCATCGGCGTGTGCTCGTATGTCGAGATATGCGGCCTTGGCCCGTCGCAGGTTGCCGGTGCTGTCGGTTTCCAGGGCGGTCTGTGGGAGAGCGCAATTGTACGATTCCACCCGACGGGCAAGGTCAGTGTGATGATTGGCTCCTCGCCGCATGGCCAGGGCGAGGAAACAACCTTCGCCCAGATCATGGCCGGAGAACTTGGCGTTGATGTGGACGACGTGGACGTAATTCATGGCGACACCGCGAACACGCCGATGGGCTGGGGCACGTACGGCAGCCGAACGACGGCGGTCTCCGGTGCCGCGGTTGTTATGGCCGCTCGAAAGCTCAAGGATAAGGCCAAGACCCTGGCGGCGCACCTGCTCGAAGCGGCTGCCGAGGACATTCTGTATGAGGACGGCAAGTTCTTCGTAAAAGGTTCGCCCGACCAGCACAAGACTATTCAAGACATCGCACTGATGGCAAACTTGGCCTGGGACATGCCTGAAGGCATGGAGCCAGGCTTCGAGGCAAACGCGTTCTACGACCCCCCGAACTTCACCTACCCCTTCGGCAGTCACATTGCCGTTGTCGAGGTCGACCCGACGACTGGGCAGATCGAGTTGCAGCGCTACCTGGCTGTCGATGATTGCGGCGTGCAGATCAACCCCATGATCGTCGAGGGGCAGGTCCACGGCGGCGTCGTTCAGGGCGCAGGCCCAGTCTTGTGGGAAGGAGCAGTCCACGACGAGGACGGCCAGCTTCTCACTGGCTCGATGCTGGATTATGCCCTGCCTCGCGCGGACAAGCTCCCGGACATCGAGGTGCTTTCCAACACGACGGAATCCCCACACCACCCGCTCGGCGTCAAGGGCATCGGTGAGGCAGGAACCATTGCCTCGACCTCTGCGATCTACAATGCCGCGATGGACGCGCTTCGACCGCTGGGTGTCAACGGCATCGACATGCCGCTCACGCCGGAGAAGGTCTGGCGAGCGATCAATCAGTCGAAGAACGGAGGCTAAACCATGTACGCGACACAGACCGAATACTACCGCGCCGACTCGGTGGACAATGCAATCTCCCTGCTCACTCAGCATGAGGACGCCAAAATTCTTGCCGGCGGTCACAGCCTGATTCCGCTGATGAAGCTCCGTCTCGCTGCTCCGGCGGCCCTGATAGACATCGGGCGTATAGGAAACATCAAGGGAGTTGACCAGGGCGACGCGACAATTACTATTGGTGCGCTGACCACCCACGCCGAGATTGCCGCATCCGACGCCGTCAAGACGAACTGCCCGATCCTGGCCGAGGCGGCCGGGATGGTTGGCGACCCGGCAGTCCGGAACCGTGGCACGATCGGCGGCAACATCGCTCACTCCGACCCTGCGTCCGACCTGCCCGCAGTGCTGACGGCTCTCAACGCACGCCTGAATATTACTGGCCCTAACGGTACCAGACGTGAACCCGTCTCCGGTTTCATCGAAGGCCTGATGCAGAACAATCTCGAAGCGACCGAGATCATGACCAGTGTCGAAGTTCCACGCAAGCAGCCCTACCAGGGGATGGCTTATGCCAAGTTTGAGCATCCAGCGTCTCGATATGCCGTTGTCGGCGCAGCCGCGATGGTGACGGTCACTGATGGCAAATGCACAGCCGCTAGCGTCGCTATCGGCGGAGTCGAGTCCAAGCCCACTGTCGGAAACTCTGTGCAAGCCAGCTTGATCGGAAGCGCACCAACGGACGCAGTTCTCGACGAGGCCGCAAACTCCATCCTCGACGACATCGGGGATGACGTGTTGGGCGACATCTTCGCCTCGGCTGAATACCGAAAGGCAATGACCGTCGTGTACCTGCGAAAGGCACTCGTATCCGCCGTCGAACGAGCGGGCTAACGAACTCGAAGTTAACAACAGGCTCTACTTGGGGGCGAGGACGATCTCGCCCCTTCGCATGTTTGAAACTACTGTTTCACTGGAGATAGAGATTTGACACAGACGACTACTCCGTCGGCTCAAACCGCGATCGACACCTTACAAAAGACCTTGCAGGACCAGCTATATGTCGCCGACCGCAGCCTGGCGATATCCATCTACCTTGCGCTGAAGCTCAAGCGCCCGTTATTCCTGGAAGGTGAGGCGGGAGTCGGGAAAACGGAGGTGGCCAAGGTACTGGCGTCGGCCCTCGACACCGAACTGATACGCCTTCAATGCTACGAGGGCCTGGACGTCAATCAGGCAGTGTACGAGTGGAACTATTCTCGTCAACTCCTGGAGATCCGTCTGCTCGAAGCATCCGGCCAGATCGACAAAGATCGTGCGGAGAAAGAACTGTTCAGCGAGGAGTTTCTGATAAAGCGCCCATTACTCCAAGCGCTCGAAGCGAGCGGCGACACGCCGCCCGTCCTGCTGATCGATGAACTCGACCGTGCCGACGAGGAGTTCGAGGGCTTCCTACTGGAAATGCTCTCGGATTTCCAGATCACTATCCCAGAACTCGGTACCTACAAAGCCGAGAATCCGCCTATAGTCATTATCACGTCCAACCGTACTCGCGAGATTCACGACGCCCTCAAGCGGCGCTGCCTGTACTACTGGATCGACTATCCCGACTTCCAAAAAGAGATGCAGATCGTGACGAGCAAAGTCCCCGGCGCCTCGAAGAGCCTGGCCGAGCAGGTCACGGCCTTCGTACAGGAGCTACGCGGTGCCGAGTTGTTCAAGGTGCCCGGCGTAGCAGAGACGCTTGACTGGACAGCCGCACTCGTCGGACTCGACCAGACCGAACTCGACCCCTCGGTTATCGACGACACCCTCGGCATCATGCTCAAGTACCGCGAGGATGTGCAGTCAGTTCGCGGCGAACAAACACGTGCGCTGCTCAACCGCGCTATGAACCGAGGGACCCGACGTGGCGGCAGACGTGGCTGACGAACAGGACGGCCATCTGCTCCATAATCTCCTCCTGTTCGGGCGGCTTCTCCGCCGCCTGGGCCTGGACGTGCACGTCGGGCGAATGCTCGACGCCGTCGCTGTCATCGACGATATCGGCCTTGCTCGAAAGCGCGACTTCCACGCCGCGCTTCGTACCCTCCTCGTTCACCGCCAGGACGAACTTGCGCTGTTCGACGAGGCATTCGAGGTGTTCTGGCGGCAGCCAAAGAATCCGAAAACGACGATGGACCTGCGCTCAATGGGCGAACAGCGCCGTTTTCGGCAACCCCAGGTTGGGCCTCCCCCTCCAGGCATGTCGTCGGACGGCGAGAGAGAGGCACGGGAGGGCTCAGACGACGATCTAGATCGCATCGACTTGACCCGCACCTTCAGCGCCAGAGAAGTCCTACGAAAAAAGAACTTCGCCGACTACTCGCTTGACGAATTCGCTCATGCTAGAGCGATGATGGGCGAACTAAGCTGGGATCTGGGCCGTCGTCGTACTCGCCGCTGGGGTCGTGGTAACGGCCAAAGTCTCGACCTCCGGCGCGTATTGAGAAACAACATGCGCTTCGGAGGGGAACTCGTCGAACTTCCAAGGCGGCGTCGCAAGACCAAGCCCCGGCGGTTGGTTTTGATATGTGACGTGAGTGGATCGATGGAGCGGTATTCCCGAATGCTCCTTCATTTCATGCACACCCTGTACGGCGAGTTGGACAACCAGGTCGAGGTGTTTCTGTTCGCCACAAGACTGACTCGGGTCACAGGCCAAGTCGAAAACCGGGATATTGACCACGCCATCAGCGAGGTCTCCAAGGCCGTACCAGATTGGTCGGGTGGCACACGGATCGGCGACATCTTGAAGGTGTTCAATCATCGATGGGCGCGACGCATCCTCCGAAGCGGCTCGGTGGTGCTAGTCATCTCGGACGGTTGGGACAGGGGTGAACCCGACATTCTGAGCAAGGAGATGGCCCGCCTTCAGCGGAGCAGCCATCGTCTAATATGGCTCAATCCCCTCGCCGGAGCGGAAGACTACGAGCCGCTGACCCGTGGCATGCAGGCCGCTGCGCCCTACATCGACGACCTGCTACCTGTCCACAACCTCGCCAGCCTCGAAGACCTCGCTCGACGATTGAACACGTTGTCGGCTAGTCGTCCAGCCATGACACAACAAGGAGCGGCAGCCAAAGTCGAAGCGGCTCAAGACAAAGTAACGACAGTCGACAAGCCATCGAAACACAGGAACGCCAACCCAACGTTCAGGCATCCGAGATGGGGCAAGGGTGCCTGAACAGGTCAGTTTTCATCCGGAGTCAGCGTTCACCTAATTTGCCGCCAGCACCAGTCATGACGGCGACTTTACCAAACGGCAAACGATCTTTTCAGCTAATCGCGTTCTCTTTAGAGAGACCAGGCAGTGTCCTTGGTCTACGGCACGTCCATCGTTCGCAGTCGGTACTGGGTCAAGACGAAAAAGACAAGCGTCACACCTACCGCCCCGACAATGGCCGCAGGGAACTCAATCACCCGCGATTCGAGTACGTCGAAGCTTTCGCTGTCGATGCCTTGTAGCAGTGCGAGAGTATAGCCGCGGACGCTTAGATAACGGATTCCGCTGAGGAAGGTACCCAGCAACGCTTCCCAAACTAATACGTAAACGAGTCCATAAGCGAGCGCTCTCGGCGTAATCAGCCCGGCCCAAGTAAAAATCGAGGCATATGTAAAGACACCAGCCGAAAGAGCGATTGCCATCGCCAGCATGGCTTTTAGCTCTCCTCCGGCCATCGCGGTCGCCGCAACCCCGCTTGCAACCACCAAAGGGCCAGCAATGACAAGTGTGGCAAGCAGCTTTGGTAGGACGATATTGATCCGCGAGACTGGTTTCAGTACGAGGAAGTACAGAGTGCGGTCTTCCAACTCGTTTCCGAACGCGGCAGTAGCGAGGGCCATCGTAACAACGGGCATGATTCCACCGATTATCATTCCATCTATCATCGGGTCTACGAACTCGCCATCGAAGGCGATAGCCTCTTCCCCTACCAGTTTTACGACCAATATCAGCAATGTCGGCAAGGCCGCCAGAAGCACGATGAGTGAAACCCGCCAACGGCCGAGTAGCTGCCTCAATGAAAGCCGAAAAATCTCCGCCATCTAGCCCTCCACGATGTAGCTGAAGACGCTTTCGAGCGATTCATCTAATGGCTCGACTCGCAGGAGTCGTATGCCACGGTCCCTGGCTACGCGTGCAACCGACCGTTGGAGCAATTCCACGTTTTTGCTGAGCACGATTACTTCTCCGTCGTCGGCCACTGAGACCGACTCGATGCTGTCCAACTCGACCAGTGCTGATGCCATCGCTCTCGGATCGTCTGCCACCACCCGGACGTTGTACGGCTGTTCATCAAGCTTGGCGCGGATCGCCCGGTAGTCGCCTGAGGCAGCCAACTTCCCGCTGACCATTAAAAGAATCCTGTCTGCCAGGGTTTCGATTTCCTCCAGAATGTGTGACGAAATGACGATGGTCTGCCCATCGGAAGCCAATTGCCTCATCAAATCATGAAACTCGATACGTTGGCGCGGGTCAGTACCGTTCAGAGGCTCGTCAAGGAGGAGCACTTCCGGCTGATGTACCATCGCCGCCGCGAGTCGCATGCGTTGCCGCATTCCGCGAGAATACGTGCCGAGGGCCCTACCCTGCGCTTCGGTCATTCCGGCTCGTTCGATTGCGAGGTCGGCAGCTTCTTGATAGGCGCTCAGCCCGTGCAGTTTTGCTGAGAATTCGATGAACTCCCGCCCAGTGTAGAAGCCGTATACCGCCTCATGCTCCGACATCACGCCGACACGGTGATACAGATCGGGGTTGTTACGAGGCGATTGGCCAAAGATGGTGACTGAGCCGTCCGATGGGGAAGCCAGACCCTCGATCATTTTAAGCAAAGTCGTCTTTCCCGCACCGTTAGGCCCCAGCAGGCCCGTAATGCCAGGCTCGACGCTGAACGAAACATCGTTTACAGCCACCACGCTGCCGTACCATTTCGAGATATTCTCGACTGTGATGACTGTGCTAGGAGCGTCGATCATATCGTCATTCTCCGGTAGCGGAGATACAATGCTGCGCCCGGACCCAGTACCAAGAGCAAGTACCACACGACGGGAATCGCCGTATTCAAGTCGCCGACGAGCCTAGAAACATCGTCGTCGTTGTTCTCCTCGTTAAAGATGATGTCGCTGATGTGTTGAGGCGCACGGCCTACATCAACTAACGCGAACCACTTCGCCCACTCGCCTGTCAGCGGCTCGCACTCATTCGACGACACCACCAGGCGCTGCCCACCGGGAGTCTCAACGAAAGTTTCGTTGCGCTGTTCGCACGAAGTCAGTATCCCCGCCATCGGCGCGGTGATTACGAAGATCGCGATCACAACCGCCGCCGCATACGCCCGTCTGACGGTAAACGACGATATCGCCATTGGGATGGTGGTGACAAACAGGGCAACGACGGCTCCCGATGCCAAGAACCTGGGTACGTCCAACCAATTGTCCCTCAGGTAGTCCACAGGCGCTTCTGCCGCCAGCACGAATCCTAATAAGAGCAATATCTGTCCGGCATAGGCCAGGATCAGCGTTATAACAAAGAACGCCGACCATCTTGACACGATATAATCTGTCGCTGTCAGCGGGCGCACAAGATAGAGGCTGATTACTCCATCTCGTCGGTCGGGAATTAGGAGTTCCGGCGCAATAATAGCTGAGAACAAAAGCAGAAGAATCGAGACGACTTGATAGTATTCAGCGTGGCTGGGAATCTCGGCTTCCGGTCCGACGATTGAGGCTATCAAGACAATGATTGCCGCTGGCGCGGTCACAAAAAAGAACATCAACAACGGAAGAATCTTGGCCTTGGCTCCTCGGCCCAGTCCTAACGCCGTGCGAAAGCCGTTCACCCACAGCGATCTGACGACCCGTGCCCGTCCCTCACGGGGCCCATCGTAATGCTGGTAGCCGAGATCGAATATCTCGCCCCTTGCCTCAGTGGTCAACTGGCGGCCCTCCTGAAGATATCTGTCAACTGACCGCGGCTAGGGGCCAGCCTCCGCAAACGGGCCTCGGCCTCGACGATGGCGTCCCGAACGTCGTCGAGTTGTTCTTCGGATTGTTTTTGGACCACAATGGACAGCCCAACGATAGTCGTCTCGATTCCTCGCCGACCGAGCGCTGCCACTACCTCATCACGACGGTCGTCAACGTCGATATACAGGGTTTCCGTCTCCTGAGTAAACTGCGAAACGTCGCCCTGTTCGATGATCTTGCCACCCTCAATCACGATGATCCGATCACAGGTGCTCTCCACGTCGCCCATCAGGTGTGACGAGAGCATGATGCTAATGCCGAACTCCTTGCCAGTACGGCGAATGAGCTGCAGCATCTCTTCACGTCCGCCGGGGTCAAGGCCTGCAGTCGGCTCGTCAAGAAGTACTATTACCGGGTCATGCACAAGGGCCTGGGCCAGTTTGACCCGCTGCTTCATGCCAGTAGAGTATTCTTTTATGTGGCGATACCGCTCCTCGTCGAGGCCCACATGGCGGAGAATGTCCGCGGCCCGAGTTCGCGCATGTGCCGGAGGAATGCCGCTCATCTGCGCCATGTGGCCGAGAAACTCCGATGCGGTGATCGGCCCTGGCAGGCAATCGTGCTCTGGCATATATCCAAGCCGCATCCGGACATCAACGTTCTCGTAAGGCTTGTCTCCAAGAACCTCTGCCGAGCCAGACGTGGGCGTCAGGAGGCCGAGGAACAGCTTCATGGCCGTGCTCTTGCCCGCGCCGTTAGGCCCAAGAAGGCCGGTGATTCCTTCGCGAACCTGCACATCTATCGAATGCAGCGCGACAGTCTCACCGTAGTGCTTAGAAAGTTTTTTCGCTTCGAGAAGCGGTTGGTTAGTCATCGGACAATCTTTTCATATTGCGTCTTCATAGTGAGGTCGGAGAATCTCGCCTCACTCCACCGCATACAGTGTGTTCTTGCAGCTCTCTACCCACACGCTCTCGGAATAGTGATTCACAGAGATACCATCGGCAACAGGCGTCGGCCGATTAACGATGAACTCTATCCAGTCCGGGCTGTTGAATGCCGAGAACGCCAGCCAAAAGGCATCCGGTACCCGTTCGACGGGCTTGGAGAAGTAGGCGTGGTGCCGCTCGCTGACGTTGAGAGTTGTAACGGGGTAGTCCATGACGATCCCGTATCCGTTCGACGTGTACTAGGTGCGCGCCACCACGGGCAGCCCTGCATCAGCGGCCAACACGACCTCGTCTGCGGATGGAAGCTCGTTGACATTCAAGTTATTTAACAGGAACCGATGCTTCCAAAAGTTGGATGTTGGCACAACCTGCCGGTCTGGTTGCGGCCCCAGCGACGGCGGATCGAGCATGACACCCTTGTCGTTCTTGTCCCAACTCTTGATGATGATTGTGTCCACATCCGACATGACGACTCGGAAGTCGGCATTAGGTTGGGTAAAGATGCCGAGTTCCATATCAGCGCCAACCCGTTCGGTCTTACAGGCCTCTGATAGGTAATACTCAGTTGCGCCCCCATCCGGTGCGGTTAGGCTCAGGTGGCAGTCGATCTGAATCCGTGCGCGGTTATGTACATTCTGTCGCAGGTCGGAAACAGTCTTAGGCGGATGAGCCTCAAAGTCCGACTCCCACACAACGAACGAGCGGTTGAAATCGAGCATATTTGTCACTGCCATAGGTGTTTCATCTCTCCTATCCAGTCGAGATATTCCTCGTGGATCAGACCATAGTTGTATATGCTGACCCCATCCGCCCCGCTATCTAAACACGCGGCCACAGTCGATTCAAGCTCTCGCTTGTCGTCGAACGCCGCAGGGTCGATATTCAACAGAAGTCCTGCGTCATTGGCGGCAGCCTGCGTAGGGACGGCCTCTGGCACCGGCGGGACGTATTGATAGTCGACCAGACTCTCCAACCGTCGAGCGGACAGCCCTGCGATAGGATCAGGTCCGTTTCCGAGATGTGTTGTGAGAATCTCGATATCGCCGTGCGATTTTACTAAGGAGATCGTCTCCTCCATCAGCGAAGTGGCGACCTCAATCCTGGATTCGATGAACTGTTCTAAACGTCCATCGAACGCGTTCGCGATTCGTTCCGAGGTGACTGGCTCCGTCATCGCGTCGTTGGTGGGTATCTGTCGAAGTGTCGCTCGAAGGTACTCGGCCACATCGGCACGAAACGCCTCAGCGTCCAAATCGGCGCTTGATGCGGCCTCAATCGACTGGTCAGACATGCAAAGTGCCATCAGGAACCGGCACCAGGGCGTGATCTTGGAGTTGATTTTTTGGTTTACGAAGCCGTAGTCGAAATCGCGGAACCCTAACGACTCCAGCACAATGGCATCGGGCTCGCAGCGATTGAGGATATCTTCGGTCAGGGCGAGAAAATACGCTCGGACGTCTGGATGGCTAACGGATAGTTGCGACAGGTAACGATTGCCGAGGGCGTCCTGTTTGGCGCAATCAGGATATTTGCGGCCCAGGTGGTGGTTGTAGGCGTACACAACCCAAGCTGTCAGTCCCAAACCACGCTCCTTGATGCGCTCGGTCTGGCTATACAGGTAGTCCGACCCGTCCACTACCTCGCTTACTCGCGGCTCGATTGTCATCCCAACATACCGTGACGCGTCGGGCTCGAACAGAAGCATTCCGTCCTCACCGTAATAGAGCTGCCTCACGGGATTATGCGGGAGAAAATAGGTAGAGACGTGGTAGCTCATCGCCAGCGAAACATCCGTCAGACCGGCGCGGTCCTGAATGTTGTCCAGTGCTCGGTCTATTCCCTCGTCGGCGAGATCCCAAGGGTACGTGCTAATCGAAGCCTTCAATCGTGTGTCCGTTGAAAGTAGTGTGCGAAGTGTACCAACTCAGTCGACTCCACGCATCAGTCGTAGTGCGTAGTCTGATCGGACGAAAGGACTAGCGGGCATCGCGCCAAAGCGGTTGTCGAGGCTGGACGCGCTGCGGGAGCAGGCGACTGGATCATCACCCCTAGAATAGGGCGATCATAGATTGTCTTCCTGCCCAGGTATGTACCGAGTTAAATCAACTACCCCAGGTCGTGACGACGCCAACGGCAAGCTCTGCCCAAACCCAGAGAAATGCTGCCGCGAGTACAATGCCGACGACGACTCGATATCTGGGGGGCATTCTTGCTGTTAACACAAACGTGGAACCAGCGCCAATTAGGAGGGTGCCGGCGGCAGCGAAATCGATCAGAGTCCAGGCCACTTCGTCGGTGAATTGTATCGCGACCAGTGGTATCAGCAGTATGAGACCAGTCGCGAGCGCAACCCAGACAAAAGCTTTGTTCTGCATGATGTTATCGGTACCGGTCGTTTTCACACTATCACCACCTTTCTGATTTCCTAGCCGAGACTGTCTGATGTTGGACTCTGGGCCGTAGCCCTGCTGGCACGCTTCATCACGAGATCATAGCCACAGCCTGGCGGAATTGACCTGCTGATGGCGGACGTGCCCTGGGCCGCGCCACTACACAAAAAATGTCGGCGCGATTTCCTTCAAGAAGTTGCCGCCCATGATTTTGTAGCCCTCGGCACTCGGGTGTACGTCGTCGGGCAGCATATGCGCCTCATCGGCTCCCATGAGCTTGAGACCGTCGAAGTACATGATGTGCTTGTCACCGTGAGAGCGGAGAGCCTCGGCGGCCGCCTCTACCTGCTCACGCATCGATTCCATTGTGAAACCAACATCGTTGAGCGTTGTCTCCCTCGGCGGCGAGATGATCGAGGATATCAAAGCGAACGGAGTGTCGGGGTGCTTTTCGCGGACGATCTGCACGAAGCCGATAATCGCCTCCCTGAACGTGCGCTCGCTGAGACTGGCCGCACCGTAGATGTTTATTCCGACCTTCATCGAGATGTAGTCGGCGGGCATGTCTCGTATCATTCGGGCGACCATCGGCTCGGCGTGGCAGTTTCCACCGTAGCCCAAACAAGTCAAGTCGAGATTGCTCTCTCGTGCGACGATGGCAGGCCAGGTCTGGCTCGGACTCTCGGCGGCTCGGCAGTGCGAAATCGAACTGCCGTACGTGATCCACTTCGGGCGCTGGTCGTCGAACGGCTCAATCGTCGCGCCGTCGTCGATTTGCAGCGACCTCAGCCGGAACTGGGCGAATTGAGGTACCCACAACTCGATGAGTTTTTCGCCTGACGGCAAGTTTTGGAAGCCGAATTCGTCAGCACGCAAGATATCCGCGGTCCCCTGGAACTCGCCGTCGCAGTACAGGTCGATCTGAGCCTCTTCTTCAGCCTGGGCATCCAGAACGACGCTCCCGCTTATCGTGGATGTATCGCTGTGGAACGACACTCGCACCCCAGCCGCCTGCGATGCTCTCAACTGAAGCGCCTCGGCGAACAAACCTCGCTGCTCGTGCGGAATCCGCCAGGGCATCACGAAATCGTCGGCTGTTTCCAACGAGACCGCCCCCTGCCAGGTCAGTCGGGGATCGTTGGCCCGTATCGTTTGCATGTACCCTTCCCTTCACAACCTGCTAGGCTCGGGTCGCCTTCTCACCACTTGTTCTCGTGCCAGCGACACCTGTCTTGCCACGGCTTCCAACGGCGACGTTTACTGGTGTCGGAATGACCCAAGCACGTCCAAGGCGCTTGGCACCCCGTACCCTACCGTCCTGGCAGAGACGGCGAATGTACCGAGGCGTAACACCCAGCCGCTCGGCTGCCATTTCGACGCTGAGGTTCTTGACCTCGCCGGTGGCCGTTACTCCAAGCTCGAACTCCGCCTTGTCATCCCGCGTCAACGAGTGCACGCCTTCGATCATGAATCCGAGAGGCTCACTCCAGTCCTCTGATACACGTTCGAGCACACGATCATCGCCGGTTACCGTATAGTAGCCTGTGCCGTCCCTCCACCGAAAATGGATGGTGTCGTTCTCTTCGTCGTACCAGGCGGTTATCTTTCGGTGTTCCATCACAGCACCTCACACTAGCTCGTCGGTCAGGAATGCCGTTGACACCCAAGCCTCGTTGTCTAACACTTTGACGGCAACCCGGATGTACTTCTCAAGTCCATCGACCCACCCATAGTACCGAAGGCTGTTTGGCCTGCGTGGGTCGGGCAACACCGGTACTACCGGCGTCGCGAGGGCCTTAGCGATATCTTGTACATAGTCGATCGGCTCAGGATGGTCGGCCAGAATGTGGCCGTAGAGGACTTCGTCGCTCAGTTTGATCTCGACGCCGCGATAGTCCCGGAACGTCTTCACCGACCAACCCTTTGCGTAATAGTACCTGTGTCGGTACTATTACGCAAGTTTGAGCGACAGGAACCCATCAGACCGGTCTTACTAGAACCTAGCACCCAAAACCCAAAACCCTCCCTACACCCAGCCGAGTGTCTCCATCGCGATGCGCAGTTCGGCCTCGTGCTCAGCGCTGACAGGCTCGGTCGGGAGGCGCGGCGGACCGGAGGGGTGACCAACGATGTTCATCATGGCCTTGGCCATACGATAGCCGCCGCCGCTCGCGGAGATTTTCTGGCGTATCGGGCCAAGCGCGGCGTCCTCAGCGTCAGTCAGCGCCTCGGCTTCATCGTACTTGCCTGCTGCCAATAGCTCGTATACCTTGAGATCGTGGGCCGGGTACGCCGGCGCGAAGGCGCTTACGATACCCGCGCCGCCGTTCTTGAAGCAGCGTACGTGCTGACCGGAGTTGTCGACCACGTTGAAGGTGTCGGAGAACTCTTTCATCTTGTCGTAGCCGTCAGCGTCGGGGTAGTTCCACTTGACGGCAGCAACGTGCTCCGCATCTTTCATGCGATGCAGCGTCTCCGGTTCAAGAGGTGCGACGCCGAACCAGTATGTGTTGTAAATCATGATGCCGATGTCGATAGCGTCGGAGATCATGGTGAAGTGCTTCACGTACTGGTCCTGGTTAGGGGCATGGTTGTACGGAAGCTCGATTTGCAGGCTGTTCGCTCCCATGTCTTGGGCAATCTTGGCATCCTCGATCGTCCGTAGAGTGTCTTTCGACTTGAGGCCGCACATGACGTTGACGCCTGAGCCACCGGCATTGACGACTGTTCTCACGAGATGAGGCCACTCGTCGTCGGACATGTCGGGCCCCTGCCCCCACGCCGAGCAGAGCTTGATCATCGAGGTGCTGGTGCCAAGACCCTGGCTGACCCACCACTGTGTCAGATCGGTCGCGGCTGCAAGGTCTAGTCGATAGTCCTTGTCAAACGGCGTCGGCACGGCTACCGATAGACCACGGACGATTTTTTTCAGTTCTTCTCGGTTCATACTCAGTCTCCAATCAGTTGTTCTTCGTAAAGATCACAGACGCGTCGCGCTCCCCTACCCTTTGACCGGCCAACCGATCTCACTGAAGATACCGCGCAACTCGTCCATCAATTCGTCGGAGAGCCAATGAGACGGCTCGCGCGACTCGCCGCAATCCTGGCCAACGACCTTCATGTACGCCTTCAAATGCTGGTATCCGCCAGAATGTTTCGTCGACCTGGAGCGCCAGTCCTTGAGCTTGCTGTTAACCCTGTCTATTTCTGCCTGCGCCTCGTCATACTTCTTCGCTTCCATAAGCGCCCAGAGGTTCAGATCGAATTCCGGAAAGGCTGTCGCTGTAGAGGTGATATAACCGCGTCCGCCAAGCTGGTGACAAAGTACGGGCTTGCCGCCGTTGTTGATGACGTTAAAGTGGTCGGAGTACTCCTGCATCTCTTCATATTCCCGGGTCGGCGGCGCACTATACTTCAGCGCGACCACCTGCTCGGCGTCCCGCAAACGGTTCATTGTCTCGGGCGTGACTCCGGGGCAGCCCCACCAGAAGGTGTTGTAGATCATAATGCCGATGTCGATCGCGTCGGAAATATCGGTGAAGAAGCGGACGTAGTCGTCCTGGTTCGGATGGTGGAAGAATGGCAAGTCAACCTGCAGGCCGATAACACCTAGATCCTGGGCCTTCTTTGCGTCTTCGATAGTGTGATAGGTGCTCTTGGATTTTAGAGCGCACATCACGACGGCGTCAGGTCCAGCGGCGTTGACTGTCGTCCGAACGACCTGCTCCCATTCCGAGTCGGTCAGGTCCGGGCCTTCGCCACCAGCCGCGCAGACTTTTAGAGGGGCTACGTTTGTGCCAAGACCTTTCTCTACCCACCAGCGGGTCACGTCTGTAACGCGCGCGTAGTCGACCTTCATATCCTTGTCCATGGGGGTCGGGGTTGTAACCATCGTGCCTTTGATCAGATTTCGTAGTTCGTTTCGGTCCATGTTCCTCACTTTTGTCCAGTCGTTTAGATTGTCGATCACACATTGAGCGACGGCCGCAATCATAGCGCAGAACTGAACGACAGGCAATCCAACCAACGGACAAAGGACACCTACCTAGTCGTCCGACTGAAGGAGCCTGTCCTGCACTCGCTCTAGTAAGCCGAGTAAGGACTGGCACTCGTCTTCGTTCAAGGCATCAAACCATTTCCGCTGATGCCGGTGGATGACCTGGCGCATTTCATGTACTGTCTCCCGCCCTTTGTCGGTGATCGACACGAGGAGATTGCGGCGGTCCGTAGGATGGGGTGCTCGCAAGTTCGCTAAGATGGAACGACCTTCGTAGGTCAAACAAATCACAACGGGCACCATTTCAACTCGAAATGGTGCCCGTTGAAGTCAAAGTAGCTGATTCTAGCTCTCGATGCTCCGTCCGAAATTCAAGATGTAGCCGTTGGGATCGAGAATCGCGAACTCGCGCATTCCGTACTCCATGTCTTGCAAAGGCCACGCCACCTCAACCTTGTCTTTAAGCTCTTGCCAAAGAGCATCGACATCGTCAGGGTACAAGTACAGCGAACCGGTCATGACTGGCGAGTCGGGGTGATCGTGGTCGTGTTCCTCGCCTTCTTCGTGCTCATGCTCGTCCATCTCGTAGAACATGATAGAAACGTGTCCATGCTGAACGTTGCACCACGTCGGCTCTTCGTCATCGGGGTAAACACTGCCCACGTTGAATCCGAGGGTGTCCCGATAGAAAGCTATGGTCTGCGCCACACTGCTGGCTTGCAGCATCGGGATCAGACTATTGAGTTTGCCGGTGGAGTCAGTCACTAGATCGTCCAACCCAACTCCTGAACAACTACTCTGGCCTCAGCGATTTCGTCCTCCGAGCAAGGGAGCGTCGGTGGTCGCGGAGGCCCAACGGGGTTATCCATCGCGGCCATAATGCCCTTCACCTGCCGATATCCGCCCGACTTAGCACCGGTCTTTGCCGCCCACGGGCCCATAATGCTACCGACTCTGTCCTTTTCGGCCTGCGCCTCGTCGTACTTGCCGGCCTCAAGAAGGTCCCAGACCTTTAGGTCGTGTGCAGGATAGGCCGCGATCCAGGGACTGATATAACCACGTCCTCCGTTTTTGTGGTTGCGGACTGGCTGCCCGGAGTTGTCGATAACATTGAAGACATCCGAGAACTTGGTCATGTCGTCAAAATCGATATCCGTACCTTCAGGTGCGCTCCATTTGACAGCAACAACCTGCCCTGCATCCTTGAGGCGTAGCATGGTCTCGGCGCGCATTGCTTCCACCGCAGGGTCCGACGAGAACCAGTGAGTGTTGTAGATCATGATGCCAATGTCGATAGCGTCAGAAATATCGGTGAAGAACCGAACTATGTCATCCTGGTTGGCGTGGTGCATGAAGGGGATGTCGATCTGGAGCCCAATGGCACCGAGGTCCTGAGCACGCTTGGCGTCCGCAATCGTATGCAGAGTATTTTTCGTCTTGAGAGCACAGATGACTTTTGTATCAGGGGTTGCCGCTCTGACGACAGTCCGAAGTAGATGAGGCCATTCGTCGTCGCTCATGTCGGGACCTTCGCCCATCGCCGCCGAGGTCTTCAAAGGCGACGTTCCTGTACCGAGTCCTTTTTCGACCCACCATTTCGTCATCTCGGTCGTTCGTGCCAGGTCAATATTGAAATCATCGTCCATCGGGGTCGGCAGGGTGACAATGCAGCCACCGATCATCGTCTTTAGTTCTTCTCTGTTCAATGTGATACTCCTTATACTCTTTCGTGATGTGTTTTGCTAAATTTGATTCGCTTCACAGTATGGAAAGTAGCCCCAATACTGTCAAGGCAGCGATTCTTCTTACAGTCCAGCAGAAATCAAGCCGGTGAGGACGTTCTCAGAACGCACACAACCCTTACTACACCCAAGCGTCGGTCAATTCCCCTGATACGTCGCGATGCAGCGTTGGCCGGATTATCAGTTCTGGAATAGAGCTTTTCTGCGGGAGACCTGCGATGAGGGCGATCGCTTCGGCAACGTCCTCTGGATTGACCATAGTCTTCCGCGCATCCGCGTTTGGTGGAACGGGCCGTTTTTCCATCACTGGGGTCGCGATCTCGCCGGGGATGACGACGCTCGCTCGAATGTTGGTGTCCTTGAACTCGTCGTTCAAATAGCCGGTGAAGTTGATAATCGCGGCCTTTACGGCCGAATAGATCATTCCACCTAAAAGTCCAGGAGTCACGCCTGCGAGAGACGACACGTTGACAATCGTGCCGCTATCCCGGTCGAGCATCTTGGGCATGACGGCCTGCGTGCAGTAGATGGTGCCTATCAGATTAGAGTCGATTACAGATTGTATTTCGTCGGGCGGAGTGGATAGTAATCTGCGGTGTGGCGAGCTGTGGCCCGCGTTGTTTACAAGCAGGTCGACGGCACCGTGTAAGCGCTCGATCTCCTCGACCATACCGACTACGCCGTCGTGGTCCGATACGTCGATTTCATACGCCTTGGCCGTGCCTCCAGCAGATTCGATTTCCTGTCGGACTCTCTCGACTTTGGATAGTGTCCTCCCAACCAAGAACACGTTCGAACCGTCCCTGGCAAATCGGATTGCGGTGGCTCGCCCAATGCCGCTGCCGCCGCCTGTGATGATGCAAATCCTATTCTTGATCGTCATAGCTCCTCACTGTGAGTATTTGGGGTTTCAAGCCGAGGTCAACAATGAAGGCAAATGAGCATATTCGTTCAACGCTCGGTGGCCAACTGATGAGCAGTACGGCCTAGCCGAAGAATGAGATCACGACAGCGAACCCCACAACGACAATGGCCATAAAAACGAGCGACCCACCACAGGCCAGAACTAATCCCAACCCACCGCCGAACCAGTTTCTGCCCTCACCCTCGTACTTCTCCCTGTTTGCCCAAGGATTTGATGGAGCCTCCGATGTAACGGTCTCGAATCGCGCGGTATCGCCGCTCGCCGCGGCCTGAGTTTGTGCCCCCGATGCGTCAGTCTTTATGACTCGGAATGACGAACGCATCTTTGCGATCTCGTCGTCCGTCGAGGGTATATCGCCGTATTGGGCGCGATTGAACGCCTCGGTCGCGGGGTCGACCAATTCGCTGGCGAACACTTGCCGTAGATCGGACCGGAACTCCTTCGGCGTGAGATGCTGGGAACGCTGCACGTCATTTTGCTCTGCTGTCGTGAGCATTTGATAATAAAGCTTGAGAGCTTCGACGACGCCAGGTGGTCCATCCGGAAGTCGGAAGACTTTGCGCGCGCCTCGACCAAACAGGTCCTTCAGGTTGGGTAGGAGGTCGGAAAACAGGTCGCCAATGTCGGAGGCAAAGTTCATCTCACCAAGAAGAGACTCTCGCTCCTCATCTTCGTCCTTTCGCAATCGCTTAGCCGCCTTGCGCATCATGATGAAAAGAAAGAGAGCCACCAAGAACAAGACGAGCGCCACGAGGGCGTAACGTACCAGCAGATCGAGAAATAGCAGAAGGTCAGAGGTCACAGGTCGGTCAGCGCCTTGCACCCCAAGAAAGGTCGTCGTAACCATTTCCGGGACTTCTTCTTCCTCTCCCAAACCGCTGACCTGGGAAGCGAACTCCGACGCGTCGATGTCGCGTCCAAAGAATCCACCTATCGCGCGGTTAACGAGTTCGAGGCCGAGAACGATAGGGACGCCAACGATGATCAGAATCCCTTTGACCATGTTGTCGAAGACAAAGCGAACAGGAGATGTGACGAATGACCAAAAGGTCTGGGGGAGTAATCCAAATAACAGGCCAACGGAAATGACCCCCACTACCACACCACCGATCGCCTTATTCCACGTCTTGGCCTGAGATGACGCCGACGTTTGTGACACCAGGTGCCCGACGTTTAGCCCGCCGAGGCCCGCTCCGAAGAATACGAGAATCATTGCGAAGACGTTGAGCGGCTCATCGATTTGCATGTCGATGATGGCCGCGAGGCCGATGAAGAACAACCCTAGTCGAAAACTGAATTTCAGATTTTTCTCGGGGTAGGCGCTCGTAGCTAGGCGAATCCCTCGGAACCACATGCCTGCGGCCAGCAGGCCCCCAACCGTGCCTCTAAATGCCTGACCTTTCTCCAGGTACTCGGCACCTGTCAGTCGGGCTATCCAGCCGATCTCGAAGGACCCGGGGCTAAAAGTAGCGGCGACGGCCATGTAGGCCAATATCAGCCCGGCTGCTGTCGCCCCGAAATAGAATAGCTCAAATGCCTGAAACTGCTTCCAACGAAGGAACGAATAAGTCACTATCGAAAGTCCGAGAATGCCAGCAATGACGAAGAAGCTGAGAGGGCTCCCACTGGACCCTCCGGCGACCCCAAGAACAGCAATGAACGCGTAGACCCATGCCGACTCGGAAACCACGAGAGCGGCATAAATCAGCCTGTCGCGCGTGATTATCACGAGCTGCCTGCCCCCATACCGACCGCTGAGCTCTTGAGCTCATCCAGCCCTGCAGGATCAACTTCTGCTGGATCGTCGGCATCTACCGCCGCGTCTTCCTTCTCATCTTGCTCAACACGGTCGATGTGCCCTCGAAGCTCATAGAACAATACATCTGGAGGCGGATTCTCCACTTCGTCCTTCCCGGTATAAAGGACAGTGAACCTAAAGCCGCGACGACGAAGGTCGCCGATGGCCAACACCAGGCTGTCCGTCACTAGGCTGGTGCATAGAATAATCGTCGAGCCAAACGGGAACTTTCGCGATTGTTCCATGAGCGCGTCAGGCATCCCGCTGAGGGCGAATGGCCTCGTTAGGGCCAGTGCGGTCAAAACAGTGTGCAAATGCTCTGGTTCGGAGCTCGGCGCCACGTTCATGGACCGCTCGTGGCTCAACGGCATATCGTTGGAAAACAGTCCCATGCTGTATTGCCGACTGGAAACGTAGATGGCCATTGAGGCAGCGACAGAAATCACGCGCTCAAGATCGTCCGCATCATTAGAGAGCCAGTAAGGCTCCATGGTATCCACGGCCATAGCGATGATTACCGTATGCGTCGAGCTAGGCTCATATGTTCGCACCATGAGCTTCTGTTGTTTAGCCGTCGACTTCCAGTCGATAGTCTTGAGAGGATCACCGCGAACGTACTCACGGTTTCCAGCAGGCCGCGACGGGTCGGGAAAGATTTCCAGGCCACCACGAATGTCCCCCAAGGGCCTCGCCGGTGGGATACCGATTTCATCGAGTGGATAGACTCGAGGATATACGACCAGGACATCCGACCGCGTCATGATCATACGACTTCGGAAAAAGCCAAAGGATCGCCACTCTCCATCCTGACTGGGCCGATCCGGTATTCTCCACGTCCCACGACGTCAATACGATAGCGCCAACGAATTCGCTCGTACCACGCCATCGCCGTCGAGTGGCTCAGACTGTCGATTCCGGACTGTATGTTGCGGTTCAGGGAGGCGCCGTGGGGCATAACCCCTTCCGGCAGTTGATCGTCCATGCTCAGCCAAGCGAGCGGTACAGGTTTGCGATTCGAGACCACGAGATCCATGAATATCTCATCGCCGAAGAAGACTCGCTCTTGGGGAAATGTTCGTTCGTAAGTAACCTTTTGGAGCGATGCGCGATTCCAGAACCGCGCGACACCAATCGCAGCGAGTCCCATCAGTCCAAAAGCGATGCCCAGGCCGTGTGCGAAGATGATGCTCGCGGCCAGCAAGACTACGAAAAAAATGGTCCATAGCGTCTGCCACTTGCGGTCGCTGGAGACCGTTCGAATGGGATATTGGGGCTCGACGCGAGGTGTCGCCACGATGCTCTTCTACCTTTCGATCGGTACCGAGACAGTGTCGAGTACGTCGCCGACGATTTGGTCAGCGCTGTTGCCACGAAGCCGGGCTGTGGAACTCAATATCAATCTGTGTGGTAGCACGGAGCGCGCGAGCAGCTTCACATCATCGGGTGTTACGTAGTCGCGGCCTTCGAGGGCTGCCCACGCCTGAGAAGTCTTGTACAGGGCGAGACCTGCCCGGGGGCTCGCTCCAAGTGAAAGTCCTGGATTATCGCGAGTGCTCGTGATGAGGTCCACGATGTACTTTCGTACAGTGTCGTCCATCCTGACAGAGGGCGGAACATTTTGTAGCTCCGCCAAATCTTCGGAATTGGTTACGGCTGCCAGACTCGGCAGAACGGTATCTCGCTCAAACCGCTTGTAAATCGCTCCTTCTTCTTCCGGCGTAGGGTATCCGATGACGACTCGCACCATGAATCTGTCCAACTGTGCTTCCGGTAGAGGGAACGTACCTTCCATCTCAACCGGATTCTGAGTTGCCATTACCATAAACGGCTCGGCGAGTTTCATGGTCACGCCGTCGATGGTGGCCTGGCGCTCCTGCATGGCCTCGAGGAGTGACGACTGCGTACGGGGTGTCGCGCGGTTGATCTCGTCAGTCAGGATGATCTGGCTGAACACCGGCCCTTCGCGAAACTCGAACTCCCCTAACTTCTGATTGTAGAAGTTGACGCCGAGAACATCGCTAGGCATCAGATCTGGCGTGCACTGAATTCTGTGGAAGTCACAGCCAAGCGATTGGGCTAGCGCCTTGGCCATAGTCGTCTTGCCAGTGCCCGGCACGTCTTCGAGCAGGACGTGTCCCTTGCAGAGAAGGGCGACCAACGCCAGGTTGATTGAATCATCCTTGCCGACGATTACTTTTTGTACGTTTTCACGGATGCTCGTGGCTGCATCCCGAACGTCATTAACCGTTTTCATAAATTACATCTCTCCTTCGTTGAAGCAGCACCCGTTGTACTCCGGGTCCGTATTGCGTAGCCGAGGCGGTCGTCGGACAACCTCGGTCAAAAACATCGTCGTCGAGATTCGCGAGTGAACTCGACAATTGAGGACATAGTAGAAAATAACAAAAGATTTTGCCCAAACAAGAGAAGCGCGAAGCTACGGCGTGACCGCCATGGCGAACCACGTGCCGACCCGGGGGTCGTATATCTCTGCAACGTGATTAGCGCTACCGTCGTCACTCCAACCGCCAGCTACGATTACCCTTCCATCAGACATCAGAGCCGCGGAGTGTCCAGCCCTCGCTAAGGTCGTAATTCCGGCAGGAGACCACGTGTTAATCGTCGGATCGTATATCTCTGCCAATGAAAGATTTGAGTCGAGACCGCCGCCGCCCACGACAAGAACTCGACCGTCTTTCAATACCGTCGACGAGTGGCCCGTCCGGTTCGCAGCAAGTTGTCCAGCCTGCGACCAATTATCCGATACAGGGTCGTAAATTTCGGCCGTTTTGTGGGTCGCTGCCGGGCCAGTACTGTTGTTGCTTCCTCCTATCACAAGCACGCGTCCATCGTGTAACACGGACGCAGAGAGAAAGAACCTCGACTCACTCATGTCGTCGATAAGAGTCCACGTCTGTGTATCAGGGTCATAAATCTCCGCAGACGCAAGCGTACGTAGATCGTTATCGAAACCGCCGACGGCGAGAACTCTACCGTCGTTGAGCAATGCCGTGCCATGGAAGGCTCTTCCGTAATGCATAACGCTTGTCGATGTCCATGAGTTGTCGATGGGGTCGAACACCTCGACGGTATGTAAGACTTCGCCAGATCTCTCCCGACCACCTGTAACCAGCACTCGACCATCGAGCAAAAGTGTCGAACTGTGCCAGCGGCGCTTGTCGACCAGATACGCCGTCGACTTCCACACATCTTTATTGGGGTTGTAGACTTGCGCGCCGTTCCAGTCGTCAAGGCTGGAGAAATCGCCAACGACCAGTACCCGGCCGTCGCTCAGTCTGGTGACGGTGTCCCCCTGCCGGGTACGGGCTTTCACAGCCATGTACGGCACCACACTTGATAGTTCAATCTTGGGAGCGTCAGACACCGATGGATTGGGAGCAAGGTTTGAAAGTCCAATCGCCGAAGTGTCGACTCGGTCGCCAACCAATGCCTGGTCACGGATAACAGTCCATGAACCGACCATCAATACTAATACTGCAGCAGCCGACAATGTGCCAATTCCGACGTAGCTCCGGAAAGCAAAACGGAGCGCTCGTCCACCACCTTGTCGTGCGGACTGCGCTCCGATCATTGCTGCGTTTCGTTCTACGCCGTTGCCTGACAGTCGCCAAGAAACGTCCATCGGGATGCCGAGTATGAATCGCGTACAAATATGTAGCGTCGTAGTTTTGTGGGGATTGCCCGCGATTCGGCCGAACTCGGATTGCTCCCAAATATCCGATTCGATCTCTTCGCGCCGCGCATGTCGATCTTCCGATGGAAGGCCTAACGTATAGAGCCGTACCCACCAACGAACGAATCCAGCGGCGATGAAAAATCTCGGGATGTTCATCTACGAGGTCGCAAGCTCCTGTCTCATGCCTGGGGCCACGTAAGGGATATTCGCCCGGGACGCGATTAGTGCATCTTGCCCGGCGGTCGTTAGCTGATACAGCCGTCGTCTCGGTCGTCCCTCTTCAGCGGCAGTCATCGGGTCTTCCCAGTGGCTGGCGAGGAGCCCTTGTCCTTCCATTCGCGATAGGGCCTTGTATAAGGTGCCGTAGCCGGTGAGCTTGCGTGCGCCGTCACGTTCGGCGAGCTCCTTTGCGATCAGGAAGCCATAAAATTCCGTCACCTGCTTGGCACGAAGCTCAAGGCCAGATTCCAGGATGGAAATCTCGATGGATAGAAGGGTACCTTGTTTTCTTCTCATAGTCTGGATTATAGGAAGATATGACTACCGTGTCAAACGACGAAGAAGTTTGATTACCACTCGCCCTAACTTATCACTATTGGTTTCTTCCTTCCAGCTTATCGAACTGTACGTTCGGCCCGACCAGTATTACCGCATCACCAAGTTCGATCTCAGTGTCGTTCGGTGACGTATTTTCGAGTTGTTGAAGATTATCATCATCGATATCGAGGCGATCCTGTGTACCGAGTAATAGAAAAAACCGAGCCGTGTGCAGTCTCCCGCTTCGACTATCGCTCTTCGTAATCTTGACGTCAGACCTATTTTACGAGTTATTCAGCAACCTCAACTATTGCCTCGATCTCAACGGGAATGCCGAAAGGAAGGCTTTGCATTCCAACAGCTGACCGCGCGTGCATACCTCGATCACCGAAGACCTCGACTAGCAAGTCGGAACAGCCGTTGATGACAGTGGGATGTTCTGTGAAATCCTCCGTGGCGTTAACCATCGCAAGAAGTTTGACGACGCGAACGACTCTATCCAGGTCTCCAAGCTCGTGCTTGAGACGTGCCAGGATATTGAGGCAGACAAGCCGGGCGGCCTCGTAGCCTTCTTCCTTCGTCAACTCAGCGCCGACCTTTCCTACTGGTGTCGTGCCGTCGGACTTCTTGGCTGGGCCGACGCCAGCGAGATATAGCAGATTGCCGGTCTGGACTGCCGGTACATAGTTTGCCGCCGGAGACTGAGGCGACGACAGTTCGATTCCGAGTTCCTTGAGCCTCGCTTCGATCTTCATTTTTCGCTCCTGGCTGCCTACTCGAACGTAAGGATTCTTGCGGGATTCTCGATCATGATCTGTCGTATCTGCTCTTCGGGCATGCCGCGATTGCGCATCCGAGGGACGATGTTTTCGATCAGATGACCGTAGCCGTAACCGCCGTATGTGAAAGTACGAGACTTCGAGTACACGTCCTGTGCGAGAACCACCTGGGAGACGTGCCCTTTGTCGATAAGCAACTGAACGTAATCAAGGCGTTGACCGTCATGTATGATGTCGCCTGCTGCAAGAGAGTAATACGAGGTCTCCCAGCCGAACAGGTCGTATTCGAGCATCGAGCCCCGATCGGCGAGTTCCAAAAGCGTTTCGGACTCGAAGATCGTCCGGTCAAGGTGTCCCATTATCACTCGGCTGACGTCTGCACCAGCGCTTTCCAGGACATCTAGAATCTCGAAGGGAGCGCGTGGGTTGCGTCCCGGATGAATGAGTATTCCCGCGCCCGTTGCCCGCTGGGCGCGCGCGCCTGCTCGGAGCACTTTGCGCTCGTTCTCGGTCAGCGGCCAAGAGCACCCGAGCTCGCCGATGATTCCGGCCTTCACGCCGGTCGTGCCGACGCCGACCGTCAACTCATCAATGATTTGCTGAGTGATATCGTCCTCAGACAGATCGTCCATTCCAGCCGGATGCACGATATCGACATAGTAACCAGCACCCATGACGATGTTCACACCGGTCGCTCTGGCGACGCGTGCCAGTCCCAGCGGATCACGGCCAATACCGATGGTGGTCGCATCCACGATAGTGCCGCCTCCAACGCGACCGAATAGGCCAATTTCATAGATCGCTGTTTCTTCGTCAAGCAACTCAAGGTTGTCTCGATTTCTGAACGGATCGTAGCGCACCCAACCGAGGTTTTCGAGCGACACTTTTTCCTCGCCCAGGTGCTTGACGCTCGCCTCGGTTGGCGGGGTGTACATGCACACGAAGTCGATAAAAATATGCTCGTGAGTCGTCGTCATGCCCAAGGTCGACGGGTCGACTGGCCCGAGGACAGTCTGGGCTAATCCTGAAAGCTCCGATTTCGTCAAATCTTTCTCCTCAGAGTTAATTAGATGTTTAGCTAGCCGACCAACTGGCCTTGCATAACACGTACAGGGTCGCCGGCCGATACTGTCCCGCCCTCTACGACTGCCGCCAACATTCCACGGCGATCTTGCAGCTCCTCTTGCAAACCTGGCCGGATGTCGTCCATCAAGCGACAGGGAGCGCAAGCCTTCGATATTTGGAGAACCACGTTGTCGCCGAGACCTACTAAGTCACCGCTCTTCAACGAGTTGAGGTCGATGCCCGTGGTGGTCACGTTCTCGCGGACCACACCGTGCTCGATACCAACGGCGTTAAGTGTCTCTTCCTCGATCAACAAAACATGGTACCCCTGTCGATGTGGCTTGTCAGTGAAATGGTGGTCGCCTTCGATGCCATGTCCGGCAACGAATACCATCGACTCGACCCTCTTCATTGGCGCCTTGTGGCCGATGTTGATACGGAGACTCGATGCCTTGCCTGCGGGTTGGTTCATGTGAAGTACCTCTCTGGGTTCGTCGCCAATACGGTACATCGGCTGTATTTGATATTCAAGACCGTGACGGCCTATAGTCGCGATGCTATGATGCAGCTAAACACGCTCCTGAGGAGCTTTCCGTGACAACTTCTGCAAACGTTCCCACGACAATAGGGTTAATCACACGAGCCGCCAACGCTTTTCTGGGCAGCTTAGGAGTAGATCAGAGAAAGCGGGCGACCTTCGACTTCGATTCGATGGAGCGGCAAAACTGGCACTATGTTCCTCGTTCCCGAGAAGGTCTGCCGCGGGGCGATATGACCTCGGAGCAGCTTGTCGCAGCAGAGGCATTGATGGCCGCCAGTCTCAGCGCCGGGGGACTCGATAAGGCTAACTCGATCATCCGACACGAGACGATACTCGGAGAGATCGAGTCGAGTCAGGGGACATTGCGCCATTCCCGTCTGCCAGACCTATACTACTTCAGCGTATTCGGCACGCCAGGAACCACTTCCCCCTGGGGATGGCAGGTCGATGGCCATCATCTCTCACTTAATATGACCGTGGTCGACGGAGACAAAATCTCGGTGACGCCGTCGTTTTTCGGTGCCAATCCCGCGGAGCTACGGCAAGGACAACACAAGGGCCTGCGGATACTGAACGAGGAAGAGGATGTAGCGAGGAGTTTGCTTCAATCGTTGGACGGGGAACAAGTTGAGCGGTGTACCATCTTCCCGACCGCCCCACCCGACCTCATTACAAGAAACAGTCGCAGAGTAGAGATCGGGAATCCCGTCGGACTGTCAGCCGATATGATGACCAGCGATCAGCGTGAGCGGCTCGTGTCGTTGATCAATGTCTACGTCGACCGGAAGCCGTCTGACATAGCGTCGATTAATTTTCAAAAAATCGTCTCAGCCGGCTTTCCGTCAGTTCGGTTCGGCTGGGCCGGTAGTCCTCATCGTGGTCAGCCGCATTACTACCGAGTCCACAGCCCAACGTTCCTCATCGAGTACGACAACACGCAAGATTCTGCGAACCATATCCATTCTGTGTGGCGGGATATCAAAGGGGACTTCGGCCGAGACATCCTGAAAGAGCATTATCGGCAGTCACACTGACCCACGCACCACCGGACTTATCTACTCTCCGAATGCCTCGAAGTTAGGAACGAAGCCGCGTGGCTCCCAATCGGGCAGCATATCCGCGGCCGGGTCGTTGGTCAGCCGCCATGTGGCTTGAGTCTCGAAGTCCACAACCTGAATATCCCAATCCCCCCCACTCTCGGTGTCCTTGACAGAGACGGCGATCATATTACTGTCGGGCGACCAACTTGGACGTTCATATGGCTGAGCGCTGGGCTGATTATAGACGCGACGGAACCTGAAGCCATCCAATTGGGAGGTATACAGAAGCCGCGTAAACTCTGTCCGTTCCTGATGATTCGAAATCATCGCCAACTTGCTGCCGTCCGGCGACCAATCGAGCCAGCCTACGAAGAACCCATCAAAGAAGTTATCACTGTCGATGATTTTTTCATTCAACACGACGTCGTCCGTCCTCAAGATACGAACGTCTTTGTCAGTCTCGTACGCAACTGTCCGGCTTCTTGGATCCCAGGTCGGCCAGCGCGAGTTGACGAAGCTGCCCGTGAGATCCACGGGTTCTTCAGGCTCCGAACCACCCTCGGCGCTCATGACCCACACACTCTGCCGACCACGCCGGTCCGAAACAAAGGCGATCTTTGAACCATCCGGCGACCATGACGGTGATTGATCCTTGCCTCGGTCATTCGTCAACCGAACTTGTTCAGAGCCGTCCGAGTTCATCACGTAGATTTCGAGGTTGCCGTCTCTCTCCGATTGGAAGGCGATCTTCCTGCCATCTGGTGACCAACTCGGGAAGCTGTCGATAGCAGGGTTGTTTGAAACGTTATGCGGATTCGATCCGTCCGAGTTCATAACGAATATCTCCCAGTTGCCCTCACGATTAGTCGCGAAGGCGATGCGAGACATGGCCGTATTGTCGGGAGTTGGAACAGGAGTAGGCTCGGCCTCGCTACCACATCCGAGCAACATCGCAATGACGGAAAGAGCTCCGACCATTGGGAGAAATCCAATCTTCATGTCGTGTGGTCCAGTCGTTGACGAATATCTTGGGTAACGGGCTTCTCGCCTATTGAGGAATAAGGTCTGAGATTCGCTTCAGAATAAATGGTGCCGACAAGTCGTCAAGTATGTAGGCGTAGTCCTGGTCCTGCCGTTTGACGAAATAACCGCCCTCGTCACGCTCCAGCAGTAAAAGCCGAGCCGATCTCGACGTAGCGCCAACCCGTACCTGCACAAACATCGTGATGTCCGCGATGTCGAAATCAAGACGGCGCAATTGGTCGTCCGTTGGGAAGTCGCTGGTAACCAAGAATTCTATGGTCTGCAGTAATTCGAGCACAACCTGCGGATCGGCCTGCCCCACCTCTACGCCGTCCTGACTGAGAAGCCACACGGAGTTGGCGATTCTCAGATCAAACTCCTGATCAGGGTACTTGAAGCTGACGACTTCAACCTCATCACGTGGAATCTCGGTTATGAGCGGATTTTTCCAAAATTTCGGATCCGGGAGGAAGCGATCAGGGAAATCGCAGAAAATTCCATAAACATCGTCCTGCTCCGGGTCTCTCATAAAACATAGGCGAACGAAAGAGGTCCAGGGAGTAAGTATGCGCTCGCCTATAGGGGCGAACTGCTGATCGCCAACGAAAAACTCCTCAACCAAGTTGCCTTCGTTCCAGAACTCGACAAGAGTACCGTTTTCCGGTGAGACGCCCATGACGGGGTGGTTTTCAGGATTCGTTGCGATAAGCTCGGCCTCATCGAACACCTTCGTCGTGGCCCACATATCTTCGAATCGACGGCGTTGGACCGGATACGGACCGACGTTCCACTCCCCATCCAGCTTTTCAATCACCGTCTCGAATTCGTTATTCCGAATCACGACTTTGTCGAGCACTTCTTCGTTCAGTGGCGCAACGCCTGTTAGGAGAATTTCGTCCGGCTCAGCAGACACGAAACGAAATACCAGTGCGGCGATCCCAAGCACCGCCAAAGCCGCGAAGACCAAGACTACTTGCTTACCTCCCACTGGTGTACACCTTCCTCGTCGTGTTTCGTCGGATGAAGTAGCGAATCAGTCCGATGAGAATAATCAGCGCAGGCACACCGACGATGTTCGCGTACTGAATGATGTTCTTGTGGGCGTCTGACGAGAAAACCAGAGGACGTAAGCGCTCGCCCTTTCCCCGAATTTGCGCCAATGCGTCTTCCTGAGCAAGCCAGTCTATCCAGTTCAGGCCCAGCCCCTGCTGGTCAGGGTATTGTTCAACCATTCGCTCACTGATGAAGTCCGAATCTGTTGCGACGATCAGACGGAAAACGTTCTCCGGGTCTATTTCACATATGGCTCTAAATGGCGGACAACGGCGCCCACTTATGGCGACTGCAAGATTGCGTTCCCTCAATTCCGTGTTGCTCAGCTCGTCGATTCTCGGCGACCTTGGTGACAGGTCATCGAATTCGAGATCAACGCCTGCCGTCTCGAAAGTAGTTAAGAGTGGCGTGATTTCGATATCTCGTACATCGGATGACACACGATTGGTAATCTCGATTGAGCTTGCCCAGGGAAACACTGCGCCGCCTGAACCTCCGGAAATCGTGCTTTCAGTAGTCGGCACCTGCACCCAGTAGGGATACGGCAGATTGACGACACCGAACTCAGTCCCGAAACCCAAAGTCTCGTTGGCTTGGAAGTCCATGACCAAGTCAGTGCCGACATCGATGCCATAACCTCGCAGCCAGTTGGCCATCCCTGGATTATTGGCCGCCCCTCTCATACGTTGTTCGTCGATCAGAACAGGGTCCATCAGAATTAGGACTTTTCCGCCTTCCGACAGATACTCGTCGATCTCGTTGAACAGATCGGGGAATATTTCTCGTTGCGATCCCGGGATGACCAAGATGTTGTACCCACGGTTGGTCGCCTCAAGAGCCCCTTCCGCGACGTAGTCGAACTCCTCTACGAAATACTGCCGTTCCAATTGGTTTCGCCAGGTTTGAAGTTCGGCGTCGCGACGCTTCTCTCCGTGTCCATAGAGCATCCCGATGGTTTTTGGTTCCTTGAGCGTCATCCGATAGATGTTCCCGGCGACGCGCTGCTCCAACCCATCAAGCGTGTCGATGAAGCCAATCACTTCCTGGCTGTTAGCGTAAGTCATACCAACACCCAGGTAGCCGAGCTTGATCTGTAACTCACCCTGACTTTCGATGTTGAACTGAACTGGTCTGACGAAACTACGATCAGCCTCTTCGGTTGCTTCGTCGCTCGTATCGGCTTGTATCTTCTGTAACTTGATGCGACCGTCCGACGCCGCAGCGAGATCGTCGAAAAAGTCGATCACGTCTCGCGTCACCAGCGATATCTGAACCGGAGGGTCTTCGGAGGTGAACAGCTTAATAGTTACGATATCGTCGAGATTTCGTAGGATGTCTTCTGTCGCTGGATCCAGGGTGTACAGTCTCTGCTCGGTGAGGTCGAGCCTGCCTCCGATGGAGTTTCCGAACCAACCGACCATCAGACTGATCAAGACGAGAGCGGCAACCCCAAACTGAAGGTTCCTGTATCTGGGTGATCGGTGGCTGACCGTCTTACCGCGAATCATTAAGTAGGTCGCGGATAGGAACGTCATAATTAGTGCGAGGAAGTACAGCACGTCCCTGAAGTCGAGAACACCGCGCGCAATGGAGCCGTAGTGGGTCAGCGGACTCAGGTCTTGAATGAGCACGGCGGCTCTCGAAGGAAGCGCCAAAGTTACGATTGGGAGGCCAGCAAGAGTCAATACGCCGATAATCGCCATCCCTGAAATGAGCGAGACCATCTGATTTCGCGACATACTCGACGAGAACAATCCGATCGCGACATACGACGCGGTCATCAGGAATGTCCCTACGTACTGCGCAAAGGCCGCGCCAACATCCACGTCGCCGGCTGTTTCTAGTGCGATAGGGATGCCGATAGTCGCGACGATACCGACGCTAACGAATATGAACCCCGCCAGAAATTTCGCGGCGATCACATTCCACGTCTTGAGTGGGTGCGTCAGGAGGGTCTCCAGGGTGCCGTCGCGCTGCTCTTCCGAGATGAGCCGCATAGTCGCCGCTGGGACGAACAAGGCCAGCAACATCGGCAGCCATAGCGCGATGATGGGGCGCAACGATGCTTCTGGTGCCAGGAAGAGTTGCCGAAAGCCTAACCCCGCCAGCAATGCCAAAAAGATGACCAGGAGAATGTACCCGGTCGGTTGGTCGAAGTACCCTTTCAGGTCTTTCTTAACGACCGCTAAGATCGATCCCACAGAGTTCTACTCCTCGTTTTCGTTCTTGTCGTCGTCGACATCATCAGTGGCCGCGGCTGCTGCCAAAGCAGCATCTCCGCTCTCGTCGGTAAGTGTACGGAACAATTCGCTAAGACTCAGGGCTTCGTGGTGAAGCTCCCAAAGCATCCAATTACTATTCTTTGCGAGTTTGAACAGTTCGGGCCGGATATCGATGTCGCCAGCGACGGAAATTCTGTACCTCGTGCGCCCGTTCTTAGGCGGATCCATTTCAAACGACTCGATGAAGTCCATTGCGTTGAGCGCCTTATCGACTCCCTCACCCTCGACTTCAAACACGACGAAGCTCTGATTAAGAGCGTCGCCGCGTAATTCGTCTGGCGTACCCTGGGCGACGATGTTGCCCCGTTTAATAACAAGGAGTCGGTCACACACCTCCTCAACTTCTTGGAGGACATGGGTGCTTAGCATTACCGTCCGCTCTGCGCCCATTTTGCGAATGAGCTCACGGATAGGTACCCGCTGATTCGGGTCGAGACCCTCAGTCGGCTCGTCCATAATTAGGATTCGAGGCTGGTGAAGAATCGCTCCGGCGAGGCCCGACCGCTGTCGGTAGCCTTTGGAGCAAGTGCTGATCGGCTTATAAAACACTTCTTGAATACCGGTCTCTTCTACGGCGATATCCATTTTTTCGCGGCGGTCGGCGCCTTTCAGCCCTCGAAGATCGGCCACGTAGTTGAGGTACTCTTTGACTAGCAGGTCGCCGTAGAGCGGATTGTTCTCTGGCAAGTAACCGATCATCGCCCGAGTCTCTTTGTCGTGCTGCTGATTGTCGATTCCCTCAATAAGAATTCGACCACTGTCTGGGGTGTAAAACGAAGTGATGAGCCGCATGGTCGTGCTCTTGCCCGAACCGTTCGGCCCCAAGAAGCCGACAACCTCACCTCGACGTACGTTGAAGGATACGTTGTTGACCGCAACGTTCGAGCCAAACTGCTTCGTCACGCCCATGATCTGCAAGGCGAGATGATCCGACGACTTGCCGTTTGTCGATGCCTGCGTCTTCTCTTTGTTCTTCGCCGTCATACGTCAATATCTCCCGGTCACTACCCTACTACCCCAGCCCATCAACCGTCAGCTTTCATCCGACTTTTGTGTAAACGACTTTTATACCCGTCGGTTAGCAGCCCCGTTGACGGCATGCTAAGGTTCGACATCCTGAGATTCAACTTTAACACGGCCAACTGGTGCAGAGGATCTGGATGTCAAAGGACGTAGATCGTAACTTCGCTACCTGACGACCACCACTGTCGTACAGGTAACTTCTGCAAGGCTGAAAAACTATCGCCATCATTATAGCGGGCCGGAGAGGATCGTCAAGTCGACGCTGCACACTAAGCTATTAACTACCGTTTCGATGGAGTGCCGCCATGACTGCAGCCGGGCTCATCGGCAACTCCGCCAGTAGGATTCCCGTCGTGGCGAATATTAGGCAGCGTTCCAAATTACCTTGAATTGGCCTTTGAACGCATCTTCAACTAGCGTCGTCATGCGTCTTCCTTCATTTCGGGCCACAAAAACTGACTCAGATGCACATCGATCATTCTCGCATAATGACCACCGTTCACCGCCTCATGAAGCCCTCTAGGCCCCAAGCGTGGTCGCAGATCGCTTGACACTATTTGGGGGCAGACTTACTATGAGAACACGCTACCTAGCTGGGCTAGGTGGTGAATATTAGTATGGAGGTGAGCACATGGACGGCCCGATTGTTGTCGTGCTTACCGTCATCGCTGGTCTGTTTGGCATTGGTTTAGGCGCATTTGGTTTCTTCTTCGTCTGGAATAACGTCTCCGGCAAACGCATGGAGACAGCGAAGAACGACGCATCCCATATAGTTGAAGACGCTCGTAAGGAGGAGCGTCGGGCAATTGATGAGGCTCGCGGGGAAGCCAAGCGTATCGTGTCGAGTGGCGACGCGAGGATCAAAGAAGCCGACGGTGAGCTTCGTGAACGCCGCCAGGAGGTACAACGTACCGAGCAGCGGCTGTCCAACCGTGAAGAAAACCTCGAAAAGCGTGCCGCCAACTTCGACCGTCGTGAAAACGATCTAACGACGAAAGAGGAACGCGCCGCCCAAGTTGAGGCTGAGTTCGACGCGATGAGGGTCCAGCATGCCCAACGGCTCGAGGAGATATCCAATCTCAGCATGGAAGACGCCCAGGCAGAGCTGATGCGTCGAGCCGAGGAGGAGATTCAGCACGAGTTGGCCCTGCGATACCGCGATATGGAAGACGAGGCCCGCGTAAAAGCCGACGATACCGCCAGAGAGATTATTAGTGAGGCGATCCAGCGCCAAGCATCCGACGTTGTATCGGAAGCAACTTTATCCTCGGTGCAACTGCCAAACGATGAGATGAAGGGTCGTCTCATTGGCCGCGAAGGACGGAATATTCGAGCGATTGAGAAAGCCACCGGTGTAGATCTGATCATCGACGATACGCCGGAAGCAGTTACGATTTCATGTTTTGACCCGATTCGCCGTGAGCTTGCAAGGTTGGCCCTGACCAAGCTCGTCACGGATGGCAGGATTCATCCCGCCCGAATCGAAGAAATGGTCGCCAAGACCGAGAAAGAATTACAGGACACTATCCGCAAGACCGGCGATCAGACCGTTATGGAGGTCGGTGTTCGAAGTCTCAACAACGAGATGATTCACCTTCTGGGCCGGTTAAAATACCGGTACAGCTACGGTGAAAACGTCCTGCAGCACAGCATAGAGGTCGGTTTCTTGGCCGCATCTATGGCAGCCGAGATCGGTGCGAATGTACGGATAGCCAAGATGGGTGGACTGCTGCATGACATAGGTAAGGCCCTGACCCACGAGGTTGAGGGGCCACACGCAGAGATCGGTGCTGAGATCGCCGCAAAAAACAAGGTTTCGAAGGAAGTCGTCGCCACTATCGCAGAGCACCATGACGACGATCATTCCAGTCCGGAATCCTTCCTCATTGCGGCGGCAGACGCGATAAGTGCTGCTCGGCCCGGCGCGCGACGCGACACGGTTGAGCACTATCTCAAGCGTCTGCAGGCCCTCGAAGAGGTCGGCATGGCTTTCGACGGTGTCGAAAAATGCTTTGCAATCCAGGCCGGGCGCGAGATTCGCATCCTGGTCAAACCCGAAGACATCGACGACGATGCCGCCAACCAGTTGGCACGTGACGTGGTGAAAAAGATCGAGCAGGAACTCACCTATCCCGGACAGATCAGAGTCACGGTGATACGCGAGAATCGGTCCGTGGAGTACGCTCGCTAGTCTCACAGGCAACTGAGTCTGATAAAACCGCCCTTGACAAGAGACTGTCGAGGGCGGTTTTCTGTTTCTCTGGTTCCATCCAGTCACTCATTCATGAGATAGAATGAGGGCATCATACTAAAGGACAGCAATTTGCACGAAGTAGACCTTCATCTTCACACGACTTATTCGGATGGGACTCTGACTCCCACAGAACTCGTCGACCTCTGTGCCAGTAAGGGACTCAAGGTCATCGCCATCAGCGACCACGACTCCACCGAAGGCATTTCTGAAGCGTTGGATGCTGCCGCCCGTCACGATATCGAGATCGTTAAGGCTATCGAACTGAGCACAGACGTACCTGGCAGTGAGATTCATATGCTCGGGTACTTCATAGACACAGATGACCTGTCTTTTCAAGACCTTCTAAAGATATTTCGTGCGGGGCGTGAGGACCGTGGTCGGAAGATGGTCGAGAAGCTGAACGAGCTTGGTGTCGACATTTCCTGGGAGCAGGTCGAGCGCATCGCCGATGGGGCGTCGGTTGGACGGCCGCATGTCGCACAGGCTCTGGTGGAACGGGGTTATGTCCAATACAAGAAAGAAGCGTTCGACCGCTACCTTGGGCGAAACGGCCTTGCCTATGTTGAACGGATGCGGTTGGAGCCGGAACAGGCCGTACAGGTCTTGCTCGACAACGGTGCATTGCCCGTGATGGCGCACCCGCTCTACTACGAGCGAAAAGATATCGATAAGCTCAAAACAACCGTATCGAATCTTAAAGAAGCCGGAATGGTCGGCCTCGAAGTCTTCTACGGAGAGTTCTCGGACGATGAAGTCGCGATGCTAGAGGGTATTGCAAAACAGTACGACCTCATCCCTTGCGGCGGCAGCGACTATCACGCGTCTGGCAACCCGGGAGAGGCGCAACCCGGCACTGCTGGCCCACCGATGAGCACGGTCGAGACCCTTCGAAAGTTGAAAGGCATTCCTTAGCCATCGTGACAATTACACCGTTCGCGCTCATTGTCGGAGCCTATTTATTTGGCGCGATTCCAACCGCCTACCTCGTCGCACGTTGGCTTCGGGGAATCGACATTAGAAAGTACGGATCCGGTAATATCGGGGCATCCAACCTCAGCGAGCACACCAGCAAATGGGTCGGGATTCTATTAGGTACATTCGACTCGATCGGCAAGGGCACGATACCAATTGTCCTGGCGAACCTCCTGGGACAAAGCTTGGCCATTCAGGCTGGCGTCGGCCTTGCGGCAGTTGTAGGACACAATTGGTCGCCGTATCTTCGCTTCACTGGCGGGCGAGGCATCGCTACGACCATTGGAATCATGTTTGCATTCGTGATGTGGAAAGAGGTGCTCCTGGGGATTCTGCTTCTCGGTATCATCGGAAGCTGGTGGCTCAAAGACACTGCGTTCTGGACATTCGCAATAGTTGTCGCTCTGCCGGGGCTAGCGTACTTTTTCGGTCGTCCGCCTGAAGTAGTCAACCTATTCGCTGCTCTAGCCGTTGTATTACTTGTAAAGCGATTGACCGGAAACTGGGACTGGCAAAGAGGACAAGAAGGCAGAACCAGAGTTTTCATCAGTCGTCTACTCTGGGACAGAGATGTTCGAGGACAGGAAGAATGGACTCGCAGGGGCATCAAAGAGAAGGCGAAGTAGTGGCGCAACCAGGCAATGAGACCAATTACTGTGCTCGGCACAAAGACACGCCTACCAAGCTGCGTTGCGGCCGCTGTGACACGCTGGTGTGCCCCAAGTGCATGGTTCATGGGCCCGTTGGCGTCCGCTGTACCGATTGCGGCAAACCTGCGGCCCTACCGATATACCAGGTCTCCACACCCCTCCTGTTGAGGGCAATCGCTGCAAGCGTCGTCATTGGAGTAGCTGGCGGATTGGCGCTGCTCATCGTCCGCGCACTGATCTTTGGCCTGTTTTACCTAATCGCTTCAGCGGGGCTCGGCTATGTCGTCAGTGAGGGAACTAGCTATGCCGCGAATCGAAAGCGCGGTCGAACCCTTGCCATCGTTGCCGCTTCGGGGGCACTAATCGGCGAAGGGGTCATCGTTGCGTTACTGATATCGGCAGTCGGAACAGTGAGCTTGTTCGACCTGCTGGGCGTCGGTATTGCGCCATTCGTAGCATTCGTCCGGCTAAAACAGCCGTAACTTGCTAAGGCAGCGCCTCTACAATCTCTTCGGCAGTCAGTGCTTCAAGCAAGGCGGCGACAATGATGTCTTTCTTCGTGTGATGACGAAGAGGAAGCTCAGGGTCGACGCTATACAAGTTTCGTCGACCGCTCTTGTGCCGCTCGATGTACCCCGCGTCTTCCAGATCGGAGATGATCTTATGGGTGGTGCGCTCGGTGATCCCGACGTGATTCGCTATCTCCCGCGCCGTGTGATCGGCATTGCGGTTGATATAGCTAAGCACCAGGCCGTGGTTGGTGATGAACGTCCACCCAGAGGTGGTCATGGTGATTGAGGCACCTACCTTTTGAGGAAGATGACGGTATCGTATCATAAGGCGATATTGACCGCAACGCCATCATTGGCCGCATGACCATGCGGCCCAGAGGCAACGATCGAGCTTGTGGTTAGCTAGCAGACTCGGCTAATACTTCAGCTAACTTCGCCAGTGTTCTGACGGCCACGCCTGTTCCGCCGCTCACCACGTAACCGTCGGTCTTGCTCGACATTGACGTGCCAGCGATATCGATGTGCGTCCATGCAGCATCACCCACGAACTCCCCAATGATAAGTGCACCAGTAATGGACCCCGCTGGACGACCACCTACGTTCTTCATATCCGCTACGTCGCTGCGGTACTGCTCTTTGTACTCAGGGTAGGTCGGAAGCTGCCATAGACGTTCCCCTGCCAGATCGCCAGCTTCGTTGACCTGATCGACCAACTTCTGGTCGCTCCCAAAGATACCGCTGCAAATATGCCCAAGAGCCGTGACCATCGCGCCAGTCAACGTTGCGACGTCGACAATTCTCCGATTGCCGAGAGAATGAGCGTACGCGACTGCGTCTGCGAGTACGAGCCTGCCTTCGGCATCGGTGTTATCTATCTCGATAGTCTTTCCGTTCATCGTTTTGACGATATCGCCAGGCCGCTGGGCGCTGCCACCGGGCATATTCTCAGTTGCAGCGACAATGCCTGTCACGTTGATCTTCGGCTTGATCTGCCCGATGGCCTTCATCGCGGAGATGACTGCGGCTCCTCCCGCCATGTCGCCCTTCATCTCCCACATCCTCTCGGAGGGCTTGATCGAAATACCACCACTGTCGAACGTAATCCCCTTCCCCACAATGGCGAGATTGTTATCCGCGTTTTCTGGGTCCCCTCGGTAGTCCAAAACGATCAACTTCGGTGGCTCCTTGCTTCCTTGAGCCACGCCAAGAAACGCGCCCATGCCGAGCTCTTGCAGCCGAGGACGGTCGAGTATCTCCACGTCCAGATCGGAGTCGACAGCAGCTTTGAGGGCTCGCTCGGCCATGCGTGTTGGCGTCATGTAGTTCGCTGGCTCATTGACCATGTTGCGGCTGAATACCACGGCGTCTGCCAGGACGGTCCCTTTGTCGACACCCCTCCGTAACTCTCCCATCTTTGTATCGTCAAATTCGACAATCTCGACGGCCTCAACGGCTGTCTGATCATCCTGCTTCGACTTGTACTTGTTGAATTCGTACGAACCGAGAAGTGTACCCTCGGCAATCGCTTGGGCCGAGTCCACGGGTTCCATATTGCCGATACCGGCTCCGTGAGCAATCGTCGAGAACTTTGTTAGACCGATCTTTCGCAGTCGCCTTGCCAACTCACCAGAGACGGAGCGGATTACCTCGGCGTCGAAGTCGGATGCCTTGCCCAGTCCCGCTACTACAACTCTGGCAGGCGCTATTTTCCCAAGTGTGTGGATGATCGTGATCTCGCCCTTTTTCCCTTTGATCTCGCCGTCGGCGATCAGCTTCGAAATGGCACCGCCCATAGCGTTGTCGACGGAACCAGTCGCGCCGCCGGGACGAGTCACCCCCTCAAACAAGTTCACAACCACAGCATCGGTGTCCCTCGTGCTTATGTCGCCGGATACCACTTCGATCTTCATACTTGCATTTCTCTTTCTCGGTTCGGGATGGTCTAGATGGACAGATTATATGGGAGTCTGGCGTGGTTACGCCATAGACAGCCCTTTGCTATAATTTGGGCAGCCAACCACAAAGGAGACGAGATGCAGCGCACAACCAGCTCACGAGAGACGGAACTTCTCAAAAAGGCCGTCCAGTACATGCCCGGCGGGAGCAATGGCAATTCGATCCACATGAATGTCGTGATCGAGCGCGGCGAAGGCTCCAAGGTGTGGGACGTGAGCGGCAACGAGTACGTCGACTACGCTCTGGGGTCGGGGCCAATGTTCATCGGCCATGCTCATCCCAAAGTCGTGGAAGCCGTTCGGGAGCAGGTTAGCAAGAGCACAACATTCTTCGCCCTTTCCGAGGAGGGCATCCTGTTGGCCGAAGAGATTTGTAAGGCCGTGCCGGTCGCCGAGGAAGTGCGTTACGCCAGCGGCGGATCGGAAGCTACTCTTTTCGCTATGCGAGCTGCGCGGGCGTATCGAGGCCGCGACAAGATATTGAAGTTCGAGGGTGGCTACCATGGAATGAACGATTATGCGCTGATGAGCCTTGCACCGAGCAAACCGGCCGACTACCCTCAGCCGGTGCCCGATTCTGCGGGCATACCAAAGTCGGTCCAGGGCGAAGTCCTGGTGGCGCCATTCAACGATCTTGAGACGACCGCCGCCATCATCGACAAGTATCATGACGAAATCGGTGGTGTGATCGTAGAAGCGTTTCAACGAGTCATCTCTCCCTTGCCTGGCTTCCTCGAAGGTTTACGAGAAATCACTCTACAATATGGTATTCCGCTAATCTTCGACGAGATCGTCACAGGGTTCCGGCTCTCCTATGGCGGTGCGCAGCAGCAATACGGTGTCATCCCTGACCTTTGCTCACTCGGGAAGATCGTCGGTGGTGGATTTCCCCTATCTGCCGTAGCTGGGAAGAAAGAATTTATGCAAGTGTTTGACTCCGCTCACTACAGCGAGACCGGCCCGATGCCGCAGGTCGGCACCCTGAACGGCAATCCCGTGGCATCCGCTGCCGGACTCGCGACCCTGGAAGTGTTGCGCGGCGACGGAGTCTACGAGCAGACCTTTGCCCGAGGTCGGCGTCTCCGTGAGGGATTTCAGCAGATTCTGGATCAAGCGGAGATTCCTGCACAACTGATCGGCCATGACACTGTGTTCGACGTGTACTTCACAGAAGACGACAAGCCAATCTCTGGCTACCGTGACACGCTTAAGGCCGACAAGCAGAAGATGCTCAAGCTCAACAACCTGCTCCTTGACCGTGGCATCTTCAAAGGAGAAAGCAAGTACTACGTGTCAACGGCGCACTCAGACGAAGACATCGACCGGACTCTCGACATCTTCAAATCAGCTGTCGACGAGCTCTAAGCGCTCCAACAAACTTTTAGACATAGTTGAGAACTGTTTTACTTATCAATCGTTCAAGTGGTGAACGATTGATACAAATCGTCGCGGTTTCGCCCATTTCCGTTCAAGCTGTCTCCAACGGAGTTCGACGAATTTACGAAACCCGTCACCTTGATGCGGCGCCGTGATTGCATCGTTGCGCTATCGGACAATTCCCAACAACAAGCCTCAGTTTCACCTTGACAGCATGTAAATATCGCCATATGGTTCACATTGGGGGTTGAGCAGTGTTCCATTGGCGTCATTGCCACAGATAGTCAGCGACGAAAAACCGTAGCAACGGCTATCGCATCTTGGTTTCGTCTCCAATCGTCACAAGCACATACCCGTTATCGCTCTTCAATCCATCCAATGTCTTGGACTTGTCCGAAACAACGGATGGATAGCTTTACAGATGATGCCCGGCCGCATGCAATGACCGGCGATAAATTATCGTCCGTCGGGCCGTGAACCAAAAAGGGGAGGTGACTCTTGCAACTCGGTGGAACGTTCGTAGACGCAATCAGCGATGGGACGATGATGGTAGACGGAGGCTCGATGTTCGGCCAAGTCCCGAAGTCCGAGTGGGAGTTGTACATGAAGCCCGACAGGAAGAATCGGGTACGCGTCGGACTCAACTGTCTCTTGATTCGTGGCCCAGCCGGAAATATTTTGATCAATACCGGCGGTGGAGCCAAGCTTGCAGAAAAGCTCAAGGATTCCCACGGGCTTCAGGGCAATAAGCTTCTGAAGGGACTCAAAAAGCTCGGTATCACCGCTCGGGACATCGACACGGTCGTGCTGACCGACCTTCAGTTCGACGTGGCCGGCGGATGCACCAAACTCGATCGTTCGGGCAAGGCGATACCGGCATTTCCGAAAGCCAACTATGTCGTGCAGAGGGCCGCATGGGACGAAGCTAATTCTCCTGACGAACGCGGTCGGAAGCTCTACAACAGAGATGACTTTTTACCGCTTGAGGAAGCGGGCGTTCTGACTTTAGCCGACGGCGATATTGAACTCTGCCCTGGAGTCAACGCTAAAGTAACGAGCGGCTACTCGGATGGTCACCAGATTGTTCTCGTCGAAGCCGGCAGTGAGCGCATGGCGTTCCTTGCCCACCTCGTCCCGACGCCATTCCACATCGCCCTCTCCACAATGACCGCCTTCGACAAGGACCCTGGTGAAGTCTTGAATCAGAAGCGCGAGATCATCGGCATGGCTGTAAACAGCGGATGGATGATGATCTTCGGTCTTGCGCAGGAGCAAGGCGGCGCGTATGTCGAGCAACGCAACGGAAAGTCGCAGTTGCTGCCAGTCGCCATATAACTGTTACCTGCCCATGGGTTTTTGAAAAGGGGTGGCTTTTGCCGCCCCTTTCGTCATTTCTTAGCCAACCAGACGACGAGTACCAAATGACCGAACGCTATTTCACATTGGAAGAGGCGCAGGAGATCATCCCCTGGGTGCAAAGTGCGTTCGATTCGATACATGAATTAAGTTCGAAGGGAATCGAGAGCCGAAAGACAGCGAGCGCCCTCGTCGAAAAGATGCAGTCGAACGGCGGCAGTCAGCACGACGAGGAGTTGAACGCTCTCCAGATATCAGTACAGGAATCGACGACGGTTATGCAGAGCACTCTCGACGAATTCGCGAGTCGTGGAATAATTGTCCGCGACGTTCAACGAGGACTCATCGACTTTCCGTCGTTACGCGAAGGCCGAGAGGTTTACCTGTGCTGGGTGGACGGGGAGACGACGATCGAGTTCTGGCACGAAGTCGACACTGGGTTTCCAGGGCGTCAGCCGCTCTGATACTACGACGTCAGTAGGTGCTCCGACCGGCGGTGGCGTCGAAGGTCGCACCAGTGGTGAACGAACATTCCTCCGATGCTAACCAGCAAGCCGCCGATACGATTTCGTTTACTGTGACTGCCCTGCCAATTGTGGAACCCCCAGCCTGTTCGTCGTTTTCATGCGACTCAAGCTCGGAGGAAACCACAGCATTCACACGAATCTCGGTATCGGCAACTGACATTGCGACCGCTTTCGTTAGACCGACCAGCGCCGCCTGCGTCGAAGAACGTACGCTCTCGAAAGGACGACCTTCTTTGCCTATCTCCGAAGCGACCGTGACGATACGGCCGTAACCTCGATCGATCATTTTTGGAATCGCAGCTTGGCAGAACAGCAAGGGCGCCCGAAGGTCGCTTTGATAGCACTCGTCTAATGCATCCAGGTTGACTCTGTGTATCGGCGTTTGGACACTGCTCCCAGCAGTTGAGTGAACCACTATATCTAGCCTTTCCCAAACGAGTTGGGCCGTTGTAACCGCCCATTTCGCGGCGCTGGGGTCAGCGATGTCTCCGACCAGCAAACGGCCTTCTATGCCTTCTGCATCCAGCATGTCCGCCACGCGCTCGCCTCGATCGCGATCAGCCTCAACCAGAATAATGCGTGCGCCCTCTCGGCCAAGTCGCATCGCGATGCCGAAACCCACTGGCCCGCTACCGTTTGTGACTATTGCGACTTGGTTGCTGAATCGCCCCATGTGTCCCTCAAGGAAAATCCGGTCATTACCCCACTACTCTACGGCGATCCTTGTCGGTATGTATACTCCTTGCGTGAGCGACTCAAAACCACTGAACCGTAGTTCAGCACGCCGTTGTCCTTTGTGTTTATCCGAAGAGACAACGCTATTCTTCACGAGCACTCAGAAAAACCTCGAACGCGATTACTACCATTGCGAGGACTGCGACCTGGTGTTTGTTCCGCCAGAGTTTCACCTCGACCCTGAGGCGGAGAAGGCCCGCTATCTAACTCACAACAATGACCCCAACGACGTGGACTACCGAGCCTTCCTGGCGAGACTCTGGGATGAACTCCGTCCTCGGCTTACGGTTGGCGTCCACGGTCTCGACTACGGTGCCGGACCCGGCCCAGCCCTTGCCGCAATGATTGAGGAAGCCGGTTTTTCTGTAGCTCTCTACGATCCGTTTTTCCATCCGAACACCGCTGCCCTGTCGATTAGCTATGATTTCATCACTTGTACCGAAACTGTCGAGCACTTTTCGTCGCCTCGGACCGACTTCGTACGGCTTCACGAACTGCTCAAGCCCGGCGGCTGGCTTGGCGTGATGACAGGAGTCCTTAAAGACAAAATCAACTTCGCCGATTGGTACTACCAGCGCGACCCAACTCACGTCGCGTTTTACAGCGAAGGTACGTTGCGCTGGGTAGCTGACTGGCTTAGATGGGAGGTCGAATTTCCGCGAGCGAACATCGCACTCTTTCAGAAACCCGATGGAGGCAGATCAGAGCAGGGTCTTTCGGTTTTCAGTAACTGTCATTCCGAGGCTTTGCGAGGAATCTAAACGTTCGTCGTATAGCGACCGTTCCTCAAGGCGGCCATTTATCCTTCCAAGGAAGGACTCGTCGAAGACTCCTCGGAAAGACAACGCTCCCCAAGGGGCCCGAACAACAATCGAAAGATTCAGCGAGTCTGGGGTGTAGATTCCGTTTCGCAGGGTCGTCTGGTATAGTCAATCTTAGTATCGAGCCTTGTTGTCGGTTGCAATGGCTCTGGATTAGGATCGTCGAAGGGGAGGACATCTGATCATGACTAAACGCGTCGTCATCACAGGTATAGGCATTGTCAGTCCGGTCGGCCTCACGAGAGACATCTCTTGGAAAAACTTGCTTGCCGGAGTCTCCGGCATCGACCACATTACGTCGTTCAACCCAGAAGACTTTGAAACGACTATAGCTGGCGAGGTGAAAGACTTCGAGCCGACCGACTATATGACACGCAAGGAGTCGAAGCGGATGGACCGGTTCTCGCAGTTGGCGATCGCCGCCTCACTCGAAGCGGTCGGGCAGGCTCAGTTGGGCGATTTGAACGGCAACGGGGAGCGGGTTTCGGTCATGGTCGCAAGCGGCATCGGCGGGATCATCACTCTGTCGGAGCAGATCGGCGTGATGAACGAGAAGGGACCAAGGCGGGTCACTCCCTTCCTGGTACCGATGATGCTGCCGGACATGGCCTCGGGCCAGGTGTCCATGGCTATCGGAGCGAAGGGTCCGAACTTCTCGACAGTATCCGCCTGCGCCAGCGGCGGTGACGCGATCGGTCAGGCACAGTCTTTGTTACGGTCTGGAGTCGCTGACATCGTCCTTGCGGGAGGTACAGAGGCCGCCGTCTCTCCCATCGGCGTCGCCGGGTTCAACTCGGTAAAGGCCCTTTCACGCCACAACCATGAACCCCAAAAGGCCTCTCGTCCATTCGATGCGCAGCGTGACGGGTTTGTTTTAGGAGAAGGCGCTGCGGTGCTGGTGATGGAAACACTCGAAAGTGCTCAAGAACGAGGGGTACAACCCATTGTCGAAATGGCGGGCTATGGATCGACCTCCGACGCATATCACATTACGCAGCCACATCCCGAAGGCGAAGGCGGGGCCAGAGCGATGAAAATTGCCTTGGAAGACGCAGGCATGGCACCAGGCGACATCGATTACATCAACGCACATGGAACGTCTACGCAAATGAACGACAGGAGCGAAACGCTTGCGATGAAAAAGGTGTTCGGGGATGAGGCATACAAGATACCGATTAGTTCCACCAAGTCGATGACCGGCCACCTTCTCGGTGCGAGCGGCGGACTTGAGGCGGCAATCTCCGTGCTGGCGATTGCAAACAGCGCCGCGCCTCCGACAATCAATCTTGAAGAGCCTGACCCGGATTGCGATCTTGACTATATCCCATACATGGCCCGTCGAGGCCGGATAAGCGCTGCTATGAGCAACTCGTTTGGATTCGGCGGACACAATGCCAGCCTTATTTTCAAGGAATACACTGAGTAGCCGTCCAAGCCCGGCGACGGCTCCCTCGTAAAACGTGATCCATGCTACAAAAGGTCTGGAAACTCCTTCCAGCACCACCCGAAGAATTCGCCGTTTCAATCGGCCTCCCACCATTTCACGCACAGTTGTTATACAACCGTGGAATTCGCACGGCTGACGAAGTTGCTGCGTTTTTGCGGGCGGGCGACGAACTCACTCACGACCCATTTTTGCTGCCCGATATGGACAAGGCAGCTGCCAGACTCCGTAAAGCTGTAGTTTGGAATGAAACTGTGGGCGTGTTCGGGGACTTCGATACCGACGGTATCTCCGGCACTGCGGTTGTCGTAATCGCGCTACGAGGCCTGGAATTAACCGTCGTCCCGTACTTACCCCACCGCGTCGAAGAGGGGCATGGGCTGAGCACCGCCGCGATCGATGCCCTCGCTTCCGAAGGCGTCACTTTGCTTATCACCGTAGACAACGGAATTAGTTCCAGAGCAGAAGTCGCATACGCTTCCACGCTTGGTATCGACACGATCATCACTGACCACCACGCCCTACCCGACGACCCGCCAACAGCTACCGCGATCGTCAATCCACGACGTGGTGACTCGGAGTACCCTTACGGACACCTGACAGGGTCGGGGCTCGCGTACAAGTTGATCGAAGGATTTTGGCAGTCGTTAGGTAAACGGCGTCCTGAGTACTTGATGGAGCTAGCGGCGCTCGGTACCGTCGCGGACGTGGCCCCTCTGACCGGAGAGAACCGATTCATCGTCAAACGGGGCTTAGAGTTGTTGAATTCGACAAAGCATCCAGGACTGCGGGCTCTGTTGAATCGGACTAACTCATTACCTGGAACATTGGACACAGAATCGCTTTCATTTTCCATTATTCCTCGGATAAACGCTGCTGGCCGATTGGGCGACGCCCAGCTCAGCCTCGACCTATTGACGGCCAGTGACAACGACCATGCCCGTGACATCGCAGAACTGCTGGAAGGCACGAATGAGGAACGCAAGGCATTGTCTGCCAGCAGTATCGAAGAAGCTCGCCAACAGGTTGAGGCCGCGAGCAACGGCAAGCTGCCACCGCTGCTGTTCGTGACGAGCGACGAATGGATCCCAGGCATCCTCGGCTTGATCGCAGGAAGCCTATCAGAAGAGTATTATCGACCCGTTGTCGCTGTTCAATCTGGCGAGGAGACATCGAGGGCCAGCGCCCGCAGTATCCCGGAGTTCGATATTATCGACGCGATTCGTTCGACGAGTTCCAGCTTCCACAGGCACGGCGGCCACCCCGAAGCTGCGGGGTTCATGGTCTCGACGGACCAACTACCTCTCTTAGAACGGGAACTGATCGACATCGCGGCCGACCGGCTCCGAAACACTATGTTACTCCCGGCCATCGAGATCGACCTGATCGCGTCACCATCGACGCTTCCCGGCGAGCGCTTCGAGTTCATGCAGCAGATCGGCCCGTTCGGACACGGTAATCCAGACCCCGTATTATTGATGCGCGAGGCCCGCGTCGTCGACGCACGACGCGTCGGTTCGGGGCAAGATCATTGGAAGTTGCGCTTGCTGCACGAGGGCCAAGCGTGGGATGCCATCGCATTCAAGCAAGGCGGGAAGGACGTGGGAATGGGAGACGATGCCGATGTCGTCTATACGTTTGGCACAAACACCTGGAACGGGCAAACAACCTTCCAACTTACAGTGCTGGACTTCAAACCGTCTACCGGCCATTAAGGCCAATCGACTACCATCATTCGCGTCTGTCGACCTCAAGGTGTTTTGGTTATTCGGATTGACAGCCCGTTGCGACGAAGTTACCAATAACCGACAGGCTGGGACGATTCAAACGACTCGACGGGCCCGACGGCAGTTCGGTATCTGAGCCGTTAGAGTTGCTTCTTTGTCAAGTTGGGGGGGTTTCGTGTCTTATTTTGTCTCATTTTGTCTCATTTCCGCCGTCGGCGGGCGCGCCATAGTCGTAGATTCATTATACGTACTTATGTTCTGTTTCGTCAAGTTGGGACACGATTCGGCAAGGGCAATCACATTCTCACAATCCGTTCGTGTCCTTCCTTCGAAGGATCGAAGCACAAGTGGAGCAACCGTTCGTAGTGAAGGTCACCTTTTCCCGCACACCTGCCCTTCGACAGGCTCAGAGCCTGCCCTGAGTTCATCGAAGGGGCGAACGGGTGGTACTCAAGCTAGATTCCAGAGAATGCGATTGCCCTGACGGTTCGGCGAAGCCTTCAGCTATCGGCAAATTCTCCCTGTCAAAGGAGCGTCAGTCATTGAAACCCGAAAGACCCTTTGTCGCCTTGACGACCAGGATTCGGGGGACGATGCTGGACCACTGGTCTTCGAAAGCACGGTATTCTCCACGCAGAAGCATCTCGATGCCGGTTACACGTGCTCCCCATTCGGCCAGGATTTTGGAGAGCACGATGTCCACCACGGGATTCTTGGCGGGGTCGTTGTCGTGGACGAACTCGTAGTAGAAATCGCCGACTTTGTCGTATTCGGACTCTGGCATCGAGCAGTCCATGGCTACCCTCACAGGAGTGTGTGGACGGCGGACTAAAGGCGGGCTCTGCTTCGTGGACTTGCGACCTTAGTGGTCTTTGCGCCGCCGCTCCGCTCGCGTTCCTCGGATCCGTCCAGAGATGTCTGCGCCCGCCATTGCGACCTTGCTAACTAATCGACCGCGGGCTACGAGCATCGGAACGGTGATCACGAGGACGAGGAGAGCTATGTAATGGGCCTCTTGCATTCCGAATCCCCATATCTTGTCCTCCCGAAAGAACGTGACGGTAAACCGACCAACGGCGTACAGGGCAAGGTAGAGTGCGAATAGCATGCCGTTTGGCTTGAGTCGACCGCGGAAAAGCCACAGGATGCCAAAGCTGAGCATATTCCATGCCATCTCATAGATGATCACGGGGTGGACAAAGTCGAGGTTGCCTGCCCCGCCAGACGCACACTGAACCGCCGGACTTTCGGTGTTAGACCATCGCATCGCCAAGAAAAAGTCAAGCGGCTTGGCGCAGTGCTCGCCGTTCACGATGTCACCGAGCCGGCCAATCGACTGCACAAACGGCAAAACCGGCGCCGTCAGGTCGGCGACCTCTCCAATCGGATGTTTTGCAAAATAGGAATAGGTCGCACCACCGATGAACCCGCCAAGGATGCCGCCCCACAATCCAATTCCACCGCTCCACACAGCCAATATTTGGGCAGGGTCGGCTTGATAGATGTTCCAGTTATCGATCACATGAACGAAGCGAGCGCCTATCACGCCGCCAACAATGACCCAAATAGCGATGGAGTAGATAGCGTCAGGGTCAATGTCCTTCATGGCCGCCCACCTGCCGACCAAGATCACAGCAACGGCAACGGCGACGAAGCTGAAAAAACCGTGCCAACTGACGACAAAGGAACCGACGAAGTCGCCGGAGAACAGATTGGGGTGGATGTCGACGGTGATCATATGGTGCTTATCGGTAAGAGAGCCACACTTACTGTACGTAGGCGCTGGACGAGTGTCAAGAGTGCGGATTTACGCCGCTGTGACGCGACGAACGGTCTATTGTGTAGCCTCTTCAGAACAGCATCAGGCGCTGTGCTACAATTGTGGCGCTTTTCAGCTAACGCGCCCCTGTGAACTGCTAAAATGAAACAAAGCGTCGACCAGTTTCTGAACTACACGACCGTTGAGCGCGGCCTTTCTCCAAACACGGTTGCTGCGTACCGCAACGACCTTTCGCAGTTCGTGGAGTTTCTTGGTAGTTACGATTCTTCTCTGAACGGGAACGGTTCATGGACGAATGTCGATTCGGACGCCGTTGCTTCCTACGTTCTCGAACTGTATGCGCGTGGGTATTCCGATACAACCAGAGCCCGCAAAGTGGCTTCGACGAAATCGCTGTTCAACTTCCTGCTGGACGAGGGTGCGATCGACAAGGACCCGACCGAGAACGTCAGCTCTCCACGGGTAGGCAGATCGCTGCCAGAGGCGCTGACATTGGACGAGATCGATTCACTTTTGTCGGTACCAAACGGCGAAACGCCCGAATCGTACCGCGACCGCGCGATGCTCGAAGTACTCTACGCGAGTGGAATACGGGTTACCGAATTGGTTTCGCTTGATATCGATGACATAGACCTCGACCAGCACTTCGTACGCTGCATGGGCAAGGGCTCAAAAGAGCGACTCATCCCCATTTATCATCATGCGGTCGAAGCGGTCGACGAATATCTGCATCGAGGACGCCCCTTGATTGAGGGACCGAAATCCGAGCGAGCAATGTTCCTCAACCGAAGAGGCGAGCGGCTCACACGGCAAGGCATGTGGCTGATACTCAAGGGCCTGGCTGAAAAAGCAGGCATTCAGCGAAAAATCACGCCGCACACGCTACGACATAGCTTTGCAACTCACCTGCTCAGCGGGGGAGCTCCGCTGCGCCACGTTCAAGAATTGCTCGGCCACGCAAGTATCACTACTACCCAGGTGTATACCCATCTTACGAGCGAGCACGTGCGAGCGGAGTACGAGAAGTCGCATCCACGCGCGTGATATCACCGTACTTGGCCAGTACAACGCTTGCGTAACGAACAGATTCCAGCGACAATAAGAGTCGATCATTTCGATTTTCGGCTAACAACATTGGAGGACGACCATGCCTAACAAAGGCCAAAAGGTCGCCAAGCGGCAAGGTCAACTCAGGGACAGGAAGCGGCGAGGGCCGGGGCGAGCTTCGACCCAGAACTTTGAGATTGGTCCGTCTGTTTCGACGACGGACTTTGACGACGAAGATGGCAGCGCGGTTGTGCCGATCGCGGTCGCCGAAGGGCTGCCTGCACCGACCAGAAGGCGTCGGTCAAGGCAAGAAGTCGAAGACCAGGGCTCGCCGGCATACCAATTCCTAGGTGGGGAGCTTCGCCACATCGGCGTAATCACGCTGGTTATTCTCATCATTCTCGCGGCAGCATCGTTCACGCTCGGCGGGGTCATCTAGGCGTTCTTCGATTTCGTCGACGGAGTTTTGACTACATGGGACGGGTTAGCACCCGTCCTTTTTCGTTGTCTCTGGTGACAAGCCGCAGTCTTCTTCAATACACTGGTATGAAATACCCATCAAAGCGTTGACACCACGGACCCAAAACAGATGCCTCGATCATCTACTCTAGAGCCGCGAACCGACTTCTCTGAGCGCCTGAAGGCGACGCCGACCAAGCCGGGTGTCTATATCATGCGAGGGAATTCCGGCCAGATCCTGTACGTCGGTAAGGCGTCCAAGCTCCGTAACCGGCTTCGGTCGTATTTCGTGAAGAAGGCGAACCATACACCCAAGATTCGGGAGATGGTCACACGCGTGGCCGACTTTGAGTACATTGTAGCTGAGTCCGAACAAGAGGCGCTGCTTCTCGAGTGCAACCTCATCAAGGAGAACAAACCACCGTACAACGCGCGGCTAAAGGATGATAAAAGCTACCCGTTCATCAAGGTCGACCTGACTGAGGACTTCCCACAGGTCTACATCACCCGGACCGTCAAGAAAGACGGATCACGGTACTTCGGACCGTTCGCCAGCGCCAGCAGCGTTCGCAGAACCCTCGCTCTTCTCAAGAAACTGTTCCCCTACCGCTCATGCACCAAGACGATCACCGGTACCGACCCACGCCCATGTCTCGATTTCTACATCAATCGCTGCATAGGCCCTTGCATCGGTGCCGTAGACAAGGATCAATACCGCGATGTGATCGATCAGGTATTTTTGTTCCTCGACGGCAAGGCCGATCAAATACTGAAATCGCTTGAAGCTCGGATGCTTGCGGCCTCAGAACAACTCGAATTTGAGAAAGCCGCCGCGTTGCGAGACCAAGTCCAGGCCATCGAGAAGGTCCACGAAGGTCAAAAGGTACTGCACCTATCGTCCGAGACACTTGACCTGATCGCGCTCTCGACGGACGTGGGCGAGGCTTGGGTTGAGGTTTTCTTTATCCGGCAGGGAAAGTTGGTGGGTCGAGATCACTTCATCATGACCAGCACCGAGGATGACACACCAGGGCAAGTGCTCACTGCGTTCGTGAAGCAGTTCTATGAAGCGAACCCGTATGTTCCGCCGAGGGTTCTCGTACAGCACGAGCTAGAGGATATCGAAGCGATTCAGAAATGGCTCGGCGACAAGCGTCATAGCAAGGTGCAGATTTACGTTCCGCAGCGCGGCGAGAAGCGTCGCCTTATCGAGATGGTGGCTGAGAACGCTGCGGAGGGACTTGAACAGCGACGCGTAAAGACGACCGCCGAAGAGGGCGCGCTCGGGCAGGCGATGGAAGAGCTGCAAGAAGCACTCAACTTGCCGGGTCTGCCGAAGCGGATGGAATGCTACGACATCTCTAACATTCAGGGCACGAACTCCGTCGGCAGCATGGTCGTCTTCGAAGACGGCAAGGCCAAATCATCCGACTACCGCAAGTTCAAGATCAAGACTGTCGAAGGAATCGACGACTACTCAATGATGCGCGAGATGCTCACTCGTCGATTCAGGCGGCTCGCCGACCCCAAAGCACAAGTGAACAACAATGGATCGGAAGAAGACGATGAGTCCAAGGATAGTTCGTCGTCAAACGAGGCGTGGCAGCAGGCACCCGATTTGGTGTTGATTGATGGCGGCAAGGGACATCTCGGAGCTGCCTTGCAAGTCTTCCTCGAACTTGGCATCACCTCGATTCCGCTGGCAAGCCTCGCGAAGCAGAACGAAGAGCTATACGTGCCACAGACGCCGGAACCGATCATATTGCCTCGCACGTCCCCTGCCCTATTTCTCGTACAGCGGCTCCGTGACGAGGCACATCGGTTCGCCATAACATATCACCGACAGCGGCGCTCGAAGGGCAGCACATCCTCGGTCCTCGACCAGGTGCCGGGCATCGGCCCTAAGCGGCGGCGAATGCTCATCCGACAGTTCGGCTCCGTACAGGGCGTACGTCAGGCGACGTTAGAGGAAATTGCTGCCGTTCCGGGCATGACGCTTACCCTCGCGTCGAAGGTCAAGGAATGGCTGTAGTGGGGCGAGTCAGTTTTCGATAGGCTCAGCAATTGAAGGAATGATCGCGAAACGAGACCTCGGAACTATCGCTCGGAGGTCTCGTTCGTTTCAATTACTCGTTCCGGTTCAGTCTTCGTCCTTATCGTCTCCACCGCCTCCGGCCATGTCCATAAACGGCTTCAGGAGGTTCGTGAACTCCATCGGGAAGATGAACTTGGTCGATGCGCCGCTCCCCATCTCCTTCAACGTCTCGAAGTACTGCAAGCTCATTGTTTTGGAGTCAACGTTTTGAGCCACGCCGTAAATCCTATCAAGCGCGGTCGCGAATCCGTCAGCCCTCAGGACTGCTGCTTGCTGGTCGCCTTCTGCCGTCAAAATCTCTCCCTGGCGTCTGCCTTCTGCAGTTAGAATGGCGGCTTGCTTCTCGCCTTCAGCCACGGTGACTGCGGCCTCTTTTGTGCCTTCCGCCTCACGAACGACGGCCCGGCGTATACGCTCTGCCGACATTTGGCGGTTCATTGCATCTTGAATGTCGCGAGGGGGCTCGATCTCCCGAATTTCGACGTTGGTAACCTTGATCCCCCACCGCTCCGTTTCGGCATCCAGCCTCTCGCGGAGGATGTTGTTGATTCGTTCACGCTGAGAAAGCACCTCATCAAGGTCGATGTCTCCAACCACTGCGCGGAGAGTCGTCGTCGCCAAACCGATGACCGCCGCCGTGTAGTCCTCCACCTCAAGTACCGCCCTGTCCGCGATCTCGACCATGACTCGCATATACACGAGGAAATCGATGTCGATGGGCGCGTTATCCTTGGTAATGTTCCGCTGACGAGGAATGTCGATTACCTCGGTCCGCAAATCTACGCGCGCGCCGCTGTGCATGATAGGAATCAGCCACACTGGCCCAGGCCCCTTCATACCCTCGAAATTCCCCCACTTGAACCGCGCCATACGCTCGTAGTTCTTGAGAAAGTTGATGATCGCCATGCCTGCCTCCTGTAATCGCTCGTCGTTCCTTGCCTATTTCGCCGATTCGACTCGGTTATACCACATCAAGGCACCCGCGACTCACTCAGTCGCCTTGAGCACCTTCAATGTAAGACCCTCCGCCGCCAACACGACCACGTCGGCTCCCTCTTCGATTGGCTCGCCGGTGTTGCTAAGAGCACTCCATTCCTCGCCTGCAACATGAACCATGCCGCTAGGTGCCAGTTCTGTGCTCGCGAAACCCATCGCACCGGAGAGGTTCCGTGCAGTCGTGATCCCCTTTGCTAGCTGTTTTGCCGCGATCTTCTGGGCCATGAGGATGTCGCGCACGACGAACAGCAGGAATGCGGAGAGAAGCGCCGTAACACTGGCGATCAGCCAATAGTTGACGCGGAAGCTAGGACTATCGATCGGCTCGGGGCTAAAACTCCCGAACAGTAAAATTGATCCAATAATGAAGCTGATAACGCCGCTGATGCCGAAGATGCTTACGCCGGGGGCCTGCACCTCCGCGAACATCAGCACCAAGGCCAACCCGAGCAACGCCAGACCAGTCCAGTTTACTGGTAGGTTGCCGAAGGCGACAAACGCCAATGCCAGGCAGATCACACCGAGAATTCCTGGACCCAGCAGCCCTGGCGAAACGAACTCGATGAACACTCCGATAGCGCCCACGACCAGAAGCAAGAATGCCACATCTGGATTCGATATGACGGCGAGGAATCTTTCCAAGACGTTCCGGTCAATTTTCTGTAGCTCGATGTCTCTCGTTTCGATCACATAGGGCCCACTCAGAAGTTCGACCGACGTACCGTCCAAGCTCGCGAGTAGTTCATCGAGGTTCTTGGCCACAAGATCGATGACGTTTTTCTCGAGGGCCTCGGACGCAGAGTATGCCAGCGCCAGAGTCACCGTGTCTTGCAGCGCTTCGACGTTTCGCCCACGCTCGACAGCGATGCTCCGTAGGAACGCCGCGGCATCGTTCGTCGCCTTGGACTGAAGAGTCTTTGGCAGGTCGGCGCCGTCGCCGTTGACTGGCGACGCCGCGCCAATATTCGTGCCGTTCGCCATAGCCGCGACGTGCCCAGCCATCGCGATAAACGTCCCCGCTGAGGCCGCCTGAGCACCTGAGGGGGAAACGTACACGATCACAGGTATCTCGGCCTCAAGTATGGTTTCGACGATGTCGCGCGTCGCGTCGAACAGGCCGCCGGGCGTATCGAGCCGAATGACGACGAAACGCGCGCCTTCCTCCGTCGCCGTGTCCACGGCACGTGCCAGAAAGCGCGCTGTCGACGGTTGTATCGTCTCGTTGACGCTCAGCACGACCGCGTGCGGACTCTGGGCGTAGGCGACAGACGCCCATTGAGACACAAGTGCACCACCGAATCCCACGGCCATCAGCGCCAGCGCCAGAGTTCTTTTCATCGCGGCCCCCTCATGACAGGTACTTTGACGGGCCCAATTCATAACAATACGACACAGATGATATAACGATCCTTAGCTTGTCTCATCACACGATCCTGTGATATTCGAGAACGGAAAGCGACCTTACACCACACGTGAGTTTCTTGAAAGGCCTCTAGCGGCTATACTACTCAGCGATCTAAATCCCTAGCCGAATGTGAGGATTATGCCAGGCCCATACAGTGTCAAGTTCGATTCCAATGTACCTCTCATGCTGCGAGATGGCACCATGACTTATGCAGACGTGTGCCGTCCCGATGCGGCCGGAAAGTTCCCGGGACTACTAATGCGGACTCCGTACGACAAAGGGGAATCCGCTTCTCGGTCGTGGACGATTGACGTTATTCGGGGCGCCCAGCGTGGCTACGCAATGGTGATTCAGGACGTTCGTGGGCGCTTCAGTTCGGACGGCGAGTTCTATCCCTTCATCAACGAGGCCAGAGACGGGTACGACTCAGTCGAATGGGTCGCGAGTCAACCCTGGTGCAACGGCAAGGTCGGCATGTTTGGGAGCTCATACATCGGTGCGACACAATGGCTGGCCGCTTCTGCGAAGCCACCGTCTCTCGGCGGCATCGCGCCTGGCGTGACCGCCTCGGATTACCACGAGGGGTGGACGTGGCAGGGAGGGGCATTCGAACTCGGCTTCAACCTGTCCTGGTCAATTGGATCACTGACCGCAAACAACTGGCAGAACTTGTCCAAGCAACTGTTCCTGTCACCTTATCAACATGACTTGCTTGTACAGTCTCAAGACGATGTCATGCTCGCCGCGGACCATCTGCCGCTGGACGGCTACGAGGATCTCCAGGGCGGGCTGGCTCCGTACTATTACGACTGGTTGGAACATCCCGAATACGACGACTACTGGCGAAGTATCTCGATAGAGGAGATGCACCATAACATTGACGTGCCAGCCTTCAATTATGGAGGTTGGTATGACATTTTCGTCGGCGGTACGACCAGGAACTTCATCGGCATGAGAGAGTCTGCCGCGACAGCGGAGGCTCGTTCCGGCCAGCGTCTGGTCGTTGGTCCGTGGACTCATGGCGGGCTACGATCTACGGTAATGGGTGAACGGAGCTTCGGAGTCGCGTCTTTGTCCACCGAAGGAGACGTTGCCAGCCGACTACTCAGGTTCTATGACTACTTGCTATACGGGGAGGAAAATGGTTTCACGGACGATAAGCCCGTAAGCATTTTCGTAATGGGTGACAATGTCTGGAGGAATGAGGATGAATGGCCACTGAGTCGGGCCATCGCAACCAATTATTACCTGAACTCCAGCGGCAAAGCCAACTCTTTGAATGGCGACGGTACACTTGGCCCAGGCCTGCCGAACGGAGGCCCTCCTGATGTTTTCCTGTACAACCCTATGGACCCTGTTCCTACAAATGGCGGTAACTTGTGCTGCGACGCAGCGACGCTAGTTTCGGGCGTTTTCGATCAGCGTCCTATCGAGACACGTGCCGACGTTCTCGTGTACACCTCGGATGTCATGGATCGTGACATCGAGGTGACCGGACCGATCGTACTCACGCTGTATGCATCAAGCTCGGCGATAGATACAGACTTCACCGCCAAGCTCGTTGACGTGCGCCCGGACGGCTACGCCATGAACATCTGCGACGGTATTATCCGAGCGCGCTACCGGACGCCTCGCCAGCCCGCGACCTACCTTGAACCGGGTGACGTGTATGAGTTCAAGATCGATCTTGGTCCGACGAGCAACGTCTTCAAGAAAGACCACTCGATTCGCGTTGAGATATCTAGCAGCAACTTCCCTCGCTTCGATCGCAATCTGAACACCGGTAAGCCAATCGGCTCGGATAACTCGTTCGTCCCAGCGCTACAGACGATACACCACAGCCCGGAATACCCTTCACACATCAGTCTACCCATTGTTCCCAGAGATTGATGAATACCATCATCCCCATTGACCTGACCCCCGTTGCCGATTTACGAGCTTAACTCCGGACCGAATGGGGTCATCAAGCGACTCGATAGCGTTCGGATTACCCGTCGCGACGATAAAGCCCTGGACTGGCGAACGAAGTTTACCAGCACCACACTCTTTCCTCGAACATAGCGTTTGGCGTATTTGACGTTATACTCCCCTGTCTCCTCGTCCAGGAGGTGGCACCCTGCCAGAGCGTAGATCGCTTGCCTCACCAGGATTCCGAACACAACTATGGCTGAAACTGGATTCCCGGGCAGACCAAAGGCGGGCTTACTGTCAATCAGCGCGACGATCGTGGGTTTGCCTGGCCTGTGGGCGAATACGAGGGCGGGGTTGAGATCGGGTACGCCATCAACCGCTCTCATTGGGGCAAGGGACTGACGGCTGAGGCCAGCGCGAGGATTCTCACGGGTTCGAGACGTTCGGGTTCGACCGCGCAATCGCAAGCGCGAGGCAAGAGAACGCTGCCTCCATCCGCGTCATACAAAAATTAGGCATAATGTCGATTGGCGACTCGCCAAACTATAGGGCCATTCCTCGGCCTCACTACTCCATCGAGAATCCGTACCACTGAGAATTCGTGAGTTCAAAGTAGCTGCGCTTGAACGGCGCGAGCAAAGTCGCCTGTAACAGTTAACACTTAACCTGACAGATGTTAACTATCGAACGGCTGCAACCTGTCAGATTAAATGTTGATTGCCGGATGTCGGCTACTCTAGAGCCTGTATCGACGCGGTTAGGACTTCGAGTACGAAGCTTGGGTTGTGTATGCCCCGCTTCCGTCAGCGTGGAGCGACCAGTAATTCCACCCGGACTACTGACTGCGATACCAGAGACTGCCATGCCATCTGTCCATATGCCAATACTTGCCGAACTAACATAGCGAGCGGGACAACCAATGGGGGCAGGTCAGTGACACAGTTTGCAGTCAACGTACCGCTCTCGGAAGAGCACCCGGGTCGAACGTCCCAACGGGAGGCCCCAACGACTTTTGGTTTTTTCTATAGAGAACTACCATGCGTTCATAGGTGCATCATAGGCGCTGTCTCTATGTGAGATGTAGCTGACGGTTCGTACAATTGAAGATGGAATAAAAGGTAACCACCTCTTGCAGCGGGTAACTCACGACTATAGATCGATACATCGGCCCGGCGAAGTCCGTCAGCGCGCCACACTGGTGTTCGTCTTCGCCTTAGTGACGTTGGCTTCTATTGTTCCTTGGTCAATCACTCCCGTTGCCGAGGCCGTCGGAACCACGACTCAGTCTCACTACCGCTGGTACGACAACCGCAATAACATCACGCCGAACAGTGCATTGGCTAACGAAGATACTTCTTACTCAGGCATCATCGCTGGAGATACGGTTCGGCTCCGTATGAACATGAAGGTGAACGGGCAAGCACTCGGAGCCGGCAGTACCCAGTTCAAGCTCCGGTATGCTGAGTCCACGGGTGCCCATGGTCAGACGTTGGCAGTGTGAACGACGAGGTCATCTGGCGAGGCATCGACAACACTCGCGGTGCAGACGGTGATCCCGTCAGTTCGCTGCTACTCGTTGATTCCGATGTTGCAGAAACCTACCAGGAGAACACACCCTCCGCTGCGAACCCCAACGCGATTAGTAACAACAGTTATGGTGAATGGGACTGGGTACTTCAGCACTACCTGGCAAATAGGCGACACGACCTACTATTTCAGGATGGTCTACAACAACGGAGTGACGTTCAACTCGTATCCGAATTTGGCAGCTTTGACGACTATTTCGCCTAGCATTACATAAGCATCATACCGCTGGTACGCAAACGAGGACTCGTTGACTCCATCTTCATCGCTGGCTCCGGAAAACTCGACTAGCACTGGTGTCACGTCTGGGCAGCTGCTTCGCCTCAAGCTTGGCTTGCATGCGACCAGTTCAGCGGGAGTCATCGGTTCGAAATTCCGGCTGCAATACTCCACTTCGACTACCTCCGGCCCCTGGGCGGAAGTGGGCCAGGCCGCTTCGAGCACACCATGGAGGGGATACGTGTCCAATCCATCACTGACCGACGGCGACACACTTCCGTCGAATCTGTTATCGAGCGCAGACACTCCCGAATCGTATGAAGCCGGAAATCCCTCGACGGCTGCGATCAACGTCATCAAAGTCAGCACGACCGGACAATCCGAGTGGGACTATGTCCTCTAGGAGAACGCCAGCACGGCGGGTACAGACTACTACCGTCTCGTTACGAGCGCAGAAGACGTTCTCGGCACGTATTCTGAATACCCGGCGGTCACCACTGCCGCAGCAGGCGCGCCTGTGCTCAATCAGAATCGTTACCATTGGTACGAGAACACAGATGCGCTGCCGCCGACGACTGCTTTGGTGGCGGAAAATACGTCTTATACGTCAAGTACCAGTGATACCGTCCACCGGCTTCGTGTTGGAATCGACGTAAGCAACAACTCGGTGTCGGCGGGCGAACTCTATAAGCTGCAGTACGCGACGAACACGAGTGGGCCTTGGTCCGACTTGGGCGCATTCAGTTCGGGCACCACATGGCGCAGCTATAACAACGCGTCCGTTACCGATGGCTCGACGTTTAGCGATACCTTGTTGTCCACTGCAACGGTTGTCTAGACCTACGAGGAATTCAACAACACTTTTGGCACCCCGAATTCGATACCGGATGGTGGCGTCGGCGAGTAGGACTGGGTCGTCCAAAATCATCGTGCTGTCGCGAACAAGACGTACTACTTCAGAATGGTCAAGAGCACCGGCGCGCCGATAGACGCCTACGGCGCGCTCGCTGAGATCAAGACATTGCCGACTGACCACGAACAGGCTGCCTACCGCTGGTATACGAACATCGACAATGTCCAGCCGACTCCGGCTCTCGCCGCAGAGAACACGGTGGTCTCCAGTATCGCGGCCTCGGGCGCGTTCTTACGACTTCGACTCGGCGTCGACATTTCCGACTCGCCCCTTGCGACGAGCACCACCTTCAAGCTCCAATACGGACGACTGTGACGTCAACGGCTGTCCGTTCTGGACCGCCCCGAGCTGCGCGGGCAGCCCCAAATACGCGGCGTTCAGCCAAACCCCGAGCGGTGACGTAGTTGCCGATCATACCGCGGTTATTACCAGCCAGACCGGGCCGGCAACCAACGAGCAGCACACGTTGACGCTCCGCGCCACTACAGCCGTGACACGCGAGAACGCGATCTACACCACTGGCATTGTCGTCTTGGTCATCCCTACGTTCTAACTTACGCTCACTGCGGGAAGATTCCGTGGGTCCATTGATTTTTACGCCCTGACGGCCTCCGATGCGTATCTCCGTTAGAATTTGGCGACCTGCTACGACGGTTACTTATACTCAAGCGATGTCAGCCAGCTACCTGCCTTCAGATAGTTCACATATGGCAGATTAAATATTGATTATTACATCGAGACAGATCAAGCATTGTTCATACATTTCCGGTTACCGTTTAATATACAATATTGGTCGTCGATAGTAGCCGGGGTTTTATGGACACCACCATCGAGCTCCGTGTTCTGCTCTTTCTCGGCGCAAACCGCCGTCGCGGTGAGTACACTACCCGCTACGGTAACAGCGTAAATGACAAGTCTGTTCGACTACGGGATAGACTCCTGGTCTCCAAATTGTGATCGCCTGGATCTCAACTGCCACCGGTTGCCCTACCGCATCTCTTGCAAGGGGGAGCGGACAATAAGACGGTCTTTCACGAGGACCGTACCCGCGTGTACACAGTAACTTGGGCCTGGCTGCGTGGGCTTCAGCTTACGGCGTCGAAGCCATAGAGGAAGGATCGTTTTATTGTGAACCGGATTTTGACGGCGCTGTCCGGCATCATCTTGCCTGCAGACCAAGCGATTGTCTCGCGGTGATGGTCTCCACGAACAGGCCGACAATCGTCGCTCGAATAGCCCGCCAAGACCTGTCCGGAGGCATCGAGCAGTTCCGCCCGCAGTTCGCCTTCACCTCTGGTAAGGACGTTGACCAGAAGCCCTTTCCCACCGAGGGACCGCTGCGTCGTCGTCGCTGTTCCGACGTACGGCCCTCCTACAGCCGACACCAACGCCCACAAGCGGTCCGCCGTCCAAGTCGCGCGGCATAGCGCACCGTAGTCGGGGAGCGAGCTTGGCTGGCGGCTCAGGGCTTCTCCTCGCGCCTTCAAGGTACGCGGTCCCGACTTGTCTGTGTTGAATAAGTCGCCGTGTATGGACTCGACGCCGCTATAGTAGACATGGAGAAGCGAGTCGTCGAGCACCGGAATCCGCATCGGCCAGATCATCCCACCACCGTACTCCCCCAGCGGCGCATTCGGCAGGGATGGCCTGCGGTCGGGACGCCACCAGTTGATGCCGTCCCGCGAAGCTGCCCATTGAAGATCGATGTTCTGCGTGTGGTTATGATAGACCGTAAGATAGGCCACGTAGCCGCCTGGCACCTGGACCGGGCACAGTTCCATGAACTGCGTGTCCCCCGGATCGCGCCAGTCGGGAGCCATCACGAGTCTCGGCGGATCGCTCCAATGTGACCCGTCCTCGCTGGTGCGCATCGCGATCAGCCGGACGCCGCCGTCGCCGATGTCGTAGGGGGTCAGGCCGCCAGGAAACGCGGGTATCTCGGTCTTGTGGTATGAGACGTACTTCCCATCGTCGTTGCGGTATATATAGCAGCTATCTTCGGTAGCCAGATCGAGCGCCCCTTCTATAGGATGCCAGTCTTTGCCATCCATCGAGCGGAAGCGGTACAGGCCGTACGGATGGGTGTCCTCGCCCGGCGACAAGGGCAAGCCTTCGATCCGACCGGGGCCGCCGGGCCAGGTCGGGTTACGGAACAGAAACATTTCGTAGGGCCACTCGCGGTCTGCATCGATGTTGACTGAGGAATATGAGCACCAGAGGTCCATAAGCAGGTTGGTATGCTCGTGGCCTTCCCAGGGGATCAGTGAGAGCTGGGGTCGAGTCCAATTCACACCGTCGGGGCTCTCGAGGTACGACAGACGGCGGTTCTCTCCCCATGTTGCAGGGCTGAGAGGAACCGAAACCGGAGTGACTACATGCCAAGCTTTCCACAAGCCGTCGATTGGGTCGCGGAGAACGGTGCCGTGAGCAAATATGCTGCCCTCATCCCAGGGCATTTCCGGCTCCAACAACGGGTTTTCGGGGTCCGGCTCACCCTGCTCAACGCGCCACGCGACCAGGTCCAGGTCATCGAAATCGCTGGGCATCAGAAACGGCAACGGCAGGTCTTCAAGTGAATTCATTTAGGGTTGTGAACCTCTACGATATTGTGTGGCGTAAGGGACGGTAACATCGGTTTGCCGTAGCGTCAATGCGCTGTACAAAAGATTTCGATGGGATGATTGTACCGGAAGCGAAGTGGCTAAAGGTCATGGTAAAAGAGACCACGGGTGGAAGCAGCCGATGGCCGCCCCTCAGACATCCATCCAGTTCGATTCTTGGACTTGGATGAGTCTTTAGAGGCGGCCATCGCCAGGGTCACGATCCGCCAGAGTCAGCAAAGTATGTCGTTGATAGCCGACCTACCAGTACTTGGAGATGCGGCTATACACTGCCTCCAGGGTGTCTGGGTCCTTGACCTTCCAGTACCGGCCATTGCCGAAGCTCGCTATCTTGGAGAGAACTTGGTCGTCGGCGTCATTGCCGACTCCGACTGTGTGAATTTGAACGAGAGCAGACTCGCCTTCCGTCGGAGCCAGCATCTGCTCGAGCATCGCGAGTGATGTCTCACTGTTCGTATCCTGACCGTCCGACAAGACGACCATCCCGTAGCGCCCGGTGTCACCAGCGCTATCCTGCCGCGACTCCAAAATCTCGTAAGCACGCACAATTGCGTCGTATAAAGCTGTCCCGTTGCGGGCGGTTGTAGACCGGATGTCGATTTGAAGCTGCTCCCCTACTTCGGAGTTCAGCCCGCGAACACTCCCGTACAACTGATTGTCAAATGGTGCCCACGCAAGCCAGTCTTCAGGGAACATCTCGCCGACAAATTTTACGGCTCCGTTGATCGCCTGGCCGATTTTCTTCCCTTGCATGCTGCCCGACTTGTCGAAGACCAGAGCAACGTTCGCAGGTTTTTTTACGTCGGACCAGACCTCGACGATCCGATCGAGCACTAACACGTCGGGCACCTCCAGCGTCGTCAGAATTGTCGCAGGATTCGCGCCATAGACGGTATTCACAGGTGACATCAGATCAATCGACGCGTCGGCAGGACGGAGTCCATATCCAACGAGCAACTCTTGCTGACGACTCGTTAATAGATACTCCCTGAACTTCACCGCTGCCTTCACCTCTTCATCGCTAACCCATGGCGCGCTGTCCATGATCGCGAAGGTATGATCGGCGACAACGGTGCCATCCTGAGGATATACAGCTACGAGCTTGCCCCAAGGGTTGTTTGGGTTCTGACGGTTGAATCCAATTACATTCTTCTCATAGGTGGTCACTGCATCCAGGAAAGCAGGTCCGCCAGACTGCATCGCCGCCAGGATCAGCGGACTGCTGGTTCCTCTATGGGCAATCACGTCTTCTACGTCGGCAATGGCCTGACCACAGCCGTTCGTCGACGATACATCGCCTACGGTGAGACTTTCCGTCTTACCGATACCCATCATGCAAAGCAGGGCGGCGGTCTGTGTGCCCACGTCTGACTCACCCACATACGCGTAGCCGAAATGAAAGTCTCCCCACTCCGGGTGACCGAACATTCCCCAACCGTTGGGACTCGCGGCCAGATCGCGGACCTTCGCCCAGGTGCAGTCCGTGTCGGCTACCGGCCAGCAACCGAGCGCCCTGGCACGGGACTCCCACATCGCGATCACCACGGGCGTGCTGACCAGGGAAGGCGCAGGGATAGTAGATATCGCTCTACCGTGTAGCGTCCGCTATTCCGAGTTGAGCTTCAGAATCCAGGTTGCAGATGCGGGCGAAAGAATCGTTGGTGTGATGTCCCCACGCAACGTAGCCGTGACCTGCGTCGGTGAATTCCAGTGCCGAAAGGTTCCCGTTAGGGGGTCCGCTTCCAGAAGAATCTCGACTTCGACCGGCTTTCCATCGACCTGGAGGTCGGCGTTGGACCTGGACTCACCGTTGAAACTCTCTACCGCTTGCTCTAGCCACTCCCACTTAGTGATCGAACTCGCCATCGAAATATTGATGGTTTCGGTACGACCCGGCACCACAGAGTCGGTCAAATCGTCCCACTGTTCGGTACCTATTCCGAGTGCCCGGAAAGCAACTGCCCCGAGTGCAGCAACTACCAGAACCGCAATCATCGCTTTCGTTTGAACTTTCATGAGATCTCCTCCTTTACTATTTCAGTCCCTTTTAACCTGAGTGGCCTTCTTCGCCGCTCTCCAACGCTTCGATGGACTTGGGCTCTGATGGCACCGCGAGTATCGATCCGGCTCTGTCCTGCAGCCCCGCGGATAGCTTGGAAAGTTGTCCAATGTTTTGGCGTGCCGTCTCGATTCCTTCCTGCCGCAGCTTGCTCGCCATTGTGATTGCCTCGACGAGGTCGTCGTGCGCCTGGGTGATCTTCTCGATTGCGATCACCGGGTTGTTATAGAGATCTCCGATCTCCTCGGTGTGCTGCCGGAGGGCCGATGCGTTCGCGGCTACTAAATCGCCAAGAAAGTCCCTAGTCCGCTTCGTAGCCTCCGACACACCCTTCTGGTGAATCAGCGCTGACTGAATCGCGAGCCCCACCGTGACCACGCTGGTAGTCAGGGTTAGGGTCCGCTCGACGGACTGGCCGAGCCTGGTGTTGTTCCTGCGACTCATCTCGATAGTTACGAAGTACTGAAGATGCACTTGCTCCATCGTCCGAAGGTCCTGAACGCGTGTAGCAACGTCGTCCAGAGCACCGTGCAATCGATCACGCTTGACGGGGTCGTCGGTCTCTTCGATGAGGTTGGTCAAGCGTGCCATCAGCATCTCGCCGAGGTAAGCGTTGCGCACGATAACGGCCTGTTGCTCCTCAACGTCCTCGTAGAGCTTGCGAAGCTCCACGTTGTCTCTGACCAGCAATGCCCGTCCGTCACGGAGCCTCGCCTCGATCTGCGCGACCTGCTTCGACACCGGCTCGTAGCGAATGACGATCTTGTTTAACGCGCTGGTCAGAGGGTTGTATCGACCCTTGACTAACGGGAGTCCGGCAAATATCCGGCCAGCAAGGCTCGGCTCCGTCAGTCCCTGCGGATTGATCTCGTCCAAAGTCATCCGCAGGTCACGCATCCCGTCGGCGATGTCTTTACTGGCTCCGCCGGCCTGGATGAAAGCCCCGACTCGCGCGTTGAGAAGGCCCAACTCACTTGCGGCAGTCTTCTGTGCATGCAAACCTACATTTGCGACGCCGTCCAGAATCTCCATCTCGGCGCTTCCTTCGGCGGCATTTAGCTGCTCTACGAGCTCGACAGCCTGGTCTTCGAGTCGCTTTGCCTCATCTTCACCCAATCCCCTATGCGAGACCGGATTAACGTTCTCCGCAGGAATGATTGCCTGTGAGTCCGTGTGATCCATGTCCTCATCACCCACCTGGTTGCTGCTACGCGTCTGATTCGTCATAACCTTTCCCTCCTTTCATTTCTTGCTTCTCTTTCAACGGATAGCCTCGAAGTAACTCCCTCTCGATTAATACCTGTGTCGCGTGATTTCCTCCTGAACGTCCTTGGCCTGATCGATCGTCTTGCGGAGGGTCTGTGTAACCTGGTGGACACTCGACTCCGCAGGGTCCGCTCGAAGAGCAGAGACTTCGATTCTTGTTCGGTGGAGCGACGCCTCACATGTTTGCGCTTGGTGCAGAAGCTGCTCAATCCTTAGCTGCTGTTCAGCAACCAGATCCAGGCGCTCCCTATGCGAGGCAATCGTCTCCCGCCAAATCTTCAGGCGTTCCTTTTGAGATTCATCTGCCTTGGCCGACTCTATGTCTTTTTCGAGTTGTCGAATTTCTTCTTCAAGCCGACCATCAGTGGTGCTGTGGATCGTTGCCATCAGGTCTAAAGCGTTGGACAAGATGCTCAGTCCCTGTCGATAGGTCTCCGCCGCGAGACTCGGGATACGAGCCATTGACATCGCGTCCGTCTTCACCTTGTGGTCTAAGACCGCGCGAAGCCCGTCGTATACCTGGTTCAGTTGATCGAGGGCTTTCACTCCCTCGTCACTCTCGATTTGAGCAAAGCCAATCCCGAGCGTGTCCCGGAGGTATCCGATCTGTGCCGCTTCGCTGTCTCCGTCTGTGCTCGAAAGTGGAAAAAGCTCGCGTGCTTTCTTCGAATATTTTTGATCGAAATCCGCGAAATAACTCAGGGCCAAGTTCGACAAAGCCGCTGCTCCGGCGAACAACACAAGAGCCGCGTTAAGGGCACGCCCTCCAATACCAGGCCATAGCAGGAGCAAGTTGAGTGCCGATAGCAGACAGACCGTTAGCGGCAGCATGACCGCCGGGTGTTGCAAGGCGTCTACAAATAGCGCCCAATTGATGTCGATGTTCGTGTAACCGTCATCTACTTCGCTCGTAGTGTCCCATACGTAAACGTCTTCGGATTCCTCGTTCCTCTGCATAATCAGTTCCTCCCCTTCACCACTAAGAAGGATTCCCTGCAGTATTCCAACATCGCCGATAACACCGCTGGGCTTTTTCCTTAACTGGTTCATCTGCGCTTTTTCAATTTAAGGAGGCGGAAGTTCCATCGACAGGCGTTTAGTCTCAGAAGAGTACCGACGCTGGGAAGAGGAAGTTGCAGAATGAGCGCTGGAGTCTCACCCGGTGGCTTAGATTGCCTGGCCTGACTGAGGTCTTTATAATCCCGTTGATCGCTTACGATGTCCCGCCTGAAAAACGGCGACGATCAAAGAGAGTGGCATGACAACTGAGAAGGGCACGTCGAAGAGTCACCCAGAGCTACGAAAAGCTCTTTCCTCGCTCTATGACCTTCGGCGACTCCAGTCAAATCCACTGGCACGTCTGATACCCCGAACGAACATAGCTGGATCCACCGACCCAGCGCGGGCTCTCCAAAACTGGCTTCTAAGTGCGATTGAGCACTTACGCCCGGAGACGGCAGTTGGTGCAGAGCGTGGCCGAGCCGATATTCGGTACGAGCTATTCCAGATGCGGTATGTGAAGGGCCAAGAAGTCGAAACGGTGTATCGACATCTCGGGCTTGGACGGCCTTCTTACTTTCGACTGCTCAATGAAGGACTGAAGGCCATTTCGGTGAGCCTGGAATCTGAGTCTGTCCGACGCCCAGGATCGAATCAGTTGCCTCCACGAATGCACGCTACTCCCTTAGTAGGAAGGGAGAAGGAGATTAAACTCTTACGCGATGCGTTCAATTCAGTGGCCTCGAATCAGACCGGACAGGTTGTGACGATTGCTGGGCAGCAAGGTATTGGGAAGACGCGGCTCGCCCAAGAGTTAGGCCAGTGGGTCAGGGAAAAGGGAGGTCTTTTCTTGGAAGGGCGCTGGGGCAAATGGGACCGAGCCGCGCCATATTCCGCTTTGACAGAGGCCTTACGAAAGGGCCTGCGCGAGGTCGGAGCACGGGAGGAATCCCAGATCGTTGGCCCTTACAGTAAAGATCTATCCCGCCTTTTCCCTGACTTCTTCGATACCTCCCATACGCAGGTTGAATCAGAACAGCAGAGTCCTGAAGAAAAACAACATCGGCTCTACGAAGGGGTAGCTACGCTTGTGGAAGGCATGTCCCGGAAGCAGCCTCTCGTGATACTTCTGAACGATCTTCACCTTGCTCCCCAAATGAACCTCCAATTGCATATCGCAGAGAGGATCGAGGACTGCCCAGTACTGATCGTGTACACCTACCGTAAAACCGAACTGGACGAGCGCCCGGCGTTGGTATCGGGAATGATCGAACTGAACCATTTGCGACTCGTGACCGATATCCATCTGGCTCCACTCCACGAAGTGGAAACCGGCAAAATGATCGCATATATCTTCGGCGACGAAGTGGCTGGCCAGTTGCAAGCGCCAACGTATGTAATCAACAAGGGTAATCCCTTCTTCCTGGAAGAGATGCTCCGCTATTTAGTCGAGAAGACTGCGGTTCGCTGGGAGAACGGTCGTTGGCGGGTTGTCGACACGAGTCGGATACGAATTCCCGAAGCGATAAAGATGCTTGTTCATGAGCGCGTCGCCCGCTTGGGCGACGATATGGTGGATCTACTGCGCCAGGCTTCCGTGTTAGGTCAAGAATTTAGTTTCGCGGCCCTCTCACAGGCGGCGGGGCGAACCGAAGATGACCTACTCGGCATGCTCGATCAAGCGATGACCGCAGACATACTCACAGAATCTCCAGGCACAGCAACCGCGGAAGGTATTGGCTTCACAGAGGAACATGTCAGGGAAGTGATCTACGAGAGCATCCCTTCTATTCGCCGCCGACGATACCACCAGCGGGCCGGTCAGGCATTGCGCTCGTTATTCCCAGACCGTCTCGAAGAACTTGCATACCACTTTACTCACGGAACTGATGCCGAACTGGGGGCAAGCTATTCATTTCAAGCTGCCGAGCGGGCCAGCTCTCTCTTTTCGTGGAGCCGAGCGATCCCTCTTTATCAAAGTGCGCTCGATCTATGGGAAGACCTGTAAGGGCATATTCCAGAACGAGCTACTGCAGCGGAGAATCTGGGCAACGCCTGTTACAAGTCGGGCATTGAGGCCCAACATACAATTGTCTATCTTCGTCAGGCCCTGGACTTTTATGACGAACTAGGCGATCACTATCGCGCGGCTATTGTTCGATCCCAACTTGGTAGGGAACGAATGCACAGCGGACACCTGGCCGTGCAAGACCTGCGTTGGGCTCTGGACCACTTTCATAGTGCAAGGGAAGTACTCGATCGGGAAGCCGACAAAATGCCGAGGGGACTTGTTTACTGCGGTCTCGCAATGGCCTATCTCGACCGACTTAAACTTGATGACGCTGTATCGTGGGAACAGCAGGCCATTGATCTTGGAGAGAGCCGGCAATTCCCAGCAGTCGCTGCCAATGCCTATGCACCTCTCGGATCAGCCGTCGCGTTAGGCGATGCCACAGCCGGTCGAGAATCGTTGGAGCAAGCCTGGCAGATCGCGAGTCAGAGCAGGCTTGGGTTTCAGGCCGACCTCGCCCGGGCCCACGGAGCACGAACCATCGGGGTATCTCTAAAAGACCCGAAAGCCGGCCTCGATTGGGTAGAACGCGGGCCAGATAACTACACAACCTACTCCCTCTTCGATATCCCCTCTCATCTCGTTGCGCTTCACGCCCTGAAAGGACAATTTGACAAAGCTAGTCAGATCGTCGAGGAGCTTCAACGCCGCCTGCGGTTATTGTCGCAGCCGCTTTTTGGCTTGTGGCCAGACGAATTGGGAATGCTGTGGATTCGGATGGGTGAATGGACCAAAGCTGAGGCCCTGTTGATGGAGGCATTCGACTGGGCGGTCGCGGGTGAGAACCGGATGGCCGAGGTGTCTGTGGCTCAAAAGTTAGGCGAGCTATTCTTGGCACTAGGTAAGTTCGACGAAGCGGAACGATACTTGTTTCACGTCCGGGATCAAGTCAACGGAATCGGCAGCTCGCTCCACCAATTAAGCCTCCTGCCGCACCTATGCGAGCTATATCTCCGAACATCTCGACTACAGACGGCAATCGAATACCTGCGGTCCGTCGACGAGATGATCGATTCATCACCGGATTGGGGAGGGCTAAACGGCGATAGGCACTTGGCCCACGGTTTGGTCGCAGCGGCCTCTGGATCGCAGGACGAAGCCGAGCGCGCGTTTGCGGATGCCTCTTGTCTACGAGTCCTATAACCTGCCCTGGGAACAAGCCAAATTGCATTACGAATGGGCCCGTAAGCTGAGTAAGTACAACAGAAGTGGACCCGAGAACGGGGAAAGTAAGAACCTGCTATCGCAAGCGCAATCGATCTGGCGGTCCATTGGTGCGTCACCTTGGGCAGAACGAAGCAAGACTGAGGTCTCGTGATCGAAAAAGCGCGATCGGTAATCGGTTTCCCATCGCCAATTCTGACCCACACGCACAATTAGAGGTCGGCTGAATCATGAGTAGCACAACCAGCCAGTCTATCGAGGACGCCGCAAAATATTTACCCGGCGACACTTACGCGACCGTCATGTCCTGATAACGTCACGCCTGTCTCCACTGCTCTCGTACGCTAGCATGAGCGCCACGCGCGTCATGATGTCCTCGTTCTACGAGACACAGGTGCTTACGAAAACAACCGCCTCACCCGCGAGGTTACCGGTAATCTCGACGCCGGAGGTCACTTTTATGCAGCGAAGACAGGGTTGGATGACACTGGATGTCGCTTGCTATTTGGCTGGGTATGGGCAGTACGTCCTGAAAAGATTTCGAGGAAGGCCGGTTGGGACAGCGTGATTTCCCTCCCTCGTGTTCTGACGATGGCTGCGGACGGCAGCATTCGCTACGCTCCGCCTGAGGATTTGCAGGTACTTCGGGCTAAGCATGTGGGGCTATCTGATGTTCCCGTATCGGAGGGTGTAATTGCACTTGAAACGGTCAACGGAGACTCTCTCGAATTGATCGCCGAATTCGAGCCCGGCACCTCCGAGAAGTTCGGACTGGCCCTGCGCCGTTCACCCGATGGCGAGGAGGAAGCCCTGCTGACTTATCGTCGTCGCGAGTCCACACTGACCATGGAACGCCATCGCTCCAGCCTGGATCCCGAGGTCTGGGCCTATCCCTGCGGAGGCCAATTATCGTTGGCGGATGGCGAGAATCTTCTATTACAGATATTTCTCGACCATTCGGTTATCGAGGTTTTCGCGAACGGCAAGCTGTGTCTCACCTCGCGTATCTACCCTACCCGCTCAGACAGCCTCGGCGTCGCTGCCTTCGCTCAGGGCGGTAGCGCTACTCTTCGGCGGCTTGAAGCCTGGGAGATTGTGCCATAAAAATCTTGGTATTGCCTTCGCTTGCGTGAATTCCTCTGCGGTCATTGAAAGATTATTTACAGCTGGTGTAACGATGTCAGAGAATCCATTTCGATGATTGCTGACATAATAAATCAGCCAAAGTACGTTTCCTGTGCGCCCTGCCCGACACTTGATGCCGCGACAGAGCGAGTGATACCACCGGCGGGACAAGTAAAAGTCGCACGACCGACACAGTAAGATCTTCAGGAGTAACTATTCGTGGATAACCGACAAATACCTACAGGTGCAGAAATCGAAAACTATCTCCGAGAGGGCCGTAATTGGGGCCGCTGGGGAAACGAGGGCAGCGCAGGCGCTATCAACCTGATAACGCCTGCCAAGCGCGTCGAGGCGGCGGGGCTCGTCAAATCAGGGAAACCGGTATCGCTCAGTAGACCTTTACCAGTGAACCCGACACCGCAAAACCCGAGGCCTGTGGAGCACTATATGAAGGCAGAAACAGGCCCGGACGGTAGAGGCAGTGCATTGGACTACGTGGGCATTTTTCCTCACGGCGTCAGCGTGACCCACATCGATGCCCTTTGCCACGCCTGGGACCAAGACGGAATGTGGGATGGCCGCGACCCGGCAGTAGAAATAACGTTTGACGGCGCTAAATACGGCTCAGTCGACGTGTGGAGCAGCGGAATTATGACACGAGGCGTGCTGCTGGATGTACCAAAGCATCGTGGCGAGCCATACGTAACCGTAGACACTCCGGTTCACGGGTGGGAGTTAGAGGATATCGTCCGCGAACAGGATATTGAAGTAGGGCCAGGCGATGCCGTGCTGGTCTACTGCGGACGCGAGGGGTATTCGGCAGCTAATGAGGACGCGTTTACTGAAGGAACCGCTATGCCTGGACTCCACGGTTCTTGCCTACCCTTCATACGCGACCACGACGCAGCAGTGTTGGGGTTGGACATGCTGGACGCCAGCCCGAACGACTCAGGCATTCCACTTCCGGTACACGGCGTGCTGTACGCCTACGGAGTCGCGATACTGGACAACGCCCTTTTGGAACCCCTCGCGGAAGCCTGCTTGAATGAGGGTCGCTACGAGTTTCTTCTAACGATTAATCCCCTTGTTATTCAGGGAGGGACCGGCTCGGCGGTGAACCCTATAGCTGTTTTCTGACCAGTGGGTCGATATAGTCCTTCTATGTAATTCGATCGCCGTAGGGGAACCGAAGCAGTACTCACAATATTGGTGCCGCAAGGGTTGTAGCAGCCACACTTCTGCGACGTAGTCTGCATCGCCACCCCAGATCGTCATTTGGTCAACCGCGCGTTCTCTGATAGCATCCGCGTCCAACAACAAGTGGCGAGGAGGACGACAATGCCGAGATCAGGCGCGTGGGTCACTGAAGGATTTGAAGCGTTTCGAGAGGGAACGTTCGGGAACGGAGGACAGAACCTGTATGTCTCGCGGGCAGGAGTGCTGCAGCGGATCCACCAGTTCGACCTCAACGGCGATGGATACTTCGATCTGATCATCTGCAATAGCCAACCTCACGGCGAGCAGGCTCCATCTTTCGTATACCATGACGCGCTCGGTCAAGCCGAGCGAGCAGAGATACTCTCTGACGGAGCTTGGTCGGGTATGGTCGCCGACCTCAACGGCGATGGCTACGACGATCTCATTATTGGCATGACCTCTAACGGGGCTCGTTCGGATCTGAACGCCTTTGTCTACTACGGCTCGCCGGAGGGATTTACGGAACGCCACATGGGTCTGCTTCCTGCTCCGATGTGTGTTTCAGTCACGGTCGGCGATTTCAATGGCAACGGCAGGCCAGATGTTGCGGTAGTCTGCAAACCCAGCGGGGACGGCGACCACCAGGTCCGCATTTTCTCCCAGACCGAGCTAGGTCTGGAAATGAAACGGTTCACCGACACAGGCATCGCTGCGTTCCAGATAACAGCGTCCGATGTAGACGGAGACGGCTTCGCAGACCTCGTCACCCGCACCGAAGACGGGCAGGTTCGCATCTTTTGGGGTGGGCCGGACGGCATCGACCTGTCGACCTTCACGACCGTTCCGGTCGATCTCGACGAGCCCAACCTCACATTGGCAGAGCAACGGAAGGAAAATCTCCACTCGGATTACAATGCCGATGCGACGCCGTTGGTTAAAGTGATTCGGATCGGCGGGGTGCCGCATGTGCTGGTCATTCGCAACATGACAACATCCCTCGTGCCGATATCAAGCGACCGCAGTCTTGGCGAACCTATCGTTTTGGACTGTCCTAGAACGATGTCTGCCGAGCTTGGCGACGTGAATGGTGACGGGTTTGAGGACCTCGTGATCGCTTGTCGACAGACTGCCGGTGAAGGCGAGGTCTCATGGGTGTATTGGGGCGGCGCCGACGGCTTCTCCGAGGCCGACCGGACCGCTCTACCGAGCAACCGAGCGTGCGACGTGGCTGTCGTAGACCTCGACGGCGACGGCATAGACGACGTGGTACTGTGCCAGAACCACACTGCCGACTCGTTTACTACCGATTCGTTCGTATATCGAGGCTCCTCCGACAAAATTTTCGGAGAGCCAGTGCGCCTCGAAACTTATGATCCTCGGCGCGTTTTCCTGGTGCGATCACCGGAAAGCAAAACGCCAGATCTTGCCTTCATAAACCACTACAGCCGGAAGATTCACGAAGTCAATCCGACCATCTTTTACGGCGGGCCGGACGGCTACAGCGCCGACCGCAGCGAGGAGGTGTATGGCGTCGGCACTGTCGAGGCGCTCCGCTGCGACATCAACGACGATGGGCGGCCTGACCTTATCTTCGCCAACAGCTCGCACAACAGCAAGAGCCGCGATCCAGGCTCGTTCGTGTACTTCAACGGGCCAGACGGTTTCGGAGCGAATCCAGATGTTGTCCTTCCCACCGCTCGGGCATCTGGCGTCGTATGCGCCGATATTGACCGTGACGGATACCTCGACGTGATTATATCCGGGTACTTCAACGACGAAATCGTGGTCTTCCGCGGTACGGCGGACGGTTTCGACACTGCCAATCCGCAGCGCATCAAAGTGGAGCACGACGGCGTAACGTTCGACTATGGCCTGTGGCTCTTCCTCGCTGACTTGAACAATGACGGCTGGCTTGATCTTGTCGTTCCACAGACGACCTTCGACCGCAGCTTTGTCCTGTGGGGAGGCCCCGACGGGTTTGACTCAGATCGGATTCAACTGCTCGCTGTCCAAGGGGCTGCGTCTGTACAGGCGGCGGACTTCACCGACAACGGCTACCTCGACCTCGTTATGGGAGGTCACTCTCCCACCAACAACGTTCCACACGACTCATACGCCTACATCTACTGGAACGGGCCAGACGGCCTTCGAGAAGATCGCAAGACCTTGCTGCCAGGCAACGCCATCAACTCGATGAGCATCGCCGATTTCAATAACGACGGTACGCTCGACCTGTTCGTCGGCTCGTATCAGGACGGCCGCGTTCGAGACCTGGACTCGTACATCTACTGGAACCGTGAGGGCAAGGGATTCTCGGCGACAGACCGCAGGCGGTTGTTCACCCACTCGGCATCTGGTTCAGTCGCAGCGGATTTCAACGAGGACGGCTGGATCGACCTGGCTATTGCGAACCACAAAGTATATGGCGACCAGGTTGCTCACTCCGACGTGTGGTGGAACGGGCCAGACGGCTTCGACGAGAAGCGCAGAACGCATCTGCCATCTTCTGGGCCGCACGGAATGACCTCTGTTAATCCCGGCAATCTCATGGACCGCGGACACGACGAGTACTACGTCTCCATCCCCTACGAACTTCCAGACCGGGCTAGCATCACAGGTATCGGGTGGACCGCAGACATGCCCCCGAAGACTTGGGTCAAGTCGCAGCTGAGAGTTGCAGACACGAAAGACGGACTCGACAGCGCCTTTTGGTCCGGTCCCGACAGCAGCTCAGAGACGTGGTTCGAGGATGGGCAGCATGTCACAATGACGGGCCGCTGGGTGCAATACAAGCTGGCGCTCGGGGCCTATAACAGCCTCGGCACCCCTCGCCTAACCAAGGTCGAAGTGCAGTTCCAATCGTAGCAAGCATTGCTCCGCCCTCAAAAACAGATCATCAGGGACGCTACTTGCCCTTTCGGTCCCGTGCCCTTGCTATCGCTCGCGGCTCGTCGCCCAGTAGAACTTCGTAAGAGTTGATCTTCTGAGAGCGGTCTGGAAATGGAAGATCGATACGCTTACCTCCCTGGCGGTGCGACTCCCTGAGCGCTACAGCAACTTCGAGGTCGTGGCGTCCGTCCTCGCCTGAGGAGAGGGGCTGGTCGCCTGTCTCCGTGCAGTGAAGGATGTCCCGGATAGCCCGAACATTCGGGCTGTCGATGCGCTGAGGCAGAGGGAACAGGTGCCTTACTACAGTGGCTCTACGGGGGTCGTCCGAGCGACGCCACAACTCCCACTCCTGCCCATCGTTGAGTGCCCGGATCTTGCCGTCGGTGCCGTGAATCTCGGACTCGTTGAACAGCCACGATTGCATCCGAACAATGCCACGCACGCCACTCTCGAATGCGAGATACGAAACACCGCCCAGGTCGTCGTCGGTCTTTGCGATCTCGTCGTCATCCATCTCGCCGAACACCCATGACACCCTGCCGTCGCCGCCCGCGAGGTAGCGTGCTAGATTCAACATATGCGAGTTGTGGGACAGGTGCCCGAACTGGTTGACCGTGACGTGCATGATGTCGCCGATAATCCCATTGTCGATTAGCTGGCGTGCTTTGGTATACCACGGGTCCCACCGGCGGGAGCAATTGACCGCCAACACGATCCCCGCCTTGTCGCAGGCCTCAACCATACGGTCGGCCTCGTCAAGACTGATCGAGATCGGCTTTTCCGCATAAATTGCCTTTACCCCCGCGTCCATCGCCGCGATGTTCAGAACGATATCAGCGCGGGGCTTTGCCGATGTGCAGATGGAGACTATGTCGGGCCGCGTCTTCTCGATCATGTCGCGGTAGTCCTCAAACATATGAGGGAAACCGTATCGTTTGGAAAACGAGTCCCTTTGCTGCGGGTGTGGGTCGGCGGCGCCGACGACATCGACCTCCGAGCAAGCGAGGTAGCTGCCCATGTGGCTCATAGGCATGAGGGTATCGGTGCCCTCGACCTCGTCATCGATAGTGGACGCGATTCGTCCCGTTCCGATCAGTGCGGCTTTATACTGGCTCATTTCGTCGATCTCTCCTTGCCTACTATGCTGGCACTCTCGCAAAGTCTCACCCGACGGTGAACGCGATACCGAACGTTAACAGGGATGTGATCTGCGCACAATCTCTGACACTTTAGTACTCAGTCACACTGACCGCGGATGGGCGGGGACGATACCGATGGTGTCCAATTTCCAAGGCGGCATTGTTTCGACCGGGATTGCCAAGCCAGAAACTGTTCCATAGTCTAGGGTTACCACACGCGGAACCTCGACTTTACATTCAGAAAGGCTCGCAAACGAAACTCGGAACAAAGAACAGCAGGTATGCCGGCTGAAGGTTGATGGTTGTCGGAACGATCACATTTTCCGAGGCGATCATAGGAACGTTGCCGGTGTGGACTGTTGCATTGGCTGTCGTGTCCGCTATGGCGGGGTTGGTCGCGTTGAGAAGGTCATCGGCGAAGAAGAGAATGGCACTTCACCCCGTTTCGCGGACCAAAGTGGACCAGTAACTTCAGTAAACTGTTGTGGGCGAATCTGCCCCAGGTTTCGATCCGCACACTATGTTTGTGCGGCATGTGCACCGCTACGAGGCCCCGCCTCAGTACGGCAACTGTGTCTCCGGGTTCTCGCGGAGATAGTGAGCTTGCCGAACGCCAAAGTTCTCCTGAAGCTGTATCGACAGTCCGCCGTCGATCACCAGCGAATGGCCTGTGATGAACGAGGCCTCTTCGGAGCAGAGGAACACGACGCCGTTGGCGATATCGACAGCGCGCCCTACCTTCCTTAAGGGATACTGGTCCTCGAAAAAGCGCAGACCGGACGGATTCTCGTCCCACATTGCCTGTAGACGCTCGGTCACCATGTGACCAGGCAAAACAGCGTTCACACGAATGCCCGTCGGCCCAAACTCGGTTGCCATTTGCCGGGTTATGCCGATCACAGCAGCCTTGGCCGTCTCATAGACTAAGAAACCTGGCGCTGTCAGAAGCCCATGCACCGACGACATATTGACCATCTTTCCGCCTCCAATCTTTTGCATTTCCGGTACCGCGTACTTGGCTCCGAGGAATATCGACTTGACCATGACCGCCATACCTTGATCCCAGACCTCTTCCGATACCTCTGTCGCACCGCCACTGCCAGCCGTCAGCACGTTGAAAGCGTTGTTGACGACGATGTCCAACCGTCCCCATTCGCCAACCGCCCTCTCAATTGCGGCCTTAATCTCACCGTGGTTCGCCATGTCGGCCTGATGGGCCAGCGCTACGTTGCCGGCGGCGCGGATATTCTCGACGTTGGCCCAAGCGGTTTCCACATCGATGTCGACAACCAGCACCTTTGCCCCTTCCTCAGCCAACCGACGCGCCGTCGCACCACCGATACCCTGAGCGCCTCCGGTGACGATGGCGACCTGATCGGTCAGTCGTTGCATGATCCAAGCTCCTTATAGATATCAAGCTGTGCAGCCAATTTGGTACGTCAAGAGTACGACTGCCCTAGGACGAAGCGCTGTCGGCAAAACGCTCAGTTAGCAGTATTTCATATATGCTGCACAGGCGGTTGTATCCCAATAGGTGGTTCGCTTCAAAGGTCGAACCACCAAGATGACGTTCGAGTTGATCGACGAAAGCGTGCCATCCGGCAACCACACCCACCCAGTGCGTACCAGGGCCCCCAGGTTGACTTGAGAGCAGCGGGCCATCTCTCTCTTGTACGGCTGCCGGTACGGCAAAATCGCTCGGCAAGCTATCTGTCAGTGCGAAGATGCTCGCCTGACCATCTTCTTCCACCTCGAATCGGGTATATCCACCGTGCTCGCTGTCGAACTGAATGTTTTTGTGCTGCTCGAGCCAACCTATCGAACCGTCCCATCCGCCCTCGAAGGAGAATTTGCCCCCGACCCGAAGGTCGATCGTAGTGGGCATGAACCACTGATCGAGTTCTTCCTTTCTGGTGATCGCAGTCCACAGCCTATCGACGCTAACGTCAAATCGTCGGATCAGAACGATCGTGTTACGGTCAATAAACCGCGCAGCGTTTGGTATTTTTTGCATTTGCGGTACTCATCGACTAGGAGGCTTTGGGTACCTCGTACTTGCGAAACAGGTCTTCGATCTCTTGCAGTAATCCGGCAGACGGACGAACCGATGGCGGGCGAGGTGGCCCACCGCCCAAACCGACCGCTTCCATCGCGGCCTTTATGAATGCTCCCTCGGAGGCTGTCTCTGCACCGACTTTGACGACCCACTCGCGCCATTCGAGATTAAAGCCCGAGGTCATGGCGTTCAGCCCAACATAGTCTCCCGCCTGCATTAGTCGCCATAACTGCGTCGCATGCTCGGGCCAAAAATTGCTGATCTGCGTTGTGAATGCGCGCGACCCGTTCATGTGGCTGATCGCCAGGTCGCCGCCATTGTTTACGATGGCGACTTTTTTGCTCAGCCTTTCGAGTGGCCTGCGGAACTTCGGAGCGTCCATAGCCGACCATTTGATCGCCCCAACCGTCGGGATATCTGCGATGTCTTCGAGGGTCGAAATCGGGACGCGCGCGGCAATCCCGGTCAGGTAGTAGGCCATGAGGGTCACGTCCGCCTCCTGCGCGACGGTGCTAAACAAGCGGAAATAATCGGCGGCGGTGTTGCCATAGTAGTATGTAGGGCCGAGTTGGGCTGCGTCCAAGCCGATGCTTTCGGCGTATTGTGCCAACTCGATGATGATGCGAATGTCGGCGTGCTGGATACTGCTAATAACGGGCACTCGACCATCGGCCTCCTCGACGGCGATCGCCATATACCGCTTCCGCTCTTCAACGTTCAGGCTCGGGTGCTCGCCGCCGCCTGCCGCCACGAGCAGCGCACCGTCCCCTGTCTTCATGCCGTGCTCAATCATCCACCGGAGGTTGTATCGGTACGTGTCGTAGTCTGGCGAGAAGTCCTCCTTGAAGGGCGTTCCGACCGCGCAAACCGGTCCGACGAGCCACTCTCGTATATCTTCTCGTTTCATAAAAACTCCCTTCAGGCGCGCGTATTCCAAACGCTTGTCCCTGCCAGTGATGGTCATGGGATCCGCTACTGACGCGATAAATAGATTCTGGAGGATTGTACACCACTCATCAGCAGTCCTCAGATCGCCCTGTGAGCACGAAGCGATACAGAATGTTTACGTGCCGCGTCAACTCAGTACGTGATAGTCGGTGAACAAGGGGGAGCGATACCACTCAGGACAAGTCCAAGCATCAGGGCATGGGGAGTTGGAAGCGCCTCAGCAACAGAATGTTGGTGTCACACAGGCGAGGCTTTGGGGGTATCGCTAGTAGTACGAGAGCGCAGGGTACCGCATACTAATGTACAAACATTTTGGGGAAGGAGCGCCTAGCGTTAAAGAATCCGACGCGGCGAGCAGTTCGGTGACATCGTCGTCAACACTCTGCACGCCGCGTACAAGGGCAATTCGGTTGGTCTGATCGTCTCAGATTTAGGAGTAGAGCTTAAGCCTACCCAACTCAAGGTCGTTCCCAACGTGTCGCCGAATGGGATCGAAGTCGTCCAACTCCCACTCGCCCACGAAGGTTATGGCGGTGCCGCTGCGGCCCATTCGACCAGTCCTTCCGATACGATGCACGTACTCTTCCACGTTCTGAGGCGGGTCGAAGTTGATGACGCGGGAGATGGCTGGGATGTCCAGTCCGCGGGCGGCCAAGTTTGTGGCTACCATCAGTTCCAGACGGCCAGCACGGAAGTCATTCATCACTGTATTCCGCTGACCCTGGCTCAGGCCACCGTGAATACCGCTGACCGAGTACTTGCGCCGATAAAGGTAGTCCACCAGCCGCTCGACCCCTCTTTTCGTCCTGCGAAATATGAGAGTCTGCCCGGCGTTCCCCTGCTCTTTGTTCGCAGCGTGCCTACTTCTAAGAAGCTCTTCCAATCCGGCGTTCTTGTCTCGAGTGGCAACTTCAAAATAGACCTGCTTGACCTGTTCCAGTGGCTGGGCCTCACCACCTATCTTCACCCATGTCGGATGCTTGAGGTGGCGGTTCACCATGTTGTGGATGGCCTTCGGCATCGTGGCGGAGAAGAGAACCGTCTGCCGAGATTGAGGCGTAAAACCTAGGATTCGTTCAATGTCATCGGCAAACCCGATATCGAGCATCTCGTCGGCCTCATCTAAGACGGCGGTCCTGACCCAGTCCAGTCGCAGGGTGCCTCGACCAAGGTGATCTAGTATTCGGCCCGGGGTGCCGACGACGATATGCGCGCCCTTTTGAAGGGCATCGATCTGACGGTTGATGGACGGTCCGCCGTATATCGGCAGTACTCTTAGTCTCCGGTATTTGCACAGGCTCTGGAGTTCTTCGCTGACCTGCACGGCGAGTTCCCTCGTCGGTGTCAGGACAATGGACTGGACGTGCCGTTCTCTGGGGTCCAGGGTCTCAGCCAACGGTATGCCGAAAGCGGCAGTTTTCCCCGTGCCCGTCTGTGCCTGCCCTACTAAATCATGCCCCTCCAACATTGGAGGAATGGTCTGCTCCTGGATAGGTGTGGGCGCGGTATAACCAAGATCCTCAATCGCGTGATAGACCGCCTCCGATAAATCCATACCGCCCATCTCTGAATCTGGAACTGGGTCGTCCTCCGACATTTGTGGCGGCAAATCCCTATTCTTGCTGCCTACTTCTGTGTGTTCTTCTGTCATCGTTGTAGTCAAAGGTGATCTTCCTCTTCAAGGATAGTTGACAAGAGTCTGATCACCAGGGCCAAAACATGCGGCGAGTCCAAGGAAGGTCCAGAGAGCTCAACAGGAGTCGGGGGAAGTCCGAGGGATGTTTGAAGGTAACCGAAGCGGGTACAGATTTATGTCACTGTGTGAAGTGTATCACAAATACCTGTTTAGAGCATTCCACTAGCTTGTCAGGCTTCACGTGGCAGGCACTAAGCCAGGATTTTACGCTGGTTTGCACCTGCTGTCAGTTCCCCGTCGATACGTAGTGGCGCACGCCAACTTTCCAGACTTGCAGGCATATCAGAAGGAACACGATGCCAATGACTGGCGCTGTGTACTGGAACCACAGCGGTGATCCCAAGGGGTCCGGCCTGCCGATGACGGCGAGGGCCGGGAAGTAACTGACTGAACCTAGCGGGACGACGTATGTGAAGAACCGGCGGAACCAGGGACGGTAGATGGCAAGTGGGTACTGAGTCGTCTCGACTCCGCCGTGGGTAACGGTGTTCATGATCTCCAAGGTCTCGGTTGTCCAGAATGCCAGAGTGGCCTGAAGCACAATCAACCCTGAAAACAGAGCCGCGCCCCCGAACACGGCGGTCATGGTCAACAGCACCTTGGCCACCGTCCAGTCGATGTCCAGCGCGGTGTTGGCCCAAATGAACACCGCCAGTCCCTGAGCGAGACGCCCTACCCGCCTTAATACGAACTCCTGACCTGCGAGTTGCAATGCGGTCGAACGTGGCCGTAGCAGCAGTCTGTCGAAGTCGCCTGACTTCACCATGCTTCCAAAATTATCGAACCCCTTACTGATCGCGTCCGCGAAGGCGAAGCTGATGTTAACGAGGCCGTACAGGAAGGCGACTTCCGGCAGACTCCACTGCCCTAACGTCTCGAAGCGGCTGAACAACATCAGGACGCCCAGGAACTCGACGCCCGTAACCCCGAAATGTCCTATGGACTGCATCACGAAGGACACTCGATACTGCATCTGGCTTCGTATCGAGATTCCTATGTACCGCCAATAGAGGTAAAGGGAGTCCGTCATCCTATCCTCCCTGCATCACAAGCCGTCGCAGTCCTCGGGACAGCGCCCAACGGCCCAACAACAACAGCGCTACTGTCCACGCGAGTTGGTGGGCTAGATGGAACAACACATCGCTCGGTGGGATATGGCCGAGGTATAGACGGAAAGGCGTATCGGCGATACCTCGGAACGGCAACACGTTCACAATCGTCTGTGCCCAATCGGGGAAGAAGGGAATAGGGACGATCATGCCTGTGAAGATCGTGACAGCCACAGGAACCAGGTTAGCAATGCCCTCTCCTGACACAGTCCATAGAAGGGTGATGTTAACCAAAGTTGAGAAGGCACAACTGATGAGCAAAGCGCCGACCATAGACAGCGCGAATGCCACTCCGGCGGCCAATGACGCTGGGGGATTCATCCCGAAAAACAGCAGGGCCAGCGTAAGCAGTGGGACTGCCCGCAGGATCGTGGGCGCTGTACGGAACGCCAGGGCGCGAGTGAACCACAAGCTGTAAAGGTCCAATGGGCGCAGTAACTCGTAGCCGACCCCACCAGACCTGACCAGGGCGTGAATGTCCCGGTCGATATTCCAGGGGAGCAGCATGATGAAGCCCTGCCCTAGCCATATGTAGGTGGTCACTTCGTCAAGGGTCATCGGCTGGTCGGTGACGGTCGAGAGGAAGAACGCCTCGAATATCATCACTCGGATAAATCCCCAGAATATCTGGGTGACGAACCCTGCTACGGCGGCTGACCTGTATTGGAGCAGGGTTCGGAAGTTGGCGCTCAGGATGGCCGCGTAGGCACTCATCTGTGTTCCTCGGCGTACATGCGAGCAACCAACTCCTCGATAGGCGGGCTCTCGATAAACAAGTCACGCACCGGGTGAGCCGCCGTTATACGACCGATGAGATCAGCAGCGGAAACACGCGACGGATCGAAACTCAGGTGTACGCGGTGGCCGTTGCGGTGGCTGACTGTCGCGTCGGGGTCAGACACCTCGGCGTCCTCTTCCAGATCGACGATCAAGTGCCTTTCTTGAGTCACTCGTGACCGGAGATCATCAAGGGTACCGTCTGAGAGTATCCTCCCCTCTCCGATTACCATAACTCGGGTACACAACGCCTCGATGTCGTCCATGTCGTGAGTTGTCAGGATGACGGTGACGCCGCGCTCACGATTGATACGTCGAATGAAGTCGCGGAATGCCAGCTTGGACACCGCGTCCAGTCCAATAGTCGGCTCGTCCAGAAATAGAATCGACGGCGAATGCAGCAATGCCGACGCCAGGTCGCAACGCATCCGCTGACCCAGACTTAGTTGGCGAACGGGTACGTTCAACAGCGGTTCCAGCGCCATCACGCCGATCAACTCGTCTCTTCGCTGGACGTACTGTTGCTGCGGCACCCGGTAGATGTCACGGAGGAGATCAAAAGATTCGATCACTGGCAGGTCCCACCAGAGTTGGGTGCGCTGACCGAACACTACGCCGATGTTGCGAACGTGCGCGGTCCGTTGCCGCCATGGCACCAGACCCAACACCTCGCATCTACCGGAGTCGGGAACCAGGATGCCAGAGATCGTTTTGACCGTGGTCGACTTCCCTGCCCCGTTGGGGCCGATGTACCCGACCAGTTCGCCCGGTTCGATACTGAAGGAGACGCCGTCCAGGGCATTGACCGTGCGGTAACGTCGACGTGCAACGCCTCGTAGTGCTCCCCAAACACCCGGATTGCGTTCAGCGACCTGAAAGCGCTTTGTCAGATTCTCAACGACAATCTGTGACACGGATTACTCCATTAATGCACCGCCGCATATCGGCGGATTAGCGTATGTTCGTACAAACTAGGACGCGATGTCTGATTCAGCATTGCCCGTTCGCGCCTCGCCGACTCAGGTCAGGTCGTCTGCGATTCTGTGTAGCCGAGCTTTAGGAGCCGGACGCCCGCCGCGTCTCTTGAGACCGTGAACATGGCCGCCACCCGGTCGATCAGGTCGAAGTGGCGGTCCGACGCGAACTCAACTCGCTTAGCGACTCCCCACTCCGAGAACGCGCCAGCTACTAGCTCTCGCATGGGTGTAATGGGCATCAAAAGCGCCCCACTCGCATATCCGGCCTGCCATTCCATCCAATCCGTTTGCGGCGCAGCGAGAATCTTGGCACGTCGGCACTTGAGTGTAGCTCGGCGCATGGACTTACGAGGTACTTGGCCCGTGTCAAGGGTCCAAAGGAAATTATGAAAGACGACGAGTCCAAGTTCGTGAGCAAGGGTGCTCCGAAGGCGGTTCTCCCGGCTTGGCTGATCCGAAAGGTACTTTGCTATTCGCACTACCGGCTTCTTGCGAGGAAAAAACTCGGTGACCCCTTCCACGTCACGGCCCTCGGACGCCAGGTTGGCGTACAAATCCAACTCAGAGGCCTCATGTTCGATCAGCACCGTCAGATCGTCCGTCGACATGGGAAATGCTGGGGACTTTCCTCGGTCTCTCCAATAGGAGGCCAGTACTTCCTCGCACTGGACGTCAATCTCCTGCTGGTGATAGTAGGGACGCCGCTCAAACCGGCCAGTGCGGTCTCGGACCCACTTCATCATTCACCTCGGAGCGTGCGTCGGAAAGCCTTGAAGGCATCTTGAACCTGGGTGAGGCTGGCCTTGTCGGAACGGAGCTCGAAAGGCAGCTTACCCGCCAGGAAGTAAAGGTAGTCTTTATCCAAATCGAGTTGTCGGGCGAACTGTTCTAGCAGATGGTCGCCAGGCGGGTTACGGCGGTCGCGCTCAATGTCGTTCAGGTATTGCGGCGAGATCGGGGCACCGTCTTCCTTGACGATCTTCGTAGCCAACTCGCGCTGGCTAATCCCAATATCCTTCCTCGTGCTCGCGATGACCTGCCCAAACGTCATGGATTCCTCAAAGCCACCTGAAATGAACCCGTGGGGACGGAATGTACGCAGATCAGCATATCAGCAATAAAGCGGGAGTGCAATCGTACTTGCCGGACGCCATAGCGCTCGACGAAAAACAGCTGCCCTAAATCTAGAGTCAGGTCGGTCTAGGCGCCTTTAGCCCTGAGAGGAGCGCTAAACTCGTGGAGGGAGGAGAGTATCTCCCATTGAGCCTTAAACACGTTCGTCTCGTGGTACGGGATCGAGTGGTCACGGCAGAACTGCTTGACCACCTTCCGCGTCTCCTTGAGCTTGTTCCGAGGAATGGTAGGGAACAAGTGGTGTTCGATCTGGTAGTTAAGGCCGCCATACCAGAAGTCCGTCAGAATGCCGGGGGTGATGTTGCGGGACGTGAGCACTTGCCGCCGAATAAAATCTAGCTTGCTTTCCTTGGTGATGGTCGGCATACCTTTGTGGTTAGGTGCGAAGATCGAACCCATGTAGAACCCAAAGCACGCCTGGTGAACGATAAAGAACAAAACGGCGTGAATTGGCTCCAGGAAAAGGGCGAGCATCGCAAAGTAGATAACAAAATGGAGGCCCATCAGCACCGGCTCGAGTACTGGGTACTTCATCTTGCTTTTGAGCATGTATTGAATCGCAGCGAGCCTCATCCCAAGCCCTTCGCCGACCAAAATCGGAAAGAAGTAAATAGCCTGATATCGGATGATGAGCCTGAGTATCCCCTTTTTCTGGCTTGCGACTTCTTTGGAATACGCCAGAATTGGGATGGCGGTGTGCGGATCCAGGTCAAGATCATTGGGGTTAGTGTGGTGTTCATTGTGCTGGTTGACCCACCAGCTTCGGCCGGTGCCCATCAGGAATGCGACAGAAAGGCTCGTAATGTCGTTGAGCTTCGACTTAATGAATATCTGGCGGTGCCCGGCGTCGTGCCCGAGGAAGCCCATATGCGTGAACGCGAAACCCATTATTGCCGCGTCCAGAAGAAGAAGCCAGAGATTGTCGAGCAGAATGATCGCGACGAAACTTGCGACGTATATCGCTAGTATGCTCACAATTGTGAGGCTGTAGAACAGAGGCTGTCTGTCCGTGATGTTTTGTTGCTTTACCAGTCGCTTAAGCTCGGCATACTCGGCCGCTGGTCGTCCGCCGGGTCGATTCAAAGTTGCAATCGCATCGGATTTGTTCAAAAACTGCTCGCCTTTTAGATTTACCGGACGGTGTCCGTGATTTTCATACAATCAGCCCACCGTCGGTTACGGTGAACGCTCCTCAACCTTCTAACAGTACAAACGGACGGCCTGGGAGCCATTTGGAGTCCCCAGGCCGTAAGTCGTGCTGCAAGGTGGTGACCTTCCACAACCATACCACATGTGGTGGCTTAGCTTAAATTCTTAGCGGAAGTCGTCTCCAAAATGAAGCTACTAGGACTTTAGCTTGTCTCCCAGGCTTTGGTCTGATCCATTACAGAGTTACGTTGCGCACTTGAAATGACTGGCCGATCCGATCTTGAGGTCGCCAAACTACTCCAGGAAGTCTCGCAGCTTCTTGGATCGGCTGGGATGTCGCAGCTTACGGAGGGCCTTTGCCTCAATCTGGCGGATGCGCTCGCGGGTAACCCCGAAGTCGCGGCCCACCTCTTCCAGAGTGCGACTGCGTCCGTCTTCGAGGCCGAATCGCAGTTGCAGCACGCGCGCCTCCCGCTCGTTCAGCGTGTGCAACACGTCGTCAACTTGCTCCTTGAGCAACTGGTATGACGCGGCGTCCGCCGGTGCAAGTGCGCTGCGGTCCTCTATGAAATCTCCGAGGTGGCTATCTTCTTCCTCACCGATTGGTGTTTCGAGTGACACCGGTTCCTTGGAAATTTTTAGGACCTCACGCACCTTCTCCGGGGTTACTTCCATGCCTAGCCCGATCTCCTCTGTCGTCGGCTCGCGGCCATACTCCTGAACAAGACGGCGACTGACCCGAAGCAGCTTGTTGATCGTCTCGACCATGTGTACCGGGATACGGATCGTGCGGGCCTGGTCGGCTATCGCTCTGGTGATGGCCTGGCGAATCCACCACGTGGCATAGGTGCTGAACTTGTAGCCCTTGCGGTAGTCGAACTTCTCGACCGCGCGTATCAGACCGATGTTGCCTTCCTGAATGAGATCGAGCAGGGACATGCCGCGTCCGATGTATTTCTTGGCTACGCTCACCACCAGGCGAAGGTTGGCCTCCGCAAGATGCGTCTGTGCTAACGCCCCCTCTGCCTTAACTCGCGCGAAGAAGCCGCTGAACAAAATTTCGTGCGTGTCGAGTTGGCGTGTGAAATCGATCTCGTTCATCTGCTTCTTGACGTCTTTCAGCATGGCGTCGTCGTCGAACATTGAGAGGACTTCCGGCGGCGGCAAGCGGCTGTCCAGCGACAGTTCTCTCACCATTTGTTTCGCCTCGTCCTCCGAGACGTTCATTGCATCCTCGACGAAGGCCAACAACTCTTCAGTCATGTTCCCGTCGATGACTGCCCGAAGTTTCTCGTCCTTGACGATCTCTTTGAACGTACGTTCGCCCACCAGGCCTGCATATTTGCTGAGCGCCTGTGCTAACTCCTCGCCTTCGATTGTGCGATGGAGTAATTGGTTGACGATCTGCCACGCCCGGGGAGGACGACCCTCGTGGCTCGTCAGTTCCTCTTCCAAGCGTTCGACGTGCTTCGCTGCTTCAATCTGTCGGGCCAAGAGGCGCTCTTCAGCCGCCTTCAATAGGCTGACTCGCCCGATCTCCCGCAAGTACATTCTCACGGGGTCGTCGATCATCTCCGACGTTTCGAGGCTCTGTTGCAAGGCGGCCCGGGCTTCAGCTTCGGCCTCGTCTTCTTCCTCCTTGCTTTCCTTCACTTGCGCCTCCGACGGCTCCTTAGAGTCCTCGTCGTCGTCATCATCGTCGTCATCGACGACTGGAATGCCGTTGGTCTTGATGATGCCTTCCTCTTCGTCGCCCATCCCACGTCCGTTGTTCGACGAGCCCTCGACGCCGAATAGGTTGCTCGAACTCCTATCACCGGCGAGATCGCTCAGCAAGTCTCCGTCGTCGTCTCGTCTTTTGCGGGGCTCGATGTCCATATGAAGTCCTCCAAAATCAGCTTTTCTTGCCTACCAACGGTTCCCTATCAATACCTATCACGGTCAGCAGTTCCCGATGGGTCCTGTTCGGCTGACCTTACATCTTGCAGTCTGAAACAGACTCTCACGATCTTGCTTCCAATGCCTCTCGGCGGCGGTACAGTCGGATCGATGCGCGGCCGGGCCAAAATATCCGCCGTTCAATGCGAATCGAAGAACGAGAGATACCGATCTCGACGGGTCACTCGTTGGGAAGCACCAAATCCGTGTCGAACAGACACGACAAATGGTCGAAGAGGCGTTGTGTACTTACTAGACGTGATCTTTCTATTGTAGTGCAGTCGAGCCACCGCGTAAACAGCCTGGTGTGGTCGAAGTTCGATATTAGTTACTCCGTGCCGTCACAAAGCTTATCGACTCCTGCCTCCGATGGACTACCGACCGGCACCGCAGGACCGGCAAAACACCTTCGGTGTGCCAACTTTCGATGTGCCGGAACAACCTGCATTTTCACTTAACACGGAGGACGGGGCCGCAAAATGCTGAGTCGCGTTGGCGGGTCCAAGTTCGACATCAGGTTTGAGTGTCACTTTGGTCGCCAAGTCACGGTAACAACAAACTTATTGGCGTTGACATAGAATGGCGTCGAAACGGTTCAGCAATCTGCCTCACAGGAGATCGGACATGAGAAAACAGCGCACCATTTACCACAACGATGCACGACACAACTATTTGTGGATGTTTGAGCCGCCGATGCGATTGGAGGACGCCTGGACACCGGTGGACGAAGTAGCCGGCACAGCAGTTGATACGTTGAGTTACTGTGTCGAAAGAGGCGATGGCGCGTTCTGGCCGACGAAGGTTGGCCTGCGTTTCGGAACGGATATGCGTCCGTTCACGAGCCAGATCGTATGGCGCGCCTGGGAGTGTATGCAAAGCCTAATCGACCAGGGTCTTGACCCCCTCAATGTCGTCATTGATCGTGCCCATGACAAAGGCATGGACTTCCTCGCCGATCTGCGGCTCTCGACTTACGGAGGCATGGAACCAGGCCACACGCTCAACAATGGAGGCAAGGGTTGGGGACACAAAGAAGTGCGCGACCACCAGCTTGCAGTTGTTGAAGAGTTGGTAACTGACTACGCTATCGAAGGAATCGAGCTTGACTATACGGCTGCGTTTGATCCTAGCGGCTCGTTTTATTTCCCGCTCGACTCAGTCAAAGACAGTACTGCAATAATGACGGAATGGGTACGGCAAGCGTCCCAGCTCGTCAGGTCGAGCGGTGATGGCACACGGCAGATAGGCGCTCGCATCTACCCAACCGAGAAAGCGAACCTCGCACAGGGTATGGACCCGCGAACCTGGCTAGAAGAAGGTCTCTTGGACTTCGTCGTACCAGTCCACTACGCCTACACGGACCTCGACCCCAATATGCCCTTTCGCTGGGTGATTGAACCGGCCAACAAAGCAGAGGCATCCGTATACGGTTTCCTGCAGCACCAAATTAGGAGCGACGTGACAGGTGCTGCCATCAAAGAGTATCCGAACGCCGAGCAGTTCCGGGCGGCAGCCGCGAACTTCTGGGACTGGGGCGTCGATGGGCTGTACAGCTATATGTTCAACTGGCCGCTCGGCACCGAGGAACGCGCTATCCTCAGCGAGTGGGGTGACCCAGAGCTAGTCAAAGAGCGCAAGAAGCATTACGTCCTGGCGCGTCGTTCTCCTGCCGCCGCCGCTCAGGGTTACGATCATCAGATTCCCTATGAGTTCAAGTCTGAGGAGGCCGGTACCGCAAAGGATATCAACTTCTACATCGCCGACGACCTGGGCGGCCCATCCGACCGCTCGACCGAAGTGCGACTACGGCTTTACTTTTCGAACCATGTTTCGGCAGACCGTTTTACGATCAAGCTAAACGACCAATCGCTTGAGGATGAGACGATGCACCGCGTTCGGAAATCGGAGCGTGACACCTTCCCACACACGGGCCCTAGAAACCACTGGCTCGACTTCCAGCTGCTGAACGTCCGCCCGCGCAAGGGAGACAATGTCCTAAGCGTCACCTTGGATAGCAGACCGGAGGGTCTTTACGGCAGCATTAGTCTTGAGGAGATCGAGGTAATCGTAGATTACAGTCCGTATCCGTCCGGACTGTAAAGTCTGACAGGCATATCGGTGTACCAATGTGCTTGTCAGATACGCGCCAGGAAATGCGCTTACTCAACTTGGAGAGAGCCCCAACATACTCTCGGCTACATACTACTGAAATGGTACTGGAATGCTGCCGCTGTGCCAGGGGAAGGCATAGCTGGGGTCGTTTACGAAACGTTTCAACCCAACCTCGACCCTAATAGTCGTCGATGGCGGTAGCTGTATCTCGAAGTACTTCGAATCCACTGGCACGATCTTTTCGCCGTATCTAAGCTCAGTAAACTGGTGCTGTCCGAACGCGCCAGCCTGCACGATGAGCTTCCGTGTCTCGGTTCTACTCATGTTCACGAGTTGGATGCCCACGCCATCTGACGTCAGCATGTCCACCAATGCCCCAACATCCTGTGGCAATCCCGGACGAACGAGGTCGCTGTCGTAGTAACGCACTGTCGCTGGCAGCAGGCCGCCGTGGTACACGGAGTGTGGCGACCCCAGCATTGTTTGGGTCAGCACCTTGGTGTAGACCGGGTTCGGGGGCTCCTCGTTGTCGGCGATCAACTGCGCCGCATCTCGGTCATCCGCCTTCAGACTTTCGTATGCGTCCACAGCTTGCTGGTACTGAGCCGTCAGCGCCTTCTCGGGCCAATCGGGGTTCTTGCCATCGTAGTACTGGAAGCGACTATATTCCGTCTCCCAGTCAGCCCGCCGATCGCCGTGGAATGTCACTTCGTTCCAGTCGCGTTCCTTGTCGCCTTCACGGAGCCTGTCGATGATCTCGTAGTCCTCTTTCGACATCGACATGTGATAGACGTGCGCCGACTCGTAGACACGCAGCGTCGCCGCGTTGCTCATGTCCCAGCCTTCGGGCGTAACCTTGATAGGTGTCAGTAGGTGTCCGTCTTCACGGGTGATCGAGTTGTCGAGCAGCATCTTGATCTGAGAGCGCATCAACTCTGTGTACTTAAGGTCGCCGCTTAGCAGTACCGCGCACTCCGTCGCGACCATGACAGAATGGAACAGTCGCTGGTAGCCATAGCTGCTTCCCCAGCCGGTAAGTCCGCCCCACCAAACTCCGTTCCTGTGCTCACCGACCTTGCCGGTCGGCCCAACGTTGTCAGGGATGATTCCATTGTTCTGCTGAATGCGATCCATCCAGGCATCGACGTACTCCAACACCCACTTCTTATACTTTTCGTCGCCGGTGTAGAGATACGCGTTCGTCACGAGGCCGGTCGCGGACAGGTTCGCGACAAGATCACCGTCCAGGACGATGTGGTTGAACAGCTTCAGTATCTCGTCGGCCTTTTCGACATCATCCCACCAACCGGACTGCAAGTCCTCAACGATTGGGTAGAGTGAGGAACGCGTGCCGGTGGGCCGGGGCTTCCATGCGGGGTTGTTCAGAGAATTCCCGCCGTGCAGGTAGTCCATCGCATCGTTGAGGGACGCCTCGTGCCACGGCCCCTGGCTGCTATTCATCGGAGAGCGGATGATCTTGTGAACCGGGTCATAGTTCGGGGCCTCGGGGTCCTCGCCGATGTACATCGCGGCGAAGCGCCTGGCTCGGCGGACGTTCTCCGAGATCGTCGGGTCAGCCACGCCGAAATCGTAGAATGCCATGTTGCCCTCACCCATGTGGTGCCACTCGGCGTCGCCTGGGTGGGCCAGGCTGAAGAACTCGTTGTGGATGCTGTGTTTGAGGGTCTTGGGTGTCGTGCCGTGGAAGTAGTCGAGGTTGTTGGCCCGATTCCCATCGCGGTCGTCGAACAGGCGAGTAGTAGCATTCCAGTGTTTCAGTGCCAAGTCGACCAGGTGCTCGCCGCCCCCCAATGCATACAAAAGACACCAGTTGTATGACCTCTCGTAGTAGTCATCCATGTCGTCCGACCAGTACCAGGCACCACTGCGCTCGGCGTACTTTTTGCTCATCATCGGAGCAGCATTCTCCATGAGGGTGATGAGCTTGCGCTGGAGGAGTGCCCAGGTCGGCGGCGCTGCTATCTCGGTCGCGTGAACACTAACCATCTTGGGCATTGATGCTGTTTCTCGTTTAGCCATTGGGAAAACTCCTTCAGTATTCGGCGGCATCCTTCAATATGAGGCAGAATACATCAATTCGGCGAGAGTCGCAGCTTTCGGTTTCGTGACAAATCAGGCCGTGCTGTGAACCAATGCCGATTGCATTGGTTCATACCGCAGCCTGACCATTCGCTCGAAGGGACTAACCGAAGCGAGCAAGTAATGTCGGCGGAGCCAAGAGTGCAAAAAACAGGACCGCCAGTCCGAGAAGCAGCGATATCCCCCACGAGCCGTAACGGGAAGTCGTCGGATGAGTGGATGTGTGAACCCTATCTATGACCCATGCCCCTGTGCCGAACAGGAGTCCAGCGCCCGCAGCACTGTACAGCAACAGCGCGCTGTCGATGATCGCACGAAATGGCCAGCTAATGGCAATGTTACTGAGTGCCTGCAGCACCTCGATCGGGTCTAAGTGGCCTTGATAGAAATCGAGAACCAGGTTACTCAGCGGCGCAAAAAAGCCCGCCAGGGAAAGAGCGAAGACCAGGCCGTAAACCAGACCGAAGATCAGCCACAAACGGATCCCCAGCGGCCAGCGATGTCCCTCAAATTGGACGGCAGCGGCTACCAGCGCTCCAACGAAAATGCCGGTCATAGCTCCGCCGCCGTAGATAATCAGACCGGCCCCAAAACCGAGGTGTTCTGGCTCGTCAAGAAATGGCGTCCTGGACAGTAGATTGACAATCACTGCGGCCGCGCCAAGCGCGCTCCCATACACAGCGATAAGAGCGACAAACCTGAGTCTCCGCCAATCTGTCGGTCCGATCCGCTTCGAGCCATTGACAGCGATGTCTGTCATCAGCGTGGGTCCGACGTCCGATAGCCTTGAAACATGCACGTCCTAATCCTGATTCTCATCCACGAACTCCACTACGCATTCACGGACGGAGGGCGCACAACCAAGAACCCAGTCGGGATGGGAGTACGTATAAAACAGCGTGAACCGCAGGGGCGAAGGATCGAGAAGATATAGACCGGAGACCTCGATGCTGGTAGTAACTCTTATCGTGCATCCGCCACCAAAGGCCGCACAGCGTTTAACTATTTGCCAATCGATCGGCCCTTTTAAGGCGGCTTCGATCTGGGTGATTCCGCTAAAATCGGTCCCGTTCTCCACAAGTCGGTCAAAGGATTCGACGAAGGACGAACGAGCAACGTCTTTCAGTTCCCCTGCCCTGTCAATGAACTCACCGAAATCGCCGATGGCTACCGCTTCGTTCAAGTCGACCAATGTGCCTTCCACCAGTTTCCGAACTTCCGATTCGACCGGTACTTTTCTGAACCAGCCTCCTGGGCCAACATCAAAACTCGTCCAATCGGTGACCGTCCGCACCTTCCAGCCATCTTGGTCTACCATTTCGAGGACTACCGGCGTACCCGTATCAGAGCCGTTCACATTGAACGCCTCCAGTACCGTAATGCCACGGTATGGTAATGTCTGGCGCGACCAGGGTGCCAACTGGAGTTGGGATTGTCTCAGGCCAGCCAATTCTCTCAGGAACCGTTCTTTTGACTGCGCTTCTTGAAGGTCAGGCGCGGTCATCAAATATGCCGTCTCTCCGTTGTCGACGTTGAGTGCATCCAAGAACTGTTCTGCGGACATCATCGGACCCTGAGTGGCAATAGCAACACTAGCAAACATCCCGCCGATCAGGACACCGATCAACAGAATGAATGAAAAAAGCAGAATCAGGGTAGTCGTCAGAGGGCGCACATCAACAACGGTACCGGTTTTGCGCTGTCTATGCCAAGTGTCGGCCAACCGGCGACCGTTGTACGACTCTCATTTTGAGGGTGTGTCTCGCGGCAAACAGGCGTCGACTTACCGTAGCGACTCAACGACATCATCGACATCGCGATACGTTGGTATCGCCAAGTTCAGTCGCGAGAGTTCCATTACCCGTCTCGGCATGTCGCCAAGGCTGCACAGTCCAAAGGACTTGTCGATATCGGTCACTTGACGGAACAAGGACACAATGCTGGCGAGACCGGCAGAGTCGATGAAATCCACCTCGGACAGGTCAAGCACCAAGACCGACCAGTCATCGGGCAGCACCAGCGAATCTATCACCAGGTACTTGGCTGATTCTCCGTCCAACGCCCCTGAGGGACGAGCGATAGCCATCTTGCGCCGATACTCCGTCCGCACTTCGATGGCGATTTCCAAAGCCACGTCATCTTCCTTTCGCCTCAGCTCCCTAGCGAGGCAAGGGTCATCCTTTTGTGGCCTCGTCGATAGAATCAAATAGATCGAGAATCAAGTCCATATGAGTCGTTTTAATCACCTTCATCGGTTCCCCTGCGAATCCGACAAATCGCAGCCTCTTCTCCGCCGCCTTGGACTCTCTCAGGGTCGTTACGAGCGCGCTCAAACCTGAACTGTCCATGAAAGTTAGATATGTCCCCTCGACCAGAAGTGTCGGGACTTTACTGGCTAACGCCTTCCTCGCCATATCGAGAAATTCCGTATGGCTGCCGAAGGTCATTGCGCCGCTCAACGCGACAACGGTGTAGTCGTCCTTAATCTCCAGGGTGACTGTCAGTTCTTTCGGACTCATTGGCTATGCAGGCACTGTCGCCTTCGCGCTTTTCATTGACCTGCCCCCATTGGTTGTACCACTCGTTATGTTAGTCCGGCAAGTATCGGCATATGTACAGATGGCACGAGCGCCTCTGGTGCCGGTGGCATGTATCCCAGCGAGCTGTGCGGTCTGA